>Ga0126369_10000670_pt1 | contig 22635 bp, 31 predicted proteins | sample PanSoiMetaPlot_1_FD_109646 | JGI IMG/M metagenome (GOLD analysis project Ga0126369, IMG submission 109646) | Tropical forest soil microbial communities from Panama - MetaG Plot_1 | ecosystem: Environmental > Terrestrial > Soil > Tropical forest > Bulk soil | place: Panama | collected 2016-02-17
GATGACACCGCCATGTTTGGACCACCGACCGGCGGATTCATAGTAGCCGCGATTGAAGAATCGCGCGATCTCGCACTGGAACCGGATGATGGCCCCCGTTCTCGGATCCTGCGTCATCTTAACCAGGGCGCCACCGACGTGCGCCTCAATCTTCTTCCCGCGCATCCATGGCGTCTGGTCTTGACAGCATCCTGAGATCAGCGCCCAGACGTTGCGGATATTTCCCATCCAAAGTTTGTGATAATGGCCAGCGAGGTAGACGGCGGGCTTCTCGCCTCCTTCCAAGGATTCAATGGCTTTTTGAACCGCGTAACTGAGGGCGTAGGAGGCTCCCCCGCCGGGGTGACAGACACTCGCGGATGCCACCGCCCCGCTGTTCGCGTTCTCTAGCGCGATGTACGCTTCCATGAACCCGAGGTCATACCATTTGTGACCCGCCTCCTGCATTACGTGCGCGGCGTGCGCGCCCACGTTCACACCTTCGCGGCGCCCATACCATCCTTCGTGGTCGTCACCCCAGATGGCGTATGTCGGGAGATCGCGTGGGTGATTGTCGGCCAGACACTTTATCTGCCCATCAAACCCATGGACGACGAGGTCGTGCCGGTTGAACGTCGCCTCACCATCGATCCAGTTCCCGGTGTCGAGGTTGCACAGTGCGCCTTCTTCGGCGAACCATCGGTAGAGTTCCGATCGCACATCCCATCGGCAATACTTGGATGCCGCATGCAGGTCACCACTCACGCCGAATAGGAATGTGTTGTCTCTTTTGCTGGTAAACTTGTGTTTGTGCTGACCGGTAAAGGCGGGAGGCGGAAGATTGTCTTTTGTGTGTTCCCGAACATGCCTTTCCTTTGGCTTAAATAGATCCCATCTCACCTGGAGGCCGTAAGCATCGGACCACGATCCCGGCTTACCGGGCAGGCCCACCCTAAGGGTAAACGCCTGACGATTGCGACCCAAAGTTAAGGCCGCAGCGCACACCGCTGACTTCTCGCGCGGGCCGTGACTATATGGGGGATGACCGGCCTTCAAGGCGTCTTCGACGGCCCTAATTTCCGACCTTGCGAGATCGATGTTCCAGTGCTGCCGGGCCGGATTAATGCGGCCGACAAATGATAGAAGCTTGTCTCGTTTATTTTCCATGTCCGAATCGCCTTGTCCTTCTATGACATAGGACGATTAACGGAACAATGACATCAGTTGCCGCGGGATGATCTCTTGATGCTTGGGATTGCATCAGCCAATGCGGCAACCTGCCGTCCAAGCCGGCGCGCGCGGCAGTAGTCCCAATGGACAATGACAAGACGCGCCATGACGTTCAGTAGCGCCGCTATCGCCAGAAATACTATCGGGGGGGCCGGGGGCCGTCCTACCTCGTAAAGGTATAGCACCACCCACAACCATGTGATCGATTCGATCGTCGTCGCGCATCGGCGCAGCCACCCATACTTTGACGGCGTTCTCTCAACGATGAAATCCAATTGTTCGGATCGCTGCAACGCGAATATCTTGAACAGAACCAAAACGATCACAACGATCTGAAAGGTCGATGTGAAGTCGAACTGTCCAAGCCAGTCATCCAAAATATTGACCCACCGCATCACTTCCCTCCTGAAGGGAGGTTGAACCGGTAGTTCTGCGCCGCCGACACGATCCCCTGGACGATCGCCATACCGGCCACACCCACGAGAAAGCTTGAAGCGCCCTCGGATAAATTAAGCAAGCGCGCCGTGGGTTCCCCAAGATAGTTCGCGGTCAGTGCGCCGACAATCATCGACCCGATCACGGCCCATGGTTCGCCGTGGCGGAACACGAAACTATTGACGACGCCACCCGCGAAGCCGGCGATCAGGTCCGGTATCCGCAGACCTAGCCATTCGATGAGAGGCGGACCGGATTGCATCGGTTAGCCCCTTTCCAAAGGCATTCCAGGCTGAAGCGATAGTAGAGTCGCATCGGAGATCGTCAAGCCTAGGGGATCACCGCGCCGTGACGTGCCCCAGGCCGCTAATCCCAAGCATGCGGGCGAGGCCGGGACTGAGATCGAACGACCGGCCCGTCCATGCCGCCGGCCCCCTATCGACCACCATCGCGTTCACGCAACTGCGCGGGCCGCATAGGGTATGATGGGATCCGAGGGGCCAGGACCGGTGCGCAAATTGGGCCGCCGCGCAGTTCATCCCGCCGGAAGCGGTCACCCGGTCGCAGAACACTGAGGCATTATGTCCGCCATGACCGTAGGACCGTCCGTGGTTCGCAAATCGCGCATGGATGCTGGCGTGGTGCCATCTTTTCCATGACGCATGGGCAGCCTCCGTAAGGGCGAGAAGGGCCATGATGGAAAAGAAGGTAGCGAATTGCCGTTTCATCGGCGTTGTTCCTTTCTTGGCTGGGCGCGCAGCGTCATGCTGTCGCGTCGGGCAGGCGCGGACCTCCTTTCCTTTTTCACCATTCTATGAAGTGCGTCGCGAAGAAGAGTGCCGATAGGGCGCACCCGCCTAGGAACCATGGCCACACTCGGAGTGCCGTGTCCGGCGCATCGCTCATGCTATTGGCGAACCAAATGAGGGCGCACCAGAGTGCGGTCGCGACCAGCGTGAAGATTCCGAACGCGATTCCCATCAGTCGTCTTCCGTCCGGTGAATATGGCGATCGAGAATGATGACGATCGCCGCCAGCATCACCGATACTACCACTATGGCAAGAAACTCGGTCAATTGGTCGTCACTGTGCAGCCGCGGCCTTGCAACGTGACCACGGCGGCGGCGCCCGCCGAGGACGGTGCCGATGACGTGCCGGTAATGGTCACCGTCTGGTTTTGGTATACGGTCGTCCCACTGGACCCGTTGAGGGAAGCGAGACGTTCTAGGAGGCCATCAACCGAGGACTGATTGAGGGCGCATGACTCAATGATCACGTCCCCGGTAACGGTCTTGAGGCTAGCGCCAATGGTGAAGGTCGTAAGCGCATCAGTCTGATTCCCTGATGCCATGGTAATGCCGTTGATCAGGGTAACCAATTGAGGAAACGTCATTGTAGTCAGCGCGGGCATCGATTCAATGTAATTGGCGCCGACCTGAATGCCATTCATTATGGTTTTCAGCACAGGGGCGTTGATCGTTTCCAATGCAGCGCCACCCATGGCAAACGTGAAGCACTTGGAGAGAAATGGGATCGATAATGACGTAAGAGATGGCAGATTGTTCGGAGAGAAATCGCCGCATGAGATCAGCGAGGGCGCCGAAAGCGCCGTCAGCGATGCCATATTCGATGGAGTAAAAAGGCCTGATACATAAGCCAGGGAGGGAATCGACAGCGTTGTCAAGGACGCCATGCCGTGTGGATTGAACTGACCGTTAATAACAGATAATACCGGGGCCGACAGGGCCACCAAAGAATCCATGTTGGCGGGGGAAAAATTCCCAAAAACAACTTCAAGTGAAGGAACCGACAATGATTTCAGTGCCGAAAAGGTGTCCGGGGTGAATCCGCGAATCCCCACCAAGTTGGAAAAATTAATAGATGTTAGAGTTCCTAGATCACCCCCGCTAAACGCTTCTGTCCAGCACCCAGGATATAACTGGGATATTGCATCATTCGGCGATGATCTCATGATTAGTATGCCGTTCGGCGGGACCACGGAGAACATAAGCTGCGCGGTCCATTCTCCCGTGAAATCGATGATGGGAGGAACTGGAGGGGGCGCCCCCTTGATGTTGGCGATCGGAAGGTCCCCAAGGCTTGGATCCCAAATAGTGCTTTGTCCGGCCATTTCTCTTTCCTTCCTTTTTTTTCAATCGATCACTAGGCGCACATTGAAGACGCGGCCAGCGCCGCTGCAGGTGACGCTTCGAAGCATATGTCCCTCGCGCTGCGCGCCCGCCGCAACGCCCGCGCCGGCCAGTTCGGTGCAGAGTCGTCCGGCCGTAACGGCGCCTAAATTGCTGCCGCCGTTGATGTAGGCAAAGGCCGCGCCCTCGATGGTGGCGAAGACTAGGAAGACCGCCAGCATGTACGCATGCATCAGAACCATCCCCGCGAGTACGCAACGACGAATAAGAACGCAGCGGCCGTGAAGACTGCCAGAATCAACGTCTCCAGCCGCTGTTCGGTCACCCACGCCATCCGCAAACAGCGCCGTTGCAGACATAGACGCGTCGGGCATACGGCACCGCAATCCGTGCATTGGCGGTGGACGCCGGGGGTGAAGTTGGGACAGCGTTCTGGATGAACTGACAAAAAGCAGTTCCGAGACTCCCCACCGCGACGCCGACACCCTGGTTCGCTAGGGCGATCAGTCCGGCAAGTTCCGGGACCGCATTGCATGCACCCTTGGTGAACGCGATAATTTTCGGCAGAAGCGCGATGATCGCATTATCTGGAACCGTCATCGACGTGGTGCTGCATGCCCCTAGGCTAATTGCAAGGGCGATGGCGGTGGCTGACTTGCGGAACATGGCGGGTCTCCCCTCGAAAGGTGTCCGCCCGTCCTATCAGAGTGGGAGATACGACTCAAGGACCGCACACGTCTCGGGACCGGCCCACCCGTCCACATGCAGACCATGCGCTTGCTGGAACTTCTCGATCGCCGCATGGGTGTCCGGCCCCATCTTGCCATCGACTACGATGGGAATGTTTGCATGGCGGAGCGCGTCCTGCATCCACCGCATGGTTGGCTTCTTGCGCTCCCGGACCAGCGGGAAGGACGCAGCAAGCCTCTCGAATGCCGGCTGAAATAGTTCCCGTTCTGCCTTCACGAGATCAACCAGCGGGCGCGCGACTTCCATGATCGGCATCGCCTTGGCCTGTATCAGATCAAGGTCCGCGCGGTTCTCATAGGCCCAGGCAGCTAGTTCGAAAGCGCCGAGAATGTTCACCCGGCGATGCTTTCATTTCGTCCGAGGGCGCGTGTGAAAGAGATCGACGGCGCGCCGGATGTATCCCACTGCGTCGCGTTCGGTGGTCCATTCATGGCTTCGGTGTAGCCGGAGAACCAAGCCTTGAATTCCTGAAGGGTCATCGCTTCATCTCAACCGTGGGAATCTGGATATCGCGCGCCACCGCCATCACACCCTCCGGCGCATGGGTAGGGTCGACCGTGATCTTCGACACCCCGGGCACCGACGCCGCGGCGATCACATTGCCGGCAGCACTATGGCGCAGGATACTCCACAGAGTGGCCACAAGAGGCGCTACTGCGCCGGCCACCGCAGTGATGGTCGGGACCGCATCGACGATCGTTTGGATCGCGTTGGCCACCATCGTCTTGTCGGCACCGCGCGCCGTCAGCAGGCCCCCGATGAAGCCGAGGGCGATCCGGACGATCCCCTTGATCTGGTCCGCGCGTTGGGCCGCGGCATCAGGCTTTGGATCTTGGGACATTTAACTGCCTTTCGTGTCCCCACTAACCACAATATTCGTGAGGTCATCATAGAGAGTTTCCAGTCTCTCCATGTCCTCGCAGAATTCTGCAATGGCTGCAAGCGTGTTCGATGCATTCACAACCTTGTCGAACGCATCCCCGACAGTCTTGAAATAGGCCATGCGGAGGGCTTCCATGGTTTCGTCTCGGGTGATCTTCACCGGCCGCCCTCCGTGTCGTCCTCGAACCGGGACTGGAAATACCTTCTCACCTCATCCCGCAGCTTGATCTGGCGCGGTTCCCACGTCTCAAGCTGCAAAAGCCCCTGCACGTCGTATTTGATATCGGTGTGCGGGTTGAACCTGTTCCTGGTCAGGATGTCGCCGCGGCTTCCATATCCCTTGTTCTTCGTCGACCCATGGAAGTAGTGATACAGCATCCCCTGGACGCAGCCGATGTCCTTCTGGATGTAACGCGCGGCCAATTCCTGCCAATGCAGTAGCGCGGCGATGTACGGCTGGGATGGCGCCATGCGGATATCGAGGGCCATCTTCATCTCGCCGATCAGGCCACAAGCCATATACCAGTCACCGCTTCCGAGGATGCAGAAGTCGACTAGACCTCCCAGCTTGTTCAATGCGTCAACATTGAACGCCCAGCATCCTCCCGGCCAGCCCCATCCCTTCCCCCCGGGATAGGGATACGTGCCGCCGTTGCAATCAAGGTGCAGGTGCGGGGTCGGCGACCCGTAGCGGAGATAGTTGGCCGCGAACGATGGCATGGGGGGCTTCCCGATTGCATCGTGTTCGATGCCCAAGTTGATCAGCGAAGATCCCATCTGGACAGCGTGGTAGTGCTGCAGCATGTGCCACGTCTCAGTCATCCACTCATGGGGAGGCTTGGCTGGGAAGATGTCCGTGTCGCAGAACGCCACTTCGCGCAGTCCCTTGACTATCTCAGCCGCGCGTCGGAACCCAAGATTCCCCATGTTCTCTTTGTGCCAGAGTTCTTCGACGGTTCGCACCTGGACGTGGTGCGGGTTGTCCGGCCGCGTCACCATGAAGGGGCGATCTCCGAACGCCTGTTCGACCGTAACGCAAATCACACCGGCCGCCTCGATCATCGACGCCCAGTGAAAATAGTGTTCGTACCGTTTCTGGAAGCGCCAGGGGTTCGATATAACGCCGACGACCGCGAACCTCGACATGTCCGCGGTCGGCTTGTACGGATGGCTGCTGGCCCGAATCATCGAAGCCCCCTGCTGGGACTCATTTCTTTTTGTGGTGGACGAATCCGCCAAGCGCGAACGTCATCATCACCTGATCGATCGTTTCAGACACGGCAAGCACGTTGCCGGAGAACAGAATGACGGTGTTCGTCCCTGGAGGGCTGCCGCTAGTCACGCCCTTAACGACTTGTACTTCTGCTGGATTGACGAATACCGAACCTGCCGGGTCAATGCCCGTGAGTTCCACGAAGGTCCTGATGCCCATGGATGGAGCCCTCTATTGTCAGAGAATGGACAACCCCATAGCACGCCGTTCGTTGCACTTCGATGAAAAAATGGCGGCCCGTAGGCCGCCAGTCTCAACAGGGGAGGACACGATCGAAGATGACCGTCTCACCATGAGAGTGTGAACCATGTTTCTATCGCGGTCAACCATATAGAGGCGGCGATGACCAAAAACAGCACACTCATTGCCAGTTCCTTTTATTCATCCATATATGCCAATACTCTAAACGCATTAATTACATCTTCTTTAGTGCGTTCCGGCGCATCATTCCAATGTGGAACGAAATTTATACCTGTGAGGCGCTCCAATTTAGAACACGCCTCCTGATAAATTGTGTCACTGGGAGAAACAAGGAACAGGGCTTGTAGGGCACAGACGCTTCCATCGTCGCCCACTCCTCTTCCCTTACAAAACCCACTTTTTTCAATCTCTTGTGCGGCATCTAAGAATACCTGATGCCGACAGCCCCATTTCTCGTCGTATAACATCAAGCAGCATCTCCGCCATTCTTGATCTGCATCTCGATTCCTTCGAGGGACTCCCGCACCCCGATCTTGCCAGCCGGAGTTTCGATGAGCGTCTGGATGCCATCGCCATATAGCCCCGCCAGAGGGGTCGATATGATGAAGTCCCCGGTAACGCCGACCAGGACATGATTGCCCGAACCGCTTGTCAGTGTTAGGACCATCACGTCCCCCAAAGTTCGTTCATCTTAGCGACGGTCATGGACCCAACCACGGTGGAATTGTCGCAGTAGCCGCGCATGCCTGGGATCGTGTGCGGCCCCGGGCCGAACTGATCCCCGTCGTCCTGCCACTGGTAAATCCCGGTGTCCTGCCACGCGACTGGGATGTTGTGAAGGCGTGAAGAATATTCGCAGAACCAGAATCGGCGTCTCGAAAACCGATCTACCATCTGGGAGGGCGCCCGAATCAGTTGCTCCCGGGGAACGTTCCCACCATAGACTTTGCATGACCGGCCCAGCTTGTTTTCTATTTCCTGGCACCACTGGTCGGCACGGACCGCACTCACCTGAAATCCGGAGGCACCAATGCCTTCCCAATCCAAGCAGACATCATCTCCGGGTTTGTAAAGGCCATCGATAGCAGCGAGGAAGTTCCTGACCTCCCCATTGATGTCGGTCATCGGGCCGTTGAAATGGTAGAAACCGAATCGGGGAGGAATGCGCAGGCGATCTCCATTGACGTCGGTCACCTCGATCGTCCCGCCATCCATCCAATGGCGATATCGTGAACCCACCCGCGGATCCTTGCGTCCGGTGCCCTCAGAAGCCTTGTGGTCGAGGAAGGCAATCCCGTTGTGGGATTTCTTCACGTCATCAAACCCGGCCAGCGGTTGCCCGGGGCGGTCAACTACCTCATCCCCCCAGTAAATGTCGATGCAATAAGGCGTATACATACGGCGCACTCCCCTTTCGTCATGGCAACCCATAGACCTTGATCGTGCCGCTAGCCCACGTCGAGCCACACGTCCCTGGCGACGTGGCAGCGCATATACGAAATCCAACAATGATGCTATTCGTATTCCACCACCCACCAGAGAGAATGTTATTAGAGATTCCGCCGGAGGCAACATCAACGGCCCCACGGATCACCGTCTTTGCGCTTGCTGATGGATTGTAGACGATGAACGATCCGCTAGCCCCCGGGGCGGTTAGGCTATTGGACAGTCCCGTATTGCTTGGCCAGCACGCGATATATTGAGTGATGTTAGAAGACGCGAGGGCGCCCGCGTAGTTTGAGAGATAGCCAGATGTTTGGTACCCGCCGCCCGAATTGTATATGTGTATCTGACACCCCACGGCCGTGCTTGGCGTCGTTGCTACCAAATTCTCCAGAACGATCTCATAACGTGAATATGTATTATCGAAACATCCCGTGGTCGCCGATGCCGCCGGGCACGTGCCGTTGATGTCAGTGCATCCTGAAACGCTGGCACAATTGATTGTCGTCAAGAGGACGGGAGCGCCCCCCGCGCCAGCGCAGGTCTGTCCGGAATCTGTAAGATTTCCACTAGCGTCGAACGACGCGCAGTGGGTCGACGTCAGTGACCCGGTCGTGGTGGCAAACGTGGTGGTGTTTCCCGACCGCGTCCCGACCGTCGGGGATGATCCCGCGCCGCCACCAATCACCGGGGCGTTCGCAGTCAGGGCCGCAGATGATGCCACAGTTGTGCCGCTGGAATAGTACGGAATGCCGCCGGAGGTTCCCGTCTGGTTCATCAGCGTGCCGGAGGTGGGAAATGTGACGTTGGTGGCGCCGATGGTGGTCAGAGTGAGGGCGTTCGCGCCGGCCGTGATGAGGTTCCCCGCCAACGTGATCGTGAACCCCGTATTAGCGACGCCAGTGCCGCCATACTGTCCGGTCACAACGGTGCCGTTCCAGACGCCCGTAGCGATCGTGCCGACCTGCGTGATGGTGGATTGCAATGCGGCCAAGATCGACGTGCGACATGTCACCACGCCGCTGCCGTCCGTGCCATAATAGCCGCTGTTGCACGCTGAAATGCCGCTGACGGTAGTCGCCCCGCTGTAGACCGCAACCTGTCCCGTCGTGGACGAGGAGACGGTGCCCGCGCCCCCAGTCCCGCCACACGCCCCGACGCCGGCATCGACGACATTGCCGTTTGACCAAGCGGCGCAGTTCCCGTTTCCCGGCACGCCGCTGGCAGTCGCGAACAGGGTCGACCCATTGGTGCTGGTCACAGTGCCCTGCGCAATGGCGCTGGCACCGTTTCCGATCAGCGGGAGGTTAGCCGTGAAGGTACTCTGACCGGTGCCGCCATTCGGGACCGTGGCGACACCACCGGCCCCGCCAAGCATTATCGTGCTTCCATTGATGCGGGCGAACACGCCGGAGGATGTGCACCAGAAGTCCCCATTAGTCGGGGTCGAAGGCGCGGTCCCCACGCCACAGTTCAGCCCGGCCGTCCCGGTGGTGGAATTGGCCAGATTCAGCTTCCCCGTCAGCGTGCCGCCAGCGGCGGTGATGGCTGGGGACCCGAGGTAATCCATCTTCGTGGCAAAGATCGCATTCCACTGCGCTGCAGTCGGGACCTGCCCAAAGATCAGGCCAGGGCTGCTTTGCGCCAATGCAAGTCCGACCATCGCCAGCCACACAGCAGCGGTGAAGATGATCCTGAACATGTCTACCTCCGGGTTGACGGCGCGGCGCAAGATACACCAGAGTGACGCGGGAGATAAGACAGCAAAGCGCGTGGGTGGCCAGGGTTCCGGTGTGCAGGCCACATCTGGCCCGGCAAGCGCCTGACGAAGCGAAAGCAGAAATCCCTTCGGGGATTGCGCGGAGTAGTCCAGGCCGGGGAATAACTGACTACCAGCCGGAACCACCCCCGCGCTTTGCTGCCGCCCCAACTCGTGAGGGTCGATCAAGTCAATGAAAGACAAGCTACCCCAGATTGTTGAGGCAGGGCGGGTGAAGGATGGCCCTTTCGGAAGTAACGCGTCATTTGGCCCGTATGGGATGTTTCACGTGCGCGGCCCGCTTGATAAGATATTGCGTATTGTTTCCGCTGGTGGCGATGATACAGGATGGGAACACGTCAGCGTATCGACGCAAACGCGGCCACCGGTCTGGGAAGAAATGTGCTACGTGAAGCATCTGTTCTGGTCAGAGGAAGAGTGCGTCATCCAGTTCCATCCGCCGAGGTCGAAATACGTCAACCATCATCCGTTCACGCTTCATCTGTGGCGTGATGTGTGTCATCCATTCCGGATGCCACCGCCTGAATTGGTAGGGCCTACCGCCCCACCGTCAGGGTGATCGTGCACTGCGCCGTGCTGCTGGTGTTCGACCCATTCCATGTTGCGGTCCCAACGTCGCGCGCCCCCAACAGCGTTGCGTAATGACTTCCCTCGCTGAGGCCGGTCTTCACACCGTTGATCGCGCATGCCCCTCTGTTGGTGCCGCTGTTGTTCGCCAGGGCGACGCTTTCTTGTTCCCCGGTCGTGCCATCGAATGCGATCTGCGTCGCCGCCGCTTGATTGGCCGCGCAGGAAAAAGACCCGGTCGTGTGGAACTCCACCTGTTCTCCGGCCCACACCAAGACGGTATTCCGGATCTCGGTGTTGAGTTCGACGAAGGTGCCGCTGGTCGTGGTGCGATCCGTCGAGAACTGCGACCGCGAACGCTGCAGGAAGCGGTTGAAGTAGGTGCGCACCAGCAGCGACCCATCTTGGCTGACGAATTGGCTGCTGCCATTCGTCACCGCGGCGCCCACAAGCGTTCGGGTGGCGTCTCCAGACTTGACGGGGATGCCATTGGTGCCGACGGTGTAACCAGTGGTCGATAATGTATCTATGGCCGCCGCCCCAGCAGTGACTTTTGCATAGACATAATAAAGGGTTGAGGCCGACAGCCCGCCATTTCCGACCGTCAGAGATGCCGGGATCGGATAGTTCAGTCCATTGATCCAGAGGAATCCGCCCGCGGTCGGCGCCAGGGTCAAGGTGGTAGAGTTCGTAAACTGCAGGAGGCCGCCGGTCGCCGGGACTAGGGCGGTCTGCCACCTCGTCCATCCGGCGCCGCTGGCATCTGGGTCCGTCACGTTGTTGTCGACAGTCGATATGAAGAGAAGCCCCACCGTCACCGCACTGGAGACGATAGCCCCCGCGGGATAGCCCCCGATCTGCGTCTGGAAGGTGGCGTCGTAAGGGATCGGCCCTCCCATCTGCATCCACTGCGTCCATTGCGTCAGCGTTCGCAGCACCCCGTTCATGTCCTGCCCGAATGGGGGAATGCCTCCCCCAGCTTCAGGGGTCATGTTCAGCGGGACGAACCCGTCATTGTATGACGCCGCGCCGGGCGTGATACTGATCTGTGACGCCACGGGAACCGTGCGGACATAGGCGCCGCCCGCGTTCTGCGCCCAATAAAGCTGATATCGGAGGGGAATGCCTGCGGCGGTAGTCATGATCGTCTTCGTCCTCCGGGTTGACGGCGTAGGCGGAAGATAGGCGAAATGGTGCAATCAGGATAGGGAGGACGCAGTGGACCGAGGCAGATATGGGACTCACGTCTGCATGATCGTGAATGAGACGCCGGCCGTGATCGGGATCGCCCCTGACTGTTCCACGATCGCCAACTCCACGGGCGATAGGGTGAAGTTGAACACCAGCGTCTCCGTCATGTCGAGATTGTTCTGGACGTAAGCATTGCCGCGGCCGGGGAATAGCGACGATAGGATCATATTGACGCTGGCGATCGACCCGTCGGAGATGTTCGCCAATGCCTTCGCCATGATAAGGATGCGGTAGGGATCATCTGCCAGGGAAAAGTTCGTGGTGATCTGGCTTCCGGTGTAGAACGTCCCCTCGTTGAAGGGCAGTGATCCCGGCAGCGCCTCCTCGAACCCGAACGACTCGCTACTGCCGACATTCAGGACACGGCTGACACCAACGATGCGACCGATCACATCGAGGCCGAATCCGGCCGCCGTCGGGATGTTCATCACAACATCGAAGAACTGTTCGAACCACGGCGTCGGATCGATGTACCCCGCCATATTCGTGATCAGCGCGGTGAGGGTCGGACTGTTCGCGAACTGCGCCAGGATCGTCGTCCACGGATCGAACGGCGCAATCGTCCCGATAGGGGACACGCCTATGACAAATCGTCCAATGCTGTTCGAATCTGGAACCGGCCTTGGAAGTGGAGGACCGGTCATAGCAACACCAATTGTTTGGAAGTTTTTCTCACGAAAATTTTCTCCAAGGTCAGCGCATCATCCCACCAGCGTGACCAGAATATCATTGGCGTCAACCACAGGCTCCTGATCTATCTGAACGATGACATCATTGTCATTCGGCGTCGTGCTGGACATTGATTCGGATGCGACCGTCTGGGACGAGGAGATGGTATAGGTGCCCGTCCCGCCCGTCCCGCTGCCAAATGCGGTGATGGTTGTTCCGGGCGCTACATCTCCCGTCGAATCAGTAAGGATTCCGCCGACCGCAATGGTGCCGCTGGAGACCGCGCTGACGGTCATAGTGGTGCCGGCGATCGAGGCGGTGAATTGCGCGTCTGGCGCATTAGGGGACCCAACCAGCAGCGATATGATGCGCACCCATGACCCGAGGAGGGCAACAGGGGCAATGAACCGGGTTGCATAAATCGTGCTTCCGATGCCGGCGCGCGGAAACCCTGCCTCTCCGTTGAATGCCGAGATGATGGCATTTTGAACTTGCGTCACCGCGTCTGACGGGACGTCTGGGCCGTTAGCCAACTGCACGGCGAAAAGCACCGGCAGGGAGGTGGGGATCTGGAACGTGATCGCATAGGTCGGGAAGGGGCTGACGTATGGCGCGCGGGTGTCCTGCACGTTGACGGTCGTGTTCCCGACCATGGTCGGCCCAGGCGGCAACTTTGACCAGATGGCGGTCGCCACATCGAGGGCCGCGCCCCCGGAGACCGCCACGTAGACCGAATGTGCCGGCAGCATCACGCCTCCGATCGTGATCGCGCCTCCCGTATTGTTCTGCGTCGTATAGGCGTCCAGGACGTTCGTGACGTTAAGAACGGCGCCACGAATCGCCTGAAGCGTGTTTCTCGCATTGGCCTGCAGTGTGGCCTGCCGCCGTACCTCGAACTCCGCCCGCGTCTCGGTGTCGTTCCCCACCACGCCGTCGGCCGGGTTCGTGATGGTGTCCCACCCCGGGATCGCCTGATAGATACGGTTCAAGGTACCTGCTGGACACTGTGTCGGTCCCGGGACCAGCGCGGCAAACGTCTGCGACAATGTTCCGCCACCGATCGGGATCGTTACCGCCTCAGTCGCCGCATAGATGTTGCCGCTGGTGTCGATCGCGAGGGCTCCGACGGGGATCGTCACCCCTGCGCCGGAGACATTGCAAACTACGCTGGTCGGTTCCGCGCCGGTCCTCGTCATCCCATAGAACTGGCCGATCGCGTCTTGATATCGTCCAAACGCGTAGGCCGGATCGAACATATTGGCGAGAAACAGGAACTCATCATACACGTTCGAGACCAACGCGGCGAATGAGGATGCAAGCTGGTTTTGTGGTGTAGCCGGGGACGTTGGGGAGAAATTTAGGTTCCCATTAAATGCGGCATTGATGTCGGCCTGTTCTCCAGCCAGAACGTCCGCGGACGGGGGCACCACGATCCCGGTGGGGCTGAACACGATGGGGGGCACATTAGTCGGCATGAGAGTCCTCCGGACAAGGGTTGACTATCACGAAAGAGGTTCGGCAAATAGTGGCCGCCTCGCGGTTGAGGAAGTCTGAAGATGCTCTATAGGAGGATGCATGAATCATCGAATACACGCCGAACACGTCATAGCCCGGGCATTTGAACGATTCCGCATCAATCTCACGTATGCGGACGTGGTGCGCTTAAATGGTCGCATTGTGGCCGGTGAAGGGGTGGCGTTTGACCTCCCTACTACCGGTCGCACCAACGGCCGCGGACGCGGAGTTCTTATTCGCCTGGACTCCGGAGAAATACTGCCGCTAGTTTACGTGCCGGGCATCGGTTGCACCACGGTGCTGCCGCGCAATTCCCTTCAACTCAAGAGGGCCATGATCGTGTCTGGCCTCACTCGGAAATCACAGACAGCACAGCCTTCGTCGAGGGGGAGATCTGAACGCCAGTTCCTTCGATAGCGCGCACGGATATGGGCGCCAATCTTACCGTGACCGCCTTCATCCCGAGGTCAAACAGGCGGAAGTTTCCCCTCGTCTCCTCGTCCGACCCGGGCTTCACCAACCCGCTGCCGCCGGAGACGTCACTGATGATCTGGTGCGCAAGCCTCTGGTAGAAGTCCCAATGCGTCGCAATGGCCGCGAGGTTGGACGCAATAGCATAACTCTGTTCGACCGGCAGGCACCCGGCCTTGATGTCGCCGAGGCAGGTCGGAACCGGGAGGATGCACGGTTCATCCTTGCCGTTTTTCAGGCACACCGACTCCCGGCGTTCAAGGGATGACAGGGCCACTTGCAGGTCCCGGACCTTCGCCAGTGTCAGTTCGTAATCCCTGGGCGCCTCTCCTGCGCCTGCGGAGGCCGCCAATGAGGCGAAGGTGAGTGCAATGGCCGTGCGGCGGATCATGGGGAACTCCTACCAGTGAGGCCGCCAGGGCGACGGCGCCCCCTTCCTGCGCCAGACCACCTGGACCGTCAACCGCCGGAGACCGCCGATGCAACCACGGTGCCGGCGACCGTCGCCTGAACTTGGCCGGTGACGAGGCGATCCTCGATCTGGGAGATGAAGCACTTCGCGCCCGACGTAGCCGGCACCGTGAGGGCCGCGGTCGCGAAGTCGCTTTTCATCATCGCGAGGGACGGTGACTGCCCGAGGATCGTCGTCAGCGGGACGCCCCGGGTCTGATCATAGATATACTCGCCTTGATAGAGGCGGCACGCGCTTCCCATGTCCTGCGCCGCGGCATATGGAGGATCGGCGCGCGCAATGTTCCCTTGCGCATCCACCGTCAGATCATAGGTTACGGTATCAAGCAAAAGCGTCGAAAATGGAGCACTCATGAAGTCCCTCGCAAAATCGCCATAGAGAGTTTTTGCCCTCTCTAATTGGCCCGACATCATATACTATACCGGAGGGCCGCTTACGTCTGTTCCAGTCTTGACCGCAGAGTGGATATGCGTCGAGAAATCGATCCCGTTGATGGTCACCGTCGACCCGGTGATCGTAATCCCCCCGACGCCCATGGCGATGCTGTTCCCGTTCGCGTCGGCGATCGCCACTCCATCCGCATTGATGGTGATCGAGTTGGTCGGCGGTGTCGCGGCGAGTAGGCCCCCGAGGTAGACCGAGTCCGACAGATCGAATTCCCGCCCAGACGGCGGCGGCCCCACGGCCGGGGACGCCTTCGCGGCGCTGATGTCCCGGTCGCACACCAGCATCAGCCCAATGTCCCCAGGCGCCGGCACCAACACGATGGCGGAGGCGCCGCCCCGCAACGTGACGTATGGCACCCCGAACACCGTGCCATGGTCCGTGGCGGTGCCTTGGCCGTCGACCATGGAAACCAGCGGCTGGACGTTTACCGTGCCCGGTGACGTTCCTAGGGCCACCACGCGGCACAATAGCGCGGTCCGGACCCGGCTTAACGACTGGTCAATCATGAACTGAAGCGGGTTGAACTGCCCGATGGAGGTGTTGGGGGTGATGAACCCATAACCTTGGGGCATTTATCTAATCCCCTGCGCCACGACAGGCGTCTGATACCCGAATCTGGTGGCGTCAACAGTGCTTTCCCATTTCCCGCCAGGGATCTGGCTGTCGAGATTCGCCCCCAGCCCTTGGATCGTGTAGAGACCATCCGCCTTGAACAGCGAGGTTTTGAGGCTGACCTGACCTCCGATTCGCAGGTTGGGGTTCCACACGCACCTGAAGTTCACACCGCCGACATTGTAACTTGGGTATCCGATCAATGTGCCGGGCGCGTTCTGGTCCCCCGCGGACACCTCCGGGATCGTATCCCCCAACCGCGCCCCCTTGGTCGGCCAGATCGCGAACGTGCGCCCGTTCTCGATGAAGGCCCACGACACGCCACGGTGTTCCAGCGCCCGCGCCACCTTGGTGATCTGTTCGCGCGGCGATCCATAAAGGTACGAGTTCGACAAAGAGAACCCGGTCACGCCGTTACTCTCAAAATAATAATGCGCCCGCGTGCACAAGTCGGTGAGAATAACCGAGATATCGGAGGTCCCCGTGTAACTGACCGGCGGGACTGGGTTCACGGCAATATCTAGGCTGGCCTGCGCCCTGACGATCAGGGGTGGGTCCGGCTGCTGATTCATGTCCGGCACCGCCTCCCAGATGGCACCGACGAATACGGTCGACACAACCCCGTCCGCGGTGCCGGCCGCCACTGAGAACAGGTTCCCGGGGTTGAGAGACACCACGGTCCCCAGCGTGTTGACCGCGTTCATGACGTCAGGGGTGAGTCCCCAGATCATCGCCGTGCATTGTGCCGATCCTGGTGCGCCTGCGTTAAGCATCCGCATTGATGCCTGATTGCCGACCGGGATCGTGATCGAGTTCGATCCACCGGGAAATGTCTGTGGGTTCCCTTTAGCGTCCGGACCCATCGTGAAGGTGAACGCCATCGCGCGTTGGACGAGGGCCATCAGGGAATATCCGCAGCTTCAAGGTAGATCAAGAGGAACCGCACGCCGAGCCCGGCGTAGATCGGATCGACCCCTTCGCCCAACGTATCGAAGAACACGAAGTCTCCGATGAACCCCCTGTAACCCTCCTCCTTGAGGAGGCGGTTCTCATTCTCGCATATCTGCCCATTGGCGATCGGCGTGTTATTCGAGACAATGTCGGCGAATAGGCCATAACTCGACTGCCGCAGCGTGATGGATACCTGCTGTTGATCCAGCGTGACTTGAAACGTCTGATTCGGGATGGCTTGCGTCGGGACGATCAGCATTATTGGACCCCAGCGGCCACGGCCGACGATGTGGAGGGCGACGGGGCAAGCGCCGAGACCTGCCCACCATTGGTCGCTGGCGACTGGCGTTCTGGCGTCGCGTTCGGTGTCGAATTCACCGCCGTGTTCGGCGCCGCGTTCGCCGTGCTGCCTGGGACTCCGGTGGTGGAGAATGTCGGATTCCCGGCCGGGCGCACCTGTTCGAAATACATCTCGATGACGAGGACGCCCACACCGTAGTCGTGCCGGCGCCGGTACGAGAATCCCACCGGGTTGAGGCCGACGATTATGGTGTCCGGAGTCGACAAGGTGAACAGGCCAGTGCTTGACTGTATTGCCTCGACCTGGGACAGCAGCAAGCTGCGGTTCGGCGGAGGGCCACCAGCCGCGACCGCACACGCGACATTGTATGGCTGCTGGACCTTGTCGTAGCTAAGGAATGCGCCCAACTCCTGCGGCGCCTGGGCAATGCGGAATGACTGCTTGAAGTCCATCTCCAGGAACGAATAGCTTCCCGTCCCCGTCAGGATGCTGATGATGTCGCCGACGCCCTGGCCTACTACCTGGACGCCATTTTGGAATATCCCCCATTGCGGACCAGAGAATGCACGGATAAGCGACACCGCATCCGACACGAGAAGAACCACATTGTTGAATGTCGATCCCGGCGCGCGGTTGACCGCGGGGACGCCGGGGACGTTCGGGACATTGGGGAAGATCGGCATTTATCTAGCCCCGGATTCTGCCTGAACGAGGAAATAGTTCTCGATGGTGCCCGCGACCGTCGCGCCGAAGCCCTCCGGGTTCTTTGTCCCCGGCGGGGTGTTCACCACCACCGACCCAACCGTGACGGATTTCTGATTATTGTTCGTTGTCGCGCTGGAGCCGGCACCCCTGTTCGGCAACATCATGTGCATGAAGCGGTCCTGGATCTTCCTTTCTCCTTCATACGGCATGACGCGTGGTCTGGCGTTCGGTTCCGGCACAAATGGCGATGGTCCTGCCGGCAGTTCGCCCATTAGTTCGCCTTGGCGATCCTCCCTGATGAATGTGCGGACGAGTGCATTCCGCAGTTCAGTCCACGATAGGAGTCCCTCTGATCGGCCTGTATCCTTCCCCCCCGGGACAGTTCCCGTGACGGGCGGTTCCGGTTCTGTCAGCAATTCATGCTGACGGTCCTCCCTGATGAACATGCGCACGAGGGTGTTCAAAAATCCTTCATCTTCATGGGCGACAGGCGGAAATCCTTGGGTCAGAAGCTTCTCCCATCCCGCTGCAGCTGGGGTGAATATCTTGTCGAGTATCGGGGATAACTTACTGGTCTGCCTCTCGATAGAGATTTGCAGGCTGGTGACCGCGCTGGTCAAATTGCGGGCCGCATCCACTTCCTGTTGATTAACAGTGACCGATCGATTCAATGTATATTCCAGATCGGCCATCGTCTTGTTCTGTAGCGCGAGTGCCAGGAGGTGTTGGCCGCCCGGGACAGCCTCGCTGATCGCCTGTAGTCGGCCCGGTGTCAGTTCCCCCTTGTGCCTCTGTATGGCCGCCACCACCGCGCGCTGATACTTTTCAGGATCGGACGCCAATTCCGCCGTGGGGTTGACGCCCAATGCAATCAATTCCTGAAGGCCAGCCTGAGAGAAGAACTGCTGACGGTTCGCGATTCGGCCAAGCGTCACCAACATCGACGCGATGTCGCCCTGTGCCTCTGCGGCACTCATGCCGGCGATCCGGGAGGCATTGGCCCACTTACTCATAGCCTCGGTGTCCATCTCCAGCGCGCGGGTGCGTTTTCCCAAGGCGTCAGTCGATTGGACTGTGCCGATGACGAGATCCTTCAGTCCATTGGCGCCGGCTAGCGTGAGGCCGAACCCGAGGATTTCCTTGGTGAGTCGGCTGAAGGCGTCGATCATCTTCTGCGTGTCACTCTCGACCCGGGTCGCCGTCTCCTGCGCCTGCCGCTGGAACTGCCGCAGCGTGTTCATCGACTGCTTTTGCGCAGCATTGAACTTCGTGGGGTCTAGCGCGAGTGAGACCACCAATTCGTCGATGACGCTTGCCTGCCCTGCCATCACTCATCTCCGCGCGCAACGAACCCGCTTTTCAGGAGGAGGCAGGGCACACGGGGAACCGTGGCGTTGGGCGAACGCTGATCATCGTGTTCCTCGAATGACCGCCCGCACCACGCGCATGGTTGCTTCTTGGACGGCGTATGTTCGTTGGTGTTTCGATCCATCACCGTTCACCTTTGGAGGCGGCGGCCATCTTCGCCTCGATGCGCGCCTCGATGTCCATCGCCTGCCGGTTCAAGGCGTCGACCGTCATCACCTCTAGCATATCATGGAGGTCTTCAAGGCCGTATACGGTATCGAGTTCGTGCAATGTCGCCAGCGGCGGGTCGCGACCAACGATCAGGGCGACGGTGTAAGGGACGTTGGGGTATCCGAGGAGGCGGTGTCTTGGGGTGCGGGTTGAGGCCTCCCGGGCAAGTTCATCAATGCGGCCAGGGCCGGCATCCGCGCCCACAGAACGCCGGCCAGAGAGAAACCCAGATGAAGGGCCAGGACCTCCATCTTCAACTGCGCCAGTGTTAGAACCTCTTCGACATCGTTCTCCATCATCGGCCGCGCCTGCGGGGCGCCCTCCGGCCACGCCTGGATGCAGCGCATGAGGGCGCCGATCAGCGCCTCGTCATCCACCCATGACATGTACGTGAGGAGAGGGAACTGCGGGATCGCCGCCATCCCGATCTCGGCGGCGTCCTTCGGCAACGGCATCCCATCGCGCGCCAGCTTCGCCACCAGCACGCGGAACCACTTTTCCGCCGATAGCGCGGACATTTCCGTCAGAAGATATCGCTTCCCCTGATCTCGGTTGTCGGCGTCGATGGTAACAAGCGCGGTTTTTCGGTGCCCCGGCAGGCGGGGTTGCAGTTCGGTTGGCATTCGTGTTCCTTTAGATGGCGCACAGGTGAGGCAGCCCCCCTGCCTTCTAAGCCTAGCCGGGATATATGCGTGGGCCTGTGCGCACTGTCAACGAAGACAGAATCCAATGATCAGCACCGCGATCCCGATGGCGGCGATCCAGGCCCCGAGTCCGATCAGGAATTCATCCATTCAGATAGTCGCGATGTTGGCCGGCGCCGGCAGGATGTTGCGCCACACGATACCGAACCGCCGCGGCTGGAGGACCTGCCGCGCACTGGGGGCAGGCGCGTACTCGCGAAGAGTGCCATCCACCAACGTGTAGGTCAGGCGGGTCGACGGCAGTGTGACGATACCTTGGATGAAAAACGTGGTCAGCGCGGCCGTTTGCGCGGCCCGAAGCGCGTCGAAGAATGTCACAGACGGCGACGGTGCCTGAAGCGTAAAGTTCCACGGCTGAAGAACGAAGATGAATCCCGCCGCCAGGAATCCATCAACGCCCATCTCCACCTGCGCGATTGTCTGGTCCGGTACCTGGAACACATCATCCGGGGCGAACCCCTGGATCGGTTGCGGCACCGGAAAGATCGGCGGGGCGGCCATGACGATGCTAGCATCCGCAGCAGTGATGAAGCCTGAACCACCGGCCATTTTTTAGCCTCCGTAACTACGAACGATCGCCCGCGTGGTGCTCGGCATATTTTCAAGTGCACCAAGTACCTGCGCCGGGCCGAACTCCTCATTCACCCGCTTGACCTCAGCGCTGAATTTCTGCTGGTCAAAGATGACCAAGATGCCGGGTTGATCAGGATCAGACTCCATTGACATGCAATCATCTAGGAATGGGCCGACAAGGTGTTCGATTGCAGCCACACAATCCGGCGATGCCCAGGTCGGCGTGATGCCAACAAACGCGGCAGCAATGCCGGCGCTAGCCTGCATCAATGCGGACCGGCGGGAGAGTTCGATCTTCATCATTGCAATGCCACCGTGCTGATCTCGCCCATGCCGGGCCACCATCGATTGCCTTTAGAGGCGTTCTGCGACTCAGTCAGGATCTGAAGGTTCGCCTCGCAATGTAGACCGCACATCCACTTCGATTGAAGAGGGTAGATGTGATCGACCTCATAATATGCCTTCTGCTTTTCTGGATTGGCTAGACGCCATTGACGCTTCATCTCGGCATATCGTTCGGCGTTATTCTCTCGCCATTCCTTGGCAACTGCGGCAACTCTCTCTTTGTTGTCATCGCGCCATGCTTTGGCGCGCGCCTTTTGTCGTTCGCGATTCGCTGCATAAAAGCGCGCGTTTATAACCTTCTGTTTTTGTTTGCGTTCTTCAGATGTCACTGGAGCGCTACCGTACTGAGAACAATACTTTGGACCGAGCCAGAGTCGACGTAGAAGAACGTCAACGCCCACGGGCCGCGGTTTGCGCGTACTGCTGCGGAAGCCGGCTGGATCAGTAGATAGTAACCCTGCGCCTCCAGCGTGTCACTGATATTCTTGCCGGCCGAAGCGTTGACACTGGCGATCTGCGTGTCCGTGAGGGTGACACCCGGGGCGAACGCGCCGAAGGTCAGACCCTGGTTGATGACCGACTGCAAAGATGTTGCGATCATGCCGGCCCCCGTATTGTTGAAGGGGATGGCATTGGCCTGCGCGAACAGGTTCATCAGCGCGACCTGCATCGCATTGGTCAGCCAGATCGAGTTGACGTACCCGTCAGCCCAGATGAAGGGGCCGCTGATCGTGCCGCGCTGATACTGCTGGAAGTTCGCATTCGCGGTCGCGATTGCCGCATAGCAGTTGTAGCCATTTCCGAAGGAACCAGCGACCTGCGGATTGCCGGCGAGGTTCACGAAGCTGGTTTCATCCGTCACCGTGGGGACGAGTCCGGTCTGCGATTTGAACGCGAAGGTGATCCGGCCATTCGTCTCGGTGAAATCGATCGATGCAGTCGCGCCCATGAAGAAGGTCGCAAGGTCGAGGGCATCGGTAGTGTCGGATGCCCAGTTAAGTACAGTGCCGGATAGGTCGTCAGTTTGCAGGGATGCCCCAAGGCCGGCGAAGGTGCCCTGCTGTTCGCTTGCCGCGGTGGGGTCGATGTCCCATGCAGAATACACGAAGCGGCCATTCGTGCCGTTGACCCACTCGGCGAACAGAAGCTTATTCGCGAACCCGGAATTGTCCGGGTTGAAGGTCGTGGTGAATGTGGCCCAATTGGCAAACCCAGACGCCAGGGCGGTCATGAACGCAGATGGGGTCGCCGCGGCTGATCCTTGGGACAGCACCGCCCCGGTCGCCGATGTCAGGAGGAGGTTCGTCGAAAGCGCATTCGTGGTGGGGAAGGCGATCGTCGAATCACCCCC
>Ga0126369_10000671_pt1 | contig 22629 bp, 22 predicted proteins | sample PanSoiMetaPlot_1_FD_109646 | JGI IMG/M metagenome (GOLD analysis project Ga0126369, IMG submission 109646) | Tropical forest soil microbial communities from Panama - MetaG Plot_1 | ecosystem: Environmental > Terrestrial > Soil > Tropical forest > Bulk soil | place: Panama | collected 2016-02-17
GCTCGGCGTCGAGCGCGAGCTCGGCGGTGAGCTCATGGTCGCGGCCGTGGCTGTCGGACACGAAACTTCCCGAACGTTCGTCCGTCCATTTCACGGGGCGGCCCAGCGCGCGCGCCGCGTGCAGCACGCAGACATATTCCGGGAACGGCGCCGCCTTCATGCCGAACGAGCCGCCGACGTGCCCGGTGACGATGCGCAGCTGCTTGGCCTCGACCTTTAGAATATCCGCCATATTGCCGCGCAATCCGAAGACTCCCTGCGAGGGCGCATGCAGCGTGAAGCGTCCGCTGGCTTCGTCGTAGACGCCGATCGCGGCGCGCGGCTCCATGGCGTTGACGACGACGCGGCTGTTGACGAGCTTGAGCCGCGTGACGTGCGCGGCTTTGGCGAAAGCGGCTGCGACCTGTTCGCTGTCCCCATAGTGGTAGTCGAGCGCAATGTTGCCGGGCGCTTCCTCATAAAGGAGCGGCGCGCCCGGACGCGCGGCCTCCTCCGGCCGGACCACCGCGGGCAAGGGATCGATCTCGACCTCGACGGCTTCCGCAGCATCTTTTGCCTCGAGCAGCGTCTCCGCCACAACGAAGGCGATAGGGTCGCCGACGAAGCGCACCTTGTCGGTCGGCAGGGCCGGCCTCGGCGGTTGCTTCATGGGGGTGCCGTCGCGGTTCTTGAACGGCACGATGCATTTGAGCGTGCCGTAGTCGACGAGATCGGCACCGGTATAGACGGCGAGCACGCCGGGCAGCTGGCGCGCAGCGGACGTATGGATGGCCTTGATCACCCCGTGGGGAACGCGGCTGCGCACCATGGCCGCATAGGCCTCGCCGGCGAGCTTGACGTCGTCGGTGTAGCAGCCCTCGCCGCGCACCAGAATCGGGTCTTCGCTCCGCGGTACCGGCTGTCCGATGCCGAATTTCATGACGGCCAAGGCCTGCGCATCGTTTTGCAGATTCATCAAGCAATGCCTTGATCAATAGATCGCCTGCAAGCCGGTCGGCCGCAGGCGATGAGCTGCACTGCCTCCCCTGCCGGCGTCGAGCTAGGCGGGTGGCGCGGACTCGAGATAAAGGACGCAGGCCGCCTCGACAAGGATGTTGCGCGGGGTCATGCGCTTAGCGCGCATCTGTTGCGCGAGGAGGCTGCGTGTTACACTTGGCCCGATCTTGGTTCGGACAAGCCGTGGCCGTTGAGCGAGGGAACGCTTCGGCGCGGCAGGAAGGAATTCGATGAAGGACGAGGGCCGGGCAGCCGGCGGCCTCGACCCTGCCTATGGGCGGAGCCCGCAGCAGCGGCTCCGCTCGGGTCGGCGCTCGCCCTACGGCTATCGCCGTCACGATGGCGTCGCGCAAGGCTTGCCGACCTACGCCGCCCTCGATCTCGGTACTAACAATTGCAGGCTCTTGGTTGCTCGCCCCACGGGCGACAGCTTCCGCGTCGTCGATGCGTTCTCGCGCATCATCCGTCTCGGCGAAGGGCTCTCGACCTCGGGGCGCATCAGCAATGCGGCGATCGACCGTGCAGTGGGGGCGCTCGCGATCTGTCGCGACAAGATGCGCAATCGCGGCGTTACCCGGGCGCGGCTGATCGCGACCGAGGCGTGTCGGGCGGCCGCCAACGGCACCGAATTTCGGGCCCGCATCGCCGGCGAGGTCGGTCTCGAGCTCGAGATCATCGACCGCGAAACCGAGGCCACGCTGGCGGCGACCGGCTGCACGCCGCTGATTGATCCGCGCGCAGATGCCGTCGTCCTGTTCGACATCGGCGGCGGCTCTTCGGAGCTCGTTTGGCTCGACCGTTCGCCGCCCGCCCGGGGCGGCCCGCCGCTGCCGAGGATCAAAGGCTGGGCGTCGCTGCCGGTCGGGGTGGTTACGCTCGCGGAGCGCCATGGCGGACATGAGGTCACGCGCGAAATCTACGCGGCAATGATTGCCGAAGTTGCCGCATTCGTGGACGGTTTCGTGGCCAAGCATGGCGGACTTAAGGGCGATCACGTGCACCTGCTCGGCACATCGGGAACGGTAACCACGATCGCTGGCGTCCATCTTGAACTCAGACGTTACGAGCGCCGCCGCGTTGACGGTTGCTGGATGGCCGACAATGAGGTGACGCGGGTGGTCGAGCGCCTGCTGGGCTGGAGTTATGGGGATCGGGTCGCCAATGCCTGCATCGGCGCCGAGCGCGCCGACCTCGTGCTCGCCGGTTGCGCGATTCTCGACGCGATCCGCCGCGCCTTTCCCTGTGAGCGAATACGGGTTGCTGACCGCGGTCTGCGCGAAGGCATGCTGGTGCAGATGATGCGCGAGGACGGCGTATGGGAGGAGAGCCGCGCGAGCAGCGCCTTCACGTAGCAGCGGGTTTGGTTCGAGCCGAACGATCCAAATGAATGCCAGCCCAAGCAAGCGCCCGCTCAAAGTCCGCCTCAAATCGGGCAAAGGCCGCTCGTCCTCTTCGAAGCTTTGGCTCGAGCGACAGATCAACGATCCTTATGTGGCGCGCGCCAAGCGCGAAGGTTTTCGCGCCCGCGCTGCTTTCAAGCTGATCGAGATCGACGACCGGTACCATCTGCTCAAGCCGGGGGCGCGCGTCGTCGATCTCGGCGCCGCCCCTGGTGGGTGGAGCCAGGTCGCGGCACAACGCGTTGGCAGCGCGCACGGCAGGGGCAAAGTGGTCGCCGTCGATCGCCTGGAAATGGCGCCAACCACCGGAGTCGAAGTACTCCAGCGTGACTTTCTCGAGGTGGGGACGGACGATGAGATCAAGGCTTTGCTCGGCGGTGGCGCCGACGTCGTGATCTCAGATATGGCGGCGAACGCCACCGGCCACCGCGCGACCGACCATCTCAAGATCATGGCGCTCGCCGAAGCTGCCGCCTATTTCGCGCGCGAGGTGCTCGCACCGGGCGGCGCCTTTCTCTGCAAGGTGCTGCAAGGCGGCACCGAGGCGACGCTGCTCGCGACACTCAAACGTGATTTTGCCCACGTGAAGCACGTCAAACCCGCTGCGAGCCGGCCGCAATCGGCGGAGCTTTATCTCCTGGCAACGGGATTTCGCAGGATGCGTCAGCCCATCCGCTGATCGGTCGCCTCCGTGGGTCCGGCGGTGGGCGCCGGCGTGCGGCGCGCGAGCTCCGCGCCGGCGTCGGCGGGCAGCCGCGCAAAAACGAAAAAACTGCAGGCGGCGATGGCGGCGATGGTGAGATACGCGGGCTGGAAATCGGCGGCGGTGATCGTGGTGTGTCCGCGTGCCCATAAGGTCAGATCGACCGCAAGTGCGCCGATGGCGACGCCGACTGAGATGGACACCTGCTGGGCGACCGCCACGAGGGAGGTCGCGCGGCTCATGTGCCGGTTGTCGACGTCCGCATAGGCGATGGTGTTGAGGCTGGTGAATTCGAGCGAGCGAAAAAATCCGCCCACGATCAACACGCCGACGATCCACGCGAAGGAGACTCCGGGCGTGAAGGTCGCGCAGGCCGCAACCAGCGTGGCACTGAGCAACGAATTCACCACCAGAACCCGGCGGAATCCGAAGCGCCGGAGAATGATTGGGATCACGGTCTTCATGCCCATGGCGCCGACGACGTTGGAGAGCGTAATCAGTCCCGACTGGAAGGCGGTGAGATTGAAGCCGAGCTGGAGGAGGAGCGGCAACAAGAAGGGCATTGCGCCGATGCCGGAGCGATAGACGAAGCCGCCCACCACGGCCGCACGCATGCTGGATATGGCGAGCAAGGACAGATCGAGCACCGGCGCGGGCGTGCGCCGCGCATGCAGGACATAGGCATAGGCTGCGGCGGCGCCGAGCACGATCAAGCCCACGACCACCCCGGTTGGAAGGAAATTAAGCCCGAGCAATGAGCCGCCGAAGGCGAGCCCCCCAATGCCAACACCGGCAAGCACTGCGCCAAGCGGATCGAATGGGTCCGGGCTTTCGGCTCGCACATCCTCGATGAAGATCGTCGCCAAGACGATGCCGATAAGCCCGATCGGGATGTTGATCAGGAAAATCCAGTGCCAGGAGATATAGGTCGTGATGAATCCACCGAGCGCGGGGCCGATCAACGGACCGATTAGCGCCGGCAACGTGACCCAGACCGTGGCATTGATCAGCTCGCGCCGGTCGACGCTGCGCACCAGAACGAGACGCCCGACGGGCGTCATCATCGCTCCACCCATCCCCTCGACGATGCGCGCCACCACGAACTGGTACAGGGAACCCGAGATCGCGCAGCCGATCGAGCCGAGCATGAACACGGCGATGGCCGCGCGAAATACCGTGCGCGCGCCGAAACGATCGGCGGTCCAGCCGCTGAGCGGGATGAAGACCGCGAGCGCGAGCAAGTAGGAGGTGACCGCGAGCTTGAGCGCGAGCGGGCTCGTGCCGATGTCGGCGGCGATCGCCGGCAACGAGGTTGCGATAACGGTCGAGTCCATGTTCTCCATGAACAGGGCGACCGCCACGATCAGCGGCACGATGCGTTTGGCCAGCATGAGGGCTAGGGCTGCGACCTCGATGGATGCGCGCGGGTAAACCGGCACGTCCACGCGCGGAGTGGGGTGGCAGGACCGTCTCGTAGGGCAGGCAGATCATTCATTGCGGCACGTTAACAGAATCAGTGCGGCCTCGGAGGGCACCCATTGTGCGGCCGCAAGCGCCGCCCCACATAGAAAGGGCGCTCGGCTCAAGAGGTTGGCCGATGGTCTATTTGCTCGCAGTCTTGCTTCCGCCGCTCGGTCTCCTGCTGAACGGCCAACCGTTTGCGGCCATCTTCAATCTCATCCTCATCGTGCCCTGCGTCCTGCTCGGGCTTATTTTTCCCATCGCCTTCCTCATTCCGTCACTGCATGCCGTCATTGCGGTCCACATGAAGCGCGAGGACCGCAAGCACCGCGAACTGGTAAACGCGATCGAGCGGTACGGGCCACCGCCGGGTTGGCGGCCCTGACGCCGCAGCAAGGAAGCGATCGCGGCAAGGTACCGTTTCTTTCTCGGTGAATTGCCGCCAAATCGCTAGGATTTGCGGGCGAGCCGTGCTATCGACCGGCGCCAACCCAAAACCGGCCGAGCCGCGCCAGCCCGTTCGGCGCCGGCGACACCATCTCTTGGTGGTGCGGTCGCAAGTTCGCAAGACGACCATTGGAGTTGGCGATGGAGCAGAAAAGCAACGGAACGCTGCGCGAAGCGCTCACCTTCGACGACGTCCTGCTCAAGCCTGGACTGTCCGAACTGCTGCCGTCCGACGCTGACATCCGCTCGCGAATCACCCGCGACATTTCGCTCAATATTCCGATCGTCGCCTCGGCCATGGACACTGTCACCGAGGGCAAGATGGCGATCGCCATGGCGCAAGCCGGGGGACTAGGCGTCATCCACCGCAATCTCGAGCCGGAGGAGCAGGCCGCGCAGGTCCGGCAAGTCAAGAAGTTCGAGTCCGGCATGGTGGTCAATCCGCTCACCATCGATCCGGCCGCCACGCTGGCGGATGCCCTGGCCTTGATGCAGGATCACCGCATTTCCGGCATCCCGGTGGTGGAGGGCGGCGGCAACGGCCGCGCTGGCAAGCTCGTCGGCATTCTCACCAATCGCGATGTCCGCTTTGCCACCGATCCGCGCCAGAAGGTGGCCGAGCTCATGACCAAGGAGCGGCTCATCACCGTGCGTGAAGGCGTCGGACAGGCGGACGCCAAGCGCCTCCTCCATCAACACCGCATCGAAAAATTGCTCGTGGTCGACGATCAGTATCGCTGCGTCGGGTTGATCACGGTCAAAGACATCGAGAAGGCCGTGGCCAATCCGCATGCCTGTAAGGACGAGCAAGGGCGGCTGCGCGTCGCCGCCGCGACGACCGTGGGTGACAAGGGATTCGAGCGCACCTCCCGCCTGATCGCGGCGGGCGTCGACCTCGTGGTCGTCGATACTGCCCACGGCCATTCGCGTTCGGTGCTCGAGGCCATCACCCGCATCAAGCGGCAGTCGAATGCGGTGCAGGTGGTTGCCGGCAATATCGCGACCGGCGAGGGCGCCAAGGCACTGATCGATTCCGGCGCAGACGCGATCAAGGTCGGCATCGGCCCGGGCTCGATCTGCACCACCCGCATCGTCGCCGGTGTCGGGGTGCCGCAGCTCACGGCGATCATGGATGCGGTCGAGGTTGCGCGCAGGACCGGTACGCCGGTGATCGCCGATGGCGGAATCAAGTATTCCGGCGATCTCGCCAAGGCGCTCGCCGCGGGCGCCGACTGCGCCATGGTGGGTTCGCTGCTCGCCGGTACCGATGAGACGCCAGGCGAGGTCTTTCTCTATCAGGGCCGCTCGTACAAGACCTATCGCGGCATGGGCTCGGTGGGCGCCATGGCGCGCGGCTCTGCCGACCGCTACTTTCAGCAGGACATCAAGGACACGCTCAAGCTCGTGCCCGAAGGGGTTGAAGGCCAAGTACCGTACAAAGGCGCGGTGGCGACCGTGTTGCACCAATTGAGCGGGGGGCTGCGCGCCGCTATGGGCTACGTCGGCGCGAGAACGTTGCAAGAGTTGCACGCAAAGGCGGAATTCGTGCGCGTCTCGGCCGCCGGCATGCGCGAGAGTCACGTGCACGACGTGACGATCACGCGCGAGAGCCCAAACTATCCCAGCCGGACCTAATCTTCACGTAGCCCGTCTCGCTTGCAGCCACACGGTTTTCGCGATCAGACATCAAAGCGCCGCGATGCCGGAATGAGCATCCGACCGTGAGCGCTCGAGCGCTCCACGGTTGCTTTCGCCGCCGCGGCTCGCCAAGCTAGGCGCACTCCTCAAGGAGCCTGTCGCCATGTCGATCCAGGCTGTCTTGCTGCCGCTGTTCGTCGAGGTCATCGCGACCTTCGTGCTGCTCTTTTGGATGGCGCATCTGCGCAACCGGGCGTTCAGGGTGGGCGAGGTCAAAGCTGGGGACATCGCCTTGCGCGAGCTGAACTGGCCACCGCGCATCGCCCAGATCAGTAATGCCTATCACAACCAGCTCGAGCTGCCGGTTCTTTTCTATGTGCTGACGATCCTCGCCTGGGTCACGCGCCACGCCGACCTGTTATTTGTGGTGCTGGCATGGATCTTTGTCGCATCGCGGCTCGTTCACGCCTACATCCACGTGACCGACAACGACGTGAACCGGCGCGGGCCGGCATTCGGGCTGGGTGCGCTCGTGCTGACGATCATGTGGTTGATTTTCATGATCCGCATCCTGCTCGGGATCTGATGACGCCCAGCGCTCGCCTTTCCGCCGCCATCGAGGTGATCGCCGACATCGAGGCGAAGCGCCGTCCGGCGGCGGATGCGCTCAAGGATTGGGGCCTGGTGCACCGTTTCGCGGGCTCGGCGGATCGGGCGGCGATCGCCGGGCTGGTCTACGACGCGCTGCGCCGGCGGGCCTCGAGTGCCCACATCATGGGTGACCAACACCCGCGCGCGGTGCTGCTCGGCATGCTGCGGCTCGAGCGCAAGCTCGACTGCGAAGCGATAGCGGCGCGAGCCGATGGCGGCCGCTTTGCGCCGTCGGTGCTGAGCGCGGAAGAGCGCGCGCGTTTGGGTGCGGCCGATCTCGCCGGCGCGCCGGCCTGGGTCGCAGGCGATTACCCGCAATGGCTCGATCCCTATCTCGCCCGCGTCTTCGGCGAGGAGCGCATAACCGAAGCCGCCGCGCTGGCAAGCCGCGCGCCGCTCGATCTGCGGGTTAATGCCCTTAAGGCGGAACGGGAGGCGGCCTATGCTGCACTCGCGCACCTTAATCCCGTGCCCACACGCTGGTCGCCGTTCGGTCTGCGCCTTGCGCTTGATGCCGACGCCAAGAGTCCCGCCATCCATGCCGAGCCGGCCTTCATCAAGGGCGTGGTCGAGGTGCAGGATGAAGGCTCGCAGCTCGCGGCGCTCCTCTGCGGGGCCAAGCCCGGCCAACAGGTGATCGACATCTGCGCCGGCGCCGGCGGCAAGACGCTCGCGCTTGCCGCCATCATGGAAAACCGGGGACAAATCTATGCAACCGATTCGGACAAGCGGCGCCTTGCTCCGATTCATGAGCGCCTCGAGCGCGCGGGCGTTCACAACGTACAGATCAGAACACCTCGCGCGCAGGAAAATTTGCTCGGCGATTTGGAACGGCGCGCTGACCTGGTACTCATTGACGCGCCTTGCACCGGGATCGGCACTTGGCGGCGCAATCCCGACGCCAAATGGCGGGTGCGTCCCGGGGCGCTTGCGCAGCGGATGGAGGAACAAGCCGAGGTGCTCGACCGCGCGGCAGCGCTGGTGAAGCCCGGCGGCCGCATTGGCTATGTGACCTGCTCGTTGCTGGTGGAGGAAAACGGGGATCAGGTCCGCGCATTTCTCGTCCGCCAAGGCGATTTCGCACTCGTGTCGCCGGTCGAGCTGACGAGCGTATTGGAGGATCGCGCGCCGCTCTTCCGCGGCGCAGCGCTCATCTCGGACGAAGGGCTGTTGATGACGCCGTGCCGCACCGGTACCGATGGATTCTACGTTTCGGTGCTCGTGCGGCGGCGCTGAGTCTGCACGGGGGGGGCGGCAAGTTTTGCGGCTGATGACGAAAACACCGGCCTTGACCGGATCGCGCGCGCCTCGCACATAGGATCGAAATGAGCCTTCTCGATTCTTCTCTCGTTCGCGATGCCGATGCGGATCGGCTCGCCGGACACGACAAGATTCTCATCGTCGATTTGGGCTCGCAGGTCACTCAACTTATTGCCCGGCGGGTGCGAGAAGAGAAAGTTTATTGCGAAATCGTGCCGTTTCAGAAGGCTGAGGAAGGCTTCGCGCGGCTGCGCCCGAAGGGCGTGATCTTGTCCGGGGGGCCCGCCTCGGTGCTCGATGAGGGCGCGCCACTCGCGCCGCCCTCGGTCTATGCGGCGGGTGTGCCGATCCTCGGCATCTGCTACGGCGAGCAGGCGATGGCGCAGCAACTCGGCGGCACGGTCGAAGGCGGGCATCATCGTGAGTTCGGCCGCGCCGAGGTGACGGTGACGGAGGATTCACCCCTGTTCGAAGGGGTGTGGCGCAAGGGTGAGCGCTACCCGGTCTGGATGAGTCATGGCGACCGCGTGACGGTGCTGCCCGAGGGCTTCCGCGTGGTCGGCACCTCGCCGAATGCGCCGATCGCCATGATCGCGGACGAGGGACGCCGGTTCTATGCCACCCAATTCCACCTCGAAGTGATGCACACGCCGCACGGCGCTGCGTTATTGCGCAACTTCGTGCGCAAGATCGCCGGCTGCAGGGGCGACTGGACCATGCGCGCGTTCAAGGCGGAGGCGATCGAGAAAGTTCGCGCCCAGGTCGGTCGCGGACGCGTCATCTGCGGATTGTCGGGGGGCGTCGATTCGGCGGTCGCTGCCGTCCTCATTCACGAAGCTATCGGTGAACAGCTCACCTGCGTGTTCGTGGACCACGGATTGTTGCGCCTGGCCGAGGCGGAGAAGGTGGTCGCCCTCTTTCGCGACAGCTACAACATTCCGCTCGTCCACGTCGAAGCGGAAGCATTATTTCTCGACGCGCTCGCCGGCGTGAGCGACCCCGAACTCAAGCGCAAGACGATCGGGCGGCTCTTCATCGACGTGTTCGAAGCGGAGGCGAAAAAACTCGGCGGCGCGGATTTCCTCGCGCAAGGCACGCTCTATCCCGACGTGATCGAGAGCGTGTCATTCACAGGCGGCCCTTCGGTCACCATCAAGTCGCATCATAATGTCGGCGGACTGCCCGAGCGCATGAAGATGAAGCTCGTCGAACCGTTGCGTGAGCTGTTCAAGGACGAGGTGCGCGCGCTCGGCCGCGAGCTCGGTTTGCCGCAAGCTTTCGTCGGCCGGCATCCGTTTCCCGGGCCGGGCCTCGCCATCCGTTGTCCCGGAGAAATCACGCGAGAAAAGCTCGACATCCTGCGGCGCGCCGACGACATCTACATCGAGGAAATTCGCCGCGCCGGGCTCTACGAGGATATCTGGCAGGCATTTGCTGTGCTGCTGCCGGTGCGCACCGTGGGCGTCATGGGCAATTATCGCACCTACGATTACGTCGTCGGCTTGCGCGCGGTGACATCGACCGATGGCATGACCGCGGACTTCTATCCCTTCGACATGGCGTTCATCGGCCATGTGGCGACGCGCATCGTCAACGAGGTCAAAGGCGTCAATCGTGTGGTCTACGACGTGACCTCGAAGCCGCCAGGCACCATCGAGTGGGAGTGATTGAGGCCGGCCCAGGTACCCCGCGGGGGGTCCTCACGGTTTGAGGCGAGGTCTCTTAGCTAAGATCGAGAGGGACGGCAGCCCAAGTCATAGAACGAGCTGGGTCTGCATGACCATGGCGACAAGTTTGCCGTCGGCCCTGGTTACGCGCGTTTGCCAAATCATGGTTCGCCGGCCCCGGTGAACGGGCGTCGTTTCGCCGATGACACGCGTGCCAGCCGGCGCGGCTCCGATGAAGTTTGTCTTGCTTTCGACGGTGGTCGTGCCGGCGCCCTCCCTGAGATTCGCCACCGTGGCAAGGGCGCCAAGAGTATCCCCGAATGCCATGATCGCCCCTCCGTGCAGAACGGCGGGTCGCGTGCAGAACTCCGGCCGGACGGTCATTTCGGCGACAAGTTTATCAGGCTCGGCGCTGACCAGATCGATGCCTAAGAGAGAGGCGAACGGCAACGGCTGATGTCTCAAACGTGCAAGCAAGTCCATGTTGCTACTCCCTTCATTCAGCCTGGCATACCTCGCCTATGCGCGCGGACTGGCCGGCCTCTGGGGCCATGCGTCGTGGCCCGAAGGTAAGCTTACGGTCGACTGTTGAGGAGTTCGTAGGCGACGGGATTGTCCGAGCAGGCGGCGAATCCGCATTCCAGCAGGGTCGAGATCACGTTCAGTAAGGTGAGCGCCAGCACGAGCCACACCGCCCTGCGTGCGAACGCGTTGATCGGTCGCGGCTCATCGACCTCCCTGAACTGCTCGTCGAACAGCAGCATGGCGCCGAGCGCCACGATGGCCGCGGCAAAGCCGAGGAAGGCCCAGCTGTAATAGTGGTAGCCGAGCAGCGCCGAGCCGTAGCCCGGATCTCCAGGCATGACGTGCAGCAGAATCTGCCGCGCAGCGAAGGTCGCGCCGGCGAGGGCGGTGAACAGCGACACGGCATAATGGCTGGTCCGGGGCCCGAAGCGGAGATTAAGAATCGGGCCCACCGCCAGCATTGCGAACTGGATGCGCTGGAGCAGACACAGCGGGCACGGAAGCTCATGCAAAACCAATTGCGCGGCAAAGGCCACCAGTAGAACCAGCGCAATGGCGTAGAGGCCAAGCGCATTCAGGGTCACGGCGAGCGAGCGAGTCATGGCCGCGCTTTAGAATGACAACTTCAGCACGTCACTCGCGTGGTGCAGATAGGTCGCGATGGAGACAAGGAGTGTGGCGGCAAACAATGCGAGAGCAAGCGTTCGCGTGCCCCACCAGGCAACGACCATCACGATAGCGACGGCGAGAAACAGGGCGGTGAATTCCATTTCATGCTCTCGTGTTCGTTGGCTGGGTTGAGCGAAACGGAACCGGCCCCGGCCGCTCGCATGTGGGGGAGATGATGGATTTCGCTGCGCTCAACGCATCCTACACCACTACACTTTCCCTCCTATACTCGAAACGCTAGGACGCGCGGCGTTGAGGAGGAATGGGAGGACGCAATGGAAGTCAATCTGGGCGGCCGGACGGCCGTGATCACCGGCGCGAGCAAGGGCATCGGACTTGCTATTGCGAGGCGCTTCTCCGCCGCGGGCGCCGAGGTCGCCATTATCGCGCGGGGGCGGGAGGCGCTGGATGATGCGGTCAAAACCATCCGGGCGAGTAGCCGGGCGCGCGTTGCGGCAGTGCAAGCTGACGTGGCGCTGGCCGCTGATCTCCGACGCGCCTACGACGAAGCGATGCGATTGTTCGGTAAGATTGACATCGTCGTGAATAATGCCGGCACGTCGCGCACCGGCGCTTTCGAGGCGATTACTGACGAGGTGTGGCGGGAGGACTTCGACGAGAAACTATTCGCCGCGATCCGGCTCACGCGCCTGGTATGGCCACAGATGAAGGAACGCCGCTGGGGCCGCGTCATCAACACGCTCAATATCGGCGCCAAGGCGCCACGGCCGCGCAGCGCCCCGACCTCGATCACACGAGCGGCGGGGCTGGCTTTGACCAAAGTGCTTGCCGGGGAAGGCGCGCCCTACAATGTGCTCGTGAACGCGTTGCTGGTCGGCTTCATCGAAGCCGACCAGCACGTGCGCGCGGCGGAAAAGGCAGGGATCCCGCTTGAGGACTATATGAGCGCGCGAGCCAAAGAAATTCCGCTCGGCCGCATCGGTCGGGCGGAGGAGTTCGCCAACATTGCTTGCTTTCTCGCCTCCGATGCGGCGTCGTATATTACGGGCACGGCGGTCAACGTTGACGGTGGGCGTTCTCCGGTCGCGTAGCCTTCCAAAGGGCAAGTTCCGCGGCAACTCTCTCCCGCTTACTAGCCGGATCGCGGCGATCGCGCGTCCTCAGTTAATCTTGAGATCGAGCGCCTTGATGATCAGCGACCAGCGCGCGAGATCCGCATCTATTTTCGCGCGGAACTGGGTCGGCGTGGTAGGAATCGGCTCCATGAACTGCGTGGCCAGTTTCTCGCGGACCTCTGGTTCGCCGAGGGCAGCAGCGACCGTGTCGTGAATTTTCGCGATGATCGGCTCGGGGGTTTTCGCCGGCGCAATCAAACCGTTCCAGGCGTCCGCCTCGACGTCGAGCCCGCTCTCCTTGAGCGTCGGTAAGGCAGGCATGAGCGCGGAGCGTTGACCTAGCGAGATCGCCAAGATTTTCACCTGGCCGGAGGCGACGTGCGGTGTCACCGAGATGGCCGGCAAGCAGGCCATTTGCACGTCGTTGCGCAGGAGCGCTGTCATCGCTTGCGGCGAGCCGGGATAGGGAATGTGCACCATGCTCGTGCCGCTCTTGAGCGCGAGGGCCTCCATGGAGAGATGCGACAACGAACCGTTGCCGATCGAGCCGTAATTGTATTTGCCCGGGTTCTTCTTTAGCAGATCGACGAGCTGTGCGACCGAGTTGACGCCGAGGCTCGTATGTACGACCAGGGCGCTCGGCTGCGTCGTGAGCATCGTAATCAGCGCGAGATCTTTGACGGGGTCGTAGGGCATTTTCGCGAACAACAACGTGTTGATTGCAAGCGGGCCGCCGAGACTGATGCCGATGGTGTAACCGTCCGGATCCGCCTTCGCGACCGCATCGGTCCCGGTATTGGCGCTGGCGCCCGGGCGATTCTCAACGACGAACGGCTGCCCGAGCTTGTGCTGCATGTGGTCACCGATCAGCCGCCCGACCATGTCCGGCGTCGAGCCGGGGCCGAACGGCACGATAATCCTGACGGATTTTGCGGGCCACTCTTGCGCCGCCGCGAGAGGAGCGTGCAAGAGAGCGCACAGTGCCAACGCGATGCTTCTTTTCATCGAGCTCTCTCGCTCTGTCATCGTCGCGCAGCCGATCCCGCGCGCGGGGAGTTGATTCGCACTAATCACGGTCGACGCGCTGCCGCAAGCATGGATTGACCGACGCCGTGGCCACTGCAGGGCAACCGTAACGGGGCCAGCCTTGCCTCCCGACGTGCCATGGCCTCTACTGCGGCGCTTGGCAGGGCCGCAAACCGACGATCGTGACTTTCGCGAGGTTCGGCCGGAGGACCTATGGGGGTGGCTATTCTTGTGCTCGGGTTGCTCGCGTTCCTTGGCGCGCACGTCTTCGTGACATTGCGCGCGGCGCGCGCCGCCTTGATCAAACGGAGCGGGGAGGGGCCTTACAAGGGTCTGATGTCGCTCGTCTCGCTCGCCGGGCTCATCCTGATCGGCTACGGCTTTGGACAATATCGGGCGACCGGATGGATCGACGTGTGGTCGCCGCCGCCATGGACCTATTACGTCACGCAGTTGTTGATGTGGCCGGCGAGCATTTGCGTGGTTGCGGCCTATAGCCGCGGCAATATCTGGCGTGCGCTCAAGCACCCCATGCTTGTGGGTGTGAAGACCTGGGCAATCGCGCATCTCATATCGAATGGCGATCTCGGCTCGATAGTACTGTTCGGCTCATTTCTCGCCTGGGCAGCCTACGATCGCGTCACGCTAAAGCGACGGAGCGATCCCGGCGCGCCGTCGATCCCGGTTGGCGGCCATCGTAACGACACCATCGCGCTAGTGGCTGGGACCATCCTCTATCTCGCGCTCGGTTTCATCTTCCACCCCATCGTGGTGGGCGTGGCAGTCTTCGGCACGCCCGCGCATTAGGATCTCGGAGAATGTCGGCACGAGACGAGATCAAGCGGCTGACGGCGCCCGACATCCGCGCGCGCAAGGGCGGCGAGCCGATCGTCTGCCTTACCTCATATCACGCGCATACCGCGCGGCTGCTCGATCGCCACTGCGATCTCATTCTCGTGGGCGATTCGCTCGGTATGGTCATGCACGGCCTTGAAACCACCGTACCGGTCACGCTTGAGATGATGATCCTGCAGGGGCTCGCCGTGATGCGCGGCTCGAAACGAGCTCTCGTCGTCGTCGACATGCCGTTCGGCTGTTATGAAGCATCCAAGGAGCAAGCCTTCCTATCGGCGGCGCGGGTGATGAAGGAGACCGGTTGCGGAGCGATCAAGCTCGAGGGCGGCCGTCGCATGGCGGAGTCCATCGCCTTTCTGGTCGAGCGCGGGGTCCCGGTCATGGGGCATATCGGCCTCACGCCACAGTCGATCAACACGATCGGCTCGTTCCGTGCGCAGGGCCGCAGCGAGGCCGATTGGGGGCCGATCGAGGACGATGCGCGCGCGGTCACCCAGGCGGGCGCCTTCGCCGTGGTGATCGAGGCGGTGGCCGAACCACTCGCCCGCCGGATCACGGCTATGGTGGACATTCCGACCATCGGCATTGGCGGCAGCGTGGCGTGCGACGGCCAAATTCTCGTGCTCGAGGATATGCTCGGGCTTTCGCCGCGGATCCCGAGATTCGTCAAGCGCTACGCCGAACTCGGCCCCTCGATCGAGGCGGCGGTCGCGGCCTACGCCGCCGATGTTCGCGCCCGTGCGTTTCCCAGCTCCGAGCACGTCTATCCGCTCCGGGCCAAGGCGAAATAGCCGACCTGGCTCAAGAGCTTAGGCGGGGGCACCGGGATGCCGCTTTGCCTTGCCTGCGCCACATCAATGGGCTAACCGCGTATGGCTCGGGGCCAGTGGCGAGAACGGGGTTGCGCGGCTCGTGTCCGACATTTTTCACGAAGTCGACGAGGAAGTTCGACGAGAACAGCTCAAGAAGCTGTGGGACCGCTACGGCAATTACGCCGTAGCTGCCGCCGTTTTGCTGGTGGCGGCGGTTGCAGCTTGGCGCGGCTACATGTGGTGGGAGGCCAAGAAGGCTGCCGAGACCGGCGCCGCCTTCGAGGCTGCCATCACGCTCGCCGAGTCGGGCAAACGCAGCGAGGCGGAGGCGGCCTTTGCCGACATCGTCGCCCACGGCACGTCCGGCTATCGCCATCTCGCGCGCATGCGCGAAGCCGCCGAGCTTGCCCAAAACGACACCAAGGCCGCGATCGCGGCCTACGACCAGATTGCCGCCGACAATTCGGTCGGCCCGGTCCTGCAAGACCTCGCGTCATTGCGCGCCGGCGCGCTCCTGATCGACGCCGGCTCCTATCAAGAGGCGCAACGGCGGCTTGAGCCGCTCGCAGCCAATGATCGCACGTTCCGTCACACCGCACGCGAGTTCCTGGTCCTCGCCGCGTGGCGCGCCGGCGATGGGACCGCGGCCAAACGCTGGTTCGACTTGATCATGACGGATGCACAGACGCCTGCCGCCACCCGTTCGCGCGTCGAGATGCTGATGGCCGTAGGCACCGGCGCGAGCAGCGGTTGAGGTCGCAGCATGAATCGCTTCGCGCGCACTGGCCTGACCCTTCTCGCGCTGTCGCTTGGCGTCCTCGTCAGCGGCTGTGAGGGTTTTGATCCGACCAGCGTGCTGGACAATGATTTTTTCAACACGAAGAAGAGATTGCCGGGCGAGCGAAAGCCAGTGTTCCCAGAGGGAACGCCAGGCGTACCGCAAGGGGTACCGAAGGAACTGGTCAAGGGCTATGAGCCGACCGATCAGGCGGAACAGGCTCAGCCGGTTGCACAGACGGCGCCGCCTGAGGCCAAGCCCGAAGCCAAGGCGAAACCCAAGCCGAAACCAAAGGTCGTGGCGAAGCCGAAGGATGCGAGCCAGGCGCCCGCCGCCGACGCTCCGCCGGCCCAGGCGCAATCACAGGCCCAATCGCCGGATCCGCCGCCGATGCGACAGCAGCCGCCAGCCGGCGCTTGGCCCGGATCAACGCAGTCTCCCGGCGCGGTTGCTTGGCCCGACCCGCCCCCGATGCGCTAATTGCGCTTTCCATGCCCGGTGGGCCATAGAGCGGCATCCGTACCCGCTGCGCGCCTCATGAGCTTCACGGTCGCCATTGTCGGACGGCCGAATGTCGGCAAGTCCACCCTGTTCAATCGCCTGGCCGGCAAGCGTCTCGCTTTGGTCCATGACCTCCCCGGCGTCACGCGCGACCGGCGCGAAGCGCAAGCACGGCTCGGGGATCTTACGTTTACCGCTATCGACACGGCCGGGCTCGAAGAGGCTGCACTGCAAACCCTGAGCGGTCGCATGCAGGAGCAGACGCAGGCAGCCATCAACTCTGCCGATGCGGTCATGTTTTTGATCGACGCGCGCGCCGGGTCGACGCCGGTTGACCGCGCATTTGCCGATCTCGTGCGCAAGTCGGGCAAACCCGCGATCCTGATCGCGAACAAGAGCGAGGGCAGCGCCGGGGAGGCGGGAATTTTGGAGGCATATGAACTCGGGCTCGGCGAGCCGATCGCGATCTCGGCCGAGCACGGGGAAGGCCTCGCCGACCTCTATGCCGGGCTACGCGCAGCACTCCCCGATGTAACGACGCCTTCCTTCGAGGCACAAGACCACGACGTCACCGGAGACATCGAGCAGAGTGCGGCCGAGGGCAGGCAGATCCGCATTGCCGTGGTCGGCCGTCCCAATTCCGGAAAATCGACGCTGGTCAATCGGCTGCTGGGGGAGGAGCGGCTGCTGACGGGGCCTGAGGCCGGTATCACCCGTGACGCCATCGCGGTCGATTTGGCTTGGCGGGATCGGCGGTTCCGCGTTCACGACACTGCGGGACTGCGGCGTCGGAGCCGGGTCGAGGAGAAGCTCGAGAAGCTCTCGGTGACGGACGCACTCCATGCGGTGCGCTTCGCCGAAGTCGTTGTTCTGCTGATGGACGCGCAAAAGCCGTTCGAAGAACAGGATCTGCGCATCGCCGATCTCATCGCGCGCGAGGGACGCGCGCTAGTCATCGGCATGAACAAATGGGACTTGGCCGAACGCGGCGCGGGTGCCATCAAGACACTACGGGAAGAAGCCGATCACTGGCTCCCGCAAGTCAAACGGGTGCCCGTTGCCGCCGTCTCAGCGCTCACGGGCGAGGGTCTCGACCGGATGATGCAGGCCGTTGTCGGCGCGCATGCGGTCTGGAACCGACGCGTGGGAACGAGTGCGCTCAATCGCTGGCTCGCCGAGGTCGTTGCCTCACATCCGCCGCCGGCGATTGCGGGTCGGCCCATCCGGCTTGACTACATCACCCAGCCGAAAAGCCGGCCGCCGAGCTTCGTGCTGTTCACGAGCCGCGCTAATGCCCTACCGGCGGCCTATCGACGCTACCTCGTGAACAGCTTGCGTGAGACTTTCGATCTGCCAGGCATCCCCATTCGGCTCGCGTTACGCGAGAAACCAAATCCCTTTGCTAAACGCGGCAGGCGCTAGGTTGCGACGCTTGTCGGTAAGGGCGAAGGGTCAAAGGGGGCGCGCGCCCGCACTTGTCAAAACGTCTGGGTTGACCACGTTGATCGGCGTACCCGCGGCATATGCGATGATTTGGTCGAAGATGTCGGCGAATTGAATTTCATACTCGTCGCGGGACACATAGCCGATGTGCGGCGTGCAAACGACGTTATCCATACTCAACAGAGGATGGGCCGGGTCGAGCATGGGTTCGTCTTCATAGACATCGACCGCCGCCAGGCCGGGACGCCCCGCATGCAGCGCACTCACCAGCGCGCCCGGCTGGATCAGCGGGGCGCGACTGGTATTGACCAGGAGAGCGGTGGGTTTCATGCGAGCGAGATCGGCAGCAGTGACGATGCCTCGCGTGGCGTCCACCAACCGCATGTGCAGAGAGATGACGTCGCACGTTTCGAAGAATGTCTCCTTGCTGGGCGCGGCTGCATAGCCATCGGCCCGTGCTCTTGCCAGAGACGCCTTGCGCGCCCATACCGAAACCTTCATGCCGAAGGCTCTGCCGTAGCCGGCGACGACGCTGCCGATCCTCCCATAACCGTAGATACCAAGCGTTTTGCCACGTAATGTGCTGCCGATGCCGATCTGCCACTTGCCTGCCCGCAGCGAAGACATTTGCCGGGGAATCTGCCGCATCGCCGCGAGCACGAGACCCCAGGTCAGTTCCGCGGTGGCATAGGATGGAGTACCCGCATGCTGGTTCGAAGACACGATCACGCCCAGTCGCGTGCAGGCATCGATATCGATGTGCGGGTAAACGCTGCGTTGGCTAATGAGCTTGAGATTGTGCAGACGTTCAAGCAGCGGCGCGCGAATTTTCGTTCGTTCCCGGATCAGCACCAAGACTTCGGTCTCCCTTAGGCGTTCGGCAAGCGCGTCTGTGTCTTGAACATGATCATTCCAGATCGTGACCTCGTGTCCGGCGAGCTTGGTGAAGCATTGCAGGGTACGCACGCTGTCGTGGTAGTCATCGAGGATGGAGATCTTCATGCGCCGCTGCCTTGCGATGTTTAGGACGGCGACCGGAAATCGAGAAACTTGCCTTTTGGATAGGCGTAGAGCCTGCCGGTTTCCTGGAGGCTAGAGACGCACATATCCACGATTTTCTCGGCCGCCTTGTCGGGAGTTTCCAGGCTCATTGGGTCCTCGCCTGGAAACGCTTGCGCGCGCATGCGGGTGCGGATCGGTCCAGGCGTGAAGATGTTCACCCGCACCTTGGTGCTCGCGGTTTCCGCGGCATAGGTGCGCGCCAGGGCTTCGAGCGCGGCTTTGGATACCGCGTAAGGCCCCCAATAAGCCAACGCCAGCGCGGCGACGCCTGACGAGACGAAGACGACACGTCCCGCGTCGGACGATTTCAGCAGCCGGTCCATGGCACGGATGAGCCGCCAGTTGGCGGTGACATTGACTGCCATCACCTCCTCCCACGCCTTTGTCTCGACGTGGTCGAGAGGCGAAAGCGGTCCGAGAATGCCGGCATTGCCAACAAGCACATCGAGCCGTCCGAAACGCTCGTTTAAAGTGAGGCTGAGTCGGTCAATGCCGGCATAGTCCTTGAGGTCGAGAGGCACGAGGGTTGCAGTTCCGCCAAAGGACTTGATCGCGTCGTCGAGTTCCTCGAGCCCGCCGACCGTGCGGGCCAGCGCCACGATGTGCGCGCCGGCCTTCGCCAGCGCGAGTGCGGTGGCGTAGCCAATGCCGCGCGAGGCGCCGGTGACGAGCGCGATACGGTCCACAAGGGGAAGCGGCATCTTTAATCTGCGGGTCCGACGAGTTCAAATGGGGCTGACCGGGACGCGGGGCTGGCGCGGGGCGCACACTCCCAAAATAACGCTTCGTCAGCTCGCCTCAGCCAGCAACGACAGCTGTCGCGGCGATGCCTCCTGACCGATCTGATCGGTCAGTGGGGTCGGATAATCGCCTGTGAAGCAATGATCGGTGAATTGAGGCTTTAGCGGATCACGCTGCTCGTATCCCATGGCGCGGTAAATGCCCTCGACCGATAGGAAGGCAAGCGAATCCGCGCCGATGAAATGCCGCATGCCCTCGAGGTCGTGTGTCGCCGCCAAGAGCTTGTCGCGCTCGGGCGTGTCGATGCCGTAATAGTCCGAATGGGTAATCGGCGGGGAGGCGATGCGGAAATGCACTTCCTTCGCGCCGGCCTCGCGCATCATCTGCACGATCTTCACCGAGGTCGTCCCACGCACGATGGAATCGTCGATGAGCACGATTCGCTTGCCGCTGACAACCGCGCGGTTGGCGCTGTGCTTGAGGCGCACACCGAGTTGCCGGATGTGGTGGCTCGGCTCGATGAAGGTACGCCCCACATAGTGGTTGCGGATGATGCCGAGCTCGTAGGGGATGCCCGACTCCTGGGCGTAACCGATCGCCGCCGGAACGCCGGAATCGGGAACTGGGATCACTACGTCCGCGCTAGCCGGCGCCTCGCGGGCGAGCTGTGCCCCCATCGTCTTGCGTACGTCGTAGACGTTGCGACCGCCGACGATGGAATCCGGACGCGAGAAATAGATGTATTCGAAGATGCACGGCCGCGCCGCCATGGGCGGGAATGGTTTGTGCGAATGCAAGCCGTCTTCATCGAATACTACGATTTCGCCGTTCTCGACGTCGCGAACGTATTTCGCCCCGATGATGTCGAGCGCACAGGTTTCGGAAGCGAGGATGGGAGTGCGGTCCAGCCTGCCGATCACCAAGGGACGAATGCCGAGCGGATCACGCGCGCCGATGAGCTTCTTGTTGGTGAGTCCGACGAAGGCATAAGCGCCCTCGAGCTGGCGCAGGCCTTCGATGAAGCGGTCGATGAAACGGTTACGCTTGGCGTGTGCAACGAGATGCAGAATGACCTCGGTATCGGAGGTCGACTGCATGATGGCGCCGTCGCGAACCAGCTGGCGCCGCAGCGTGAGGCCGTTGGTCAGATTACCGTTATGGCCAATCGCAAATCCGCCGCCGTCGAGCTCCGAGAACAGCGGCTGCACATTGCGCAAGATAGTTTCTCCGGTCGTCGAGTAGCGCACGTGGCCCATTGCCGACAAGCCGGGCAGACGCTCGATCACCTCACGGCGGGAGAAGTTGTCTCCGACGAGCCCCAGTCGCCGCTCGGAATGAAATCGCTTGCCGTCGAAAGAAACGATGCCGGCGGCTTCCTGCCCGCGATGCTGGAGGGCGTGCAGGCCGAGCGCGGTGATCGCAGCCGCATCTGCGTGCCCGAATATGCCGAAGACGCCGCACTCTTCACGCAGCCGGTCGCCGTCAAGGTCGAGTCCGGCATCGCCTCGAGTCTCGGTCATCTCCCTCGTCTCCTGGTGGAATCTCGCGAGCTTGGTCATCGCGATTTGCGCCGGGTCAACTCCCGCAAGCCGGCCCGGTCGGACGCTCCGTACCCACCAGCCTCGCTGGGAACGTCGATGCCGGAGCGCTGGCCTGCTGCCGGCTCGTCCTCATCCAGCTTCGGCTTCTTCAACCTCTTCAAGATGGTGCTTTCCGGGTCGTCCGGCAACATGGACATTAACCAATCGCCGGTTCCCTGGAGAACGATCCGCGATTTCGCGCTGCGCACCCACTCCGGCTGGCTGCGGTCGGGCACCAGCCAGGCGAAGAAAAGAAAGGCGATGACCACAATGATCAGACCACGCGCCAGGCCGAACAGGAAGCCAAGCGTACGATCGAGCGCGCCGATTCGGCTGTCCAGAACCATGTCCGAGAAGCGGACGGTCATAACCGATACGATCAACAGCGTGACCAAGAAGGTCCCACCGATCACCACTCCCGCCGCGACGATGTCGTTGTTGAAGTAGGATTTCGCGTAAGGCAGCAGCCTGGCGTAGAAATAAAGGGTCGCCAGCGCTGCGATCACCCAAGCGGCAATCGACAGGATTTCGCGCATGAACCCGCGGATCATGGCGAGCAGCCCCGAAATCAGCATGACACCGATCAGGATGATGTCGAGGAGAGTGATCGGCATGACCGAGTTCGCAAGCTCCGCATCGTCAGAACGCCGGCGGCCGAATCGGCGAATGAAATCGCACCAGCCTCGCCACCTCCCGCTGGGTCCGCAAGAGCTGCCGGAGGGTGGGCCCAAGTCATTGGCGTTCCCGGCATTATCCCGCTACCGCGCCACCGCCGGCCCCCCGCAGACCAGCGGTTCGGGCGCTGTATAGCTGGAGGTGGCCGCCCCGTCACCCGTCTTCTTGGCCGGCGTATCTGCTCGCCCGGCGTTGCCCGGCCGCTGGCCTCGTAGCGATGTCGGCCACGAGGCTTGCAAGGCTGCTCACGGGTCTGAGGGACAAGCCCGCGTCGTCCGGCGCCTCCGCACGCGCGGCCTCCGGAAGAATGGCGCGGACAAAACCCAGCTTCTGCGCCTCCTTAAGCCGCGCCGCGGCTTGCGCGACGGGCCGCACGGCACCCGAAAGCGAGATCTCGCCGAAATAGACGGCGTCGGCCGACAAGGGCGCATTTGCGAACGAGGAGATCAGCGCCGCCGCGGCGGCAAGATCGGCCGCTGGCTCCTGGATCCGCAAACCGCCAGCGACATTGAGATAGACATCGTGGCCCGAGAGCCGCACGCCGCAATGAGACTCCAGGACCGCAAGCACCATCGATAGCCGATTCTGATCCCAACCATTCACCGCACGGCGTGGTGTGCCAAGCGAGGTGGGAGCGACCAGCGCCTGGATTTCGACCAGCAA
>Ga0126369_10000672_pt1 | contig 22623 bp, 21 predicted proteins | sample PanSoiMetaPlot_1_FD_109646 | JGI IMG/M metagenome (GOLD analysis project Ga0126369, IMG submission 109646) | Tropical forest soil microbial communities from Panama - MetaG Plot_1 | ecosystem: Environmental > Terrestrial > Soil > Tropical forest > Bulk soil | place: Panama | collected 2016-02-17
AAAGAAATATTTGAAAGAATCAATCAGGGTTGGCGATCGGGATCTGAGCGTGGAAGTCGGCCGCGTCGCCAAGCAAGCCGATGGATCATGTGTAATCCGTTACGGAGATACGATGGTCCTGTGCGCCGCCGTTGGCGCATCCACACCGCGCGAAGGCGTGGACTTTTTTCCGCTGACGGTTGAATACCGCGAAGCGAATTATGCCGCCGGGCGTATTCCCGGCAACTACTTCAGACGCGAAGGTCGCCCGAATGAAAAAGAGGTTCTCACCAGCCGTTTGATTGACCGGCCCTGCCGGCCGCTTTTTACCGAAGGCTACCGGAATGAAACGCAGGTGATTTGTTCGGTCGTCTCAGCCGATCCGGATAACAATCCTGACGTCATTGCGATCACCGGCGCTTCCTGCGCTTTATACCTGTCGGACATCCCGTTTCCCAATCCCATAGCGGGCGTGCGAATCGGCTTGATCGAAGGGCGTTACGTAGTCAACCCGACCTACGATGAAAGTCGCGAGTCGCGATTGAACCTGATCGTCGCCGGCACAGAAGAGGCGATCGTCATGGTCGAAGCCGGCGCCCACGAAGTCACCGAACCGATTATGGTCGAAGCTCTGATGCTCGCGCACAAGGAGATCAACCGCCTGTGCCGCTGGCAGAAAGAACTCTATAAGGCGCTGGAGATTGAAAAGCGCCCCGTCGATCCGCCGGCGCTAAATGAAGAAATGATTGGCGAAATCGAGTGCAACTATGCCGAGCGCCTACGGGCGGCCCTCGACACCTCGAATCAGGAAAAACGCGCCAGTTATGCTGCCGTTGACGCGCTAAAGAAAGAAGTCGTCGGCAGCCATCCCGAAGATCAGCCTGATCAGCGGGTGATGGCGAAAATTTGTTTCGACCATCTTAAAGAGAAGATTTTCCGCGACGATATCCTGAATCGCCGCCGCCGCCCCGACGGGCGCCGCTTCTCCGAAATCCGGCCAATCAATTGCGAGGTCGGCTGGCTGCCGCGGACGCACGGCTCAGCGCTGTTTACTCGCGGCGAGACCCAGGCGCTCGTTACCGCAACCCTGGGGACCAAAGAGGACGAGCAGTTCATGGATGATCTCGAAAAGGGCGAGGTCAAACGCCGCTTCCTGCTGCACTACAATTTTCCGCAGTATTCCGTGGGTGAAGTCGGACGCTTCGGCTCTTCTTCCCGCCGCGAGATTGGACACGGTGCGCTGGCGCGCCGCGCGCTGGAAGCGGCGCTTCCCGACGACGCCGACTTTCCCTACACGCTACGTATCGTCTCGGACATTACCGAATCTAACGGATCGTCATCGATGGCCAGTGTCTGCGGCGGCACGCTCGCGTTGCTGGATGCGGGCGTACCGATGAAAGCATCCGTGGCCGGTGTCGCCATGGGGCTGGTCATGGAAGGAAATAAGTACGCAATTCTGACTGATATCGCCGGCGCTGAAGACCATTACGGCGATATGGATTTCAAGGTCGCCGGAACGCGCGAAGGCATTACCGCGCTGCAGATGGATATCAAGATTGCCGGCGTCAATGCCCAAATCATGGCTGAGGCCCTCGAACAGGCCAGAAAGGGCCGCCTGTTCATTCTCGACACCATGCAGCAGACGATGCCTGAGGCGCGCGAAGCAATCTCGCCGCACGCGCCCAGAATCATCAAGATCAAGATCAATCCGGACAAGATTCGTGACGTCATCGGACCAGGCGGCAAGGTAATTCGCGCCCTGGTCGAAGAGACGGGTGCGAAGATCGATGTTGAGGACGACGGCACGGTTTCCATCGCGACCGCTGATGGGGCAGCGGCCGAAGCGGCCGTCAACAGAATTCGCGGCCTGACGGCAGAGGCGGAAATCGGTCAGACGTATGTCGGGACCGTCAGCCGCATCGTCGACTTCGGCGCCTTCGTCGAGATCTTTCCGGGGACCGACGGCTTGCTGCACATTTCCGAAATCGCCGATCGCCGCATCCGCGACGTCCGCGACGAACTTAAGGAAGGTCAGCAAATTCTTGTTAAGTGCATCGGCAAAGAAGGCAACAAGATTAAGCTTTCGCGCAAAGCCGTGCTCCGCGACGAGAATCACGACGCCGAGGCCCCGGCGCACCAGGAATAGCCCGATTCTTTACCCCTGCCTTTCACGGTGGGCGACTCTATGTCGCCCACCGTACAATCCAAAACACCTCTAAATCATTGTAAAAATTGGAATACCGGGCACATTAGCTCTCTTCAATTAACAGCGAAATAGCTGAATATTCACGGAAGCTTGCACCCCGACGGCAAGCGATTCAGGTGTTTTGCGCTCAAATTTGGCTCGAGTGTCCCTGATTGCAGGAAGAAAGGTCGCATTACTGCTTTGATTGACTCGAGGAGGGAGTGCCTAAGCAAATGAGGTCTCGGTTTTCTAAAACCCTTTCAACGATGATCGGTCTACTGTTGGTAGTCGCCGTACCAACCCAGGCCAGCCCAATCAAGTTCGTTGACATCATCAACGTCATGGGCGACCTGCAGACGGGCGGTCAGTTGCAGCAACTCAGGCTTCGAGCTGCTTCACAAGACCCGCGGACGCAGAGCCCGTCAACCACAGTAGCCACCAACATAACGCCGGCGATTGGAACTGATCCAATCACCGGATCCATAACCTCTACCACTACGGTCCCGGGAGTGCCCTCGGTGCTGTCTGGTATTGAGGTTGCCGCGCAACAGCCACAGAGCGACGCCCAGGTGTTCTCGCAGGACACCGTGGACGGGACGATTTGTGATTGCGGTGAGATTCCGTCAGCGGGTGGCCATTTTCCAATCTGGCCATTCTTCGCGCTGATTCCGCTGGTCTGCTTAACCGGCGTGTGCACGCATCACAACTGCCCGGAATGCGTCACGCCGTCACCCAGCCCCAGCCCGAGCCCCAGCAGCGAAATCACGCCGTTCTGTCCGGTCTGTCAAGGTTCACCCAGCCCGAGCGTGGCGATCAGCGTCTTCTGCGTTAATTGTACGCCGACGCCGCCGCCAGTTCCGGAGCCGACCTCTTTGTTGCTCCTCGGCAGTGGTATCGTCACGGTCACCGCAGCCGCGCGCCGTCGTTACATGAAGACTCGGGGTAACAAAGATGACGAGTCAAAGCCGGAGGGTGAATAATGAATCCGCAAGCACTGAAACTTTCCATGATTGCCAGGTCTAACCTTGTGAAATTCGCCGTCGGCTGCCTAATCGCCGCGTTCGTGATCGCTTGTACTTCAAGCACCGCGCTGGCCGCTAACAAGAAAAAGAAGAAGGTCAATTACGGCCAGTTGGAAATCGCCACGAACCCTGGCGGGTTTCCGATGAGAATCGATGGCCAGCCGCAAGGCGACACGTCACAGACTGTTCGCGTAATTGAATTGCAGCCCGGCCACCACGTGGTCCAGGTTGATTTACCGAATGGCCAGAGCTGGGTTCGCGATTTCGATATTGCCGAAGGCCGCAAGGTCTGCGTCAATCTCAATTATCATCCGCGACAAATTACCACCCCTAAGTCTCCATGCCCCTTCCCGGTGAATCTGTCGGCGCCCAGCACGGTTAACGACGGCGACCTGATTACTTTCACCTCCGATGTTTCATACAGCGGCACTGCGCCTTTGAATTACGCGTGGACAGTGTCGCCGGCCGCAGCTCGCATCGTGAGCGGCGCGGGCACCAGCACTATCACCGTTGACTCAACCGGACTCGGTGGTCAGCGTGTGACTGCGACGCTCGCTGCTGATGACGGCTCGGGCGATCCTATGTGCCGGCAAACGGCCCAGGCCTCGACGAATGTGGTTGCCAAGACGCCGCCACCAGTCGAATGCCGGCAGTTCGACCAGTTCCCGTCGGTCGCGTTCGACGATGACAAAGCACGGTTTGACAATCTGGCGATTGAATTACAGAACTCGCCCGATGCCACCGCCTACATCATCATCTACGCGGGACAACACAGCCGCACGGGGCAGGCAGACGCACTCGGCAAACGGTCGATGGATTATCTGACCATCACGCGTGGCGTCGGCGCGCAACGCCTGGTGTTCGTCAACGGCGGCTATCGCGAGCAGGATCAATTCGAGATCTGGCTGTGTCCGCCGGGCGCCCATCCACCCCAGCCGACACCGACTGTTCAACCCGGGGACGTGCAGCCCGCGCCGGACCGTACCCGGCCGCGCAAGCCGCGTCACGGATAGACTCAACTTTGCGCCCTGGGACGTGGGCGTTTGCAGCAGGTGACGATGCCTCCCATCGTCACCTGCTTTTTTTATTGCAAAGCCTTCGATGACAAGCCCCCATCGTCCTCGGCTTTTGTTTTGGGCTGGAACGTGCTTCGTCACATGAAGAGCCAGCCGAAGTCTTCTATTTTGAAACTCGACCATTTGGCAGCGCCCTAATTCGAAATCGGCAACCGTTTTGGACTGGAGCGCAAGCGTCCTCGATTGCATTGTTCTTAAACGGGGCAACCGGGACGGTTGCGCTCCAGTCAAATTGGCTCACCACTATCTGTTTGACCTTCGGTTTCCTGCTGTGCTAAGAATTTTAGTGCACCCCTGAAGCACCTCCCCCGAATTCCCAAAACCCCTTAGAAATTCAAATCAATCCCCTGGAGGCATTGATATGGCCGATGAAGGTGGCAGCAACGCCGGTGTGGTGGCGGTGCTGGTGATTTTTGTAATCGTGATCCTGGTCGCAGTCCTGGCCTGGCGGGGAGGTTTGTTCGGTGGACGAACTACGAAAATAAACGTAAACGTCTCGGCCCCGCAGTCGCAACCGCAAAGCCAGCCGGCAGCACCGCGCAGTTCGCCCTAGTTCGTCAGGGCAAATGAATTTGGGTTTCTAAATCTAACCAGGGAGATTCTGAACATGGGTGACAACAGTGGCGGAGGAAGCACGGGCGTCGTGGCCGTGCTGGTGATTTTTCTTATCGTGATAGTGGCAGCTTTTTTCGCGTGGCGTGGCGGCCTGTTTGGCGGCAAAACCAACAAGATCGATATCAACGTAACCACGCCCCAAAGATGATGATGTCAAGAGCTCGAAGCGTGAGCGGAGTATGCTTCACGATGCGGGGTCTTTGCGGGTGTCTTCTGAGGTAGACAAGAGCCGGCGGCTGCTCGCCGCGCCGGTTAATTCGTCCAGGTTCAGGCGAATGGAACCGCCCGCATCGGAAAATGCGGCTGCCCGTTGGGCGCGGCGGTGTCTAAACAATAACGCACCAATCAGACTGCCGACGGCGAGACAGAGTATCAGCGACAGACCGGAGCTCTTCAGCACCGCAACCAAAACCCCGGCGGATGTCTGCGTGAAATACCTCTGGAGCCGCTCGTATAAATGAGGGTCGTCACCGAGCCATTGCACCACCTGCTCGTACTTCACTTGTTCGACCAGCGCATTCGCTGTTTTCTCGTCCGGGCCGTTAAAAACAAAGACCGAGTAGTTGCCGACACGGCGGTACGCAGTCGGAGTCGGCTGTCCCTGCGATTTCAGCTCCGCAATTTTCGTCCAGATTCGCGAGTCGTTATCGATGGAAAACTGCGGCGTGGTGAACTCAACGATAACCAATTGGGATGGTCCGTAGTTCGCGGTAACCGCTTCCGTTCCCCCGTCAAAGGTCAAAACATCGAGCACCGGCTGCGATTGCCCGGACATCGGAACCGCTTGCTTTAAGTCGTCGAGGCTGACGGCATAGATAGCGCTCTTGCCGGCCGTTTCCCAATTGGGCAGATGCTTCACCAGGACCGGGATCTCACCCTCACCCCCATCCAGTTGCGCCGCAAGTTGGTTGGCCAGTTCTTTCGTTTGTGCGGCCGTCCCATCATTAGCCGCCGTTACGGAGACAACCGTGTTGCCCTTATAAAAGAAGACGCTGCGGTCGCCCATGAAGCTCGCACTGCCGGTGTCGTCAAACGATAACTTCCAATCATGGCCTGACTGTTTGAAATACGACCGCGCCTGAGTCAGCCAGGCGAAGGCCTCAGCGTCATTTGCGGTCTGTCTAATATTCACGGTGTAACGGCCGCCGCCGTCCATGGCATACGTCCGAAATGATCCTTCGCTGAATAATTTGGGAGAATAGTCCGGCATTGCCGCCGCCACATCAATCGCTTTGAAAGTTCCGATCTGCTCTGGCAAAAGCCTGGCAGTTTCGGGAGGAATGCTGTCGCTTTTGGCGCCGGCGGCATTTGCACAGAGCGAGACGCCGAGAACGGCAGCAAACAGCAATCTTCCTAACAAACCCATATCAGTTCCCGGAGCTTAGATACCGCGCGGTCGTGCGATGTTCCCTCTCACTTCAAGTCGCGAATCAAATTAGAGTCTAATGCCATTGCCGCAGTTGCCGCAAAATCAGCTCAGCGTAATGCCGCGGGTTATTGATGTTGTGCAGGGTGGTTTTGCCGCCAATCTCACTGGCGTTGTCGATGACGATGTTCCCAAACCCGAGGATTCGCTGCGTAATTGAGGCTGAAACCGTGACGTCCTGGACCTTGGTCAGCAGGATGTTTCGGGTCGTGCGCGCAATCAAACCATAATCAATCTCGATCTTTGAATCCGTGAGCGTGTAGCGCACCATGTTGCGCTTCAGGTGGTAATAGGCGGGAATCAAAAGCAGGCTCAACGCGATCGGCAATGAAATGAACCAGGGGATATCGATGAAACGCACCATGGCCAGCAGCACGGTAATCAAAATCGCCCCCAGCACCGCCGCGACGTACCCGATCTTGATGAAGAGCATCGTCGGCCGCGCCGTAAAAATCACGCTCTCCAGATCGTCATCGTCGTCGTGACGCATTGGCGCTCCGCCGGACGTGCGCGCGATGCGCGTCTCTTCCTCGTCGCGGATGGCTGCTCCACAGTGATTGCAGAACCGGCTGTTCGAGTCTAGTTGCACGCCACAATCAGGACATCGCATCGACTTCACCTCTTCGCGTCATACGATAATAGATGGACGCATGTTCGTGGATCTGCCACATCATACTAGAACAGCGAAGGCCGCCAAATGAAAAAGGCGGACATCAATTCGATGTCCGCCCGTGCCTAACTTACCGGCCCAGCTTTCTCACTGACTCATCAACTGTAGCTTTCCATCCGGCGATCTGACGACTGAAACCGTGCGCTCATAAAGCGTCAACGGTTCCGGGTCTCTGGCTTGCAGACGGCTTAGCTGTGTCCGGCTAACGGGCCGGGCGTACGCGGCCGCCGACGGATCCTGCAAGAGCGAATACCGCCGCGAAATTCGTCTGACATATTCCTGCGTCTCCGCATAGGGCGGGATGCGCCAACCGTACTTCTCGACAGCGCCTTCACCGGCGTTGTAACCCGCCAGCGCCAGATTCACATCGCCGTCAAAATGGTCCAGCAAGAATCGCAAGTAACGCGCGCCGCCTTCTATATTCTGCCGCGGATCAAAAATGTTCGTGACGCCATAGCGCATGGCCGTGCCGGGCATCAACTGCATCAGGCCGCGTGCGCCTTTCGGCGAAATCGCGCGTGACTTGAAGCTGGATTCCTGGTGCATCACGGAGTAAAGCAGCAACGGGTCGACCCCATTGCTCTTGCCCGCTTGAATCAAGTAGCCATCGACTTCAGAACTGCCGGTCGTGTAGCCGCGAAGCGCTGAGGTATTAGCAACCGCTTCCGTCGCGTTCAGACCCGTGGTCAAAAGCGTCGGAGCTACCAGGGGAGAGGTGGGAATGGGCGAGGCCGAAATGCTCTTGCCGGTCGGCATCGTTTTTGATCGCGATTTTCCCGGCTTGCCGGCGGCCGGCTTGGTTGTGTTCACGACCGGTTCTACCGTCTTCACACCATTTCGCACGTCAAAATTATCGAATGAGTAGTCGTTGCGCTGCGCCGCGACAGACGCAGACGCGACTGTCAGAACGGCGACGAGAAGGGGGATGCGTTTCATAAAGGAACTCAGCTTATCGGCGGGTACGAGGGACGGCAGTTACGCGGGTCCGCGATTTCGATAATACCAGAGGGTTTAACGATTGCCAACCATTTTATCTTTCGGTCTGACACGGTTCGCAATGATGCGCTTTGTGCTAGCTAAGCCCTCTGTTTTGATGTAGTATGCGCACACCCTACCACTTAGATTCTTCATCGCTCCGGCTTTATCTAAACCCGAGCGCCTCAGCGCTCATGTGATCAGGAGGAATCAGTATGAAGAAACTCCCTTGGGTAGCACTCGCTCTGCTGCTGTTGGGTATTGGTCTTTCGGCCCAGAACTCGAACACGGCCACCAACGCCAACCGGCACACAAACAAGTCAACAAATACGAATCGCGGCCCGGTCTTCCGAGCCACTGCCGATCAGATCAAACAGGCACAGGCGATCCTGAAACAACGAACCTTCTACAGCGGCGAGCAGTCGGGCAAGTTGGATGAAGCGACTCGCACTGGTCTGAAGAAATTTCAGGAAGCGGAGGGTATGAAAGTCACGGGCACGCTCAACAAAGCCACGCTCGAAAAGATGAACATCACCCTAACCGACAGACAAAAGACGATGTAGGCGGCAAACGCTTGTCGGGCTGCGAAGTCTACTTTCGCAGCCTGACATGTTCAGCTGCTGGACGGTTACTCAGCGCGCACGTACTCAGCACCAATGTCCTCGAGCAGAGTCTCCAACTTGTTGACTTCTTCGGAGCTCTTGGCTTCGATTCCCAAAAGAATGCCGCCGCCGCGAACACCCGTTTCATAAACCTTGGCGCGGTGCTCAGGGATTCCGGTGCCGATTAATAGTCCGATCAGTCCACCAGTAGCGCCGCCGGCGCCAGCCCCGGCAAGCGCAGCCGCGATTGGGCCGGCCACGACCAGGCCCACTCCGGGAATCGCGATTGAAGTGCCGACCGCAGCGATAGCTGCGAGCACCGCTCCGACAGTTCCGCCAATCGCGCCGCCCACACCCAGTCCGTCCGCCGCGTGCGATCGCGTCTGCACTGCGAACTCCTTGTTCTTAGTCGCGTCCGACATCAATACGCTAATGTCATCACGCGTATAGCCCCGTTTGATAACAGCATCGACCGCAGCCTCTGCCGCGGCCCGCGTCTTAAAAAGCCCGGTAACAAAACTCTTAGACATCCCGACTCCTCTCATGCGATCAGGTTGGAAATAATCAGGGGACGTAATCGACATTGACATGTCGATTCATTCAGAGGGGGTTTTGGGGATAGACGTATCTTGCGGCAGCGCGCGAGCGACTGTCAAACACGGTCGCCAGATCGCGAGGAAAGCGCTTCAGCCGCCAGTATGGGTCCTGATAACGTCCAGGACACTTTCCAATTCAGGCGGCAAAGGGGCCGTGAATCTTAGTTCCACGCCGCTTCTCGGATGCCGGAAGCCAAGCTCAGCCGCATGCAAAAACTGGCGCTCGAGTTTGGCCACAGCTCGCCGGACCGCCGCATCGACAATGGTCTTGTCTCGCCCGCCGCCATAGACTTCGTCACCCACCACCGGATGTTTCAGCCAGGCCAGGTGCACGCGAATCTGATGCGTACGTCCGGTCTTAAGTTCCACGTCCAGCAGCGTAAACCGCGGAAACGCAGCGCGCACCCGATAAAGCGAGAGCGACGGACGGCCGGCGCGCACGATCGCCATGCGCACGCGATTACGCGGATCACGGGCAATCGGCTGATCGACCTGACCCTTGCGGTGTTCCACCTGGCCGTGAACCAGCGCGACGTACGATTTGAAAACCGTGCGTGCGCGAAACTGATCGGCCAGATGTTCGTGCGCACTTTCAGTTTTGGCGACCAATAACAACCCGGAAGTTCCTTTGTCGAGGCGATGGACGATGCCCGGCCGGGCCACGCCGGCAGTGGTGGAAAGATTCGCAAAATGAAAGGCCAGAGCATTGGCGAGTGTGCCGTGCGAAATTCCCGCAGCCGGATGCACCACCATGCCGGCCGCCTTATTTACCACGATCAAATCATCGTCTTCGTAGATCACCTCGAGCGGAATATCTTCAGGCGTGAACACCTCGGACAGCGGCGGGGTCAGTTCGATTTCGATTTCGTCTGCGGCGCGAACTTTGTATGAAGCCTTCGGCAGCTTTCCGGCGACCAGCACGTCTCCACTTTCAATTAGCCGTTGCAGGCGCGCGCGGCTCCAGCCTTCCACGTGAGCGGCGAGAAAAGCATCAAGCCGCTGGCCCGCCTCCTCGGCGGCGACTGAGAACGTGAGGTGAGAATTTTGATCGATGGCAGAAGTCACGTGCGTTCGTTCATTCGCTTGTTGTTCGTTCGTTCGTTTAGAGGCGGGCTACTGCCCGCCATGTCGAGCCAAAAAAGAAGGCGGGCAGTAGCCCGCCTCTAAACAGTCAAAAAATGATTTCGTCGGCTCCAAGCTTATTGTTTGCAGGGCGTGATGACGGCGTTGGCGGCCAGGCGATCATGTATGAATTTGTCGACGTCATCCTGAACCAGTTCGCCATTCACGATCCAGGCGGTCTCAGTGAGCACGTCGCCGGTCGCATTGCATTTCGCCGGATCCAGAAAGATGTTCCATGGCGAGCCCCATTTGCGCGTATCGCCGGTCAATTGGCGATAGTTATAATGCGGCGTCTTCTCGCGATCATCTCTGGTTTCAGATTCGGTGACCACCGGATAGGGCGGACCGTTTGGCCCAAAGAAATTCTTCACGTCGTCGCGCAAGCCATACTCGCTGACGCCGATAATCTCAAAGCCCTGTGATTTGTATTTATCGTAGAGAGTGGCCGCAACCGGTGCTTCATTCTTCCAGTTCGGACACCACGGCGCGAAATAGAGCACCAGCACCAACTTCTTGCCCGCCATCAGCGATCGCAAGCTCGTCGGTTTATTGCTCACCAGATCATTCAAAGTCCAGTTCTTATAATTGACAGTCTTCTCGACCAGCGGCGAGTATTCGTGGCTTTGGGCGTACGAAATCGCGGCGGTGGCGAACAGGATTAGAAAAATCGTAGCTAGTCTTTTCATCGAGTTACTCCCAGGGAAGTTTACTTTTGCGCCGTGGCTTGCGCCTCGTCCAACAACGGTTTAATCACGGCCTCGAACGCTTCGCGCGTGCGTTCGCCAATCAACTTGTCGCGAATGCGTCCCTGTCGATCGATAATGTAAGTCGTCGGCAAAGGCGAGGCGGGCAACTGCGATCCGACATCGCGCCCGCCCAATACGACCTGATAACTCTGCGGAATGTCCTTCTGAAATTCCTGGACCAGATCGGCAGTATCGTCATACGACACGCCGACCACACTCAATCCGCGCGGTTCCAAATCCTTATTCATCGCGCTGAGCGATGGGATCTCGTTGCGGCAGGGAACACACCAGGTGGCCCAGAAGTTCAGCAACACCACGCGGCCTTTGAGTTCCGCCAAACGCATTGGACTACCATCGAGCTTGGTGAATTGCACGTCGGGAGCGGCAGGATAATTCGCGTCCGGTTTCGGAGTAGGAGGCGGGGGAGCGTCGTTGCGAAACTTTATCCAGTTTTCAAACGCCGGGACGATGGCGGCCACCCGCGTGCTGGCAAGCGCGGCCAGCCGATTACTCATGACCAAAATGCCGATGATGATTAAGAGAATCCCTGATCCGACTTCGACCCAATGCAGATACCGGCGAAATGACGCGTAGAACCCCAGAAACTGATTGATCGCGAGGCCCGTCAACAAGAATGGAACTGCCAGTCCCGCCGAGTAGAATGCGGCCAACAGCAGGCCGCCCTTCCAGCCTCCGCTGGACGCCGCCAGGCCAATGATGCCGCCCAGGATTGGCCCAATGCAGGGAGTCCAACCCGCGGCAAAGGCGATGCCCAGGGTCAACGAACCCAGCATTCCGTGCGGTTTGTCATTGGAGAACTGGCGCGTATCTTTATAGAGATATTTGATCTTCAGCAGGCCAATCAAATGGAGGCCGAAGATGATGATTACCAGTCCGGCAATGACGCGCACCCAGACATTATTGAATATCGCGCTCCCGAGTAAGCCGGCGGCGCCGCCGAGCGTCAGGAATATGACCGACAATCCGGCATTGAACGCGAGCGAATTGGCAATCACAGCTTTCCGGGAAGTGGACGCGCCCTCACCCTTCAAATGGTCGATGCTGACGCCTGACATCAAAGAGATGTAACCCGGCACCAGCGGCAAGACGCAGGGCGAAAGAAAAGAGAACAACCCGCCCACAAAAGCGATGAGAATATTAAAGAGGGATACTTGCATAATGACTTCGCCCGGATAGTTTCCCAAACCCCGCCGCCAAACTCAAATAAAGTCGGGACCAGGACGGGAGCCTGCGGAGCGGGCGAAAGCGTAAAGCCTGGGGTGAATCCCGATTCATCGGGAGGAACCCCAGGAATACGATAGTTAAAGAACCATGAGCCCGCGATGCGGGCGATAGCTTTGCATCAAATCCACATTTCGCTTTGCTGTCGCCCGCTCCGCGGGCTGCGATCATTTTTGTAGCTTTAATCCTGGGGCTTACGCCCCAGGCTTTATGCTAGCGGCCGCTTCGCGGACTGGAACCGCAACCAACATTCCACCTACACGGGAGGTGGCGGACTTGACTCACCTTACTTTTTTTTCTTGGCCGAAAGCTTGATCAATTTCTTCAACGTCGGCACATCCACATCCGACAGGCGCTTGATATGCAAACAACTGCCGGAGACCTTGTGCTTACCCAGCTTCGCGAGCAGATCCTTCTTGTCCGGCGCGCTCGCGGAAATATACAGCGTGAGACTCGACTTGCGTGGCGAAAATGCAATCAACGGCCAGTCATCTTCTCGGCCGCCGGCGTACTTGATCGTCGTCAGGCCGTAACCCGCGATGCTCGTGCCCCACATCACGCCCTTCTGTTTGGTCACTTCCTCCATCAGCCCCGCAATGACGGCACAGTCGTCTCGCGTCTGCTGGTCCGGCAACTTGCTGATGAAGTCGCTCACGGTTTGCTTCGTTGGTTTGGTTTTCGCTTCAGCCATGTCTTGCTTCTCTGTCGCTCAATTATTCGAAATTGAATTTCCGATAAACCGGGTCTTTGTCCAGCTCATACTTCTTGAGAAACTCCCACGCCGCCAAATTGATCTTCGGCGCCATGTCGTAATACCAATGGTCATGTTTGGGAATTTCCGTCAGCTCGACCGCGAAGCCGTTATCCTTCAAAAAGTCTCGCGTGGCCCTGACGACATTCAGCGGCGCAAATTGATCGCTGTCCCCGACCTGAATGAACATGGGGATTTTGCGTTTCGCCATTGGAACTAGTTCGCGAGCGCTTCCCGGCAGCGCGCCGGCATGAATCGCCGTCGCCGCGAAATATTCCGGCTCCATTACGCTCATCTCAAGGGAGAAACTGGCCCCGGCAGAATGGCCAAACAAATACACCCTTCGCGGGTTGATTGGATATTTTTTCTTCAACTCCTCGACCAGATCGCGGAGAAACTCCGGCCCATCCTGCGGCATGGCCCAAACCTGCGTATTGCTCGAGTCCGGACCCGCGATAATGAAGTTCTCTTTCTTGGCCAGGTCCTTCCACTTCTCCACCAGCGAATTTCCCACCCGTCCCGATCCATGCAACATCACAATCAACGGCGCGGGCGAGTCAGCTTTCACCGTCGATGGTACATAGAGGTAGTAAGCGCGGGTCTTGCCGTTGGAAGTAATCAGTTCCTTGGTAATGTCGTCTTTGGCGAGAACACTGCTCACCATTACCGTCATGGCGAAGAGAATCGAAAACAATAGTCGCATGTTCTTTACACCTCACCTCAGAACCCTGCTGAGCGCACTCCTGAGGGAACGCACGCATGGTTTCTTACTCAGTTCCAACATTTCGGTCCCTAACGGAGCGCCGTCGCTGGCTACCGGGGCTTTGCCTCAAAAGTCTGACTGCCTGCGGATCCACCGATTGGAAGTCGCGATGCGGCTTGCCGCGCACCAGTGCGGTAAGGCTTGCCTTACCGAGAGGATTTCCTCTAAGTGGTTTCCCAGGCTATGCCTGAGTTGGAGGCGCAGCCTCGAAAGCATCTTTACAACTTCTCGGAAAGGCGAGCCTTTCCGCACTGGAGCGCGGCAGAGCCGCTTTTCGACTTTTGAGGCAAAGCTGGCTACCGGCTAAAAACTATCTACTCCCCACCACCGGCAATTCAATGAAGCTCTCCTTGCCCGTCATGTGGTAAATCCGCTGCGTCGCCTTCTGAAAATCTGCCGGCTTGGCCCAGAAGATGTTCGGCACGAACTTCTGCGGATTGCGATCGTAGAGTGGAAACCAGCTTGATTGAATCTGAATCATGATCCGGTGTCCCGGTAGAAACACATGATTCACCGGCGGCAGCGCCCATCGGTAAAGCAGTGGTTCATTCGGCGTAATCGCTTTCGGCGTTTCAAAACTCTCGCGATACCGGCCGCGGAAGATGTCCATCGAAACGGCCAGTTGATATCCGCCCAACTTTGCATCCGGCGCAGTTTCATCCGGATAGACATCGATCACCTTAACCACCCAGTCGGAATCAGTGCCGCTGGTGGATGCCACCAGATTAACCACCGGCTGCCCGCTGATTTGGAGCGGCGCCGTCAAAACGTCAGACTTGTAGGCGAGCACATCCTGACGACCGGAAAAATCTCTCTGGTCGTCGACCAGCCAGCAAGGCCATTGCGCGCACGAATCGTATCCCGACGACGGGACCGGCCGGATCCGGTTTGTCACCGGCCTCCGCGGATCGGAAATGTACTCGTCATATGGTTCGCCGGGTATGTCGCCGTCGACCGGCGGACCACCCCGCACAAAACTCGCGTTCATCCGCTCATTCAAATAAAGCGGCGTCACCTTACCGCCGCTCGGCCACGAATTATATCGCCGCCATTCATTCGTTCCCGTCTCAAACGCCGTCACCGGCGCAATGTCCATCGGCGGCGCATCGTCTTTCAAATAATGATCGAGAAACGGCCGCAGAATCTTCTGCCGGAAACAAAGCGCCGTGTCGCTGCCCCACTTGATTGCGCCCAGCGATGACCCGTCGGCAATCTCCTGCCCGTGATGCCAAGGCCCCATCACCAGAAATACGTGATTATTATCGACGTCCTTGGGCTCGATGGCCCGGTAAACCGCCATGGCCCCATAGATATCCTCCTGGTCCCATAAGCTATGGACCAGCATCACCGGCACCTTCAGCGGTTCTTTCGCGAGCAACTTGTCCACCGCCTGCTGTTGCCAGAACGAATCGTATGCCGGATGCTCGACCAGCTTGCGCCAGAACCCAACCTGGTCCAATCCGCGTTGTCGTCCCAGCTCGCCCGCTGAGCCCGCCTGCAGGTACATGTCGTAATCGTCAAAGTGCGTGGTCCACCACTTGTACTCATTCGAGCGCGACGCGTCCTGCTCGTAGATGTAAGGCAGGTTCTGTTCGCGAAACGCGCCGTTATGAAACCAGTCGTCGCCCATCCACCCATCGACCATCGGATTCATCGGCACCGAAACCTTGAGCGCCGGATGCGGATTCACCAGAGCCATCAACGGCAGAAACCCGTCATAAGAAATCCCGAGAATCCCGACCTTCCCGTTCGATTCCTTAACATTCTTCACCAGCCAATCGATGGTGTCGTAAGTGTCAGTCGCATGATCTACCTTCGTCGGATTAAGCGGCCCCCGCAGCGGCCGGTTCATCACATAATCCCCCTCCGACCCATACTTCCCGCGCACGTCCTGCACCACCCGGATGTACCCACCTTCAACAATCGGCTCGAGCGCATTGTCATACCCATTAAGAATCGGCCCCAGATGCGAAGACGCCGCATGCCCCGTGAGTTCGGACGCATTGTAAGGCGTCCGCGTCAACAGAATCGGCGCCTTCTTCTTCCCATCAATCACGCTCTTCGGAACAATAATGACCGTATGCAACTTCACCCCATCCCGCATCGCAATCATCACCTCGCGGCGTTCGTATTCGAAGTTGCTGTAGATGGGTTTGAAGTCGCGTGGCGTTTCGGACGGAAGGGTTTGCGTGTAGGCGGCGACAGCGCCACAAGAAAGGATGATCACAAAGGAGATAATTTTTGATGTATTAAGCATTTTCTGAGCTAGACGACCTTGGAAATGAGTTGGCGAGTTGTTTATAGACTAACTAGGATGAAAAGAAAAATCTCCGTTTATCATCTGTACATCGCAGTCAACGCGTCAGTACCATCTGCGTAAGCAGATGGATTAAGGTGCGCGCGGGTTATTACAGGTCGTTCTTGATCCATTTGCCGACGCGAATGGTACTGACCTCATCGCGTGCTACAGTGACTCTGCGGCAAAACCCGCGGCTCCGAGGATCACGAATCGCGAAATCGATCCGACCCTGTAAGGTCGAACAATTCCTTATTTCAATTCGACCCTTACAGGGTCGATATCATGACTCGCGATCTGATCCGTGGGCGGTGCCCACGGCTATTGAATCGCAGCCTTTTCAGGCTGCAGCGGGCGCGAGGTTCTCAACCTCATTTCGGATGGACGTAAGGTTCATGGATCATTAGACGGGCATACACGAATGGCAAGATTTCGACGGACTTCAGCACGCTGTAGGCGTGCGATTGAATAGCCGGTGGCAGCGCCACCGGATCACGAATCGCGAAAGCGATCCGACCCTGTAAGGGTCGAACAATTTCTCATTTCAATTCGACCCTTACAGGGTCGATATCCATGACGCGCGTCTGATCCGTGGGCGGTGCCCACGGCTATTGAATCGCAGCCTTTCAGGCTGCAGCGGGCGCGAGGTTCTCAACCTCATTTCGGATGGACGTAAGGTTCATGGATCATTAGACGGGCACACACGAATGGCAAGATTTCGGCGGACTTCAGCACGCTATAGGCGTGCGATTGAATAGCCGGTGGCGCCCCCACCGGATCTACGAATCGCGAAATCAATCCGACCCTGTAAGGGTCGAAGGCGACGCGGTGCGCTTTCTGTGGATTGCGTGGGGACTCCAGGCAACGGGTCAGTACCATCTGCGTAAGCAGATGGATCAAGGTGCGCGCCGGTCATCGCAGGTCGTCCTTGATCCATTCGCTGACGCGAATGGTACTGACCTCATGGCCCTTCGCGCTCCTAACAGAGTGTGCTTCCCGCAGTTCAGAAAGCACCGACGACCGACGAATGTTCAGATTCGGCACACGATTGACGATGGGATCTATCGTGTCCTTTGAATCGCCAGTCCGTGATTCCGGCAGGTCGCCTTAATCCGGTCACTACTGCTCCCGTGACTGAATCGATCTCGTCAGCTGTCTCGGCCCGCCGCTTCGCTAATCGCCCCGCTGGCAGTTGCCGTCGGATCGCTATTCGTTATGAGTTGATAGAAATTGAAAATGGTCACGCCGGTGGCGTTTCCGAACTTGCGGCATCTGATGCAGAGACGGAGAGTATAAATAAACGCGAAGACGGCGAAGGCCTCGAAACCTAAAATCTTGATAATTAGCCCATACTGTCTGTCGTTAATCAGGATTCCCAACAATAGACCGTCATGGGCGCGCAAGTACGACGGGACCAGCAACGAGGCGATATCTGAAATAAGAATCATGAGGATTGTCAGCGGCGGCAGATACCCCATACCGGTGAGGATAAAGCGCACGATCTGATTGCGTTCGCTGTTCCCCTGCTGATCTCTGAGTCCGGTCAAGGGTTTGTCATCACCACCCATGTCGAGAAACACGATGTTCTGCACCACGGCTTCGTAGACCATCCAACATAGCTCTTTACTGAGCGTCCCCGTTTTGTACTTGTCACTACAATCTCTTAACAGCCCCACGATGGCCCGGTTCTCACGCCGCTGGCTAAAGAAAAACCAGACCATTATCACGATCAAGCTAAGGCTTCCCACGACCGCCAGATCATTCGTGCTAACTCTAATTCCCAACAGACCAACGGAAACGACCAGGTTCTTTAGCCATTCTGAGGTGACCGTCCGCTGATTTTCTGCGACCAGCATGGCGCGCGCGTTAACGTCGGATGGCGCCGGGGCGGCGGCCTCAGGCCCGGGAGGCTGCGGTTGATTGGCCTGGGCAGTTTGTGAGGGCCGCGGTTCAAATGCGACTCCGCGGTCCCAGGAAAGCATGGCGTTCCACAAACTGATGAGAATGGTGGCGGTCATGATGGTCATGACCACAAACACATACCTGGAGCGTTGCGTGGCATCCTTGATTGCGTCGAGTCTCAGATCGATGGTCTTTAGTTCAACATCACCATTGCGCTTGGGTAAATCACCGATGACGGTCGCCATAATGGTTACTCCCTTCGGACCCGGCGGATTTTTGGCTCCTGAACGTTCACGCACCATTTTGTCTCAGGATCTCTCAGGCGATGGGATTACCTTGCGATTTTAAATTCGCAGACCGTGAAGCGGACGTGACGTGATCCGAGGTAGTCAGTACCATCTGCGTGAGCAGATGGATCAAGGTGCGACTGAGTCGTCCTTGATCCATTCGCTGACGCGAATGGTACTGACCTTTAGCGTCGCGCGCCTATTTCCCTTTGGCGGTTCCGATCCGAAACAGCCCGCTGCCCCTTGAGCAACGATGCTATAATCGTGCCCATGCAAAGCGATTTAACAGAGGCTGCGAAGAAGCTCAGCATCTCGGATCGCATTCTCCTGGTCGAGCAAATTTGGGACAGCATCGCTGAAGAGAATGAGGCATTCGACTTATCCGACGAGCAGAAGGAAGAGCTCGATCGGCGTTTGAATTCGCCGCGCAACGGCTCTCGACAAGGACGGACGTGGAGCGAGATCAGAGCTGAATTCATGTCGGCACGCTGACGCAAATGATCGTTCGGTTCACTCCCGAAGCCGATGAAGAACTCGCCGAGGCCCGCCAGTGGTACGCTCATCAACGCCAGGATCTTGACATTGAATTCATGCAGAGTATCGACGACGCTCTGTCTCGCGTGGTCGCGAATCCTCAGCAGTATCCCACGGTCTATCGAACGCTCAGACGCTGTGTCGTTCGGCGATTTCCCTTTGCCATCTTCTAATGTAGTGTCGCTTGACGAGATTGAAGTCGTGGCGGTATTTCATTCTCGCCGGAATCCGCGAAGATGGAGATCGCGAACTGCGAACGAATGACAGGCTGACGACTCATCGGTGGACCATGTCATAAAATTGAAGCAATTGTCAGCGAAACGGACGTGATCCGAGGTAGTCAGTACCATCTGCGTGAGCAGATGGATCAAGGTGCGACTGAGTCGTCCTTGATCCATTCGCTGACGCGAATGGTACTGACCGCATGGCTGGGGTTGCGGTTTGCCTCTGCGGCAAACGATGCTCTGAGCGAGATCCAAAGCGCCGTAGCGGCCGGCGCACTCCAAATTACAACTTCGGAGGCGGCGGGGGCGCGTCGCAATGTTTCTCGGTCTTCAAGGTGCTGTCCGGAGGCTCAGTCAGCGCCAGACCTCCATCCAGACATTCATAGAGCTTGTAGGTCAGTTGCAGCCAGAAGCCGTTCTCACATACAGAAACCGTGATCGTGCGGTCGAGTGGTTTCGGCGACCGGCAACTGTCGTCTTTATGAAAATCTCTGAGACCGTTGCCGATGGGATGCGGCGGGGGAACCACTTTGCCGACCTTCGCGTTGCAGGGCTGGGTTGTGGGCGTATCGGCGACGCGGAAAGCTTTGACTTCGTCACCACAACGGTAGTAGTCGTCCTGCACTACGTGCCAGAACCCGTCGGGACCGCATTCTGAGTAGGCGTGACTGGTAACCAGCTTGCCTCCGGCGCACGGCGTCTCCAGCGGTTTGCTGAATTTCGCCGGGGTGGCCGTTGGTGCCGGCGTGGCGGTCGGTGTGGGTGTCGGCGTAGGTTTGTTGTCATTGCCACCAGAGCCCCAACAGCCACTTAACAGTGTCAGGCACAAGATCGAAACGATGAGTGTTGCGTTCTTCATATCGCCTCCTTTAGCCAAAGTAATTGCCAGAAGTCGAAGTCGGAAGTCAGAAGTCAGACTTCCGATCTCTGACTTCTGGCTTCTGACTTCTGACTTCTAACTTCTAACTTCTAACTTCTGACCTCCACATCACATTAGCAACACATCGACGCGATGGGCATGGACCATCTGTTCGCACGGTGACCAGGCAAAGACGGTGAAGCGGCCATCCTGGGACGCCACCAGACCGAGGCAGTCTCTCTGATCGTGAATGAATTGCGCGGCCGAAAGATGGCGCGTGCCGCCATGTTGGACCGGATGGGTCACGTTGGCCTGGTTCCCGATGATTGGTTCGGTGAGCATCATCTGCTCAACCGGTTCATGGCCGGCCGCCCGGATTATCTTGGCGCCGAAGGCGAGCACTTCATAGGTGCTGCTAATTACGGTCGCTCCGTCAACGGCCGTGAGACCGGCCACCGAATCAACCACGGTCCGCAACGCCGCTTCCCATTCGTTTTCACCCACGCGGGCGGCGCCCTGAATGATTAAGTTCGCCAGCCGCGAGAAGGGCGGCACCACTGAATAGAGAATCGGGTGCACGATCGATGCGCGCCATTCCTGCGATCCGTCAGGCACGACCAGCAGTGTGCCACCCTGCCCATGCGCCCGCATCGAGGCCGCCAGCTGAACGAGTCCGTTCACGTGCGGCTGCGATTGTTCGCGTCCCGTGAACGCCCGCAGCGCCCTGAGCAGGTCGGGACAATCGGGAAGGCTTTGGCCCTGCTCATCAACCACTTTTACCTGCTCACCTTTGAGCACGGCAATATTGGCAAATTTGCCGAAGCCCACCGCGCGGCGATGCTTAATGACCAGCAGGCCGGGTTCAATATCTTCAAGCACAAAACCGAGGCTGGGCACCTTGCGCGTAGCTCCCCAAACGTAGAGTTCCTCCGCACCATCAGAATCGCGCTCGCGCCAAACCCCGAGGTGGATGCCGGGCCGTTCCACCGCCGGCGCCAGTTTCGTCAGGGTTTCAGTCGTGAGCGGCAGACGCTGCTCGAAAGTGAGCGGCTGTCGCGCCTGTTCCGGCGGCACAAAGGCGAGTGAGATTTTCGGGAAACGACCTTCCTCCGGCCGGAAGCTGGCCCAGAAGGCCGCATCGATCATCGCTTCGATGGCGTGCGCTGACGGAGTCTGGGCCAACCCGGTCTCGCCCCGCGCCCGCGCTTCCGCGAGATGCTCAGCAAAGTGTGTCTCGATAATTGGCGCCACGGCGTGCGCGGCCTGATATGTCGCGGGTCGAGTCATTGAGGCTGATTGTAAGAGGGTTTGAGATTAATGCACAGAGGAGGGTGAGGTCGCGCTCTTGTCAGCGAACGGGAATGACGTCTGTCGCAAGCGGTCAGTACCATCTGCGTCAGCAGATGGGATCAGGTGCGTCTTTGTTGTTCGGCGGGTGACTTGATCCCATTCGCTTACGCGAATGGTACTGACCTCATCAAGGCGAATCGAACTGCCATCTCGAAATAGTATCGAACGATGGCGTGGTTGATGTATTCTCGGCCAGACCAAATACGATGAAAATCAGAACTGTCACAATCATTCTAGCTGCGCTGAGCATTGTGGCTGTGAGCGCCACCTTTCGCACCCAGGCCCAGGTTGCCAACAATAATTTCACCGCGCGCGAAGTCACTTTTGCGGGCGCGGGTGGTTTGCCGTTGCACGGTACGCTGATTTTGCCGGCGGCGGTGAAAGGCAAAGTTCCCGCGGTGCTGCTGCTCCCGGGGTCGGGCCCATCAGATCGAAATGGCAATCAACCGCCCCAGTTAGTCACAAATTTGCTGAAGCAGATCGCCGAGCGATTGGCCGCCGACGGCTACGCCAGTCTGCGCTTTGACAAGCGGGCCGCGCATGTCAATGCCGCCAGCTTTCCTAAAGATGTTTCGGCGTTCGATGATTTCTTTTCCTGGGACAACTTCGTCGGCGACGCGCGCGCAGGTCTGGATTTTCTGAAAGCGCAAGCGGAGATCAATCCCAGGCAGACCGTGCTCGCGGGTCACAGCGAAGGCGCGATCATCGCGATGCAAGTTGTTCATGATCTTGAAGGGAAACCAAACGCCCCTGCCGCCCTGATTTTACTCAGCTCGCCGGGACGCCCGCTCGGCGTGATCACAATGGACCAGGTTTATGCGAGCCTGAAACGCAGCAATGTCACCGGCGAGGCAGCTAAGCCTTACGAAGACTATCTGCCGCGCGCAATCGATCAGGTGATCAGACAGGCAACTGTTCCGCCGAATCCGCCAAAGGGTTTGGCGCCCCTTTTTTCACCGGGGGCGCTCAAGCTTTTGCAGGTTGAGTTCGCTTTCGATCCGGCCAAAGTGCTGCCGAGTTATAGTGGGCCCGTGCTGGTGATTCAAGGTGAGAAAGACATTCAAATTTCACCGGTCAAGGATTTTCCGTTGTTACAAGCGGCGTTGAAGCAAAGAAAGCACGGAACTTATAAGGCCCTGGTCGTGCTCTCAGCGAGTCACAATCTGAAGCACGTTGAAAATGAGAACGCTGAGGCGGGCTTCGTCGGGCCGGTGGTGCCGCAAGTGCTCGATACGATATCCGACTGGCTAAAGCAGACGCTGAAGCGTTGAACCGGTGACTTGACTGACCAACAGTGCGCGGAGCGCACGACAGCGTAAAGCCCGGGGCGTGAGCCCCGGGGAGATGTCACAAACAATGATCCAGCCCGCGGAGCGGGCGGCAGCGGATCGGAACGAGAGG
>Ga0126369_10000673_pt1 | contig 22604 bp, 23 predicted proteins | sample PanSoiMetaPlot_1_FD_109646 | JGI IMG/M metagenome (GOLD analysis project Ga0126369, IMG submission 109646) | Tropical forest soil microbial communities from Panama - MetaG Plot_1 | ecosystem: Environmental > Terrestrial > Soil > Tropical forest > Bulk soil | place: Panama | collected 2016-02-17
AAATAGTCTTCACCGCGTTTCTCCACGGCGAGGCGAATGAGATAGTTGATCAACACCGGATCGCTGTTGCGGTAGCGGCCGACAGTGTTGGGCGGCCATTGCAACGGCCGCGTGGCAGCGTAACGTCGCGGCCGAGCGTCTTCGCGGTCTTGAGGTTGATGATCAGCTCGAACCATCATGAACCGAGCTCTTTCGAATAATGTCATTTGGCTCTTGGTCGCGGGGTATTTCCTGTGGGTGCTCGCCGATTCCTTCTTCCATCCGACGTCTGCTGGCGTGTCTGCAACCCTGAACGTCTTCTTCATGATTGTCATTGCGACCCTTCACGGTCTGCGGCGCTACAGCTTGAAGGAGTTCCTCATTTTTTTCGTGATTACCTTCATCGTGAGCAATTTCTACGAGAATCTGAGCATCCTAACTGGCTTCCCATTTGGACACTATCACTACACGGAGGCGCTCGGCCCCAAGCTTTTTCTCGTGTCGTTACTCATTGCCCCCGCGTATTTTGGATGCAGCTACCTGGCCTGGTCGCTCGCACATGTTTTGGTTGGCGCCTTTGGAAACAAACTCCGCGCTGAACAAATCTGGCGTGTGCCCCTAGTCGCGGCCTTCGTCATGGTCATGTGGGACCTAACGATGGACCCTATCGCGGCGACCGTTCAGAAACAGTGGATATGGCATGACGGGGGAGGCTATTTTGGCGTACCCTTCGTCAACTATCTGGGTTGGCTGCTCTGTGTTTACACGGTCTTCCAGCTTTTTGCGGTCTACATCTCCCGTCAGAGCGTTGCCTCGGAACAGGAAGAGCAAGCTGATACGACAGATCGATGGTACTGGTATCAAGCTGCCGCCGCATACGCGACTACAGGTCTTACCTCGGCGCTACCCGTGCTGACCGGTAGGAATGCCGTCATCACTGATGCAACAGGCCAGCAATGGCAGGCCATGCAGATTTACCAAAGCATGGCACTGATAGCGATCTTCACGATGGGGTTCGTGGCGCTTCTCAGTGTTCTTCTGGTCGATAAACGCCAATAACGTCATTTTTGACCAGCGCGCGTTGGTTCTTGGCCCCGCAGATTTTGATGACTCATCCGGCGGATCTAGGCAGCATCAATCTGCCGCCTTCCGCAATCGCCGGCACCGCCGATGAGCGCGATGAACTCGCGCCTTCTCACAGCAGTCGTCTACTGCACGGGGAGCATGACATGCTCGTACGGAGTGCCACCGAACATTATGTACGGTCTTCGCGTGTCGTCGGCAGATGCGGCATAGCTATCCAGCATCTTCGTAATGCCTGGCCCACCAATCATTACGTGCGGACCCGTTTGCACCCACTTCTTGCCCGTCGCAGGCTCGCTCGCGAACGGATCATCGTTGCTGGCGTCTGATCCGCCTTTGAGCATGTAAGCAAACCATATTTTTCCTTCTGGCGGTTTCTCATGCGCCAACAGTGCCTTGAACCACTCCAATCCATTCCGGTCCAGGCACATCGGATCGTTTCCCGGAGTGTTTGGATCATCGGGAACGCAGGTAAATGCGCCCTGACCCTGGCGGAGCGTCCGCAGTTTGCCATCGGAACCGACGGCGACGATTGTGGCATCCTTGGTCACAGCCGGAGGCGCACCAGAAGTCGCACTGGCGATTAGCTCCACGTCGCCAAGATCCTGCGCGGCGCCAAACCCGAAGACCTTCCGGTCGAGCAGCCCACCAAGTATGACCTCGTGATCAATCTGACGACCGCCAGGGCTGTTGACATAGTCGGCCGCCCGTCGGAACAGGTCGAGGAAGTTCGGTCCATAGGACGGACGCCCGGTTTCGATCCGATCTGGTTCGGCGTGCTGTCAATGATGATGGTAGCCATGGGGCTTGTGTTCCCGCCAGTTGGGCTCATCGCATTCATCGTCAGCGCCACCGCAGGGGTCGATCTCATGAAGGTCTACAAGGGAACGAGCATCCTCATGCTCTCGATCGTGGCCACGACCGCGCTGTTAATGATCTTTCCGCAGATCGCGCTGTGGCTGCCGGCGACGATGCGATAGCCGCCATTGAGCGGTGACTTCCTCCCGATTTCGCTAACGCTTCAATCCGGGTTACAAATGAAAGGGTCCCAGCTCCGGAGCATCGCCATGAACGTTCAAGATGCATCGCGGTTTGAAGCAAGGGCCGGCTTTCCTGGTCTTGTCCCCGGCTATATGTCGGGCTTCGGCAACTCCTTCGAAAGCGAGGCGCTCGCCAGCGCGCTCCCAATTGGGCGCAATTCGCCGCAAAGGGTGAAGTACGGGCTCTATGCCGAGCAGCTGTCCGGCTCGCCGTTCACGGCGCCACACGAAACCAACCAGCGCTCCTGGCTTTATCGCATCCGGCCCACGGTCAAGCATTCAGCGCGCTACCGAAAGGTCGACAAGGGGCTCATGCGCACCGCGCCCGCGGCGCGCGAGGAGAGCGATCTGCCGATCGGGCTGTTGCGCTGGGGGCCGATCCCGATAGCCGATGAGAAGCTGAGCTTCGTGAGCGGACTTCGTACCATGACGACGGCGGGCGACGCCGAGACTCGCGCTGGCATGGCGGCGCACGTCGCACTCGTGACCGCGTCCATGCGCAACGAGTACTTCTTCAATGCCGACGGCGAGCTTCTCGTCGTCGCGCAGCACAACAAGCTTCGCTTCCGCACCGAATTCGGCGTGATCGACATCGAGCCGGGCGAGATCTGTGTGATCCAGCGCGGCATGATCTTTCGGGTCGAACTCGTTGACGGCCCCGCGCGCGCCTATGTCTGCGAGAATTACGGCGGCGCTTTCACGCTCCCTTATCGCGGGCCGATCGGGGCGAACTGCCTGGCCAATGCCCGCGATTTTCTTACTCCGGTCGCCGCATACGAGGACAAGGAGGAGCCCTCGACGCTGTTCGTGAAATGGGGCGGCGAGCTCTACGCGACCGAGATCGGCCAATCGCCGCTCGACGTGGTGGCCTGGCACGGAAATTACGCGCCCTACAAATACGATCTGCGGCGTTTCTCCCCGGTGGGCGCCCTGCTGTTCGATCACCCCGACCCGTCGATCTTCACGGTCATGACCGCGCCGTCCGAGACTCCAGGCACCGCCAATGTCGATTTCGTCATTTTCCCGGAGCGTTGGCAGGTGGCGGAAGATACCTTCCGGCCGCCCTGGTATCACCGCAACCTGATGTCGGAGTTCATGGGCTTAATCTACGGCGTCTACGATGCCAAGCCGCAGGGCTTCGTGCCGGGCGGTATCTCGCTGCACAATTGCATGCTGCCGCACGGACCGGACGAGACCGCTTTCGAACGCGCGAGCACGAGTGAGCTCAAGCCGGTGAAGCTCTCCGATACCATGGCCTTCATGTTCGAAACGCGCTTTCCCCAGCGTCTGACGAAATACGCGACTGAGCTCGAGGTGCCGCAGGACGATTATATCGATTGCTGGAAGGGACTGCGCAAGCACTTCGATCCTAAGCGCGAGCGGCCGTGAGCCACGCCGTTAACAAAGCGCAGCCAGCGAACATCATGATCGACGAGACCCATTCAGGGGCGAGGCGCAGTTGGGTCACTTCGGCCAATGGGCATCTCGATTTTCCCATTCAGAACTTACCGCTCGGCGTATTCGCTCCGCCGGGCGGCACTGCTCGCGGCGGCGTCGCGATCGGGGACGACATCCTCGATCTCGCCGCCGCCCTCGAGCTCGGCCTATTCGAGGGCCTCGCTGAACGCGCCGCGGAAGCCGCTTCCGGCACGACACTCAATCCGCTCTTCGCGCTCGGCCGCGAACCGCGCGTAGCGCTACGCCATCGCGCCGGCGAGATTCTCGACACCGATGGCGGCGAGCGCGCAAGGATAGAACCGCTGCGCACGCGGCTTATTCACCGCGCGGCGGATTGCCGCCTCGAGCTTCCGGCCGCGATCGGCGACTACACCGATTTCTTCGCCGGCATCCATCACGCCACCAATGCGGGCAAGCTCTTCCGACCCGACAATCCGCTGCTGCCGAACTACAAATACGTGCCGATCGGTTACCACGGCCGCGCCTCCTCCATCACGGTCTCCGGCGCCACACTGCGCCGCCCGAACGGCCAGCGTAAGGCCGCAAGCGAGACCGTTCCGAGCTTCGGCTCGTCGCGCAGCCTCGACTACGAGCTCGAGCTTGGCGTTTGGATCGGCCCCGGCAACGCGCTCGGCGCGCCGATTCACATCGCGGATGCGATGAACCACATCGGCGGATTCTGCCTGCTCAACGATTGGTCCGCGCGCGATATCCAGGGATGGGAATACCAGCCGCTTGGACCGTTCCTCGGCAAGAGCTTTTGCACCACGATCTCGCCGTGGGTCGTCACGCCCGAAGCGCTGGCGCCGTTCCGAATAGCACAAGCGGCGCGGCCGACAGGAGATCCCGCCCTGCTGCCTTACCTATTCGAAGCGAAGGATCAGGCAACCGGCGCGCTCGACGTCGAGCTCGAGGTGTTCTTGTTCACTCCGGGCCTCGAGGGGAAAGGACTGCCCCCGCAGCGATTGTCGGCCGGCAACGCACGCCATCTCTTCTGGACCGTGGCACAACTGGTGGCGCACCATACGAGCGGCGGCTGCAATCTGCGCCCAGCCGATCTGTTCGGGACCGGCACGATCTCGGCGCCCAGCGACGACGGGCTCGGCAGCCTGCTCGAGATCTCCGCCGGCGGGCGCCGTCCTGTGACGCTCGCCTCGGGGGAGACGCGCCGCTTCCTCGAGGATGGCGACACCGTCATCATGAGGGCACACTGCCGGCGCGAGGGCTTTGCGCCCATCGGCTTCGGCGAATGCCGCGGCACCATTGCTCCAGCCCTCTAATTTGCCCGGCCAGACGGCGATTCCCCCTCGCGTCATCAAAACGAAACACGCTGCTCATAGACCTTTGTGGCGATTAATCCACCGCGACAGGTCGGCCCCCTCGACTGCTACTGCCGACTCGGAAATGATCGGAACCATCGTTCCGGTTCGGCGTTGGTGGATACCCAATGGGAGTGGACCACGTGCTCTTCCTACAACGCCTGCTACTACATTACGGAATCTACCGGCGCTACCCGCTCAGACGGTGGCCGGCATTCAAGAACGCCTGGCGCATCGCATTTAGATAAGCGACAATTCCCGGCATGAGCCTCGCTAAGGGGGCGATCTCATGCGCCTGCGCCATTTTAATCTCATTTGTCTCTTCAGCGCCGTCGTCTGCCTCTGCGCCTCGCCGGCGGCCGCGCAGGTCGCTTCGCCAACGCCCGTAGGACCACACATGCCATCCGATATCGATCCGCAATCGGGATTCCGCCTGCCGCTACCGAAACGCGAAGATTTGGATGAGGTCGGCAAGAGGCACTACGACCGTGTGGCGGCGCCGGGCGCCTCGATCGCCGGGCTCAAGGGCCCGAGCGGCATCGGGCTCTACAGCCCGAAGGCAGCCGAGCACGCACGCGCGCTCAACCGCTATCTACGCTTCGAGGCGGGGTTTTCCCCGCGGATCCGCGAAATCGCAATCCTCACGACCGCGCGCGAGATGGATAGCCAATTCGAATGGTCGGCGCACGAACCCGAGGCTTTGAAGGAGGGTGTCGAACCGCGCGTCATCGACGTCATCAAGCACCGGCAATCCACGTCCGGCCTCGACGAGAGCGCGGCGACCGTGATCGAGCTCGGCCGACAGATCTTTCGCGACCACAAGGTCGCGCCCGAAACCTTCGCAAAGGCAAAGGCGTTGTTCGGCCCGAACAAGCTCATCGAACTGGTGATGCTGATGGGCAACTATGCCGGCACGGCGGCGCTGCTCACTGCCGTCGACATGCAGCTCCATTCGGGACAAAAGCCGCTATTGCCGATCCCTTAGGCTGTATTCCGCTTGAACCCTCCCCTGGGCCTCGGCGAGGTGCGGCCTCACGGCCATCGCCACGGCTGCGGATCCGGTCTGTAAATGATTCAGCGCGCACTGGCGACGATCTCGCGGAAATACTTGCTCCACTTCGCATTTTCATCGAGCGCTTTGGCGGGATCGAGAAAATACAGGTCGGCACCCTGCGGCAACGATCGCATATTTGCACGCGCCGGAAAGAAGTCGCGGTCGCGCAGGATATCTTGGCCGTCGGTGAGCATGAACTCGAAGAACAGGATCGCGGCGTGCGGATGCGGCGCGCGGCGGGAGACGCCGGCACCCTCGAAGCGCCCCATGCTGGGTGGGATCACCAGCCAATCGATCGGTGCGCCGCTCTTGCGCAGCTGCTCGGCCTTGTAGGCATAGGCCGTGAGCGCGAACGGAACTTCTCCGCTGACGACGAGGTTCACGAGCAAGGTGTGCCCCTTGCGCACGGACATGCCATTCGCCGCGACGATATCGCGGAAGAGCTTGAGGCCGTTGTCCTCGCCCAAAGCGTTCACCACGCCGCCAAACCAGTCACTGTCTTCGGCCTCGACGGCGAGCTTATCCTTCCAGCGGCGATCGCGGAGATCATCGTAGCTGTTCGGCAGGTCGCCTTTCTTGATCAGCTGCGTGTTGTAGGCGGCGACGAAAATGTTGAAGCGCGTCCCGATCCATTCCCGGTGCGGCAGGACCGCCGCCGGAAGAAGCGCGGAGAGCGTAGGCGTCTTGATCGCCTGGAACAGGCGTTCGCGGTGCATGGATTCCATGGCGATCGCCCCGGTTTCGATGACGTCCGCGTCGTAACGGCCGCCGCGCGCCTCCACCACCGCACGTTGGACAATGTTCTCCGAGCTGCCGCGCCACACGCGCACCTTGATGCCGTACTTCTTCTCGAAAGCGGCGGTGAGCGCCGCCAAATCGTCAGGCGCCGCCGAGCTGTAGAGCGAAACAGAGGCCTCCTTCTTCGCACCGGCGACGAGTTTCTCCATGCGGTCCGCGCCATCATAATATGCCAAATCCTCTGTGGTCTCCCGGGCGCCCTGCGCGGCTGCTCCTTGGCTTAGTGCCCACGCGGCTAAGAGTGCGAGCACGACAGCGAGCAAGGCCGCAAGCAACGGCGCGAGCACTTGCATCAACCCCGTCGGCTTTAATCTTGGGCTGCTCACGGCATCGCGCCAGTCAGCTCGGTACACGTTTTGCGGCCTTGCTAGTCAAGCCCGGGCGTCGGGACACTTCAAGCCGCTCGGCAGTGGCTCAGGCGCGTGCCAAGCGGTTATCCGCGGAGACAGGTACCCATTTGCCGGATGACCAAGGGCGCGGGACCATGGTAACATCGCCGAAAAATCCAGGGAGGAATACATGAAGAGGGGCGCGTGCCGACTGCTATTTTCCGCGGCGCTTGCGCTTGCGGGCTTTGGGTTTGCGCAGAACGCGGCGGCTCAGTCGGCAAGTGAGTATCCTACGCACGCAGTCAAGGTCATTGTGCCGTTTTCACCGGCCGGGCCGACCGACGTCATTGCGCGCATCATTGCGCAGAAACTTTCGGACAGCCTGGGCAAGCAGTTCTATGTCGAGAACATCGCCCACGCCGGCGGGAATACGGGAATGGGAATGGCGGCGAAGGCGGCGCCGGATGGCTATACCATCCTCGTCCATGGCAGCAATTTCATCGTCAATCCGAGCCTCTATGCCACCATTCCCTTCGATCCGTACCGAGATTTCGCGCCGGTGACCTTGGCCGGCACCATGCCGAATGTGATCGTGGTTCATCCATCACTGCCCGCCCGCAGCGTGAACGAACTCATCGCGCTCGTGAAGGCGAACCCCGGCAAATACAACTATGCTCACCCCAGCACCGGCACGACACCGCATCTCGCGGGTGAGCTATTCAAGCTCACGTTCGGGCTCGATCTCGTGACGGTGCCGTTCAACGGTGCGGGGCCGGCGGTGCAGTCGGTCGTCGCCGGGCACACCCCGATCGGCTTTCTCGCGCTCCCGCCGGTCACGGCGCAGATCAAGGCGGGCAACCTGCGTGCGCTCGCGGTGCTGGCCAAGACCCGTGCGGCCACAATTGCCGACGTGCCGACGATGGAGGAATCCGGAATTTCGGGCCAAGAATCCGATGCGCTCACCGGCGTGGTCGTGCCTGCTGGCACCCCAAAGGAGATCATCGACTTCCTCTATCGCGAGATCGCCAAGGCGTTCGCCCAGCCTGACCTCAAGGAGCGCCTCGCAACGCTGGGCTTCCAGCCGCTCGTCAACACGCCCAATGACTATGCCGCGTATATCAGGGCGGAGATCCCGAAATGGGGCAAGGTCATCAAGACCGCGAGCATCCGCATTGACTAAGCGGCAGCAATGGGTTCGGGAAAGTATGCGCTTCAACTGTCGGAGAGACGTGATGGGCAGGCATGATCGATTCCTAGCCGCTCTCGCAGGCCTCGTCATGACGTTCACGCTCGTGGGCGCCGCCAAGGCCGAGGACAAATATCCGTCCAAACCGATTCGGATGATTGTGTCCTTTTCCGCCGGCGGGCCGACCGACACCGTCGCGCGCGTCATGGGCGCGAAGATGGGAGAGCTGCTGGGACAGCAGTTTGTGGTGGAGAATCGGGTCGGCGCTGGCGGCAATATCGGCGCCGATCAGGTCGCCAAGTCGCCGCCGGACGGCTACACCCTGTTGATGGCGACCGTCTCCACACACGCTATCAACCCGGGCCTCTATAGGAACATGCCCTACGATCCGGTGCGCCATTTCGCGCCGGTCGCGCAAATCGGCGTGACACCGACGCTGCTCGGCGTGCATCCTTCTCTGCCCGCGACGAACGTGAAAAGCCTGATCGCGCTGGTCAAGGATAATCCCGGAAAATTCACCTACGGCTCGTCCGGTCTCGGCTCGATCCTTCATTTGTGCGGCGAGCAGTTCAAGGCGCTCGCGGGCGGCATCAATATCGTGCATGTGCCCTATCGCGGCTCGGCGCCGATGATGTCGGATTTGGTGGGCGGCCAGATTTCGATGGCGTTCGACGCGACGCCGACCGCACTGCCGCAAGCGCAATCGGGCGCGATCCGCGCGATGGGCGCCGGTATGGCCACGCGCATGCGTGCCAAACCGGAGCTGCCGACGTTGCAGGAGCAAGGCTTGAAGGGCTTTGAGTGCTACACGTGGAACGCGATCCTCGCCCCGGCAGGCACGCCGCAGCCGATCGTCAACCAGCTCAGCGAGGCCATCAATACCGCGCTTGCCGATGCTACGGTGTTCAAGCGCTTGGAAGAGGCCGGCATCGATCCGACGCCGGGCAGCTCGCCGGAGAAAGCGGCCGCGTTCATCAAGGCGGAGCTGGCGAAATGGGCGCCGATCATCAAAGCCTCGGGCGCCCATATCGACTGAGAGGCTGCCGTGAAAATTACTCCGAGCGGAAAGATACTAGGCGCGACGATCGAAGGGATCGATCTCGCCCAACCGCTTTCGCAGAGCGAGTTCAAGCTGATCCTTCGCGCGCTGGGCGCACGCGGCGTTCTGCGCTTTCCCGAGCAACGGCTAGCGACCGAGGATTTCGTGCGCTTCGGGCGCCGGTTCGGCGAGCTTGAGATCAACGTGGCAAATCAATTCCACGAGGGCGGCTTTCCCGAAGTGATGGTGCTATCCAACATTAGCGCGGACGGCAAGCCGATCGGGCTCGCCGATGCCGGACAGGGCTGGCACACCGATATGTCCTACAGCACGGAGATCGCGCTCGCGAACGTGCTCTACGCCATCAGGGTGCCGATGCGCGACGGGCGCCCACTCGGGGATACGCAATTCCGCAACATGCATGCGGCTTATGACGATCTGCCGGCGCAGATCAAACAGCGGCTCGACGGGCGCACAGCGACGCATGATTTTGCGAAATTCTGGAACATGATGCGCGCGCGGCCCGGCTCGTCGCGCGCGCCGCTCACACCGCAGCAGCGCGCCAAGAAGCCGCCGGTGTCGCAGCCAATTTTTCGCACGCATCCGATTACCGGCCGCATGGTCCTTTACTGCAATCCCGGCTACACCACGCACATCGATGGCATGGCGGACGCGGAAAGCGCGGAGCTGCTCCAGTTTCTGTTCGCCCACCAGGCGCAGGAGAAGTATTCCCACTCGCACCAATGGACGGAAGGCGACGTGCTGATGTGGGACAATATCGGCACGGTGCACAACGCCGTCGCCGACTATCGCCCTGACGAGCCGCGCTACATGCGGCGTCTGCAGATCATGGCGACCAAGGATTACGCGCGCCTGGCGGCGTGATCGTCCCGTTATTGCGGGCTTGCCGGCAATCCATTGGCCTTTGCTAGGAAACGGCCTTCATTGGGAGGGTCGCGGGGGCATCTTCGCTCACGCTCGGGACAAGTGCTGGCGATTCGGCCTCTTCGGCTTCGGCACAAAAGTCGTTGCAATAATACCGCTCGCCGCTGCCCTTCCAGGCGAAAGCTTCGGCAAGTGATCGTCCGCACGCGGCACATGTCAGCGTGTGCATCATCTCGTTCTCCGCCATCCGGCCGGATCGCAAACGCGCCATCCATAAGCTTGGTTCCTTGCACCATTAGGCGCCAATGTCGGCGACCGTACCGACGCGCCAGCGGTTAGCTCCTAAAGGCTTGAGCACCGCCGGCGGCAGCTCTGATGAGGCCGGTGGCTGAGAGACCGGTCGCCGCTCCCCCTGCACCCGCGAGGCCTTATGCCGAGCACGCCCTTCCTCGACAATGCTGGAACCGACCCAGAAGTGCGGCGCGTCGTCGGCGTCGCATTCGAAATGGCCCGCATCGCACTCGGTCTTGCCGAGCGCCCCATCGTCACCAACGAACTCATCGCCAAGCGCATCATCGAACTTGCCAAGGCTGGCGAGCGCAATCCCGATATTCTGTGCGAAGGCGTGCTCAAGGAATTTCGCGAGCGACTGCTATAACACGCGCAAGACAGGCGGCCCCCCTCTCACACCTTGATCAGAGCGTAGGGACGGCCGCTCGGTTTCTCGACTTGCAAGGCTACGTTGTACACCGGTGCACCCCGCGGCGTGCGGCCCTGATAACGACCATGATGGGCGTGACCGTGTACGACGGCACTCACCTTGAATCGGTCGATGGTCTCGCCCAGACGTGACGAGCCCAGGAAGGGAAAGATTTCCAACGGCTCGCCTTCAACCGTGTCGACCACGGGCGCATAGTGCAGCACCACGACCGCCCGCTCGTTGCGGACCGTCCGCATGGCATTCTCGAGTCGCATCGCTTCACCCACCGACTCCGCCACAAAGCTCTTGACGACGCCCTCGCCGAACGAGGCAAGCATGCGGCGGCCGAAACCGCCAACAAAGCCCTTCACGCCGACGAAGGCGACGCCATTTGCCTCGAATGATTGCCCGTTGAGCAGGTGCATGCCGGCGGCTTTTAGAATTTTCTCGACCTGTTCCACCTGGCCCGATTCGTAATCGTGATTGCCCAGCACGCCGACCACCGGGATCGAGCAGGCGCGCAGGTCCTCGGCGAGAACCTCCGCCTCACGCGGTTTGCCGACGTCGGTGAGGTCCCCGCAAAGGACGAGCACTTCCGCCTTGGTCGAGATTTCGGCAAATAGCTCCCGGACCAAGGACGTGCGATCTTCCTTGACGTGCAAGTCGCCAATGGCTGCAAAGGTGAACGTGTCCGGCTTGCCAGCCATGGCGTCACCCGCTCTCCTCGCCTGCGTCCGCAAAACCCTTTCTTGGATCGCAGGCTCGTAGTCGATCTGCGAGAACATCCGCCCGCGGCATATCTTCACGCGCGGAGGCGGCAGGTCCAGCTGTCGCTCGAGTCGGCCGAGCAACTCTCCATGAGCCAGCGGGGCACGCGGTCGCGCTCGCTCGGATAGGCCCAACGGAAATTTATCAGATGGACTAGGAGTACTTCCAAGTGCAGCTCCATATAGCCGAGCAGACGCCGCCAATCGATCCTGTCATGCTGCTTGAGGATCAGGTGCACAATGTCCGCGCCATCATAGCGATGTCGCAGTTGAACGAAGGACTTTGACCAAATCAGCTCGGTCGGCGCGATGGCGCGGACCGCTATGCCGAATACCTCGACGCGCGGAGCGTGCTCGAACCAACCATCACTCACCGACGTGGTGCCGTGCCAGGAGGCGAAGATAAGGTCGAAGAAATGCTCGCCGCGGAAGACCTTGGCGATCCAACGCTCGTCCTCGATCTCGATCGCGTAACCCAGACGCTTGAAGCGTTCGAGGATGCGGGGGTAGTCGCTCGGCTTGCAAACAATGTCGAGGTCTTTGGTTGCGCGCGTGATGCCGGTGTACACGCTGAGCGCACAGGTGCCGGCCAAGAGGAAAGGAAGGCCGAGTTTCGACAGCTCGCGCAGAGCATCCGCATAGAACGCCTCCGCCACCACCGAGGGCGCCGTCGGCCCGGCTGCGGCGTCGATGGTGCGAATATTGCTGACTCCTCGAGGCTCGCCTGCCATGAAATCGTTGCGCGAAATGGCCTGGCGCCGGCCGCGACGGCGCGTTCGGCGTCTATCCGACAATCAAGTAAGCCGCACAAGGTTCCGTTCTCCGAGAGCTTCGCTTCGACAAGATGGCTTTCGGGACGCCAATGCCGCGGGGTAAACCAAACCCGAACGGAGCTGACGTGACGTGGCTGGTGCAAGCCAGGCTCGTCAATGATCCGTTCGCGGATCCTGCGCTGTTCGTCGATTTTCATTTCACGCGTCAGGCATTGCTGTTCGACCTCGGCGACCTGTCGCCGCTGTCCGCGCGCGAGCTCCTGCGCGTGAGCCATGCATTTGTTTCTCACACGCATATGGATCATTTCGCGGGATTCGATCGCCTGTTGCGACTTTGCCTGCATCGCCTGGCACCTCTTCATCTCATCGGTCCGGTTGGTTTCGTGGATCAGGTGGAGCACAAGTTGAGAAGCTATAATTGGAATCTTCTCGACACAGCGTCGTTCGACTTCGTCCTGACGGCCGCCGATTTCGACGGCGATCGCGTCGGCAGGATCGGCGAATTCCGCGCTCGACAGGCCTTCCGCCGACGCGACCTCCCGCCACCGCCGCTCGTGTCCGCAACGGTGCTCGAGCAAGAGGAATTTCAAATCGAGAGCGTCGTCCTCGATCACGGCACTCCGTGTCTCGCCTTCGCGTTTCAGGAAAAGCTGCGGATCAACGTGTGGCGAGAGGGCCTCGATTTGCTCGGGCTTCCGGTTGGCGCCTGGTTGAACCACGCCAAGCGCGCGGTGAGACGCGATGAGCCGGACCACAGCCGTATCCGCATTCGCGACGATTTATCCGTCCCGCTCGGCCTGCTCAGGCAGCACGCGCTGCGCACGGCGCGCGGGCACAGATTGGCCTACGTGGTCGATGCAGCCTTCCACGAGTCGAATATCGCAAAGATCACCGAGCTTGCGCGCGGTGCCGACCAGTTGTTCATCGAGACGGTGTTTCTGGAGCAGGACGCGGAGCTCGCTGCCAAAAGGCGCCACCTCACCGCTGCGCAGGCGGGCGCGCTCGCAAGACGAGCGGGTGTTTCGAGTGTCGTCCCGTTCCACTTCTCGCCGCGGTACGTGCATCGGGAGAATGAACTGCGGCGGGAATTGGAGCGCGCGTGGCGCGGATGAGGCCCAGCCGTTCGATCTCAGTTGAATTTCGATGCGGCACTTCGCAAATGAAAGGTACGATGGACCGGATGGTCCGGCGCGTTCCTCACAAACCTGGGCCGCCCGAAGTCGAGCGGCCTTCCTTTTACGCCGCGGATGCCATCGGCCGCGTCTGCGGCGGCAGGCGCTAACCCCGCTCGGCGGAGCCATGCGAGGTCCAGGCCTGCATCAGGTTGATCGGGAAAGGAAACACGATCGTCGAGCTGCGCTCGCCAGCAATATCGAACAATGTCGCGAGATAACGCAGCTGCATCGCCTGTGGCACCGGCGCCAGTATTTGCGCGGCGTCGACCAGCTTCTGCGCCGCTTGCTGCTCTCCTTCGGCGTTTATGATCTTGGCGCGGCGCGTGCGTTCGGCCTCCGCCTGACGCGCGATCGCTCGTATCATGCTCTCGTCGAGATCGATGCGCTTGATCTCGACGGTGGACACCTTGATGCCCCATGCCTCGGTCTGTTTATCGAGCACGTCCTGGATATCCGCATTGAGTTTGTCGCGCTCGGCCAGCATTTGGTCGAGGTCGTGCTTTCCCAAGACCCAGCGCAACGTGGTCTGTGCAAGCTGGCTGGTTGCAGCGAGATAATTGTAGACCTGAATGACCGCTCGCTCAGCGTCGACGACGCGGAAGTAGATCACGGCATTCACCTTGACGGACACGTTATCGCGCGAAATCACGTCCTGGGGCGGCACCTCATCCACGATCACCCGCAGATCGACCCGCACCATCTGCTGGACGAACGGCACGAGGAGGAAGAACCCGGGTCCCTTGGTGCCGGTGTAGCGCCCGAGCGTAAACACGACACCGCGCTCGTATTCGCGCAGGATGCGCACCGCCGAGAACAAAACGATCACGGCGAGGACGGCCAAAGCGGTAATTGTTGCAATGGAAAGCATGAGTATCCTCCTTGTGGCGCTTGCAAGATCGGTCAGGCCGGCTCGACAACGAGCACGAGGCCCTCGCGATTGATGACTTTGAGCCGCGCCCCAGGCTGCAGCGGCCGCTGCGCACGCGCGCGCCAGATCTCGCCGTGTACCCGCACGCGTCCCTCTTCTCCATTCCAGGCCACGACTTCGCCCTCGGCGCCGAGCAGCCCTTCTTTGCCGGTGACGACGGGACGTCGGCGCGACCGCAGCAGCATCGTGAGCACGAGCAGGAACAGGGCAGCCGTCACCGCGGTGGCGCCTGCCACGACCGAGAGCGAGAGCGCAAACCCCGGCGCTCCAGGGGGAAACATCATGATCGCCCCGATCACGAACGCCACGATCCCGCCGACGCCGATGACGCCAAAGGAGCCGATATGCGCCTCGGCCACCATCAGGCCAATTCCGAGCATCACCAGCGCCGCGCCGGCATAGTTGATGGGCAGCAAGTTGAGAGCATAGAGCGCCACCAAGAGGCTGATGGCGCCGATGAGCCCCGGCGCCACCGCACCCGGATTGAGAAATTCGAATATCAGTCCATAGGTGCCGATCAGCAGCAAAATGAAAGCGACGTTGGGATCAGTGATCACGGCCAAGAGTTCGGTGCGCCAATCCGGCGCTGCGGTCACGATCTCGAGGTCCGCAGTCGCCAAAGTCTGCGGCTTGCCCGCAACTTTGACGGTGCGTCCATCGAGTTTGCGGAGAAGATCCGGCACGTCATCGGCAATCACGTCGATGACATTAAGCTTGAGGGCCTCGGACGCGGGAAGGCTCACCGCCGTGCGAACCGCTTCGGCGGCCCAATCTGCGTTATGTCCGTTGAGCTCGGCCAAGCCGCGGATATAGGCGACGGCATCATTGATCGCTTTGCGGGTCTCCGTATCCGCCGGCCCGCTGGCGCTGGTATCACCGCCACTACCTTTCTCCTTATCTTTCTGTTGCGGGGCGCCGCCCGGCAGGCGCGGCGTGCCGCCCAATTGGATCGGCGTGGCGGCGCCGAGATTCGTTCCGGGCGCCATGGCCGCGATGGCGCTAGCGTAGGTGATATAGGTGCCCGCGCTTGCCGCGCGCGCGCCACTCGGCGCCACGTAAGCAGCAACGGGCACCGGCGAAGACAGGATGGCGCGAATGATCTCGCGCATGGAGGTGTCGAGCCCGCCCGGCGTATTCATGCGCAGAACGACCACGCGCGTGTCAGCTTGGCTGATCCCACGAAGCTCGCGCACGATATAGTCGGCGACTGCCGGACCGATGGCGCCGTCAATCTGGAGCACCACGGCCTTCGCTGCCACCGCAGGCTCGGCAGAGAGCGCATGAAGAAAGAGAATGCCGAGGACGAGCGCACGCGTGGCGCATCGGATCAGAACGAAATCCGTACGGTCGGCGCGGAGCTGCGAGAGCGCTGCACGCATGGGCCCCTCCTCGTTGCGCGCCGCACGGAATTGGGGGCTTTCCCTCGCCTGCTAACCGGTGGCCCGCCGAAGGAAAGCTCTCACGAAAATAGGCGACCAGTCTTCAATCTTCACACGAGCGGCCAAATTGGGAAAGGCCTTCCTCCAGATGCTCTGGCAACAAGGGCAGCCCGAGCAGATAGACAGCGGTGCGCTCGTTGCGAGCTCGCGCGGCCTCGCTGCGAAGTTCTTCCCACTCATCGATGGAAGCATCGCCCCGGCCGAGCCACGTCAAGGCAATGAGATCGACCTGCTCGTCCTCATCGAGCGCACCAATGAACGCCATCAGCTCTTCATAGACCGGATCGTCGCCTTGGTCCTCGAGTATGTCCACCATCCGGTCGTCGGCCGGATTGGATCCGGATTCCGGATCGGCGACGACGTCCTTGGCCTCGAACTGGCGTGCCTTGGAGATGATATAGCAGACCTTCTTGGATGAGATCGATAATGTCGATGTCTCGTCCATGCTCCCACCTCGGCATTTCCGCAAAGCTCGGTGAGCCGGGCAACGCTCTTGGCCTTCAAACATTAATCTTGCCGGAATAGTTCCAGCGCCTCGTCGGCGATCGGCCACTCTGTCCAGCTTTATAGCGCCCCGATTACGGGACCCTTTTGGGTCAATCGACCGCATCAGCGGTCACCGCCGCGACGTTGAGTGCCGCGAAGCTTTCGCGCGTGGCGGCAACCGAGCCGGCGACATCGATGCCGCGGCAGGCATCCTCGATAATCGTCACGGCAAAGCCCTCCCGCCGCGCATCCTCCGCCGAGTAGCGCACGCAGAAATCGAACGCGAGCCCGGCAACGAAGAGCCGTGTCAGGCCTCGTTCGCGGAGATAGCCGGCCAGGCCAGTCGGCGTCTTGCGGTCGTTCTCGTAGAAGGCGGAGTAGGAATCGATCGTCGATCGGAAGCCTTTACGCAAGACGAGCGCAGCGTGCGGAATTTGCAAGCCACTGTGGAATTGCGCGCCGGGCGTGCCTTGCACGCAATGATCCGGCCACAGAATTTGCTGCCCATAGGGGAGCGTGACCGTCTCGAACGGGTGTCGGCCGGGATGGGACGACGCAAACGAGTGGTGGCCGGCGGGGTGCCAATCCTGCGTCAGCACCACCTGGCGGAAGCGCCTCGCGAGGTGGTTGATGATAGGTACGACGTCGTCGCCATGGGGGACGGGAAGCTGCCCGCTCGGACAGAAGTCGTTCTGGATGTCGACGACCAACAGGACGTCGCTGTCGGCGATTGGAGTGGTCATGACTGAGCCCGCGGCTAGAGGCTTGCCCCGCGCAGGAATGTACGTCTGAGGCCCTGCGGCAGTTAACATGTGTGCCGCGCGCAGGGCCGCGCAAGGGCTGCAGCGGTCCCCCGCAATCCATAGTCTGCAAAAAGGCAGGTCTATTTTTCGTTTGTTTGCGGAACCTGCCCGCAGGACCATGGGTTCCCAACGAGACACCGGCGGACTCCTGCTACAAAAGAAGATTCGCCGCGCTGGCACAATCGAGCGCTAGAATTAGCGGCCGGTGGTCGTTGGCCCGTCTAGCGCGGGAACGACCGGAACACGCAAATGACGCTCGCCCGAGACAAGGTCGCACCAACGGTCGGATGGGAGCTATTTTCCCACGATGCTGACGTCGGTGTCCGCGGTTTCGGAGCGACGGTTGCCGAAGCTTTCGAGGGGGCAGCTCTCGCGTTGACTGCGGCCATCACGGATGCGCCCATTGCACCAAAGAGCCAGGTCGAGGTCACCTGCGAGGCAGGCGATATCGAACTGCTTCTCGTCGACTGGCTCAATGCAATCATCTACGAGATGGCCGTCCGGCACATGATATTCTGCCGCTTCGCGGTTGAGATCGAGGACACGCGGTTGCGCGGCACGCTCTGGGGCGAAGGCGCCGATGCCAAGCGGCATGCTCCCGTCTGCGAGCCGAAGGGAGCAACCTATACCGCATTGCGCGTGGCCAAGGATGCGGACGGTTTCTGGTCGGCGAGCTGTGTGGTCGACGTCTAGGATCAGGCAAAACGAATGGATCCGGCACGCTTCACGCGCATCGATGAGACGACTTGGCGCATCGAGCGCAGCGGCGCGATGCGCGTGCCCGCGATCATCTACGCGGACGAAGACCTCATCCGCGGCATGGACGACAAGGTTTACGACCAAGCGGCAAATGTTGCAGCGCTTCCCGGCATTGTTACCGCGTCCTACGTTATGCCCGACGCGCACTGGGGCTATGGCTTTCCGATTGGCGGAGTTGCCGCCTTCGATGCGGATGCGGATGGCGTCGTCTCTGCGGGCGGCGTCGGCTTCGACATTTCCTGCGGCGTGCGCACCATACTCACCGGACTCAAGCTCGCCGACATTCGGCCCGTGCAAGGCCCATTGGCCGACGCGCTCTACCGCGAAATTCCGGCAGGCGTCGGCAGTAAGGGCGCCATTACCCTCGAGCCGGCCGACATGGACGCGATGCTGACCGGCGGCGCGCGTTGGGCTGTAGCGCAGGGATGGGGCGAGGAGCGCGATCTCGCCCGCATCGAAGAACAGGGCGTGGAGAGGGATGCGAGACCCGAATGCGTCTCGGAACGGGCCAAGGAGCGCCAGCGCCGGCAAATGGGCACCCTCGGCTCGGGCAACCACTACCTCGAAATGCAGGTGATCGCCGATATCCTCGATGAAGCCGCCGCGGAGTCCTTCCATCTCGCCAAGGACGACGTGGTGGTCACCATTCACTGCGGCTCGCGCGGTCTCGGCCATCAGATCGGAAGCGACTATTTGAAGGAGATGACGGAGGCGGCGAAAGCGGCCGGCATCGCGCTGCCGGAGCGCGAGCTCGCCTGCGCGCCGATCAGATCGGAGGTCGGCCAGCGTTATCTCGGCGCTATGCGCGCGGCAGTCAATTGCGCGCTCGCCAATCGGGAAATTCTCGGCCATTACGCGCGGCAAGTCATCCGGCGCTTCTTTCCCAATGCCGCGCTCGATCTTTTGTTCGACGTCTCGCACAACACCTGCAAGGTCGAATCGCATCCTGTCGAGGGTGCGCCGAAGGAGCTGTTCGTGCACCGCAAGGGCGCAACGCGCGCGCTCGGCCCCGGTCATTCGAGCCTCCCCGCGGCACTTCGCGCGACTGGTCAGCCGGTTCTCATTGGCGGCAGCATGGGCACGAGCTCGTACATCCTTGTCGGCTTGGCGGGGAGCGAGCGGAAATCTTTCGCGTCCGCCTGCCACGGCGCAGGCCGCGCGCTCTCGCGGCACGCCGCGCTCAAGCAATGGAGCGGCCGTAAAGTCGTCGACGATCTGACCGCACAGGGGATCATGATTCGCAGCCCCTCCTCGCGCGGCGTGGCGGAGGAAGCGCCCGGCGCCTACAAGGACGTGGGCGCCGTGGTGGCGGCGGCGGAGCAAGCGGGCTTGGCGCGCCGCGTGGCGCAGCTGCGCCCGCTCATCTGCATCAAGGGGTGATCCAATCTGAATGAGGTCGTCATTGCCGCGCTTGATCCGGCAATCCATCCGGCTTTTGAAGAAACTTCTTGCGAAGAAGATGGATGCGCGGGTCAAGCCCGCGCATGACGCTCTGCGCATGATCATCCCTTGCCCTGCCCGACATGCGCCATGCGTCCGTCGACCTCGGCGGCAAGGCGTTTGAGAGCCTCACTCACCTTCACCGGGTAAGACGCCGTCGGCGCAAGCCTGCGCAACGGCTCGGGCAGGCGCTCGAGGTCGCGCGCCGCCCGCGCTCGAATCTCATCGAGCGTGGGCGCCGACCCAATACGCTTGCCGCCTTGCATGACCAACTCGATCAGCGGATCGCCGGCCTGCTCGTCATGCTCGACGGAGAGGACGTCGCCAGCCATGCGGCCGTCGGCACCCATGCGCCGCCACACTTGCTTGCGGCCCGGCCAGGTGGCTTTGCCGGCGGAGCGCTTGCGCCGCGGCAAGCCGGCATATTCCTCGAGCTTGTAGACGCAATCGAGCCCAGGCGCGTCGGAGGAGGTGGTGAGACTGCTGCCGATGCCGAAGCCGTCGATCGGCGCGCCCGATCGGATGATGTTCGCAATCACGCTCTCGTCGATGCCGCCGCTGGCGAAGATGGTCACCTCCCGCAGCCCGCCCTCATCGAGGATGCGCCGCACCGTTTTCGACAGCGCGATCAGGTCGCCGCTGTCGAGACGCACACCGGCGATCGAAATGCCCGCAGCCCTGAGCCTGGGAGCGAGCGCGACGACTTTGCGCGCGGCCGCCTCGGTGTCGTAGGTGTCGATGAGGAGGATCAGATTTTTCGGCCGCGCGCGGGCGAAATTCTCGAACGCTTGCGTCTCGTCGTCGTGGATTTGGATAAAGGAGTGCGCCATCGTGCCGAAGATCGGGATGGCGAATTGTTTGTCGGCCAAAACGGTGGCGGTACCGGCAAAGCCGGCGATATAGCTTGCGCGGGCCGCCATGAGGCCCGCCTCGGCACCATGCGCGCGGCGCAGGCCGAAATCGACGAGGCGCTTGCCCGGCGCGGCAAGGACCATGCGTACCGCCTTGGCGGCGATCATCGATTGGAATTGCAGAAGATTGATCACGCGCGTCTCGACGAGCTGGGCTTGCGGCAGAGGAGCCGTGACACGCAGGATCGGCTCGTCGGCAAAGAACACCGTTCCTTCCGGCATGGCGTGCACGTCGCCGGTGAAGCGCATGTCGGCGAGATAACCGAGGAAATTCTTGCCGAAGCGGCCCGTGTTCCCGAGCCAATCGAGCTCCTCCGGCGTAAAGCGCAATTGCGCGAGAAACGCGAGCACCTGCTCAAGCCCAGCCGCAATCAAAAAGCCGCGGTCGCGCGGAAGCTTGCGCACGAAGAACTCGAACACCGCGGTCTTGGTCTCACCACGATCCAGATACGCCTGCATCATGTTGAGCTGATAGAGATCGGTCAGCAACACGCTTGTCGCCGGATCCATGCTGCCACCTTCGCAGAGAGTGCCTGCAACGGGCTTTGCACCGCGCTGACGAGTACCACGGTCATTTAGGAAGCACGAATCTCATCCCGCCGCGGCTCGGATAGGGGCAGATGCGCGGTGAATGTCGCCCCCTGCCCCAGCACGCTCTCGATGGTCAGCCGTCCGCCGTGGCGGTTGAGGATGTGCTTGACCAGCGCCAAACCGAGCCCGGTGCCGCCTTGTGCGCGGCTCTCGGTCACGTCCACGCGGTAGAAGCGTTCGGTCAGTCGCGGCAGGTGCTCGGGCGCAATTCCCGGGCCGTGATCGCGCACCGCTACGCGCGCCTCGGGTTTGCTGTCCGCTCCGTCGACGACGGACAAGTCGATCTCCACGCGCTTGCCCAACGCCGCATATTTCAGCGCGTTCTCCACCAGGTTCTCGAACACTCGGATCAATTCATCGCGATCACCGAGCACAACCAGCGGATCCGAGCTGCCGGCAGTTTTGACCTCGACCCCGCGGTCGCGCGCCAACGTCTGCAGCGTATCGCTGACCTGTCGCACGATCGCGACAAGATCGATCTCTTTGTCGGGCCGCAGATGGGCGTTGAGCTCGATGCGCGAGAGCGACAGAAGGTCGTCGATCAGGCGCGCCATCCGGTCGGCCTGCGCCTGCATGATGCCGAGAAAGCGTTCGCGCGCCGCCGGATCCTCGCGCGCGGAACCGCGCAGCGTGTCGATGAACCCCGACAGTGCGGCAAGCGGCGTGCGCAGCTCATGGCTCGCATTGGCGACGAAGTCGGCGCGCATTTCCTCGACCCGGCGCAGCGGCGTGAGATCGTGAAACGCAAGCAGCACGAGGCCCCCTTTGAGAGCACTCGGGGATATCGGCGTTGCGATGGCTTCGTACCAACGCTCGAGCGGCACGCGCTGGAAGAATTCGCCGCGCTGCGACGTCCCGCTGGCGCGCGCGTTGCGGATCGCGTCCAACACTTCAGGTACCCGCAGCCCGAGCGAGACGGACTCGCCCGGCCGCAGCGCCGGCGCAATCGCCGTTGCCCGCGCGTTGAGCGCGACGACATCGCCGCGATGGTCGACAGCGACGACCGGATCCGGAACCGCCGAAAGCACCGCTTGGATCAGCGGATCGGCGATGCCCGGCGCGCTCGGCTCGTCTCTTATTACGGACGCCGGCGCGGGCGCGGGCTCGGTATTGACGGCTACAATCAGGGCTGCCGCCGCGATCGCCGCAAATCCGACGAGCGCCGGCACCGCCGCAATCGTCCCGAGCATCCATAAGACGCCGAACGCGACCGCCGCGGCGATGAGCAGCAGGCGCGTGCGCCTGAGCGCAAAAATCCATCGGGAAGGCCGGAGGCTGGCGCTGTCGTGAGTCGCGGTCACGCCAAGAGTCATAAGGCTTCGTGCCGCTTGCGACAATCGAACCCAACCGCCCGCCCGGGATGCAAAGGTGCGGCATGTCATAGTCTTGAGATGATTGGATGACATTGCCGTGACACGCAGCTCGCGCCGGGCCGCGCAGTCTAAGAAGCACGAAGGGGCGAGCGCACCTCTCGGGATGTGCCGGCGGCAGGCTTCTCAAAAAAAATTGGCGCGCGCATCACCATTCCGAGCAATCGGCGAAAAGCCAAGCGAGGCGTGGTGTTCGTCGCCTCTCAGAAATGAAAGCGCTGACACCATCGGCGGGTTGGCCTCACCCAGCTTGATCCACTGCTCCTCAACAACAAGATCAACTGGCAAGCAA
>Ga0126369_10000675_pt1 | contig 22593 bp, 20 predicted proteins | sample PanSoiMetaPlot_1_FD_109646 | JGI IMG/M metagenome (GOLD analysis project Ga0126369, IMG submission 109646) | Tropical forest soil microbial communities from Panama - MetaG Plot_1 | ecosystem: Environmental > Terrestrial > Soil > Tropical forest > Bulk soil | place: Panama | collected 2016-02-17
AAACGATTTGTCGCGGCGGTCGTAAAACTCGACCCCTGCCGTCCCCAGAACCCTGGCGGCATCGGGCGGCGGTCGAGGCTGCCCAGGAACCACCGGAAGCACCTCCCGATCGACCAGCTCCAAGAAGAATCGAAGGTTCTTCCCGTCATTGTGGAGGACCGCCATCGCGGGTTATCTACCTAGCATGTCTGAGCCGGACGTCATTTCGATTCGGGGCGCCAAAGAGCACAACCTGAAAAACGTCTCGCTGGATATCCCCAAGAAGAGGTTGGTGGTCTTTACCGGGGTGTCCGGCTCAGGGAAAAGCTCGCTCGCGTTCGACACCCTCTATGCCGAAGGCCAGCGCCGCTATGTGGAATCGCTGTCGGCGTACGCGAGGCAGTTTCTCGGTCAGATGGAGAAGCCCAAGTACGACACGCTTCGCGGGCTTTCGCCAACCATCTCCATCGAGCAGAAGGCTGCTTCGAACAACCCCCGATCCACCGTGGGAACGGTCACGGAAGTGCACGACTACTTGCGCGTGCTCTATGCGTCGATCGGCGTCCAGCATTGTCCGAACTGCGGCCACCGCGTCGGCAAGCAAACCGCGCAGCAGATCGTGGACGAGATTCTGAAGCTTCCTGCGGGCTCTAAGTTCATTCTCCTGGCTCCGCTGGTCCAAAACCGTAAAGGCGAACATCGGGAGCTGATGGCCGAGGCGCAAAAGCGCGGATTTTCGCGGGCAAGAATCGACGGAAAATTGAAGGGCCTCGACGAGCGCATCGAGCTCGATAAGAAGTCTAAGCACGACATCGAGCTGGTCATTGACCGCCTGGTGCTCAAGCCCGAGGTGAAGAATCGACTCACCGATTCCGTGGAGACCGCTCTTGGCGAAGGCCACGGGGTGTTGATCCTCACCGACGAGACGGCAAACCCCAGTGCTGATCGGGTAATGAGCGAGCTCAATGCCTGCCACCGGTGCGGCCTGTCCTTCGGCGAGCTCACGCCGGCCTCGTTCTCCTTCAACAATCCCCTGGGGATGTGCCACGACTGCAACGGGCTGGGCACCCGTCCAGAGATGGATCCGGACCTGATCGTCCCGGATCGTACCCGCACCATTCGCGAAGGCGCGGTCGAGCCCTGGGCCAGCGGGATGCACCGAGGAGAGGGATGGACCGCAGAATTCGTGGAGCAGCTCGCGCACGCTTTCCGTATTGACCTCGACGTGCCCTACGAGCAGCTCTCGAAGCGTGAGCAGGACCTGATCATGTACGGCTCCTCCGGCAAGGAGTTTACTCTCACCTGGGGCAGCGGCGGACGGTGGCGGATGGAGTGGGAGGGGCTGGTCAACAAGCTGATGCGCAGCTTCAAGACCACCCAGTCGGAGAGCATGCGCCGCTACTACATGAAGTTCTTTTCCAACAAACCCTGCCCCACGTGCCTGGGCGAGCGGCTCAGGCCCGAGTCGCGGGCGGTGAAGGTACATGGGAAGTCGCTGGTCGAGCTGTCGCGGCTGACCATTGGGGAAGCGCTCGAGTTTCTGACGCAATTGCCGCTGACCGCCAACGAAGTGAAGATTGCCTCCGAGTTGTTGAAGGAGATCCGCAGCCGACTCAGCTTTTTGGTGGACGTCGGGCTCTCGTATTTGACGCTGGACCGAAACGCCAGCTCCCTTTCCGGTGGCGAGAGTCAGCGAATTCGCCTTGCTTCACAAATGGGCTCCGAGCTGACCGGTGTCATCTACATACTTGACGAGCCGTCGATCGGACTTCACCAGCGCGACAACGGAAAGCTGCTTTCGACCTTGAAGCGACTGAGGGATCTCGGCAATTCGGTGGTGGTGGTGGAGCACGACGAAGAGACCATGCACGCGGCCGACTGGATCATAGACTTTGGACCGGGCGCGGGAGAATTGGGCGGGGAGATCGTCTCCCAGGGGACCCCATCCCAAGTGATGAAGGATCCGAAGTCGCTCACCGGGGCGTACCTTTCAGGCCGAGAGCGGATCGAAGTCCCCACGGTGCGCCGCCCGGTCGCGAAACAGAAGCTCACCATCCAGGGAGCCAAGGCGAACAATCTCAAGGACCTCACTGTGGATATTCCGCTCGGTCTGCTGGTTGCGGTCACCGGCGTATCGGGAGCGGGCAAATCGACGCTGATCAACGAGATTCTGTTTCCCGCCCTGGCCCGTGAGTTGTACGGCAGCCGCGAGGTGCCCGGCCCTCATCACGCCATCCGAGGAATGGATCTCCTCGACAAGGTGGTGGACATCGATCAACGTCCGATTGGCCGGACCCCGCGCTCGAACCCGGCGACGTACACGAAGGTCTTCGACTGCATTCGGGATGTGTTTGCGATGACTCCGGAGGCGCGAGCCTTCGGCTACACACCGGGACGTTTTTCGTTCAATGTCAAGGGAGGTCGGTGCGAGGCCTGCGAGGGAGACGGGGTCAAGCTGGTGGAGATGCATTTTCTGCCCGACGTGTACGTCCCTTGCGAAGTGTGCCACGGCAAGCGCTTCAACGAAGCCACTTTGCGCGTCCACTACAAGGGAAAGAACGTCGCCGAAGTGCTGGAGATGAGCGTCCGGGAGGCCAAGCAGCACTTCGCCGTCCACAAGGACATCGTTCGGATCCTTCAGACGCTTGAAGATGTGGGTCTCGGATACATCCGCCTCGGACAGAGCTCGCCCACTCTTTCGGGCGGGGAAGCACAACGGATCAAGCTCTCACGCGAGCTGTGCAAAGTGGCGACCGGACGGACGCTCTATATCCTCGACGAGCCAACCACGGGGTTGCACTTCGAGGATATTCGAAAGCTGCTGATCGTGCTCAACCGGCTGGTGGACGCCGGCAACACCGTCGTCGTCATCGAGCACAACCTGGACGTCATCAAGAGTTCGGATTGGGTGATTGATCTGGGGCCCGAAGGCGGAGCGGCCGGAGGGCAGGTGGTCGCCACCGGAACGCCCGAGGAGGTCGCCAGCGTCGAGCGTAGCTACACCGGACAATTCCTGCGGCGCGTGCTTCGTCGCAGCGGACCCACTCGCACCGCTGTTGCCTAGCTTCCGACGGCCCGGGTCAGTAACTCGGAAGGTGGATCGCTTCGCCACGAGTCAAACGGCAGCGACTCTGCCGCGCCGCGAAAAACAGCCAGTCGACGCGGCTGTCGCGGTCGAGTAAGACGACGCCCGGTGGCCACACCTTCCTATCGAGTCGAGCATGAACCTGAGACCTCGCGAGCACCTGCGCCGAGGGAGCTCACGGCACGGGCAATTGTCGTCTCGGTCCTGGTGGCCGCGATCATGGGGGCCTCCTTCCCCTACGTCGTCCTGAAGATTGGATATGGCCCCAACATTTCCATTCAGGCGGCATTCTTCGCATTCATTCTTTTGGCCGTGATCGCCGCGGTAACGCGGGTGCAAGCCACGGTTTTCGAAGCCAACATGGCGCAGACGGCTGGAACGGCAGCGGGCGAGATCGGCTTCATGTGCATCGTCTTAGCGGCGATCGACATGCTCAACTCGCGCCCAGGTCTCGGATTTACGCTGCATTTGACCCCGCTTCAGATTTTTCTCTGGATGAGCTTCGCCGCATTGCTCGGCGCGTTCCTGGCCGTTCCACTTCGGCGCCACTACATCGATGAAGAGAATCTCACCTTTGCCGACGGGACCGCGGCCGGTGAGACGTTGGTGGTGCTCTACCAGGGACGACGCCAGGCACTGGTTCGACTGCGTGCGCTCCTGGGCTCGGGCGGGCTTTCCGCGCTAATCGCCGTCGTCCGAGATGGGCCGTGGCGACTGATTCCCGGGGAGATCGCCTTCGGTGCCAATGGCGCGGCATTGCGGCTTGGATCGGAACTGGGAGTCTTGTCCCTGGGAGCAGGGCTCATGGTCGGGCTTCGGATCACCCTCTCGATGGGGCTCGGAACCCTGCTTTCGTGGGTGATTGCCCCTTCCGCCCTGGTCTCTCGGGGCTGGGTTTCGCAGCACACCTTCGCCGCCGTACTCAAATGGGTAATGTGGCCAGCGACGGGTCTGATGGTCGCCGGGGGAGTCACGGCGCTGGTCCTGAAATGGCCGGTAATCGCTCGAACGTTTAGGAAGCTCTCATCCCAAGACGTCAGCGACAATGAGTTCCCGCTTAAGTGGATGTTCTGGGGAAGTGTTTTTTCCGCGGCAGCTTTGATGGTCGTTCAGAAGCTCTCTTTGGATTTTCCGCTCTGGCTGAGCGCGGTCTCCATCGTTCTTTCAATTCCCCTGATGCTGGTCGGAATTCGGGTACTCGGCGAGACCAACTGGGCGCCGATCAGCGCGCTGGCCAATTTGATGCAGGCGGTTTTCGCCGCGATCAAGCCAGGGCACATCCCGGTCAACATGGTTGGCTCCGGTATGAGCGGAACAGTGGCCGGTCAGGGCGAGCACCTGATGCAGTGCTACCGATCCGGGAAGATCATCGGCTCCAACAACCGCAATCTGATGATTGCTCAGCTCGTCGGAATCCCGATCGGTGCCGCTGCCGTCGCGCTCGTCTATCCGGCGTTGCGCCAAAGTTACGGATTCGAGGGTCCACAAGCCCTGACCTCGCCCATTAGCGTGAAATGGGCTGGATTCGCCGAGCTGCTCGCGAAGGGGTTCTCCACCCTTCCTCAGGGATGCCTCTCCGCGTTGGCGATTGCTCTGGTCCTGGGAGTTGTCCTGACGCTTCTCGAGCCACGCTGGCCTGGCTGGGTTCCGTCGCCGACGGCGGTCGGGCTGGGAATGCTGATTCCTGGGTACGCGGTTATCCCGATGGTCCTCGGTGGCATCATCCAAGCGATTTGGGCAAAGCGGAGTCCGAAAACCGAAGCCGTCTACAACATCCCGATCGCCTCGGGTTTCATCGCGGGTGAAGCCATCGTTGTCCTGGTGATTGCAATCATCGCCGCTGCGCGTTCGCTGTCTTCCTAGATTGCATGGGCAAGTCCGCTTACCTGACGGCACCTCTGAAGACCGACAAGATGCCACCGGGCGTCCCCTATATCGTTGGGAACGAGGCGGCCGAGCGCTTCAGCTACTACGGGATGAATTCCATCCTGGTCATTTTCATGACCCAGTACTTGCTGAGCTCTCGGGGTCAGTCGGCGCCGATGTCGGGAGCACAGGCGGACGCCTGGTACCATACCTTTGTCTCCGCAGTGTTCTTCTTGCCGATCCTCGGTGCATTCTTGGCAGATGCCGCGATCGGCAAGTACCTCACCATCCTTAGCCTTTCGATCGTTTACTGCTTCGGGCACTTCGTCCTGGCGCTCGACCACACCCGCCTCGGCCTGGTGATCGGTCTTGGCCTGATTGCGCTCGGTGCCGGCGGAATCAAACCCTGCGTGAGCGCCAACGTGGGGGATCAGTTCGGCGCGACGAATCAGCACCTGCTGCCACGGGTGTTTAGCTGGTTCTATTTCTCAGTCAATTTCGGGTCCGCGTTCTCCACCCTGCTCATTCCGTGGATGCTCGAGCCCTACTCGCCACCCTCGGGCAGGCCAGCTTCTACGCTGGACCTATTATTTTCAAAGCTCCACGGCCCGGACATCGCTTTCGGCACGCCCGGTATTCTGATGCTGATTGCGACAGTGATTTTTTGGCTCGGGCGCAAGAAGTTCGTTCACCTTCCACCGACCGGAATAAGAAATTACTTCCGGGAGATTTCTCAACGCGAAAACCTCAAGGCGTTGGCCAACTTACTCATCCTGGTGCCCTTTGTGGCGGTGTTTTGGGCGCTCTGGCAGCAGAACTTCTCTTCCTGGGTCCTTCAGTCGGAAAAAATGGACCGCCACTTGTTCGGGATCGAATGGCTCCCGGCCCAGATTCAGACTGCCAACCCAATTTTTATCCTGATCATGCTGCCGCTGTTTTCGTACGCGGTCTATCCGGCGCTAGAGAAGGTCTTCCCACTCACGCCGCTACGCCGGATCGGGATTGGGCTTTTCGTCACCGCACTGTCGTTCGCGATCATCGGGATGATTCAGGTGCGAATCGACGCGGGAGAAACCCCCCACATCGTGTGGCAAATCCTTGCGTTCGTGGTGCTGACCGCTGCTGAAGTCATGGTGTCCGTGACACATCTCGAGTTTGCTTACACGCAAGCGCCGAAAAAGATGAAGTCGCTCGTGATGTGCACCTACCTGGGCGCGATCTCGCTGGGAAACGTCTTCACCGCCGCCGTGAATTTCTTCATCGAAAACCCGGACGGTTCGCTGAAGCTGACCGGGGCGAGTTATTTCTTCTTCTTCACGCTGATCATGGTGGTGACTTCAGTTGCTTTCGTGTTCTTCGCTCGCTTCTATAAGGGGAAGACTTACATCCAGGACGAAGCCGTCGCCCAATCGGCATAAGCCGCTACGGCCTGAAGGCCGGCGTCGGAATAGGGCAACAGTGCCTTGGGGATGCCCATTTTGCGGCTCGCTGTCCGGCCGCCAGGATGATTGCGAGGCTGTCGACCTGGCTGCGCTGTCGAATGGAAAATTCGCCTTCGAGAAGTTATGTAAGGAGAAAGGGAGCGCCCAATGATGCCCTTTCCGTCAGCGCTCAACTACGAGCAAGAGATTCGGAAGCTCAAGAAGTCCCTCAACGCCGTAATCCTCGCTCATTACTACCAGGAGAGCGAGATTCAGGACCTCGCCGATTTCGTCGGCGACAGCCTGGCGCTGGCTCAAAAGGCCGCAACCACCGACGCCGACACCATCGTCTTCTGCGGCGTTCACTTCATGGCGGAAACCGCCAAGATTCTAAACCCGGGCAAGCTGGTCCTTTTGCCGGACCTCGCCGCTGGTTGCTCGTTAGCGGATGGCTGTCCGCCGGACGCGTTTCGAGCCTTCAAGGCGAAACATGCGGGTGCGTTCGTGGTTAGCTACGTGAACTGTTCGGCGGCGGTCAAGGCGATGAGCGATGTGATCTGCACCTCCTCCAATGCCGAGAAGATCGTCCGTCGTATTCCTCGAGACCGGGAGATCCTATTCGCTCCCGATCAACACCTCGGTCGATACGTCATGAAGCAGACCGGCCGTGAAATGATCCTCTGGCCCGGCAGTTGCCAGGTGCACGAAATTTTCAGTGAAAAAAAGCTCGTACAGTTGATAGTGGAGCACCCGGATGCAGAAGTCGTGGCCCACCCCGAATGCGAGCAGAGCGTTCTGCAGCACGCCCATTATATCGGATCCACGAAGGGGATCTTGGACCGCGTGCTCAGCAGTCCAAAAGAAAAATTCATCGTGGTGACCGAAGCGGGCATTATCCACCAGATGCAACGTGCGGCCCCCCACAAACAATTCATCCCCGCGCCGCCTGACAATGGTTGCTCCTGCAATGAATGCCCGTACATGAAGTTGAACACCCTGGAGAAGCTGTACTTGTGCATGCGTGACCGGAAGCCAGAGTTGGTACTTCCCCCCGAGCTTCAAAACGCAGCACTCAGGCCTCTGCAGCGGATGTTGGAGTGGACGTAGCTCGGAGGGCAACCTACGCCCTTGGCCTGGTGCTCGCAGCCGTCCCTCTCTGGGTGGGGCGGCACTTGCCCATGGTGGATCTGCCGCAGCATCTGTACCTGATTTCGGTCCTCCACCGCCTCGACGATCCCACCACCCTCTACCCGCAGTTCTTTGCGATACGAGGTCAGCTCACTCCGTACTTGGGGTACTACTACTTGGTCAGCGCGCTGAACTGGCTCTTTCCGTTGATCGTCGCAAACAAGCTCTTTTTGACCGCCTACGTGGTGGGTTTGCCGCTCTCGCTCGCGTTCCTGCTGCGCAGCCTCGGTCGGCCCCGTTGGCCGTCGCTGTTGGCGGTTCCCTTCGCGTACGGCGACAGCTTCGCGTGGGGCTTCGTCAACTACTGCTCGGCGATTCCCTTGGCCTTCCTTTGCTGCGCTTTTCTCCTCCGGACCCTGTCGGATGCCCAACGACGTGGATGGGCAATAGGCCTGTGCCTCTCCCTGACGGCTGTGTTGGTGTTTCATGTGCAGGTATTCGCTTTTTTGGGCCTCGCACTCCCAGCGCTTCTTCTGATGACCCGGACGCCGGAAGATAAAGCTCGACAGGGAATGTTCTTCAAATCGCGCGCCGTCGCAGTTCTCGCCATGGTCCCTGCCGCGTTGCTCTTTTTGATCTGGGTAGGGCTTCGCCTGGGTGAGCCATCGAACGTCGAGTACGGGGCACCCTGGAAGGCTTGGGGGCCCCTGCTGTCGCCACAGAATCTTTCTTACAAGTCGTTGGCCCAGAATTGGGACGAGCTCTTTCAGGTTCTGGCGAACATTCTGCGAGATCAGTCGGATCGATATTCGCTCTACGCGGTCGGGGGAATTTGCGTGGCATGCATTGCCCTCACTGCGGTTCACGGCGGAAGCAAGTCGGTTCGCCGCGAGGGTTCCCTAGAGCGTTGGCGAATGGCGGTGCTCTTGGTGATCGCGCTGGCGATGTACTTCGCGCTCCCGTTCGACATCCGCGGGTACATGTACTACCTGAACACGCGGTTCGCGCATCTTGCGGCCCCTCTGGCGGTTGGCGCGCTTCCGGTCATTGGCTCCAAGTTCCGGAGTTATTTTCTGGGAGCCGCCGCGCTGACCGCGCTGGTGCTGGCGATTCCGTTGGGGCGCGGTTTCTCGGCGTTCAACGAGGAAGCGTTGCCGCTCGACAGACTGGCTTCGCTTGCGGGACCTCGGCCGATGTTGATGGGGCTCATTTTCGACACCAACTCGCGCACAGTCCGTCACCCCGTCTTCCTTCACAGTGCGGCGATCATCGCGCGGGAACAGGGGGGGGTTCCAAATTTCACCTTCGCGCTTACTCCCCATTCGCCGCTGAAATACCGCGGCAGCCCGCCACCGACCTTTCCCTCGGAATGGCGGCCCGACCAGTTCAACTATGAGCGCGAAGGACTGGCTTACCAACGGTTCCTGCTTCGCGGCATCACGGCACGGCAGGAGTTCGGACCGCAGTTGGGACAGGAGCTCACGATTGCCGGGCAGATGGGAGGCTTCTGGTTGGTGAGCCGCCGCTGACGCCCAGGCCCAAGTGAGTTAATTACCCTATCAATGAGTAAAACCTCCACCGATCCGAAGGCCGTCCTGGATGCCCTGCTGAACTCGCAGGTTCCACCCGAGGGGATAGGCAGCCACGAATTCGAACGAGCGCGTGCTTTCGTGCATTCCCTCGCGACAGTCTCTCCAGCCGACGTGGAGCAACTCCCAGAAACCCTGGCGCTCGCGATTCTCGAGGCAGCTTTGCGCTCGCGCGATTCTCGACTCGCCGAGGCGTTGACCGACTCACACCAGCGTGGGTTGGCGAAAGCCGCGAAGAAAGTCCTCTATCAGTTGCGTTCGTTGGGCATCTCGGTCGCGGAAAAAAAGCCAGAGCCTGCGCCCGCGCCCAGCCAAAGCTCCCCTGCCGAGGCACTGCCGGCGCTGCTCTCGCCGGTGAGCAGTTCAGGAGAGCAGGCGTTGATGATCCCCCGGCCGCACCGCGGAGGCGGATTTCACCTGATCGAGCTGCTGCTTTCAGATCAGCGAGGGATCGACAAATTGAGCGAATTCGAGGTCAGCCGCAGCTCCTATCGGAAGAGCGTGAAGAAGTTCAGAAGTGGTTCGTCGGCGGCGATCGAGCTTAACCCGATGGAAGTCAAGGAGATTTTGTCTGCCGCAGCGGCGATCAACTTGCGCTCCAAGAGCGCATACCCAGAGGGGACCGATGCCTTGCTTCGTCAGTTCGAAGCTTCCCCGACCGAAGAGCCGCCACTCCCCGCGGCTGAACCGGAAGACGAACGTCTCGCCACCCAGGCCGTTGAGCTCCATTCGCAGCCGGAGCTGCAACCCTGGCTTCCGCCGGAAGACGAGATTCGGGCTCTGTTTGCCAAAATGGAGGAAGTGGTACACAGCCCCCTGGAGCTGACTCAAGTACAAAAGTCCGAGCAGCTCTCCGAGCAGCCGCGCATTGCGGCGCGGAAGTTCTTCACCCCCGAGCGCAAAAAAGTCTATGCGCGTCGCCTCTGGAAGATGGCCGACTTCTTCGATCGAACCGCTCGCGAGAAGCAGGCGCAAATCGCGCGCGCCGAAGCTCGCCGCCTCTTCCACCACACGAACGGCGAGCCTTCACCGTTTGCTTACTTTCTTTTCGAGAAGGTTCTGCTGCTTGCGCAGCGGGCACAGACTGGCCAGCCGTTGCCAGAGCCGGGTCAGCAGATTCAGTCCGCCGAGGCAAATCCAGCACCCACCGAGCGCCGAAGCCCTGGAGGATTGATCCTGCCTTGAGGGTGCGAGCGCGCCTTCGAAGTTAGTACTTGTAGAAGCCCTCACCGGATTTGCGGCCCAGCTTACCGGCCCTGACCATCTGCTTGAGCAGTTGGGGGGGACGGAAAGCGTCACTGCCAAGCTCCTTGTACAGGTACTCGGCGATCGCGAGGCGGACATCCAGGCCCACCAGGTCCGAGAGCCTTAAAGGCCCCATGGGATAGCCGTAGCCCAATTCCATCGCCCGATCGATGTCCTCGGCACTGGCGACCCCTTCTTCCAGCATTCGAATTGCTTGCAGCCCCACCACAACTCCAAGTCGGGTGGAGGCAAAACCGGGGCGATCCTTCACCACGATCATCTGCTTGCCCATTCGCGCACCGATCGTGCGCACCGCCTCGACGGTGGCGTCCGACGTTTGGTAGGCGCGGACAATTTCCAGCAGCTTCATCAAATGAGCGGGGTTGAAGAAGTGCATTCCGACGACCCGTTCCGGACCTTGGGCGGCGGCGGCAATCTCGGTCAGCGAGAGCGAGCTGGTGTTGGACGCCAGAATTGCCGTGGAAGCGCACAACTCCGAAAGCTGCCCGAAGAGTTTGCGCTTGAGCGCGAGGTCCTCCGGGACTGCTTCGATGGTCAATTCGCATGGCCTGACCAAATCCAGCCGGTCCACAGCGGTAAGCCGACCGAGGGCCGCGTCGCGATCCTCTGGGCGGACTTTGCCCTTGTCGACACCCACTTTGAGGTTCTCGGAAATCTTCCGGATGCCGTTCTCAGCCAGTTGCCTCGAAACGTCGTAGAGGAGCGTCTCGTAACCGGCCTGGGCGGCCAGCTGCGCAATGCCATGTCCCATCGTGCCGGCACCGAGTACCGCGATTCTGTGAATCTCTGTCATCGGGCTACTTTTTGGCTCGCTTGCTCAAAAAAGCGTCCATCCGTTCCTGCTTTTCCGCCGAATTGAACAGCAGTGCTTGGCCGGCGCGCTCGAGCGGCGTGGGATCGCCCCCGCGCCCAACGAGATTGAGTGACAGCTTGGCGACCTGCAGGGCCAATGGAGCATTTCGTGCAATCGTCCCCGCAAGGTCCATCGCTTCGGCTATTGCCTCTCCGGGCTCACACAGGCGCTCGAAAATGCCGATAGAGAATGCTTCCGCCGCTTCGACGATGCGGCCGGTGAATACCAGCTCCTTCGCTCGCCCGATCCCGATGAGGCGCGGCAGGCGCCAAGTTCCCCCCGCCGCCGGATAAATCCCCAGCGTCGTCTCCGGCAGCCCTACTTTCGCCGTCTTCGAAGCCACTCGCAGGTCGCAGGCGAGCGCCAGCTCCAACCCCCCACCCAACGCGTAGCCCTCGATCGCGGCGATCGTGGGCCGAGCGAACTCCTCCAGCTTCTGAAAGAGCGTGCCATTGATGGCCAAGAAGGCCTCGCGGTGGGTCCGCTCACGCAGCTCCGCGATGTCCGCACCGCTGGCAAATGACTTTCCGCCAGCGCCCGAAATCACCACAGCTCGGACATCTTCCCGAGTCACCAGGTTGTCCAGGACCGCGTGAAGCTCGCGCGCCATTTCAAGGTTGAGCGCATTGCGAACCTCGGGGCGATTAAGCTCGATGTGCGCGATGTTCGAGTCAAGCTTCAGGTTTACGGTGGACATACTCGAATTCGGTCCCCTCTCGTCCTCGGAGTGGTTAGGGTGGGACCCCGAACAGCGCCGGGCTATATACCGTGAGGTCTAAAACCATGAAAGCTGTCTTATGCCGGATGCCCTAATCATTGACGCGGTTCGAACGCCGATTGGCAAGCACAAGGGCGCGCTCAAAGACATTCGCCCGGACGATTTGGCCGCAGTAGCGATTCGAGCGGTCTTCAGCAGGTCCGGGCTAGCTCCGGATCGAATTGAAGAGGTCTTTCTTGGATGCGCCAATCAGGCGGGCGAGGACAACCGCAATGTCGCCAGAATGGCTGTGTTGCTCGCTGGGCTGCCACACTCGGTTCCGGCCGCCACCGTCAACCGGCTTTGCGGCAGCGGCCTCGAGGCCGTTGTCCAAGCCGCGCGGATGATTCGGCTCGGCGAGGCGGACGTGGTGATCGCGGGAGGTGTGGAGTCGATGACCCGGGCGCCGTGGGCGATGCCCAAGCCCGGTGACGGTTTTCCCACCGGAAAATGGGAGCTCTACGACACCTCGCTGGGCTGGCGTTTTCCGAACTCTCGGCTTGCGGCGCAGTTCCCCCTGGAACAGATGGGCGAGACCGCTGAGAACGTGGCCGAGCGCTGGCGAATTTCCCGGCCCGCGCAGGATCAGTTCGCGCTCGGCTCGCACCTGAGGGCAGTCGCCGCGCAGAAGCAGGGCCGCTTTCGAGAGGAGCTCGTGGCTGTTGAAGTCCCGCAGCGGAAGGGCCCAGCGGTCCTGGTCAGTGCGGATGAAGGCCCGCGCGAGGATACCGGCATTGAAAAGTTGGCCGCACTTCGCCCTGCTTTCCGCGAAGGAGGGTCCGTGACCGCGGGCAATTCGTCCTCGCTCAACGATGGCGCCGCCGCCGTGCTCTTGATGAGTGAACGCGCCGCGCAGCAACACCACAAGCGGCCGCTGGCGAGGTTTGTCAGCAGTGCCACCGCGGGCGTGGATCCGCGCTACATGGGTATCGGTCCAGTTCCCGCTTCGCAAAAGGCGTTGCAGATTGCCGGTTGGAGGCCGGACCAATTGGGGCTGGTCGAGCTCAACGAAGCGTTCGCGGCTCAGTCATTGGCCTGCATTCAAGACCTGGATTTGGATCCTTCGAAGGTGAACGTGAACGGGGGAGCGATTGCGCTCGGGCACCCGCTCGGTGCGAGTGGAGCCCGCATCCTCACCACGCTGGTTCATGAGATGAAGCGGCGAGGGATTCGGCGCGGGCTTGCCACCATGTGCATTGGAGTTGGCCAGGGAATCGCGGCGGCAGTCGACGCTGCCAACGAGTGAGGCGCCGGTGCGGGCGGCCGATTTCTGGTTGGCTCTTGGAGGCATCAACGCCTTCATCTCCGTGGCAGCGGGAGCGTTTGGGGCGCACGGGCTCAAACAGCGGCTTTCCAGCGATTTGTTGGCGGCGTTCGAGACTGGCGCTCGGTACCAGATGTACCACGCCCTAGGCTTGCTAGCGGTCGCTTTTGCTCTCGGCCAGGGGCGTTCGGCAAGCACGGCAGGCTGGGCGATGCTCGCTGGAATTGTTCTTTTCTCAGGAAGTCTCTACGCGCTGGCCCTCACCGGCATTCGTCCCCTAGGGGCAATCACTCCACTTGGAGGGCTTTGCTTCCTCGCCGGCTGGGCGATGTTCGTGTGGTCCGTCTTGAGAGGGGCCGGCCACTGACCAAAACCTATCCAGTGCTGCCGATTTGGGATCGGCTGGCGATTTTGGCCATCGCCATCACCCAATTTCTTGTGGGTCACGGGCGAATCTGGAGCAAACCGTTCGACTGGGATCGATCCATCCTGCTCAGCTATGCGACGATCGCGGTCCTGGTCGCGCTGGCGCTGCTACTTCGAAGGCGGCTGCAGTTCCTCGCGTGGTGCGTTCACACTCTAGAGCTCGTCGGCATCAAATTCATTTTCACCGCGAGCATTCTGCTGGTGATTTTGATTGTGCTTCACCCGAAGCCTTCGCCGCCGCCACCTTCCAAGGCGACTGAAGTTACGGCAATGCGCCCAAGTCCGTCGCATAGACCGCCAACGGTAATTCCTGAAGCGATGCGTACCGACATTGAAGGTCAGGTGACCCGGGGCGGCAGCGGGATCTCCGGAGTCTTGGTGTTCGTCTCGGGCGGCCTGGAAGGGTTGGTGTTTGCAGCGCCTGATACGGCGTTCAGGATCGAGAACGACGGTACGCAGTTCATCCCGCGATTGGGCGCGGTGCAGACCGGTCAAACCTTCGTGGCTCGCTCAGCGAACAGAGAGTTGCATACCTTGCTGATGACAAAGCCAGACCGAAGCTGGGTGTTCAACATTCCGATGCTTGCCTCAGGCGTAGACCGAAGCCTGAAATTCGACGACCCAAAGGGCCTGGTGACCTTACATTGCACTGTACATGGTAAACGCGAGGGCGAAGCACACCTGGCCATCCTCAACCATCCGTTTTTTTCGTTCACCGAGGCCGACGGCCGCTTTCGAATTCATGGAGTGCCCAAGATGGCCGAGTCGTTAACCGCCTATGAACCCGGAGGAGCGGAGAGCGCGATCCGATTGAGCTTGAGGGATCTGCCCATGGCCCGGGTCGCACTTTCATTGCCCTGACGTCGAAACGACTCGAGACTAACGCCTTCGAATCGGGAGAAACCGATGCGTCTGTTTTTGCGATTGGTCGCCGGGGTCAATGCTCTCTTTCAGGGTCTGGTCGGGATTGCGTCGATGGCCAGCCCCGCGTTTTCAGCAAGCCTGTTTCAAGTAGAGGGCCTGGAGCCCTCGTCTTTGGCATTGATTCGGATGTTCGGAGGCCTCCTTACTGGAAGCGCGCTGTTCTCCGCCGTGATCTCCAAGGATCCCAACGTCAGTTCCATCTTGCGGGTCGCCTACGCGGTGACCTGTGCGGTGAACCTCGCGGCCGATTCGCTGGTCATCGCCTCGGGAGCGATGGGATTTTCGCAGCTGGGACTGGGAATGCTGTTGCAGGTCATCCTGGTGATCGCCATCGCCGCATATCAACGCCGCACCTAGGGCTGTGCCAATTCGTCCGCCAGGAGCCGGCGCAATTCCGTCTTGAGAACCTTCCCGTAGTTATTTTTTTTCAGAGCTTCCACAAATCGATACGCCTTGGGGCGCTTGAAGCGCGCGACGTGCTCCTGGCAGAGCGCATCGAGAGCTTCAGAGCTGATCGGGCTCGTGGCCACGATGAAGGCCACGACTTCCTCACCCCATTCAGGGTGCGGCCGACCTACCACGGACGCCTCTTCGACAGACGGATGCCGCAGCAGAACCTCCTCAATCTCCCGAGGGTAGATGTTGCTCCCGCCACTGATGATCAAATCTTTCGAGCGATCTCTCAGGGTAAGAAAGCCGTCCTCATCGAATGAACCCAGATCTCCGGTGTGCAGCCAACCACCGCGGAGGGTGGCCTGTGTTGCGTCCGGATCCGCCCAGTAGCCCAGCATCACCGAGTCTCCCCGCACCAACACTTCTCCGGTTTCGCCGGCAGGCGATTCGCGATCGTCCGGATCGGCAGTTCGAACTTCAACCACGGTGTGCGGTACGCCCACGGAGGCAAGTCTTTCGAGGTAACGAGGGTGGTGGGTGTTCGCGTGATGCTCGCGCGACAAAGCGGTGATGGTCATCGGGCTTTCGCCCTGGCCATAAATCTGCACGAACTTCCAGCCGAACGCGTTCAGGGCCCGCCGGAGATCCTCGACGTACATCGGACCACCGCCGTAGACGATGGTCTTCAGATTCGAAAGCTTCGCGGAAGCGGCCCGAGGATGCTCCACCAGACGCTTGACGATGGTCGGAGCGGCAAACATCGAGGCGCCGGGTTGCGTCTCCAAGAGTTCAAACACCTCCTCGGGCATAAATTTGCCGCTTTCGGGAATGACGTGCGCGGCAGCGCGCGCGACGTGCGGCAAGATGTACAAGCCCGATCCATGGGACATCGGCGCAGCGTGCACAATGCAATCCTGCGGGCTGATCTGATCCACGTCTGCGAAGTAGCTCAGGGTCATCGCCAACAAATTGCGATGGGTGAGCATCGCGCCCTTCGGACGACCGGTGGTGCCGCTGGTGTAGAACAGCCAGGCAACATCGTCTGGTCGGCGATCGATCATCGGCCGTGTGCGGCCCCGCACCAGTCGCGCGTACTCGTCCTCACTCACGGAAATGACCCGAGCGGGCGCGGGAAGCTGCACGTTCGCTTCGGCGACCCCGGCTGCAAGATCCTCGGAGACGAAGCAGAGCTTGGAGCCGCTGTGTTGCAGAATATATGCGCACTCACGGGGGTGAAGCTTGGCGTTGATTGGCACCGCCACCAGGCCGGCGTGCCAAATCGCGAAGAGAAGCTCGACGTATGCCGGGTGGTTGTGCAAAATCAGTGCGACCCGATCGCCGGGTATCAATTCGCAGTCATCGAGAAGGCCCCGGGAGAGCGCAGCCGCGCGCTGTGCCAACCCTCGGTAGTCATGCAGGCGCCTGGGCCCATCGAAAACGGCGGGTCGATCGCCAAAGCTGCGCGCGGCTCGCAGCAGGAGGTTGGCCAAATTCATCCGCTCGATTCACGGCGCGAAATTGGTTTGCGCAGTGCTCCTTGCGCGGCCGCTTGACCGAGTATCGTCAACGACAGGCCGGTTGCGAAAATCACCGCCGGGAGACCGGCCTCAGGCCCGAACGCCCCGCCAGTCCACGGGCTTGGGCCCTGCACCGAGGCCTCGAGCAACGAGGGCCACTTCGCTCCAGATACAGGCAACCCGAAGACTGGGCCCTCGAAGAAGTTCCACGCCCAATGGATTCCGATCGGGAACCAAAGATTTCGCGTCAGGACGAAAGCGGCGGCGAGCAGCACTCCCGCCTCCACCGCGATCGCCAGACTGGACACGACGTTCGCCCCCGGGTTGAGCGCGTGCGCAAAGCCGAAGACCATCGCACTGATCCCGAGCGCAATCCAGGATCCGAGCCACTCCTCAAGCGTTTGGAAAATGAGGCCCCGCACGGCTGTCTCCTCGAAGATCGCTCCGAAGAAGAAAAGTACCAGTTCCTGTAGAAGGACCCAGAGCAACCCGGGGACCGCGCCAGGATTGCTGATCCGAACCCTGTAGTTGCCGGATAGGCTGATGATCACCACCACCACTACAATCAGCACCGCGCCTAGGATGAATCCCCGGCGCAACGGTGTGCTCACTGCGGTGAGTGGAAAGCCAAAGTCCTCCGGCCGGCGACGCTGAAGGCCGCGGAAGAACAAGAACAGCCCTCCGACGGCGACCATCGCCATCGCGAGTTCCCAGAGAATGACCGGGCCCAGATCACGTCCGGCGGTGCCTGGAGTTCGAGGGATGGCAAAGCGCAGCAGCACGGTGACCGCGGATCCGGCTCCACCCAGATAAAGAAGTATCAGCAGCAGGCGGACCCACGGCCGCGCAACGATTTGGCGGATGTTCGTGGCAGGCGCCATTCACAGTTCAGCTGGGGAAGTGTGCACCAAGATCCGGACAAGCGCGCGGTTGAAAACTCGCATAAGGTCGAATTCCCATACCTCGGAGGATTTCATGAGGCGCCTCCTCAAGGCGTTTATTTTCACCAGCGTCTCCTTCGCGGCGTGTCTTTGCGAACGCCCGTCATCCTCGCCAAAGCCCACTGCAAGCTCCGTGCGTCCGGCCTCCCAGATCGAGCGTTTCAACCTCGTCATAGCCTATGGCAGCGAAAAAAGACTCTGGTTGGAAGAGCAAGCCCGTCAATTCATGCAAACCGGGGCCAAGACCAAAACTGGCAAGCCGATCCAAGTGCAAGGCCGAGCCCTGGGATCGGGTGAGGCGACTCAGGACATTCTCTCGGGCGCGCTGAAGCCGCACGTGTTTAGCCCAGCATCCGGCGCTTACATTTCGCTGCTAAACCAAAAATGGCTCTCCGTTGCTGGGCATCTGAGGCCCTTGTCTCCTCCCGGCGAGCCGGTGGTGCTTTCCCCAATGGTAATAGCGATTTGGAAGCCAATGGCCGAGGCTCTGGGGTGGCCCGGGCGCCCCCTCGGATGGTCCGACCTTCTCAAGGTGAGCGCCGATCCGAAAGGCTGGGGCGCCTACGGGCATGCGGAATGGGGGGCGTTCAAACTGGGACACACCCATCCCGAGTTCTCGAATTCAGGTTTGCTTTCCGTACTCGCTGAATCCTACGCCGGATCCAAGAAAACGCGGGGCTTGACGGCGGAAGATCTGGATTCGAAGAAGACTCAAACTTTCCTTCGTTCCGTTGAATCGACGATTGTCCATTACGGTAAGTCCACCGGCTTTTTTGCTGACAAGATGGTGGAGCGAGGTCCTGCTTACCTTTCGGCGGCGATCCTCTACGAAAACCTGGTCATCGAGTCTTACAGCAAACCCAGTCCGTCGGGTTTTCCGATCGTCGCCATTTATCCGCTCGAGGGCACATTCTGGTCAGACCATCCGTACGCAATCCTCGACGCCGAGTGGGTGAGCCCCGACGCTCGAGATGCGGCGGAGCAGTTCTTAGTTTTCCTCAAAGGCAAACCGGCTCAACAGCGTGCGCTCGCTCTCGGCTTCCGTCCAGCCGACGCGTCCATTCCGGTGACCGCTCCGGTGGACTCTGCTCACGGGGCGGATCCGAAGCAGCCTCAGACCCTCTTGGAAGTGCCCAACGCACCCGTACTCTTGCGCCTGCTGGAGATTTGGAAGAGTGCTAAACGGCGCACCGACGTCGCCCTCCTGTTCGACAAATCTGGCAGCATGCGGGGCAAACCGCTGCTGCAAGCCAAACAGGGGGCGCAGTCATTTCTCGGCAACCTCGGAGATCAGGACCAGGCCAGCGTGATCTTTTTCGATCATCGCGTCTACCCGCCGATCGGCCCGATGCAGCTCGGCCCGGGAAGAGCCCAGCTGGTCTCTCGCATTGATGGGGCCATTGCCGAGGGTGGAACGGCGCTCTACGAGGCGATTCAGTCGTCGTTCGAAGCGGCGAATGAACGGGCTCACCAGGACTCCTCGCGGATCCACGCCCTGGTGGTGATGACCGATGGCCGGGACGAGAGCAGCCGGATTACGCTGGACCAGTTGCTTTCACATCTGAATGCCGAAAACTCAGCGGTGCGGGTCTTCACCATTGCCTATGGAGACCAGGCGGATCCTCGCGTCCTCGGCCAAATTGCCGATGTCGGCCAAGGTTCTTTCGCCAAGGGCAGTGCCGAAAATATCGTCCAGGTATACGAAGAAATGGCCTCGTTTTTCTGACCAAGCTGACGTGGAACCGGAACCCAAACGAGATATCCTTCAACTGCCATGGCGCAAGGCCATTTGGCGCTCCGCCGGCAGCAACGTCAACCTGGTGGTGGCGGGAAGTGCCGTAGTCGGCGCCGTACTGCTTCACTCGCTGCCGGTGCTGGCCATCGGCGGAGTCACCTACCTCGCGCTGATAGCCTGGGACCTCGTCAGCCGCGAACACTGGCGCCGCACCATCAAAGGCGAAGCCGCGGAGCCGGAGAAGCTTCCCAACCCTTCGTCGCTGAGCGATCCCGCGTGCAAAAAAGCACTCCAGCAACTTCTGGCGGCCAAGAAAGAGCTGAATCAGGTGTTGGCGCGCAACAGCGAGCAGGTCAATCGCTATCTTTCGTTGACCCTAGGCTCTCTGTCCGAGCTGGAGGATCGAGCCGCTCGACTGATCAACCGCGGCGAGGATCTGGCTCGGTATTTGAGTACCGTGAATCCGCAGACGGTCGGCGCGGAGATCCGACATCTCGATCAGCAAATGGAACAAACCACGGACCCTGACGCCCGAGCGCAATTCCACAGCGCGCGACAGACTCGCGAACAGCAACTAAAAACGCTGCAGGAATTGGTGAGCGCGCGCGATCGCGTGTACGCTCATCTTTCACACATCGTCGCGACCTACGAGGGTTTGCCCTCGCGCGTCGTTCACATGCGGGCGCTCGATGCCCAGGCGGCCGACGTGGTTTCGGGGGACGTCAATCAGGAGCTGGATCGGATCAACCAGGAAATCGGCGCCTTTGAGGAAACGCTCAAAGACGTTCGCGTAGAGGCCAGGGCATGAACGCCAAGGTGGTGATCATCGTTGCATTCTTGCTTGCGGTTGCGGGGATCTTCTTCTTTCAATGGAAAAGCAAGCAAAGCGGATCTTCGGACTCAGGTTCTACGCAGTCGAGCGCGCCGGCCAAGGGTTCCAGAGACGCGGTGGAGATTACGTTCCTTTACAGCACCGAAAAAAAGGAATGGATCGAAGCGTCGACCGCGGCCTTTAGCAAAGAGCACCCCAACATTTCGGTGAAGCTGCTGGGCAAGGGATCGCTCGAGGCGGCCCAAGCACTGGTTGAGGGAAAGGACAAGCCAACGCTCTGGAGTCCGGCGGACTCCTTGGTTCTGAATCTCGGCGGTACCGATTATGAAACCAAGAACTCCGCTCGCCTCTTCGCCCCTGAGGGCTCGGAGGATGCTCCCCAGGCATTGGTGATCACTCCGTTGGTGTTCGTCGCCTGGGAGGATCGAGCCCAAGTGCTGCTCAAGGCGGGCAAGGGGCAAATCACCTGGAAACTGCTGCACGATTCGGTGACGTCGAACCAAGGTTGGGCAGCCATCGGCGGCAATCCGGAGTGGGGATTCGTAAAGCTGGGGCATACCGATCCGACTCGATCGAATTCCGGGTTAAACGCGCTGCTCTCGATGACGCTGGAGTACTACAAGAAGACTTCCGGGATTCAGGTGGCGGACCTGCTCAAGCCCGAGTACCAAGCGTGGATTCGGGAGATTGAGAAGGGGGTCACCGGGTTCGAAGCGTCAACCGGAACTTTCATGACCGACATGATCCGATTCGGCCCTTCGAAGTACGACGTCGCGTTCGTCTACGAAAACCTGGCCATTTCTCAGGTCGAGAACGCTCAGGGGCGTTGGGGCAATCTCAAGGTGTATTACCCATCCACCACGCTGTGGAGCGACCACCCGGTGGCAATTCTCGATGGATCCTGGGTCACGGAGCCCGCCAGGGCGGCCGCGCGCACCTACGTCAAATTCCTACGCAGCCGCGCTGTTCAGGAGCAGGCCTTGGTCTTCGGTTTCCGCTCCGCCGACCCGAGCGTCCCGTTGAAAACCAGCGACGCCCGAAATCCCTTTACCCGGCTCGCGCAGTACGGAATTCAGATCGACATCCCACCAGCTGCAACCTCTCCCACCGGCGCCGTGGTGAAGAACCTCCTAACCATGTGGTCGAGAGTTGTCGCCAATCGATGACGCGCAGAGATCCACAAGGAGCGCCGAGGCGACACCAACGCAGATGCCACTGATGACGTCGCTTGGGTAATGAACGCCCAAGTAGACTCGTGAGAATGCGACCAGCAGGATCAGCACAACCGCTCCTGCGATGACTCCGAAACGAGCTCGACGGGAAGGGATGTACCGACAGATGAGCAAAGCGATCGTCAGATAGAGAGCCGCGGACGCGGTCGCATGGCCGCTCGGATACGAATAGCCCGCCGCTTCAGTCAACCGCAAATAACTCGGAGGTCGAGCGCGCTCAATCGAGCTCTTGGCGATCATCGTCCATAGCGAGCCGATGACCGTCGCAACGCAAACTTGCAGCGCGCTGCGCCACTTTCGCAGCGACGCGAACACCGCCACGGCGATGATGGAAAAGAGCACCACCAGAGTTGCAGAGCCGAGCGATGTGATGTCGAGCATTACCCCGTTGAGCCAGGGTGTCCGGGCGGCCACGACTTTGACGAGGATGGTTCGGTCAATGGCGTCCACCTCATTTTCAAGGAGCTCTTGGGTGATCCGAATGAACGCACCGAGCGCGAGGAAGGCCACCCCCAGGGCGAGCAGTGTCGCGTGAGATTTTTTGTCTGCCGTGAAGCGCGACAAACTCCGGTTCCCTTTCTGGCGTGCGCTGCTATTTTGCTGAAGCGCTGGTATGAAAATGACTGCCGCAAACGCCAAGTTTTTTGCAACGCCGGCCCTCTGGCGCGCATGGCTCGAAGGAAACTACGACAAAGCGTCAGAGGTTTGGGTCGGTTTCTACAAAAGGAGCTCCGGCAAACCGAGCATCATCTGGTCAGAAGCAGTCGATCAGGCTCTGTGCTTCGGATGGATCGATGGCATCAGGGTTTCGATCGACGCTCTGAGCTATCGCATCCGCTTCACCCCCCGCCGGCCAGGCAGTACCTGGAGCACCATTAACGTGAAGAAAGTGGCGGAGCTTTCCAAGCAAGGGCTGATGCGTGACGCTGGATTGAAAGCCTTTCACCAACGCGAGAGTGGCAACTCGGGGGTCTATTCGTACGAGCAACGCCACAGTGCCAAGCTGTCGGCCGCACAGGAGCGGCAATTTCGCGCTCAGAAAAAGGCATGGGACTTCTTCCAACAGCAACCATCAGGTTATCGGCGCATTACAATCTTTTGGGTGGTGAGCGCGAAAAAGGACGAGACCCGGACGAAGCGACTCGCAACACTGATCACGGAGTCTGAAAATGGGCGGCGGATCGGTCTGCTGAGGCAAAGGGAACGCTGATCACAATGCCGTGATTCGATATACCATTGACAGCAAGCGATCGCGCTTGTGGGCGCTCGCGCGCTCCAGCCTTCATCCAATCCGAGTTGAAACGGACGGCCTCGAAGGATACCTCGATGCGGAATCCGCCGATGGCGGCATGCGGCTTGGCCTCCCGATCCACGTGGAGCTGGAG
>Ga0126369_10000676_pt1 | contig 22590 bp, 18 predicted proteins | sample PanSoiMetaPlot_1_FD_109646 | JGI IMG/M metagenome (GOLD analysis project Ga0126369, IMG submission 109646) | Tropical forest soil microbial communities from Panama - MetaG Plot_1 | ecosystem: Environmental > Terrestrial > Soil > Tropical forest > Bulk soil | place: Panama | collected 2016-02-17
ACGCTGCCGGTAATCTCGCCGCGATCCCGCAATTGCCTAAGATACCCCGCGACGTTCTGAGCGGAATCCTGGGCCGAACCACACCCGGTTATCGTTAAACATAGAGCCAGCCGACTGAGGCGCACAGCCCGCTTTTACACGATCCTCGGCTCGGATCCTGAGCGCAGGAGGCGGGAATCGCAAAGAGCTCCGCTGGACCGGGCCCACCCAGAGCATCTGACAACGGAACTAGCTGCCCAGGACTTTCGCCACCATGCCCTGTGCTTCCTCGAGAATGCGGCGCAAGTGATCTTGTCCCTTAAAGCTCTCAGCGTAGAGCTTGTACACGTCCTCGGTCCCCGAAGGGCGAACCGCAAACCATCCATTCTCGGCCACCACCTTGACCCCGCCGATGGGAGCGTCGTTTCCTGGGGCACGGGTGAGCACGGTCTGAATTTTTTCACCCGCCAGCTCAGCGAGCTTGACGTCTTCCGGGGTGAGGCCCTGCAGCTTTCTTTTCTGCGCCGGGGTGGCGGGCGCGTCGATCCGATCATACGCCGGTTCACCGAGCTCCCGGATGAGCTGCTGGTAGACTTCCGCTGGATCGCGATGCCATGCGGCTGTGATCTCGGCCGACAACAAGGCGCTGATGATCCCGTCTTTATCCGTCGCCCAGACTTCGCCGTTGCGCCTTAGAAACGACGCCCCGGCGCTCTCCTCGCAACCCAGGCCGAGGGAACCATCCAGCAGCCCAGCGGTAAACCATTTAAACCCGACTGGCGTCTCGTAAAGGCGACGGCCCAGTTTTTCTGCCAACCGGTTCAACATTTGACTGGTCACCACCGTCTTCCCGATCGCGGTCTCGGATCGCCAGCTCGGTCTGTAGGTGAAGAGATGATAGGCGGCGGCCGAAAGGTAGTGATTGGGCGTCATCAAGCCCGCACCGCGCGTGACCACGCCGTGCCGATCGTGATCGGTGTCGCAACCAAACGCGATGTCGAATCGATCCTTGAGCTTGCTCAGCCTTTGCATCGCGTACGGCGATGACGGGTCCATTCGAATTCTTCCATCCCAGTCGACCGTCATGAAGCGGAAGGTGGGATCCACGGTGGAGTCGACCACGGTCAGATCCAAGCCGTAGCGCTCCGCGATCCGGTGCCAGTACCGGACCCCCGCCCCACCCAGCGGATCAACACCGAGCTTGAGACCCGCCGAGCGGATCCTCTCGAGGTCGAGCACGTTGCCGAGATCCGCGACGTAGGCATCGGCGTAGTCGTGCCTTCGAGTGGTCGCGGCGCTCAATGCGCGCGCGAACGGGATCCTCTTTACCTGCTGCACATGGTTCTCCAGCAAGGCATTCGCGGAGCTCTCGATCTGTCGAGTCAGATCCGACTCCGCGGGTCCCCCGTGGGGCGGGTTGTATTTGAAACCGCCATCCTCCGGCGGGTTGTGCGAGGGCGTAACCACGATCCCGTCCGCGAGGCTGCTTTTCCGCCCGCGATTGTAAGTGAGGATCGCGTGTGAGACTGCGGGAGTCGGAGTGGTCTCGTCATTCTCGGAGATCATCAGCTGCACTTCGTTGGCCCCGAGTACTTCAACGGCGGTCGCGAATGCCGGAACCGAAAGCGCATGGGTATCGATCCCGACGAACAGCGGACCGTCGATTCGTAGGCGACGGCGAAGGTCGCAGATGGCTTGTGTGGTCGCGAGGATGTGCCACTCGTTGAATGAGCGCTTGAGCGATGAGCCTCGATGGCCCGAGGTTCCGAACGCCACACGCTGTTCCGGAATGGAGGGATCCGGAATTTCCACGTAGTAGGCGGTGATCAGCTTGGGCACGTCGACCAGCAACGAGAGCGGTGCTGGTTTACCTGCAAGGGGACTGGTGGTCATGCCCGATCATTTATCTGTTGTCTCGAGTTTTGGGGGACTCGTGTGGGTGCTGCTGTTGGAAACCAGCTCATTTCTCCGCGAAGGGATCGACGCCGACCGCCAACCGCAGTTGCGTACGCGCGTTGGCCAGGTTTGCGTCGGCCTGAATCCTCGCCACGTCGGCGGTGTAAGCGTCCCGCTGGGCTTGGAGCAAGTCGAGCTGGGTTGCCGCGCCTGCCTGGTAGCGATCCTCGGCGAGGCGAGCCGCATCATTGGCTGCCTTCTGTTGCGCCCGGGCCGATCGGCTGTTGGCAATCGAACTGTGCACGGTCTGCCAGAAGTTGTGGATCGCGTCTCGGCTCGCAAGGCGAGCTCGCTGCTCCCGTGCCCGAGCAACGTTCGCGGCTGCGTCCTGTGCGACAATGTTGTAGACCGTGGTTACGTCCAAGAGCCAGGTGAAACCCACCCCAGCCTGCCAGTAGTAGTGATGACCCACGAAACCGGATGCATTTGTGTAGTACTCGCTAAACGTGCCGGTGATCGTCGGGAACAGAGTCAGTTTCTGCGCAAAGGCCTGGCGATCTGCAGCCTCGGTAAGCTTCATCGCGGCGGCGATCGCAGGAAGCGCCGTATCGGCTGGTGAGAAGCTCGACAGGTCCGGTTCCTCGTGGAGATCGTCTTGGAAGTCCACCGCGACCAGGGATTCTGGCTTAAGGCCGCTGGTGGACTCGAGCGCCTTGGCCGAGAGAGCCACCTGCAGCTGCGCCGCGGTGAGCAGTTGCGACCGGTTTTCGACCTCCGCTACCGCTCGTGACACATCCAGCCGGGTCGCTCTTCCCGCGTCGAACTGTGCCTGAGCCAAACGCAGGCTGGCCTGGGCCACTTCGAGCGCCCGCTCTGATGAAACCACCAGCGAGAGGAAGGCCAAGAGCTGATAATAGTTTAGCACCACCTGTGACTCGACCTGCAAGCCAGTAGCCTCGGCTTGCTTTGCATAGCCTTGCGCCTGTGAATACCCCGCAGCGGTACGGACGAATCCAGCGAAGTCGATCAGCGGTACGGTCAACGTCCCCGAGGCGGTATATGCGTTGTACGGCTGGATCGTGATCTGTTGAGGCGGCTGGTTCGGGTCGACCGGAACGTCGATGACAGCGTTGTACTGATTGCGCGTGTAGTTGCCTCGCGCCGAGATTCCGGGCAACACACGCCCCAAGGTAGCGTTCGCCAGCGCATCTTGCTGGTCGCGGGTGGCCTGGGCCTCGGCGTTGTCCGGACTCTTGGTGCGGCCGGATCGAACGAAAGCCTCGAGCGGTTGTAGGGCCCCTGCGCGCGCTGGCAGGAAGATTGTGATGCATCCGAGCCCCAAGGCTGCCAAGAAAGATCCCAATCGACGCTGGGTCATTTGTTACCTCTCAATGCTTGTCGGAGTGTCAAATCGACGGCACTACAGTGGGCAAAGTACTAAGCCCAACGTGCCGCGCTGCAACAGAATGCACCAAAACACTGAGTTGCAAGAGACAACTCAGGCGCACTGAGCGGAACAAGGTGCTACGGGATTGTCCGGGCCGCGATCTAGCGCAGGCCGGGTTGGCAGGTGCAGGCGATGACGCCACCGGCGCAAGGATGTCCCGTGGGGTCGACGCAACTCAGGGTTCCACAGCACGGACTGCCCTGCGAGCAGCTTTGTCCAAGGGTTCCGCAGGTGGGGTTGTCGCTCTGAACGCACGACGAAACGTCCATCAACATGAACAAAAGGGCTTTCTCCTGCGCGCTAAGCGCCCCTGGTATGCACGCATCCGGGAACCTCAGGCCGCCGTCATCGGCGTACAACGCCGATGCCGAGACGTGAAAGTCGCTGTACACCACTCGGCCGCACTGAACTCCCGGTCCACCGTCAGGCAGAGGCGGCGGGTTCAGCGGCGTGTTGTAGGTCATGTGCTCTACCGCCGGGGGACTGCCTGTACAAATAGAATTGGGAATGTTCGTGTAAAGCCACCGCTGCGACGCGCTGGTCGTGGCGAAAAGGTCGTGCCGAGACTCGTGCAGCGTCAGGAAACCGGCGTCGGTCGAAGAACCCACGTTCACTAACCATTGTGAGAACGCCTGGCCTTTCGCGAACGTCTGATCGACCGTCACCTGTAGCGGGGAAGTGTAGCTATCGCAGCTTTGCGGACGCCAATCTCCCGTCGTGGGGAACGGATTGTTCTCTGAGAACGCCTGCCATACATACCCATAGTGGGTCGTAAACAGCCGACCCCCGGCGCCTGCGTATTGAACCAGGTTTTGTGGCTGCGGATTACCAACGTTGTTCCTTCGGTACTCGCCGCCTTCACACGGCAGCAACACGACGTCGTAGTTCATCAACGTGCCCGCGTCGTTTAGCAGAGTGGACTCCGGGGGTGCCGGCGGAACCTTGTCGAGGCCGGGGCCAGGCGAGTCGGAGACGTAGTAATGGATGCGTCCGCCGGCATCTGGATTGGTGAATTCGGAAGGCGAAATACCCATCTTCAACAGCAGACACTCAAAGGGGTCTGCACCACCGGTCGCGATGGCCATTTGCGGGATGTCGCCTTCGCTCTTGTTTCGCGGCAGGCGGGTAGTGTCGTGATTGGTGATTGGAGTGCTGGTACAGGCTGGGACGGCCGGAAGCGCGACCTGGCGCCGCCAGCGCCCCACCTGTATGACCAGCGGAAGGGTTCCTCCGTCGGGGATGACGGGGACGTTGCTAAGGGTGAAAGCTCCGTCAGATCCGGTCAGCGCCACGATCAACGGCGACCCCGAAGTAAACGCTTCGCACCGATCGCAACTGACACCCGGGGTGAACGGTAGTACCTGGCCGTTCGGCACGTAGACCAGCGCGTTGTAGATCGGCACCTGCCCGCTCGGGTCGTAGACCTTTCCTGTCACCGAGGTGGTGCCGCCGCCTGGGCAGGTCACTTGATCGCAGGCGAGATTCACGCAGCCGCCGTCCCCGTTGCCGCCATCGCCATTGCCGCCGTCTCCGTTGCCGCCGTCGCCCCCATCTCCCGAGGACGGAAAGCCGCACTGTCCATTGATGCACGACATGCCGTGCGTGCAGTCCGTGTTCGTCACGCAAATGGTGGCCGTCTGGGTGCAATGGCAGCCCGACAAGACGGACGCGACAAGTGCACCGACCACCAAGTGGCAGCGCTGGTTCATGTTTGAAACTCCCATCGACGGGCAGCCCAGCGGGTATTGTCGCTTTTTTCATCGCGCCACATCAGGTGAGTCGTGGAACACCCGTCCGCCACTTTGTGGGCAGTGTCGGGCGTGAGTGGGTCCGCAATCGAGGGTGTGCTCAGGTGTCAGAGCAGCCGCTTCTCGAGCGCCTTTAAGACTGCGCGCGTGCGGTCGCGCACATAGAGCTTCGAGAGAATACTCGAAACGTGGTTTTTGATGGTGCGCTCGGCGACAAAAAGGGCGCGTGCAATCTCTCGATTCGAGTACCCGCCGGCCATCAGTCGGAGTACTTCCAGCTCCCGGCCGGTGAGCCGTTGCGCAGGTTCTTCGCCCGTGATGGTTGAGTCCAAGGCTCCTTGCTCGAGAGCACGGAGAAGACCCTCGGTCACGGTCGGTTGAACAAAGCTACCGCCGGATGCCAGAGCCCGGATCGCGCCGACCAGTTGTTCGAAGCTCACGTCCTTCAGCAAATACCCCTTGGCTCCAGCGCGAACCGCCGCCAAAAGCGCGTCCGGATCGTCGAACGTGGTCAGAATCAAGCTGGGAGGTACCGCTCCGTCTTTCTTCTTGAGCTCGCGAAGCACCCCAACGCCGTCGAGCTTGGGCATTCGAACATCGAGCAGCACCACATCCGGATGGAGCTCACGGATCCGCTCCAACGCTTCTTCTCCGTCGCGGGCCTCACCCACCACTGCCAGTTCCCGATCCAGTTCCAGCAAGCGTCGAAGCCCCTGACGCACCAGGCTTTCGTTCTCGACCAGCAGAACGCGGATCATCGACCGCCCTGGGGCGCTGGACTCAAAGTGACCTGAACCGAGAAGCCCTCGCCGGGACGGGTGTCAATTTGCATTCGTCCCCCCGCTCGCTCGATGCGCTCGTACATCCCACGCAATCCATGTCCCAGGTGAACCTGATCCGCTCCCCGCCCGTCATCCCGCGCCCGCAGCTGAATCTGCCCGTCTGAATCGACAATGTCGATCCACAGATTTTGTGCCTCCGCGTGACGTACCGCATTGGTGAGTATCTCCTGGGCGCAGCGCAGCAGCGTCAGGCGGCAAGTGGCGTCGTTTTCACAGAGGGCATCCGGAACGGACAAGTGCACTCGCGGACCGGGCGTTTCCGCCGCGAGGGTGCGGAGCGCCTCGGACAAATCGATCCGTTCCGGCTCTCGAAGTTGTGCGACGACGGCTCGGACATCCTTAAGGGCGGCTTTAGCCAAAGCACGAGCTGAGGTTATCGACTCCTGCGCCGAAGCAGCGGCGGCGCGCGAGGCGACCTCGAGATGAATGCTCAAAGCGGTCAGCCGATGACCGACGACGTCGTGCAGCTCGCGCGCGATCCGTAGGCGCTCGGCAAGCCGACTGTTCTCCTCAACCAGCGCGCGAGCAGCGCTCTCACGTGCAAGCACGTCGGAGACGAAGAAAGCGAGCAGCTCAAAACCGACGTACGGAGGAACCAGAAGTAATGCCGGACGAAGAGACCAGTGAAGGGCGATTGCCCCTCCCAAAAGCGCACTTTGCGTCACCACCCAGGCGATTCCTAAACGGCGCGAAACTCGTCCGCCGAGTTGCAACGCCACCAACACCAGCAGGGCACCCTCGAAGCCGTCGCAAAGCGACAGCACCATGACCAGCACGCAACCAACTTCAAACGCCAGCAACGCCAGGGCCCGTCGGCGGGTCTCGCCGGCCGAATACCAACAGGCCAGTGCGAACCCGATCCACGCGGGCGCCCAAACCATCACCCGATTTGGGCTGAGCCCATGCTGAAAAACCAGCGGCAGGCCCACCATCAACGTCGCGACCAAGCCCCCGATTCGTACCATCCGCCGAAGCTCGGTCAGCGGCGCGATAATCTTCAGCCCAGTCATTCTCGCATTGTACGCCGGCCGGTTCGCTTCGAGATGGGCCGAAAGGACTAGCCGCAAAAAGGGTCTACCGGACGATGTGGCGGGGGCCGCGTCGATCTTACGGTTCGCAAAAAGGAGGAATTCGATGCTTCGCATACTCGCCCCGCTTCCCGCGGTTCTCGCCGCCTGCGCCGCTTCGCCCAAACCGTCTCGATCAGCGACTGCCGAAGAGTCTGCACCGCTGTTCGACGCCATCAAGGCCCAGGATGCGGCGAAGGTGGAACAGCTCTTGTCCGCCAACCCCGCCTTGGCAAGCGCCAAACGACCGGACGGAATTTCGGCGCTCTTGCTCGCGCTGTTTGCCCGGCAAGGAGAAGAAGGTTTCATCCGGCCGCAAGAGAATAAGATGCTGGCTTCGATTCTGGCGCGTCACCCGGCCCTCAATGCATTCGAGGCCGCGTCGGTCGGTGATCAGGCAGCGGTATCAACCGCGCTCGCCGCGGACGCGAGGTTCGTCGATTCGTACCATCCACCCCCACTCTCCTGGAGCGCGTTGCACTTTGCGGCCTTTGGAGGACAGCCCGCGGTTGCGGACCTGTTGATTGCGCACGGGGCAGACGTCAATGGAGTTGCGCAGACCAAATTCCGCAACAGCCCGCTGCAGGTGGCGCTGCTGAGCGGCCAGGTGGAAGTGGCGCGACTCCTGGTCGCCAAGGGCGCGAACGTGAATTTCAAACAGGCGGAAGGAATCACCGCACTCCACGAGGCAGCGCAATTAGGAAGTGAACCGTTGGTGGAGCTGCTGGTGGGCGCCGGGGCAGACGTCAACGCAAAAGGAACAGACGGCCGGACGCCTCTCGACATTGCGTTGAAGGCCAAAAATCTCGCCGCCGCCGACTTGCTGCGGCGGCACGGCGCACGGCCCGGCGTGGGAGGTTAGCGCGGCGCGACTCGCGCGGTCCAAAGCGGCAGGTGCCAAAGCGCGTAACCTCGCTGGTTGCGCACGCAGTCAATCATCTCCGCCCAATACGCCTCGATCTCCGAGCGAGGCAGGCGAGACTTCGCGACCAGAGACTCGGTGTACCCGTCACGCCAGGCTTCCCAGATCTTGGCGAATGTTTCCCGGGGGACGCGCAGCGTATCGATCACCAGCCACTGGACCGCGATCTCCGCGAGGTCCAGCTCCGATAGGATGGCGAACATCTTTCGGCCAATCCGCAGATCGACACCAATGCACTGGCCGTAGGCCAGTGGGCCTTCGCGCCAGAAGACGTCGGTATCCCTTTGGGTCGGGTGGCACCACAACATCCCATAGTCCTCGGCAATCAGGTGCAGACGCCCACCAGGACGCGCCACCCGACGCATCTCCTCCACCGCGCGGCGAGGATTGGGGATGGCCTGCAGCAAGTGCCGGCAAATCACCAGATCGAATTGTGCGTCCGGCAACGGCAGCGCCAGTGCGTCGCCAACCTGGAAGCGCACCCGCGAGCCAAAGCGCTCGCAACGCTGCCGCGCGAGGACCAGGTGCTCTTCCTCAAGATCGATCCCAAGCAGCTCGGCATCCGCGAAAAGCTCGGCTACCCGCGAGGTGATCTCGCCGGGTCCGCAACCGACGTCCAAAATCCGAGCCTTCGGCGGGAGCGAATAGCCACTAAAGGTTGGACGCTCTTGAGGCCAGATTGCCTCGGCCTGGGCGGCGAGGTTGCGTACCATGGACTCATCGCGCATCTCCCGCGCTTGAGGGCTGCTCTTATTCATGGGAGCGGGGGTGTAGCAGACCCTTCCGCACTTCGAAAAGCAGCCTCCTGCTTCGGAGCAATATCGTCGAGCGCTAGTCTATCGGCGCCGCTTCGACCCGGGTCGGAACCAGTTCGAACATCGTTTCCATTTCAGCGCCCAAGATCTCGAGCTCGCTCGCCTCGAAGTTGTTTTTGATCTTGGGGAACAGCTCTCCTTCCTCCTCTTCTACGTGGTGCTCCACCTGCTCGCGAAGCGCCTTCATCTTCGTCCGGAAGCTTTCGTCCGCGGCGTTCAATTCCAGGAGATCGCGGATCAAGCGCTTGATACTCAAATGTTCCTCGACCGCTTCCTCCAGCTCCTCCTGCAGATTGTCGACGCACACCGCTGGGTAGAAAAGCTTCTCCTCGATTTCCGAATGCGCGACCAAGTCATCGGCGATCTGCTCGAACACCGATCGCTTATCTTCCTCATCCTGGGCGCGTTCGAACTGCTGAAAAAGTCTTTTGACTTCCGCGTGCTGGCTTTTCAGTAACTGGATGGCATTCATGGGATTCTCCGGCCTAGGCCTGCTAGATCCCAAGCTCAGCATCCGTCCGGCAAACCGCAAGCGCAGCTCGTGCGCTTGCTAGGCACCTCGGACACCTCGAATAATTCCACCTGCCTAGCGGGCGAGCGAGCAGCATAGCATCAATGCTCGCGGCAGGTCCCGCGCCAGAAACGACCATTCCGCTTCAGGGACTAGGCCCGAGTCTTGCCGCGGAGCGGACGCACTTGATGACGGAAAACGACATCCAGGAATGTGACTCGCTCGCCGGTCAGGATCGCCCGGAGACAACGGAGCAAACAGCCGGACCCGAACTCGCGCCGGATCAATCCGAGATTTCTTCGAACATGCTGATTTGAGATCACGCCGCGCATCTTTGGTTCCTTCGCTTCGAGCCTGACTGCATCAATCGCGCCAAAGCTGCGCAAGCTGGAACCGACAATGTTCGGCGCCACTACCGACCAAGTTGAGGGAACAGTGGCTGTCTTTTCTTTAGGGCAGCGCGGCTTCTCAGCCGGGGTACTTGCCCAGAAACAGCAGCACCAGGTCCACGGTGTCCTGTAGCCCGTGCGCGATGATGGGAACCGCAAGAGTGCGGTTGCAGCCCAAGTATGCGAGGCCGTAAAGAAATCCCATCAAGCCCTCGTCGATGATTCCGGTGATGCCCTGGTCGTAATGGGCAAATCCAAAAACGATGCTCATCACGAGCAAGCTGACGGCCGACGCAGTCTTGGTACGGTTTCCAAATTCCGCCACGCGGTTCATGACGAAGCCACGGTAGATGAGTTCCTCGCCGAACGCTGCCAGCACCCAGATCAACAACAGCATCACCACGAGGAGCCTGGGATTGCCCGCGAGCTGTCTGTAGGATGACAGGTTGGGTCCTTTCCCGGTCACCCAAGCGATGAACGGCTGAGTCGCGAACAGCTGAAGCGATTCCAGCGCGATGCCGAGGGCCACTCCCAGTCCAAGAGTCACTGGCCAGGATTGAAAAAAGCCCAGCCCTACATCCCTCCAGCCAAGCTCTCGAAGCCGAAGGGAAAGCCAACAGACCACGAACAAATAGGGGATTTTGCTGACGGGCAGCAGGTGCCGCTGATGGGCGACGAATATGAGAATAAAGAAGGCCACCTCCATCGGCAGCAGCCAGGGACGGCGACCCACCGAAAGCTTCAATGCGATCTGCTCGCTCATTGCTTGCGGTAGGTGAGCGTGTATTCGACCGGAAGCGGGAGCTGAGTGCTTTCCATGACTCTGCGGACGATCAGGGTCTCTCCATCCGGCTGCAACTCGAAGGTCGTGCTCCCCCCTCCGTCATCAGTCCGGCCACGCTGTACCAACGCGCCGTCGACAAACTGCTGCGTTAGCTCGCTGGCATCTCCAAACCGGTTCACTACGCTCACTGGCGTGCCATCTGAGGGGCTCACTTCGGGAAACTCGCCCGGCGATTCGACTTTGACGTTCCCCGCATCGTCGAAAGAGACTGCATACGAGCTCCGAACTTCGGCTCGAGCAAGTAACGCTTGGCGGGCGATGTCGATTGCAAAGATCGACATCGGAGCCACCGCCCGCTCAACCGCGGCCGCCACTGCGGACCGCTCCCGATCGCCTCCCACGAAGAGGTAGGTCCCCGAATAGAGCTGCCGCAGTTCCAGGGGCGCAGGAGGACCGGACCGCGCCCGAGGCGACATGGGACGAGTGCTTCGATGGGCGCAGGCAACGATGCTCAGCGCCAACGCCAAAGAGACGGTGCGGCACCGAAGCAGCGCTGCCATGGATTCCAATCTAGTCCACGGGCGGTGGAGTCGTCCGGTGCAACAACGAGCTCGCTCAGGTGTCACTCGCTATAGACAGTGCTCAACCGGTAAGACTGGAAGCATTTGATTTTCTTACGGCCGGGCGCGCTCGGGCCGATCTTCGTACATAAGTACGTCGGCCCCTCAAGCCCGAGCGCTCTGCCCGGCCACCCAGATCTTGTTGGCGATCAACGCATTGCGGGTCGTTTGCCAGGACACGGTGAGTAATGCTTCAATCCGAGTTCCGGCTTCCAACGCGCTTCACCGCGCAGGAGGAAGGACATGAAGCGTGCCCTGTATCTCGCCTTGGCACTGTCCGCTGGATGCGCAGCGCCACGAGCCGCCCAGACTGACGCCACCGCATCCGCGCGCGAAGTGGAAACGCGATGTCATCTGGTCGGCTCATTGGCCACGCAAGCTCGTTACAATCCTCGAGCGGGGATCCTCGACGAGCGAAGCACCCCTGGGCCCAGTCGCGTCATCTGGCTCACTCGGCCAAATTCTAGCCACATCCTGACTCCGGACGGAGACATCTACGAGTGCGAGCGAATCTTGTAGGGCACCCGTAAGACTCGACAGCCGTTGAGACGATTTCCCGGCGCCGGGAATTTGTCCCGGCAGAAATTCCGGCAATTGTCCCGGCAAGATTTCCGGCACTTCGACTCGTTCACATAAGCACGTGAGTTCGTTGGGACCGTGCACGAAGACCAGAAAAGGGCCTGCGCTCGAGCAAGGCCGACCGCCGTTTCTCGCCGCAATCTGACGTCCCCGAGACGCTTATTTCCGGAGGGAAGCGCGGCCGAGGTGGAATCGCGCTGAGGGCGGAGAGGATCGCCACATGTGCTGTAGGTGCTGGGAAAGTCGTTAAAGCAGCTTCTCCGCACAGGGAACTTGTCTCACGCGTTGGTCGCTGCCACGTAGCAGCCCCAGTATTACGCTTTGCGGCGCGGGAGCAGTGAAAAATCTTCGCGAAGACGCGAGAACGCGTTGGACCAGCGCAAGAGCTGCGTCATTCGGGATCAGCGTGTCCGTTCGAAGCCCAGCATTTACACAACGCGGCGCGGCATTGGCCGTGCAAGTTAAGAATTGTCGCGTTCCGAAAGGACGGTACGCCCACCATGGCCTATGAGGTACCCTCGCAATCAGTCCCATCCGCCGCCCAGGGCGAGGCTCAAGACGTGCCTGCTGTAAGCCAGGGTCAGGAGAAGTCCTCCGTAGAGCTGCTCCAGCCTCGACGCGACACTTCCCTCGAACACATCTTTTCGCCCAAGAGCGTCGCTGTCATTGGAGCCAGCGAACGCGCCGGCAGCGTGGGTCGAACCGTCCTCTGGAATCTCATCAGCAGTCCCTTTGGCGGGACCGTCTACCCAGTGAACGCCAAACGTCCAAATGTTTTGGGAATCAAGGCTTACCCATCCGTCGCCGACCTTCCTGAGGTCCCCGATCTCGGAGTCATCGTAACGCCTGCCGCGACGGTTCCTGGCATCGTTCGCGATTGTGCAAAGGCGGGTGTTCACAGCCTCGTGATCCTTTCGGCCGGCTTCAAGGAGATTGGCGAAGCTGGCGCGAAGCTGGAACGAGAAATCCTGGAAATTGCTCAACGGTCCCAGATTCGGATGATCGGCCCCAATTGCTTGGGAGTGATGCGGCCTCCCACCGGTCTTAACGCGACCTTCGCAAACTGCATCGCGCTTCCGGGCAGCGTGGCCTTCATCAGTCAAAGCGGAGCGTTGCTCACCGCGATCCTGGACTGGAGTCTTCGCGAAAAGGTCGGGTTCAGCTGCTTCGCGTCGCTTGGCTCAATGTTGGATGTCGGTTGGGGCGACCTGATCGATTTCCTGGATAGCGATCCATCTACCAAGAGCATCCTCATTTACATGGAGTCCGTTGGCGATGCGCGAGCGTTTCTCTCCGCCGCGCGCCAAGTCGCTCTTCGCAAACCGCTCATCGTCATTAAGGCGGGTCGAACACCGGAAGCAGCCCACGCGGCTGCCTCTCATACGGGCGCGTTGACCGGAAGCGATGAAGTACTCAGCGCCGCATTTCGCAGAGCCGGTGTGCTTCGCGTCGACACCATCGCCGAGCTCTTCTACATGGCCGAAACTTTGGCTCGCCAGCCGCGGCCTGAGGGAAAGCGCCTGACAATCATCACCAACGCCGGCGGCCCTGGAGTTCTCGCCACCGACGCGTTGGTTTCGGGAGGTGGAGAGCTGGCGCCCTTGTCCGAGGCAACGCGCGCCGCGCTGGATGCTTTCCTCCCCAAACATTGGAGCCATGGAAACCCGGTCGACATTCTGGGGGACGCTGATCCCGAGCGTTATTCACGAACGCTCGAGACAGTCGCCCAGGACACCAACACCGATGGCCTCCTGGTGATCCTTACCCCACAGGACATGACCGATCCGACGAAGACCGCAGAAAAACTCAGAGTCTCCGCCCAACGGTTCAGGGACAAGCCGATCATCGCAAGTTGGATGGGAGGCACGGCAGTCGCGGCCGCGGAACAGACTCTCAACGAAGGCGGCATCGCGACGGCACCCTATCCAGATACCGGCGCACGAATTTTCAACTTGATGTGGCGCTACAGCTACAACATCAAGGGCCTGTATGAGACGCCAACGCTCGACGACGCGCCCGCGGCGATCGGCAAGCGAGAAGAGGCCAAACAGATTGTGGCGACTGCGCGCCAGGCCGGGCGTACCCTGCTCACTGAGCCTGAATCGAAACAGCTACTCAGCGCCTATGGAATTCCGACCATCGAAACGCGGGTGGCGACCAGCGCCGAACAGGCGGTCGCGGCGGCCTCGCAGCTGGGCTACCCCGTAGTTGTCAAGCTTCACTCGAAAACCATTGCGCACAAAAGCGAGGTCGGCGGCGTCCGCCTCAATCTGCCCGACGCCCAGGCTGTCCGTGAGGCGTTTGACGGGATCCGGAATCGGCTCGTGGAACTTGGGCGCGTCGAATCGTTCGACGGCGTGACGGTGCAGCCAATGTTGAGGCTCACCGGAAGCGAGCTCATCTTGGGAAGCACCACCGATGCTCAGTTTGGACCGGTTCTGCTCTTTGGAATGGGCGGCACCTTGGTAGAGGTCTTCCGCGACCGGGCGCTGGCTTTGCCTCCGCTGAATACCACTCTCGCACGACGACTGATGGAGCAGACCCGAATTTATAAGGCGCTGCAAGGCGTTCGCGGCCAGAGCTCCGTCGATCTCGGCGCGCTGGAAAAACTACTGGTCCGATTTAGTCAACTGGTTGTCGAGCAGCGCTGGATTAGAGAAGTGGATGTCAATCCGCTTCTCGCTTCTGCCGAGCGTCTGGTTGCGCTCGACGCTCGCATCATTCTCCATCCGGGCACGGTGAGCGAAAACGAGTTGCCAAGGCTCGCCATCCAGCCTTACCCGCTGCAGTACGTAAAACGTTGGCAGCTCAGGAACGGCGAAACGGTCACCATCCGTCCCATCCGCCCGGAAGACGAAACCAAGATGGTGGCGTTCCATCAGACGCTGTCCGATCAGAGCGTCTACTTGCGCTACGCCGGAATCGTGCGGCTGTCCCAACGAATCATGCACGATCGGCTCTCCCGACTTTGCTTCATCGACTATGACCGCGAGATGGCACTGGTTGCCGAGAGGGACGCAACCGCAACGTCGCCGTCGGAGATCATCGCGATCGGTCGGCTCACCCGGCTTCATGGGACGCGGGACGTCGAATACGCGATGTTGGTGACGGATCGCTATCAGCATCAAGGATTGGGAGCCGAAATTTCCGGTCGACTGATCGACGTGGCCTTGGACTGGAAGGTGGAGCGGATCGTCGCCGACGTCCTACCTCAGAACGGGCCGATGCAGCGGGCCTTCAAAAAGCTCGGTTTCCAGCTGAGCTCCGAGGGCGGCTTGGTACGAGCCGTCAAAGTAATGGGTCAGCGCCCGCTTTCATCGCGGTGATGATCGTTACGAAGTGAAGGTCGAGCTGGCGGTGGGCAGCGAGAAATAGCGTTGGCTCCTACTTCTTCCGGAAATTGAAGACGCCACGCACACCAAGAATGAGCCATTCGTGTGGTTTCTTCCCCATCTCGAACGACAGACCTGTGCCCGATAAGCCGCTTCCGTTCATGTATTCTGCAATGGAGATCGCGACAAATGGGCCCAACGTCACGTTGGCGGTAACTGGGAAGTCTAGGCCAACCTGAAGGTTGCCGAACTCAAAACCTCCGAGGCTCGTGGAACTGGTACCGAGGCCACTTAAGTTTAGAACCTCGTACCCCGTACCAATGCCGACCCAGGGATCGTAGTCATTGGTAGGAAATAGGTGGTAGTGGACGTTGAACCCAAAGCGCATCACGTTGGCGGAACAGCCGGCGCAATGACCAGGGGTCATTCCAATCGCGAACTGAAAATACCCTCCCACGTAGAAGTGAGAGCTCAACTGATATCCAAGATCAACCCACACCGGAATCATGCCTTCAATGAGGGAAGACTGACTTGTCGAGCCCAGTGCATCACCGAAGGGTTTGCCATACCCCGTGCGAAACCCGAGCGACGGACCACTCCATTCCTGTCGAGCCGAGGACGGCTTTTCCTGATCGTCAGCCGCCGCTCGGGTAACCGGGATCCAGATCCCAAGCAGTGCTACGAGCGTCACCAGCGGCGATACCTCAACGCCAGTTGCACCCATCCGGACCAATCTCACCCAGCTCCCTGTCAATGACAACGACAGCGCGACCGAGCTTCGACTCACGCAGACAGGTGAAGGGCGATCAGAACGTCTGGGTCAATCTGCCGTAAAAGAAACGGCCGAGCAGGTCATAGGCTGTCGGATCCGTGGCCGCCGTGAACCCGTTGTAAATCAGCGCAGGTGGCTTATCAAAGATGTTGTTGATACCGAGGGCGAGGGTCGTCTTACCTGCCATGCTGTTGAAACTGTAGCTCGCGTAGATGTCGTAGACGTCGTAGTGTTTGACTTGGCGCTGATAGGTACTGTCGGCGAAGCACTGGCCCCCACCGCCGAACTGCCCGTTGCTGTCTGCACACTCGTGGAACCGGCCAATGTACCTCATCGTCGCTCCGACGCCGAAACCGCCAATCGCATAGCGGATGCCCGCATTGAACTTAACCGACGGATACACTCCGCCGGTGGTAGCAAGGTCGAACGTTCCCTTGCCTCGGATCACCTGACCTGTCGCAATTGTGCGATCGTATTTGAACAAGTAGGTGCCGTCGAAGAGAAGGGCGAATCGGCCATATTCCGTCGGAATGACGTAATTCATCGCCAGGTCGATGCCCGAGGTCGCATCTTTTCCTATGTTCGTCGTAAGGTTGAGAACGTTAGTAACGAAATGCGTGCTGGGATCGCGCTGAATCAGATTACACGCTCCCTGGCTGTTGTAGGTGTAGCATCCGTTGAGAATCGTGGAAACACCGACGGTGGTGATCGTGTTCTCGATGGTAATGTTGTAGTAGTCCGCTGTGATACTAAAGTTTTTTAAGAAACTCGGCTCAACGACAATTCCGGCGGTGTAAATCTTTGCGGTTTCTGGCTGGAGCATAGGATTTCCGCCGATCCGGCTCCTGAGTTGCGTCGCCACGTCTCCGTTCCCGTTCGCAGGCACTCCTTGCGCAATGCAGTTAGGCGCCAAGGGCGTTGGACCCCCGACCGCGGGGCCGCGACAAGGATCCCGCACGTTTGGAAAGGAGTCGGACTGGCCCTGGTAGAGGGCATTAATGTCGGGCGCACGAAAACCAGTTGAGTAGGTTCCTCGGAAGGTGAAGTCCGGAATGATGCTCCATCGCCCACCGAACTTGTAGGTATAGTCGCCTCCGAAGTTGCTGTAGTCGAATGCTCGAATGGCCGCTGTGACCTCCAGCTCGCGAACAAAATCGACACCACTCACCAATGGCATTGATAGCTCCCCGTACCCCTCGTTCACGTAGTAATGGCCGCGAGTGATGTCTCCTTTATTGCCGGTGGTATTCCCCTGAACCGTGATCGGGTCCGGAATGTTTTCGCCGGCGACGATTCGGTACTCATATCCAGCCGCCAAGCCCACCGGTCGATCCGCCCAGAGCTTGAACAGCTCCCCACTGGTGTTGAATTGAAATGCGGTTTGTTGATTCGTGCCACGGGACACCCCGGTATAGGTCAACCCGTTGGTCTGATCGCTGGTGATGCTGTTCGGGCCACCGAACATATTCAGGGGAGTGCACCCATCGATGTTCGTGGCTTGGCTGGTACCGCAGTGCGGAACCCCGTTCCCATCTACCCAGCTTGGCCCCAACGCGTTCGCCAAACTCGAACGTATCAGGTTCCCCTGCTTTACATTGGCGGCAACGGTGCGTCCATAGTTCAGAGAGAGGTCCCAAAACCAGCCCGCTAGAGGACCCGGCAGGTTGGGCGGTAGCGTTCCATCGAAGCCTGTGACAATGCGTATGGTATCGATGTCTTGGGTGTTAGCACGATTGCTAATCTCGAGCATGCGCCTATTCACCCCGCCGACCAAAGCGCCGGTGGCTGCAAAGGGCCGCCCGAAGGGATTGTAAAAGTTCGCCGGAGAGACGGTGAGTCCTTCCAGTTGGGTTTGAAATGGCTCGGACGCCAGCTTTGTCTGTGACTGGCGGTTGACGAACGAGCCTTCGAAGTAGCCTCGCGCAAACCTTCCAAGTTTCACATCCCCGACGGTGTACATTGAGATGCGGGTCTGTGGCGTCACCAGGTAGTTATCGGGCGCAAAGTTGTAGCCGTCTCCTTGCATCGGGTCGATCGAGGAGTTTCGGTACGGGCGCCAACACTGGCCCGGCGCTCCCGGCAGGCAGACATTGTCCCCATGACTGGGGTCGGCATCCCGGACAAACAGCGTGGTGCTGGGGAACCTCGTGACCAGTTGATTGTAGAAGAGTACCTTTTGGTAGTTCGGGTCGTTCGGCGGCGGGACAGGAAGCAACCGGCCCGCTTGCCCAGGAATGCTGATCGTGCCCGCCGGAACGATGGAGCTGCCCTGGCTGTACTCTCCTACCTTCCCCAAAGGGCCTTTTCCGCTTGCATCGTAGGCCCGCGGAATTTTGCTGAAGTCGCGATCCCCCGACCAGGCAGCAGTCTGCTGATAGTACCCGGCGCTGAACATCATGCTTCCCCGTTCGCCGGACGTCCCCGCCGTTGCACTGAAATCGTAAATCTTTCCATCTCCATGGCCCGAGGTACCCAAGTACCCCGACGCTTCCGCGCCGTCGAATCGCTTGCGGGTTATGAGATTGATCACGCCTCCGATCGCATCCGAACCATAGATTGCGGATGCACCATCCTTCAGTACTTCGATGCGCTCGATGACCGCAGAAGGAATGGAGTTCAGGTCAACTGACGAATTGGCTCCGTTGCCGCCCGGGGGGAACCGTCGGCCGTTGAGCAACACCAGGGTCCGTTCCGGTCCCAACCCGCGTAGGCTGACCCTGGTCGCGCCGTTGCCGCCATTGTTGATTGAGGTGTTGATCGCGTTGCCTTGCTCGGGAAGAGTCTGCAGAAAGTCGCCGACCGACACCCGCCCGCTCGCCTCCATCTGACTCCTCGAGATCACCGTGATTGGGGCGGGAGTGGTTAGGTCCTTGCGCTTGATGCGGGTACCGGTAATCACAATTTCCTCGCTCGCCGTTCTGCGGCCTGGCGCGGCGGCCGCCACCACTTCATCGGGCTGTTCGGGGGAGCCCGGGGTGGGGGCTGTGGCTGCTTCGGAGGTCGGCGCCGGAGGAGGAGTCGGTTGCTGCGCGCCAGCGAGCGCGATGGTGCACAGCTGAGAAATGAGCGCTGCGCTAAAGGTTCGTGCTGGATGTATTAGTGCCAAGGCTTCCTCCTCCAGTTAGGTGCAGCGGAAGTTGAAATGAGATGGGAGACGCGCTCGACGAGCGGAGTTGCTTTGTCAACTCGACGCGGTAGGACACGGCTCGTCCCGGGTGCATCGGTCTCCTCCCCAACTCACAACGGTACCCAGCGGCTCGGCGTCGAATTTGGCTCCCCCCGGAACCAACTCAATCCGTGACGAAGGTGTAACCATAGTGCCTACACGCCTGCGAGTCGTCAAGCAGCAGGTTTCCCGCGCAGGCGATCGGTGTCTCAGGGCAGCGAAATGGACCAGGCTGCGACAGGGATTCTGATCGCATCTCGATGCGATTGGGCTTGGAGCAACCGCTTAAACCGGGGTAGTCGAAACCGTGCTGGAGCGATTCTTCCGGCTCCGCGAGCACGGCACCACGGTTGTCGCTGAGCTGCGCGGAGGCGCGGTCACCTTCCTGGCGATGGCGTACATCATTTTTGTTCAGCCCGGCGTGCTCTCAAGCGCGGGGATGGACTTCGGCGCCATCATGGTCGCCACCTGCATTTCCGCAGCCGTGGCTAGTTCGCTGATGGCGCTCTTTGCGAACTATCCGATCGCGCTGGCGAGTGGAATGGGCGAGAACTTCTTCTTCGTCGCGGTGGCCACGGGCGCGGTAACTGGCACGGCCGTCGGATGGCGCGCTGCATTGGCGTGCGTGTTTGCGTCGGGTGTTCTCTTTCTTGCACTCGGTGCGTTTCGGCTGCGTGAGCGGATTTTCGAGGCCATCCCGCGCTCGCTCAAAGAGGCGATCGCCACGGGAATCGGTCTCTTCGTTGCCTTCATCGGACTCAAAGAGGCCGGCCTGATCATATCCTCGCCCGGAACGCTGGTTCGGCTTGGAAACTTGGGCGCCCCCGCAACGCTGCTAGCCCTTGGCGGGCTGGTCCTCACGGTTGGTCTACACATCCGCAAAGCGCCGGGTGCAATTCTCTTCGGCATCCTGGCCACGACCACGGTCGGGGTTGCCACCGGACTGATTCCATTCAATGGCATCGTGGGCTTGCCACCTTCGATTGCGCCAGTGCTGTTGAAACTGGATGTCGCGGCGCTGTTCAAGCCCTCGATGGCACCGGTCATTTTAGTTTTTCTTTTCATGGCGCTATTCGACACCGTTGGCACCTTGGTCGGGGTCGGCGCCCAGGCGGGCTTGGTTAGAGACGGAAAGCTGGAGCGAGCCGGACGCGCCTTCATGGCGGACGCCGCCGGAACCACGCTGGGAGCGCTGCTTGGAACATCGACCGTCACTGCATACATCGAATCTTCGGCCGGTGTAGTCGCCGGAGCACGGACCGGTCTGAGCGCACTGGTCACCGCCATGCTCTTCCTGCTCGCCCTTTTCTTCGGCCCCGCGGTGAAAATGGTAGCCGGAGGGGTGGGCGGACTTCACCCGGTGACCGCGCCGGCCCTGATCCTGGTTGGAAGTCTCATGAATCGCAGCCGCTACATCTCGTGGGACCAGCCCGACGAGGCCTTCCCGGCATTTCTCATCATTTTGGGCATTCCGCTGACGTTTTCGATCGCCGATGGATTGGCGCTCGGTTTCATTGCTTATCCCGTCCTCAAACTACTTTTGGGCAGAGCGCGCGAGGTGCACCCGTTGCTGTATGCGGTGGCCGTGCTCTTCGTGCTTCGTTACGCACTCACCTAGTGCTCCGCCCCGAGTGCGGTGATCACGAAAACTTGCGGTGCAGAAGTCTGCGAAAACCCTTGAACGATGGGCGTCGAAAATTCTCAGCAAAATCAGCGCTGAGAATGATGAGAATTTCCGTCCAGCGGCACTGAAATAAATTCCGTCAGGATCGAATTTGGCGCGGTGCAGCGGGCAGAATGCATGCGGTCAAGTTGACGCAGCTGCAATCCCTCGCTGCGTGTTTCGCTATGACGGCATCATGTCAATCTGGGTGCAGCAAAAGTTACCCGCTCCGCGGCACTATTTGCTTGCACGGGTCGCCAGTAGGCCGAAAGCAGTGATCCGGTCCGTGCCGACGTACACCACGCCGTTGGCGACGATCGGGTGGTAGTACTTCGCTCCGGAATGCAGAACGTCCGGAGAAATGTACACCACCTGCAGCGGAGTCATGCTGTTCGCAGAAATCGCGAACAGCGTGGCATGGATGGTCGGATCGCCGAGCCCCCAGGTGCGGCGCACGTTCGGTTCCACCACCCAAACGATGCCGGTGCTTAGATCCGAACCGTTGCTGGTGACGACAGCCGTTCCCGGACTCTTAAACGACAGCGAGGTATCCATCGCATCGAGACTTAGGTACGAGCGTTGACCGGCACCAGGCGCATTCACTTTGGTTCTTACCACTGAGGGTGGGACCGAGGTTTCGTCACCGACTGCTTGTTTGGTGGAGCCGGTAAAAAACACGTAGGCCGTGCCGTCGGTGTCGCGCATGAACGCCGGAGTGGTCCGACCGCGCGCGTGATCGCAGCAAGTGGGACCTTCGGTATACGGCCCGAATACATTGAGAGGACCGGGGCGCGGCAGATTTTGCCCATCTTCGCTGCGGTAGTAACTGTGCAGGTCCCGGCCGAACAGCGAACCGTCCGCAGGTGACCGGGTCGGATCCAAAAGGTGATTCGGATCCGAAGGGCCGAGCCAGTGACAATTGGGCCGGCGATCCAGCGCTCCCGGCAGGTTCTCCCGATCGAGCAGGTACGCGTTGCCTCCTTTCCCACCAAAGGTCAGCAGATGGGGCGTGGAGGTCTGACTTGGATCGAGGTCGATCACCACCGGCGCCGTGCCGCTCAAATCGGTATCCCAGTAGTCCATCTGGCAATAGTTCCAGGGCGTATAAGTACCGATCAGCGTCAGGACAGGGTTGGAGCTCCACGCCAAGAGCGATTCACCCCAGATGCCGAGCGCGGGTCCATCCTGGTGAATGTTGTTGCCCGTGGTCATGTAGACCCGGCCGCTGGAATCAATCGCCGGTCCACCAGAGCCCCACATCCCCCCGTTGGCCTGTCCGCTCGAACGACCACCGGCGTACGCGCTCTGAATGCCCGGAGTACCGCTCGCGGCGCCGGTGGCAATCGCCACCATGAAGCCCGCGGCGGTGTCGTTGTAGCCGCCGAACGGCACGTAAAGCGTTGAGCCATCCAGACTGAGGTTCAAGCCACCGCGCTGAGACATGGTTCCGGTGGATTCGAAGTGAGCTGGGCCGTTTTGAAGAATTCCAGGCGGCGCGGTGTCCCCAACGGTTCCATTGTCGATGATCAGCGGCCAACCGCCGAGCACGTTGCCGCTCGTGATGTCTAGCGCAAAGACGCGCCACTTTCTGCCTTGCGGCGGCAGGTTGGTGTCCGCGGCGACGTAGAGCCTGGGCGGGTTCGGGTTGAGGTCGATCGCCGGCGTTCCATAGATGCCCTGAACAATGCTGTCGTAACAGCATGAGGCCGGCCCGAGATACTGCGACCACAGTATGGTCCCGGGCAGAACCACTCCGTTGGGATCGTTGGCGCAGATCGCGTACACATAGTTGGTGTTGCTGGCGGCGAACACGACGCTGAACGGAAGCCCGGCAAAATCCGGTGTCGTCATCACCACCGTGTCGACGTAAAGCGGCGCGGCATACAGATGCGGCGGGTTGCCGCTTGCGTCCCCATCCAATGGAGCTGTCATGTCCCACAGGACTCCGAAATTGCCGCTCGCCACATTTGCAGGAGTCAGCACTGTCTCGTTGGGATTCCAGCCGCTCCGCTGCTGATCGCCGTGGAACATGAGCCAATTCACTCCCGAGATCGCGCT
>Ga0126369_10000678_pt1 | contig 22577 bp, 20 predicted proteins | sample PanSoiMetaPlot_1_FD_109646 | JGI IMG/M metagenome (GOLD analysis project Ga0126369, IMG submission 109646) | Tropical forest soil microbial communities from Panama - MetaG Plot_1 | ecosystem: Environmental > Terrestrial > Soil > Tropical forest > Bulk soil | place: Panama | collected 2016-02-17
CGGATCGGTTGGTGGTTTTATCGCCGCGAGCGCATCGGCCGCCGGATTCGCGGCCGAGGGAGGACTGGCGGGCGCCTCAGTCTTCACGGCTGAAGACGGACTGGCCTGTGCCTCGGCGGGCTTCGCGGCGCCAACCGCGCCGGCCTCCGGTTGAGGTTTCGCTCCATTGGGCGGGACGGATGAGGCGCCGGTTTTCAGCTCATCCGAAGCCAGCGGCGCCTTGTCGGCGGCAGCTAAATTGGCCGGGCCTGAAGGCCGGGGGGCCGCGGCCGAAGTCTGCGGCGATTCGATCGGACGCGCATCAAGGGCGGCCGCGGCGAGGCGCTTTGCAATCTGCGCCATGGCTCGTGCGGAAAGCCATTTGGACAGCGCTCGAATATCGAGCGTGCGCCTGGGTGAATCGATCGACCCCTCAAGCTTGATCGCAATTTCCGGGTGGCCATTATCTACGCCGCCGATGCCGACGGGCCCAACCAGATTGAGCCTTGCGTCGAGTGTCTGCGGGACGAGGTCGTATCGTGCGGAAATTGCCATATCGGCGCCTTCAGCGCGAAGCCTGATGCCGGTGAGGCTCGCGCGGCCGGCCGTGGCCGCGATCGAGCCGTTGCCCTGAAACGAGAGTGCACCGCCGGCGAGCGCCGCCTCCATGCGCTCCCGGATCAGCCTCCCCTCGATCGGCAAACCTTCGTCGACGCTGCGGATCACCGCCTCGAATGCGGACGGATCGAGTTGCGCAAGCTTGCCGTCCTCGATGCTGAAGGTGCCCTTGCCCTGCAGCGATCCGATGAGCGCAACCGGACTTCGCCCGCGGGCCTCGATCTCAGCTTCCAGGTTCAGCCTGCCGGATATCGGCGGGCGATTACCAGGAAACAGCGCCGCCACATCAGCCTTCGTCAGCTTGATCCGACTCCTCGCGCTGAGTTCGTCGCCATTGCGTTCGAATGCGAGGCGGCCGGAAACGCGCCCGCCCGCCATGTCGGCTTCGAGATCGTCGAGCGCAACGCCGGCTGGTCCAAAAATCAGCGCACCATGCAGATTCTGCGTGACCAGCTGTGTCGTCAACGTGGTTCGCGCGGACGCCATCGCGATCCGCCCCGTGACCTGGCCGAGAATGCCGCCCGCAAATGGATCAGCAGGCCACCCGTTGCCGCGCTTTTCCGGTACCCCAACCGCCGCCGCAATCACCGCCGGAAGATCCACAGCACCGAGTCTGATATCGCCATCGAGGCCCACCGTTGGCGACAGAGTGATCGCGAGGCGGCCCGCGATGTCGCTGCCGGCGACCGTGCCGGTCATCTGGTCGAGTGCAACGACGCCGTCCGCATAATTCAAGCGCGCCGTCAACGTGGTCGGTAGTATGCCGGTGCGCGGGACCCGCACATTGGCCTGCACAACCGAAAGCGCGAGATTCGCGGCCGCCACCTGGTTTTGAGCCGTCTGCAGCGTCCCGCTCATCGACACATCGAGGCCGCCGGCCGTGACCTGCGCTGTCGCCGGCATGGGACTGTCAAGGCGCCCGGAGGTCTTGAACTCAAGCCTGCCTGCCTGATCATCAACGCTCACCAACTTGTCGAGCCCTATTGCCTCCACCAGGGTGCGGCCGTCGCGGGCATCCATGCGACCCGCAAGGGCGATTTTGGCGGCACCGGGTTGGGTGAAAGTGGCGAGCAGCGAACCGTCGCTCGCCGCCTCGACGACCCCCTGCAAGCCAAATGCGAACGCGCCGGTGCTGCCGTCGACCTTGAAGCCGGCGCCGGCAGGCATTCCCGCCTCGCGCGCAGCCTGAGCATCGCTGCTGAGCGACCCGTGCAGCTGGGCAGGAAGCAAGCGCGAGCCGGTGCGGCGCAGTTCGGCGGCGGCCGGCGCGTAAAACTTCTCCAGCAGCGCCGCCGCGGCATCCGATGTCGGCACATCGAGATCAAGCGTAATCGCGCCGCGTGGGGCGAGCGTGCGGATATCGACGCTGCCGGCCGCCGCAACGCGCGTTCCTGCGAAATCGTCAATGGCCAGCCGTTCCACCGTCAGCGCCCGCTCATCGAACCGCAAGCGCATGTCCGTGCCCTTGGCCTCGACGCCGGCGATTGCCACCCGTCCGACATTGAGCGAGAGTGATCCTTGATGCGGCAGAGTGGGGTCGGCAGAGATGTGCTGCACAAGCGCATAAACGCGTGGGAGGTCGAGAGTGGAGGCGTGGAGCGTGCCCGATATCTGCGCGGCGCGATCCGCGGTCGGCTCGAAATAGGTGAAATTGCCTTCCAGCGCGTCGCGGTCGTATTCGGCCTTGAAGCGGTCGAATACGATGCTTTCCCCGCCCAGGCGGATATCGCCCTCCGCGCGGAACGAACCCGTGAAGCCGTCCGCGCTGCTGGCTGTAAGCCAGGAGACGAGCGCGCGCGAGTCTCTGGTTTCGATGCGACCCTGGCCCGCAAAAGGGGCGCCGCGCGCCGCCGGGTCCGGACGGCCGCGCAGCCGCAGTTGCGTTCCGCCAGGCGCACGCAATTCCAGCGAATCCAGGCTCCATACACCACCATCACCGCGCAAATTGGCGCTCACCTCTTGCAGTGGCGCATCCGCAAGGGTCACCACATCGGCCCTGATGCCAAAATTCACGCGGACCGGCGGCAGGTTCGCCGCGCCGAAATTATCGGCCATGGCACGCAGTGCGACCAGCGGTCGGCGTCGTCCCGGCCCTGGTAAACCGAGCAGGCGATCGAGATCGATCCGGGTGGCCGCGAGCGTCACGTCCAGTTCCGGCTGTGCTCCAAAGACCAGGTTGGCACGGCCGCGAAGCTGGACGGACCGCTCCTCCGATCCGTACTGAAGATTGATGCCCTCCAGGAGCACAGCCTCCCAGTTGACGCGCATTCTCGCGTTGACGCGCCATGGCTCGTTGAAGCCTGGTGTTGCCCGTCCGGCGGTCTGCGACCATTGCAGGTTGCCAGCGAAATGCGGCATGCCGCGCTCGATCCAGACGGCGCTATCCACTTCGCCGACACCGACATGATCGACAGTATCGACGAGGAGCCGCACTTTGACGGCGCCGTCAGCGGTTGCGCGATCCGCCGCGATGCGAAACTCATAGTTCTCGCCGCCGACCGCGACGAAGCCCTCGCCCTTCGCGGGGCCGAGGAGAGAGCGAACCTCGCCATTGAATTCCAGCTTGTCGAGAACGAGCGAATGACCCGGCGCATCGGCAAGAATGATGCGCCCCTTCTCAACCGCGAAGTGCGCAATCGAGACCGCGTCCGGATCGAGGGCGAACAAGGGAGCCGGTAATTCGAGACGCTCGCCGCCGCCGAATCCGACTGAAATCTCGGGCGCTTCGAGCCCCACGTCGGATACCAGGAGCTGGCCACGCATAAGCGCGCCCAATGCCAGTTCGACTCGCAGCGCCTTGGCCCGAACTTCGGTCGGTCCGTCAGGCCGGCCCAGTGCGATATGCTGCAGCTTCAATGTTGGAGTCGGCAGCAGGCGCAAATCGATCGGACCGCCAATTCGAACATCCAATCGGGTGAGACGTGAAATCTCAGTCTCGAAGGCGCCGCGATAACGTCCCCAATCAATAAAAAGGGGCCCGACCAACGCCGTTACCAGCACCAGGATCAACGCAATCGCGGCACTGAGCAACGCCCTCTGCATTCCGCTACCTCACCGAACTCAAGCTACGGCGGACGTTGAACCGACCCGCCCCAATCAAGCACAAATTGCCGTGCGTGTCTGCCGGCGACGTGGCCAGGATGGCCCCCGATCCTGGGATGAATACCCACCGCACGGTAGGATGATGATAAGAATCAGCGCAGAAGGGATCGGAATGGTCGCTGGTCGCGCACTGGTTACTCCCCCTCCCCGCTTGCGGGGAGAGGGTCCCTGCAAGCGGGGAGAGGTGAAGGAACCATTACGTCAAGCTCACCATAACGCGCTCTACACGGAGAGCCCCGATGATGGAAACGCGTAAACTATTAAAGTGCCCCGCAGCTTTGGCGGCAGCCGTGCTGGCCGTGTCTTTCGCCGAGTGTGCTCCCGCGTCTGCGGCTGACCCGCCCACGGAAGAGCAGATCGTCAAGGCCTTGACCCCGATACGGACCCGCAGTCTCACGCTGACGCCTGCGGATGCTGGCGGCACGGTGGAAAAGAAGCTCCTCGATTCCGTAAGGAACCGTCCGGCCCATTCGCTGACGCCCAGCGAGCGCGAGCAAATCGCGGCCGCCGCCGCCGCCAAGCCGAGCATCGATATCGAGATCAACTTCGATTACCGGTCGGCCAAGATCAGCCGTTCGGCGACAGCAGTCATCAATACTCTCGGCAAGGCGCTTTCGCGTGAGGACCTCAAGGGCACAACGATCATTCTCGCGGGACACACCGACGGCAAGGGCAGCGTCCCTTACAACCAGGACCTCTCGGAAAAACGAGTCGACATAGTGAAGCGCTACCTCGTGGATCACTTCAAGCTGTCGCCGACGACCCTGGTGGCCGTCGGTTATGGCAAGACCAGGCTCAAGAACGAAAATGATCCGTTCGGTCCGGAAAACCGCCGCGTGCAGGTCGTGAACATGGAGGATAACAATTGACCAGACGGCTGGCATCAGAGCGGCGGATAGCATCTGAAATAGTCGCTCGCTTCAGCCAATCTGAAGTGATCGGATCGTCGTGGAAGCGATAACAATGGACTGGTCCGAGGGAAGGATGTAGGGGCGACCCTCATTTGCGCTAACTTACGCTGTGCTGTGCCTCTACAGCGGGCGATGTGGGAGGACGCCGCTTGTGCGGCTGCTCCAACATTAGAACTTGATCGATGCCCCACTATCGATGCCCCACTCCCATCAGCTTGGCTGAAGCGATCTCCCAGGGGCCAGCGGCATATCCGAGCGGGCTTTCTGCCGGTACAGTTCTATCGGTACACTGGAGCGCTGCCGCATTGCCATGCCAATACGCAGCAGAAGGGAGGAGACGATGACAACGAGGACCTTATGCGGGGCGTTGCTGCTCTCGTGCCTGCCGTCGCTTGCCTTGGCGCAGACGCCGACGGTCAAGATCGGGGTTCTGAACGATCAGTCAACCGTCTATTCCGACAGCCAGGGTATTGGATCCGTGATCGCGGCTCAGTTCGCGGTCGACGACTACGCCGGTACGCTCGGCCTGAAGGCGGAGGTCGTTTCGGCTGACCACCAGAACAAAGTCGATATTGGCGCGACCATTGCGCGCAACTGGTACGAGGTCCAGGGCGTCGACGCGATCATGGATCTGCCGAATTCGGCAATAGCGCTCGCCGTGAACGTGCTGGCGCGCGATCTCAACAAGGTGCTGATCGGATCGGGGGCCGGGACCGCGGAATTGACCGGCAAGTCGTGCACGCCCAACACGATTCACTGGACTTATGACACCTGGGAGCTCGGCCACGGTTTCGCCAAGGCGATCTTTGCGCGCGGCGGCAAGAAGTGGTTCTTCATCTCGGCCGACTATGCGTTCGGCAAGGACCTGGAAAGCAATGCGTCGGACGAGATCACGGCGCTGGGTGGCCAGGTACTGGGCGCAGTGCGCGCGCCGATCGGCAATGCGGATTTCTCGTCGTACCTGCTGCGCGCCCAGGCCTCGGGCGCCGATACCATCGCTTTCGCCAATGCGGGCGGCGATCTGTCCAATGCGCTCAAGCAGGCGGCCGAGTTCGGCCTTGTCGGCAAGGTGCGAATGCCGGGCTTTGTGTTCCAGATCAACAATGTCCAGGCGCTCGGCCTGAGCGCGAGCCAGGGCGTACTTGGCTTTATGCCGTTCTATTGGGACCAGAACGATGCGAGCCGCGCCTTTGCCAGGCGCTTCCAGGATAAGCATCCGCGCAAGATCATGCCGAACGACATGCAGGCCGGCGTCTACGCGGCGACCGTGCACTACCTCAAGGCCGTGGCGGCTCTCAAGGACGGCCGCGACGGAAAAGCCGTGGTGGCAAAAATGAAGGAACTGCCCACCAACGATCCCCTCTTTGGCGAAGGCACGATCCGCCCCGACGGACGGAAGATTCATGCGGTCCATCTTTATGAGACCAAGAAGCCTTCGGAATCGAAGGGCGAGTGGGATTACTTCAAGCTGATTTCCACGGTTCCGGCCGATCAGGCGTTCCGTCCTCTTGCCGAAGGCGGCTGCGCGCTTGTCAAGGGTTGAGCCGGTTTGCTTGTAGCGCGGATTGAACGGAGCGAAATCCGAGGCGGCGTTGCCGTATTGCGAGGGCGGTCCCGGATTTCGCTGCGCTCAATCCGGGCTACCGTTGCGACCGTTGCTGCCAGGGAACGTGTCAAAGCGGGGAGGATTCGGCGTGGCCAACAATGTGTCGGACGATCTCAAGGCCAGCGCGCTTGCTTATCATCGCACGCCCAGGCCCGGGAAACTGACAATCGAGGCGACCAAGCCGCTCGCGACCCAGCACGATCTCGCGCTTGCCTATACGCCGGGCGTAGCGGTTGCCTGTGAGGCGATCGCGGCCGAGCCGGCGGAAGCCGCAACACTGACGGGACGGGCGAACCTCGTCGCTGTGGTCACCAACGGCACGGCGGTGCTGGGGCTCGGCAATATCGGCCCGCTGGCCGGCAAGCCCGTGATGGAGGGCAAAGCGGTCCTGTTCAAGAAGTTTGCCGGCATTGATGTGTTCGACATCGAGATCGAGGCCAAGGACGTTGATCGTATCGTTGACGTGGTGGCGGCGCTCGAACCTACTTTCGGCGGCATCAACCTGGAGGACATCAAGGCCCCGGAATGCTTCGAGGTCGAGGCGCGGCTCCAGCAGCGCATGAAGATTCCGGTCTTCCATGATGACCAGCATGGCACCGCCATCATCGTCGCCGCCGCCGTAAAAAACGCGCTGTTTCTTACGGGCAAGAGCATCGACCAAGTCAAAATCGTGACCTCCGGTGCCGGCGCCGCAGCGCTTGCCTGCCTCAATCTCTTGGTTTCGCTGGGCGTGCAGCGCGAAAATATCTGGGTCACGGACATCGAAGGGGTCGTCTATAAGGGCCGCACGGTCCTGATGGATCGCTGGAAAAGCGTGTATGCGCAGAAGACCGACAAGCGCAAACTTGCCGACGTGATCGTTGACGCCGACGTATTTCTCGGGTTGTCGGCGCCTGGCGTGCTCAAGCCGGAGATGGCAGCCCGCATGGCGGCACGCCCGCTCATCATGGCGCTTGCCAATCCAACGCCGGAAATCATGCCCGACGAGGCGCTTAGAGCAAAGCCCGACGCGCTGATCTGCACAGGGCGCTCCGACTTCCCGAACCAGGTCAACAATGTCCTCTGTTTTCCCTACATATTTCGCGGTGCGCTCGACGTCGGCGCCACCTCGATCAATGAGGCGATGAAGATCGCGGCCGCCGATGCCATCGCGGCACTCGCGCGGGAGACGCCCTCAGAGGTCGCGGCGCGCGCCTACGGCGGCGAGGCGCCGATCTTCGGGGCAGGGTCGCTGATTCCCAACCCGTTCGATCCGCGGCTCATCCTGCGCATTGCGCCGGCGCTCGCCGAGGCGGCGATGAAGTCGGGTGTCGCCACGCGCCCGATCGCCGACATCGACCGTTACCGCGAGCGCCTCAACGCCTTCGTGTTCCGCTCCGGTTTCATCATGAAGCCACTGTTCACGAAGGCCAAGACCGATCCCAGGCGGGTGGTCTATGCCGAGGGCGAGGACGAGCGGGTGTTGCGGGCCACCCAGGTTGTGGTTGAGGAGGGGCTGGCAAAGCCCATTCTGATCGGCCGGCCCAGCGTCATCGAGGCGCGGCTCAAGCGCTTCGGGCTTGCCATCCGTCCAGACCGCGATTTTATGATCGTCAATCCGCAGGATGATCCGCGCTATCGCCAGTTCGTTGATCTCTATGTCATGGCCGCCGGCCGCAGCGGGGTGACGGTTGATGCGGCTCGCACCGTGATGCGCACCAATGCCACCGTCATCGCGACCTGCATGATCCGTGCGGGCGACGCCGATGCCGCCATCTGCGGGGTCGAGGGTGGCTACATGAGCCATCTGCGGCACATTCGTGATGTCATAGGATATGCGCCGGGAGTTGAAGATTTCGCGGCGCTGTCGCTGATCATCTCCGGCAAGGGGCACTTCTTCCTCGCCGATACCCAGGTGCGCTGCGATCCGACTGCCGAGGAGATCGCCGAAATGGCGGTGCTGGCCGCCGCCCATGTGCGCCGGTTTGGCCTGAAGCCCAAAATTGCCCTCGTATCCCATTCGAATTTCGGCAGCTTCGATTCACCATCGGCACGCAAGATGCGGCGCGCCACCGCAATGCTGAGAGATATGAAGGTCGATTTCGAGGTTGACGGCGAGATGAACGCGGACGCCGCGCTCGACCCGGTTCAGCGCGAGCGCACCTATCCGCATTCCCGTCTCAAGGGGCAGGCCAATGTGCTGATCTTCCCGAACCTTGACGCCGCCAACATTGCCTATGAGGCCATAAAGGTATTGGCCGATGCGCTGCCGGTCGGCCCGATCCTGATCGGCGCGGCGTGCCCCGTCCATGTGCTCACGCCGTCGGTCACGGCACGGGGCATCGTTAACATGACGGCCGTTGCGGCGGTCGAGGCGCAGGCGTGTTCGTCGTAGGGCGCGCAAAATCGCCTACTCCGGCGGGGCGAGTTACGCAATCATCGCCGACGATTTTGCCCACGCGGCCGGACGGCGCGGCCGGACCGCGCAGGCATTGCGGCCGTAAGGCCGAGTATGAACAAGCGGCACGGTCGCGCGCGATGCCCAGCCTACGATCGCCTCGCCGGAAATACGCCCATCCGGTCCTGAACCTCTGGGGGCACGTTGTAATCGCGCATTAAAGTTCGGCTGTTTCGCAGGCCGCAGGCTTCGCGCTGGACGACCAACATCCACAGCGCAAGGCCGGCCTCGGCCACCAACCTGCGCCGCGCCTGCTGTTCGGCTGGCCTTGCATTAGACGGCGGATGCAGGGCATCGAATTGGCGCAGCTTCGCGAGCGCCGCTTCGAGTGCCCGACCCAAACGGCCGAGCGCCGAAGCCTGGTCCTGGATGATCTCATAGCCCAGGAGGTCGGCGGGGGTTTTGAAGCGATCAAAGCGCGAGTTGCGGGGCATGGCGGTCCCAGATCTGCTTCTGCAATACTGCCATACGACCGAGGCGCGCAATGCTCGTGCTCTTGTTTAGGGGGATGCCAGTCCGGTTGGAGCCCTCGCCATCTCTCCGCGTCGCCGGGCTTGTCCCGGCCTCCCGACTGTTTTTGCTCGATGCCTTGAAAATTCGAGTCGCCGGGACAAGTCCGGCGACGACGCTGTTGTCATTGATAGCGATCGATATCCGCTTTAGCCGTTCAATAGATCAATAGACCGAGAGGTACCGCAGCGGCGACAAGACTCCGATGACGATCACGATCGCGCGCACGATCTGCCTGGCGCGGCCATCGATCGGCCGGAGGTTGACCAGATAGAGAACCAGGATGACAACGAGAAATGTGATTAGGACACTGATCAGAAGGGACATGAGACCCTCGCCGAATGAATGGCGCGAAGGCGGTTTCAGCAATGGACATTCCAAATTAGCCCGTCAGCCGGTCGTGATAACAACCCATAAAGACATTCCGGGTTCCCGGCAGCCGCGGGTTTCGACGGTTGCGGCGCCAAATCGGCGTCTGCTATAGGCTGGCGGGCTCATGGTATTCTCATGCGTCATTCCGGGTCCCGAGCCCAGCGAGGGAGCCGGGAATTCCTATCCTCGGATCGGTGGCTATGGATTCCGGGCTCGCCGCGCCCCGGAATGACACTGACCGAGAAAGAACGATAAAGCCGCAACGTCGGGAACCGTAAATCATGTCAGTCGATAGCGCGACCGTCCGGCGCATCGCGCATCTGGCGCGCATTGCGGTCAAGGAAGAGGAGATCGAGCACCTCAAGGGCGAACTCAATGCCATGCTGGCCTTCGTGGAGCAGCTATCGGGGTTGGATGTTGCGGCGGTCGAGCCGATGACGTCCGTTACCCCGATGGTCATGAAGAAACGCCCGGACGTGGTGACCGATGGCGAGATTGCGGATGATATCGTAAGCAATGCACCGGCCACCCAGGATCATTTCTTTCTGGTGCCCAAGGTGGTCGAATAGTCGAACGAGCCAGCAGATGTGCGACGAATGTGAAGAATTCCCCGTCCAGTACGTGGCCTATTTCAACAAAGCGGGCGGCAAGCTGTGGCGCCCCGCGCAGAAGGCCGCGACCCGGCCATGGGCGATCGACATTCGTCCGGCCGAGCCGGTGCCGGCCTTAGTCCGCGAAGTACGACACTTCATTTGCGATGAGCCCCAGCCCGCACAGAAAACCCTGCCGGCGCAGGAAGAGGAAGGTGTCGCCTGATGTGCCTCGCCTGTGAAATGGACGCGCTGTGGTTTGCGGAAATGGAAGCGGCGGTGCGTGCTTCTTCACCTCTCCCCGCAAGGGAGAGGTCGTCGGCGAGCGTAAGCGAGACGGCGGGTGAGGGGCTCTCGGATCATGGTAAGGGCGAGAGCCCCTCACCCACCCCTCCCCAAAGTGGAGAGGTGAAAGCTCCCTTCATCTGCGAGGAGACGCGCTCGCAATGAGCCAACTCACCTCGCTCACTCTTTCGCAGGCGCGTGATTTCCTGCGCAAGCGAGAGTTCTCCGCGGTCGAACTGACCAAGGCCCACGTGGCGGCCCTCACGGAGGCCCGCGCACTCAACGCGTTCGTGCTGGAAACGCCGGAACGGGCGCATGAGATGGCCGCGCGCGCCGATGTGGCTCTCGCCAAAGGCGAGGGCGGGTTGCTTGCTGGCGTGCCGCTCGGCGTCAAGGACATGTTCGCGACGAGGGGCGTACGCACCACCGCGTGCTCGCACATCCTCGACACCTTCGTGCCGACCTACGAATCGACGGTCACCGCCAACCTGTGGCGCCACGGCGCCGTGATGCTGGGCAAGCTCAACAACGATGAGTTCGCGATGGGCTCGTCCAACGAGAGCTCGTATTTCGGCCCGGTGATCTCGCCGTGGCGTCGCAAGGGCGCGAACACGCCGCTTGTTCCGGGCGGTTCGTCAGGCGGTTCGGCCGCGGCCGTCGCCGCGAATATCTGCCTCGGCGCCGTCGGCACCGATACCGGCGGCTCGATCCGGCAGCCCGCTGCTCTCACCGGTATCGTCGGCATCAAGCCCACCTATGGCCGCTGTTCCCGCTGGGGCATCGTGGCCTATGCGTCCTCGCTCGACCAGGCGGGCCCGTTCGCTCGCACGGTGCGCGACGCCGCCATTCTGCTGGGCTCGATGGCCGGCCACGATCCGCGGGACACCACTTCGGTCGATATCCCGGTGCCCGATTACGAGGCGGCGCTGACGCGATCCGTCAAAGGCATGAAGGTCGGCATTCCGAAGGAGTACCGGGTCGAGGGGATGCCGGGCGAGATCGAAGCGCTGTGGCGACGCGGCGCCGGTTGGCTCAACGACGCGGGCGCCGAGATCGTCGAAGTGTCGCTGCCACACACCAGATACGCCCTGGCAGCCTACTACGTCGTCGCGCCCGCCGAGGCGTCGTCGAACCTCGCGCGCTATGACGGCGTCCGCTATGGCCTGCGCGTGGGAGGCCGTGACATCATCGACATGTACGAGCAGACCCGGGCGGCGGGCTTCGGCAAGGAAGTGCGCCGGCGTATCATGATCGGCACCTATGTGCTGTCCGCCGGCTATTACGATGCCTATTACCTGCGCGCCCAGAAGGTGCGCACGCTGATCAAGCGCGATTTCGAGGACTGTTTCCGCGCCGGCGTCAACGCGGTCCTCACGCCCACGACGCCATCGGCCGCCTTCGCGATCGGCGAGAAGACTGCGGACCCGATCGAGATGTATCTCAACGACGTGTTCACCGTGACGGTGAACATGGCTGGCCTGCCCGGCATTTCGGTGCCAGCGGGGCTCGATTCACAAGGTTTGCCCCTTGGCCTGCAACTGATCGGCCGGCCGTTCGATGAGGAGACGCTGTTCTCGCTGGGTGCGGTGATCGAAGCGGCGGCGGGGACGTTTGCGCCGGAGAGGTGGTGGTAGGGCGAGCCGCGATCGACCTGTAGCGGTGCCGAGTACGGTATTCGGGGGATGCTCAACCCGGGCGACGCTCATGAAAAGGTCGCCGAATCAGGAGATTCGGCGACCCAATGCGATCTTCGGATTGGCTACGGGGCCAACCAGGCGGTGTTGCGTGACGGCGCGAACCCGACCGGGACGCGAGCGACTTCCTTCAGGGACTTGATATCGACAACCGACACGTCGTTCGTTTGCGGGTTAGCCACGTACGCCGTCTTGTCGTCAGGCGAGATCGTCACCCAGTTCGCGCCCTTGCCGCCAAGAGCGGCACCTCCGAGGAGCTTCAGGTCCGGCAGCGAGTATGCGTAGAGAGTACTGTTTTTGCTGCTGTCAATCACCAGGGTCTTTTGATCCGAGGTGATGGCCATGCCGTGAGAGACCCCGCCGAAGGGGTTCTGTTGTGCCGCCGGGATGTCGGGTAGGTTGATGAAATTGGTTGTCACATGCGTATCAAAATCAATGACTGAAAAACCGTGACGCGTGTTTTGCGCGTATATCTTGTCGGTAGAGCCGTCGGGTTTCGTCGTTATCGCCATAGGCGAGGGGGCGGGACTCATTGTCAAAGTCCACGCGACCTCGTTGGTTCGCGTGTCGATGACGTCCAACAGGTTCGGCGCCGGTTTGGCGGCTCTGACGCCCCCGCCGACCACATACTTGCCGTCAGGCGTCACATACAGGTCGTGGATGCCGCCCCGAATCGGGATGGTCTTGATGTTCTGAAGCGAGGCGGTGTCGATCACGTCGACGCCGCCATTCAGTTCGGCCTTGATCTCCGGAAAAGCCGACAAGTCGTCCCACGCCTGCGCGATCGCGACATAGAGAAACCGCCCATCGGGCGTCGGTGCGATAAGGTTGGGGACACCGCTTAGAGGAATTTTTTTGGTTATTTGCAGCGTCTTTCCGTCGATAACGGTGAGCGTTCGCAGCCATTCCTCGGTGATGTAAATCCGGCTGCCGTCTGTCGCTGCCGCAACCCCATGGACCGCCTCGACCCCCGGGATCTCCGCCACCACCTTGTTCGTGGCGGGATCAATGATGGAGACGGTATCGCCGGCATTGTTGGTTTGGACGATCCGCAGCTTCGATTGTTGCGCAGCCGCCAGGGAGAACGATACCGTGCACACAAGGACCCCAGCCAAGGCTGCGAGTCCTCCACGAAACGCCTGCTTGCTTGTCATCTTCGTCATCCTTCTATTCAACGACCAGCTTCCTCCCGAACGTCAGGAAGCGCGTTGGTTCATCAGGAGATCCGTTCACTTCGCGCCCATGACCCATTCTCTCAATGTCTGCCAGTCCGGGTCGTTCTTCGACGCGAATTGCTGGCCGCCATTGTGACGGGGGTCGCCGCCGGCCTGTTCGGCGAGCGGATGCTTGAGCAGTCGGCTATCTTCGTAGCCGGCCGTCACCACTTTCTGGATCAACTGGAAATTCTGGCGCGACTGCTCTTCGTTCCAGGTCGTGGCGCCCTGTGACAGCTGCACGAGATGGAACGGGGCGTTATTGATCGAATGGCAAGCAAAGCATCGCGTATGGCCCGGACGCTTGGCAAGGAAGACGGCCTGAACCTTCTCCTTGAAGAACGGGTAATCCAGCGTCGGTGCCGCTGCTTGACCATTCGCCTGAGTCAAAGCCCCGCCTGCCGCAAAGCATACACATGCCGCAGCGACCACATAAGGCGAGGTTCTATCCATGCGGTGCATAGAGACCTCCCATAAGGCTATCTGGTAGGAAACGCAGCAGGCTACGCCCGAGCGAAAGCGCTCGTCAAGTTGCCGCGTGTGCGGTCGAGACTTTTCGGGAAGTAGCCCATCGCGTTGATCCCGCCCCGACGCGATCGGAGGTCTTGCGGATACGATCGCTGCACGGTGCTCGCCGATCTCGACGTGCGTAAGATGCGAAAAGAGCTCAAATTGAGTCAGGCCGAATTTGCAGCCCAGTTCGGTCTATCGGCCGCGACTGTTCGGGATTGGGAGCAGAATCGAGGCAGGCCGGAAGACGCTGCGCGGGGTACAGCTCCATGTGATCAAAAAAGAGTCCGACGCCGTGCGGCGCGCTCTCGCGTCCACGCGGTCGTGAAACTGCCGACCTTGCATCCGCTTTAGCCCCCCGTTATATAACCGCCATCTCACACGCGGATCTTGGCCCACAAGGCCGTCCGGTGGCCGACCGGCGGCCCCCTTCCCTACCCTCCCCTGCATGCGGGGAGGGCAGGGAAGGGGCCGCAGAGGCTCACGGTTCCGCGGCGGAACAACCGGAGAATATGAATGGCGCTTCCCGATTATTCGATGCGCCAGCTGCTCGAGGCTGGCGTTCATTTTGGTCATCAGTCGCATCGCTGGAATCCGAAGATGAAGAATTACATCTTCGGTTCTCGCAACAACATCCACATCATCGACCTCGCTCAGACCGTACCGCTGCTGCATCGCGCGCTCGCGGCCGTGAGCGACACCGTCGCTAAGGGCGGCCGCATTCTGTTCGTCGGCACCAAGCGGCAGGCCCAGGACGCGGTCTCGCAGGCCGCCAAGAAATCGGCGCAGTATTACGTCAATTCGCGCTGGCTGGGCGGTACGCTCACCAACTGGAAGACCATCTCGGAATCGATCAAGCGGCTGCGCAAGCTCGACGAGCTTCTCAGCGCCGGGGAGGCCCAGGGTTATACCAAGAAGGAACGGCTGACACTGACCCGCGAGCGCGACAAGCTCGACCGCGCGCTCGGCGGCATCAGGGACATGGGCGGCCTTCCGGACCTCGTATTTGTGATCGACACCAACAAGGAAGATATCGCGATCAAGGAAGCGCGTCGGCTCAGCATCCCGGTTGCTGCCGTTGTAGATACCAATTGCGATCCCGACGGCATCACCTATGTGGTGCCTGGTAACGATGACGCCGGCCGCGCCATCTCGCTTTATTGCGATCTCGTCGCCAAGGCGGCGATCGACGGGATCTCACGTGCCCAGGGCGATCTGGGCATCGATATCGGCGCCGCCGAGGAGCCGATTGCCGAGCCAGCGGCGGCCGAAAAGGCCGACGGGCTGGGCTTCGAAGCGCTGTCCGGTCCGCGGGGCGTGGCAGATGACCTCAAGAAGCTTTCCGGCGTGTCGCCGGCGATCGAGAAGAAGCTCAACGACCTCGGCCTCTTCCATTATTGGCAGATCGCCGGCCTCAGCCCCACGGCCGCCCACAATGTCGGCGAGGAGGTTGGCTTGCCGGGGCGCGTCGATGGCTGGATCGCCCAGGCCAAGAAACTGGGCGCCGAGTAAGACAGGATGACCGCGATGGCGAACGTAACCGCTCAAATGGTCAAGGAACTCCGCGAGAAGACCGGCGCGGGCATGATGGATTGCAAGGCTGCGCTCGGCGAAACCGCCGGCGAGATGGAAGCCGCCGTCGACTGGCTGCGCAAGAAAGGCCTCGCCAAGGCCGCCAAGAAGGCCGGTCGCATTGCCGCGGAGGGTCTGATCGGAGTTGCGGTCAGCGGGCTCAAGGGCGTTGTGGTCGAGGTCAATTCGGAAACCGATTTCGTTGCCCGCAACGACATGTTCCAGGGCCTCGTGCGCATGATCGCCAACGTCGCCCTCGATGCCGGCACAGACGTGGAGGCGATCAAGGCCGGCAAGGTCGGCGATGTTACTGTTAACGACGCCATCAATTCGGCAATCGCGACCATCGGCGAGAACATGACGCTGCGCCGCGCCGGGCAGGTCTCGGTCAACGCTGGCGCAGTGGGTACGTATGTGCACAACGCGGTATCGGAAGGTCTGGGCAAGATCGGCGTGATCGTCGCCCTCGAATCGCCGGGGCAGAAAGACGAACTGACGGCGCTCGGTCGTCAGGTCGCGATGCACGTCGCCGCCTCCAATCCGCAGGCCGTCGACCCTGCCGGGCTTGATCCGCAGGTGGTGGCGCGGGAACGGGATATCCTGGCCGACAAATTTCGCGCCCAAGGCAAGGCTGAAGCGATGATTGCCAAGATCGTCGAATCCGGTCTTAAGACCTTCTACAAGGAGGTCTGCCTGTCGGATCAGCCCTACATCCATGATCCGGGCAAGTCCGTCGCCCAGGCGCTGAAGGATGCCGAAGGCAGGGTCGGCGGCGCCATCAGGGTGACGGGCTTCGTGCGCTATGCGCTCGGTGAAGGCATCGACCGCCATGACACGGATTTCGCGGCCGAGGTGGCGGCTGCCGCGGGCAAGACCTGAGGCGCACCGGGACCGCGGGCATCCTGCCCGCCCTACAAAAGAGCGAGCGGGACGCCCGCGCTCGGGAGGGGTGGCCGTGCCAAGATACCGCCGCGTGATCGTCAAGCTCTCAGGCGAGGCGCTCAGCGGGCCTGAGGCGTTCGGCATTCATCAGCCTACTGTCGATCGCTTCGCTGCCGACATCGTGGCGGCCCGCGGCCGCGGCATCACGATCGGGGTCGTGGTCGGGGGCGGCAATGTGTTACGCGGCGTCCAGGTCGCGGCCCACGGCGTGTCGCGGCCGACGGGAGACGCCATGGGCATGCTGGCAACCGTCATGAATGCGCTGGTGCTCGAAGCCGCGCTCGAGCGCGCCGGGGCCCCGGCGCGCACGATGTCGGCCTTGACCATGCCGCAGGTTTGCGAGACCTATGAACGCGCCCGGGCGATGCGCCATCTCGATGATAATAAGGTGGTGATATTCGCTGGCGGTACCGGCAATCCGTTTTTCACAACCGATACCACGGCGGTCTTGCGCGCCGCCGAAATGGGCTGCGATGCCGTCCTCAAGGCCACCAATGTGGACGGGGTCTACACGGCCGACCCGAAGCAGGATCCGGGCGCAAAGCGTTACGATCGGCTGACCCATGAGGAGGCATTCCGGCGCGAACTCAAGGTCATGGACGCGACAGCGTTTGCTCTTGCCCGCGAAAACCGTACGCCTATCATCGTATTCTCGATACGTGAGCCCGGCGCGATCGAGGCCGTGCTGAGTGGGTCGGGCCGTGCGACCATTGTGTGCTAGTAGGCCGAATTCTATGAAACCGATCATATGCGAATGCGGTCATTCCGGGGCGCCACCGAAGGTGGCGAGCCCGGAATCCATAATCCTCGGCCGGTGGTTATGGATTCCAGGCTCGCCGCGGAGCCTGTCATCGGGCCGGCCGGAGGCCGGACCCGTTGGCGGAGCCCCGGAATGACACCGCATATGATTCGAAATTCAAAAACGCTGAACTGGTAGCAGGCGGAAGCAGTTGTAGGGTGGGCAAAAGCAAGCGTGCCCACCTCGGATGCGGCAAATGGTGGGCACGCTTCGCTTTGCCCACCCTACCGAAGGAGCGCCTGGCGCGCGGCAAATACGACGAAAAAAACGGCCACACCGGCCCCGCCGTCCCCCGCCTGCGGGGGAGGATAGGCTACGGGGCTTCGACGTGGCCGGCTGTCGGGGAGATGCGAGATGGCGACCGCGAACTACGACCTCAACGAAATCAAGCGCCGTATGCAGGGCGCCGTGCAAGTGCTCAAGCAGGAGCTTGGTGGGCTACGCACCGGTCGCGCTTCCCCCGGCATGCTCGACCCCGTGCAGGTCGACGCTTACGGCACTCACATGCCGCTCAACCAGCTCGCTACCATCAGCGTGCCGGAGCCTCGCCTCCTCAGCGTGCAGGTCTGGGACAAGGCCATGGTGCATGCAGTCGAGAAGGCGATCATCAATTCCAATCTTGGATTAAATCCGGCGACCGAAGGGCAGGTATTGCGGCTGCGCATCCCTGAGCTCAATCAGGAACGCCGTAAGGAGATGGTCAAGGTCGCCCACAAATACGCGGAGGCCGCGCGGGTGGCGGTCCGCCATGTGCGGCGAGACGCGCTCGATCTGCTGAAGAAGCTCGAAAAGGATGGCAAGATCAGCGAAGACGATCACACCCGCATGTCCGCCGAGGTCCAGAAAGCCACCGACCAGGTTGTTGCCGAAGTCGACCAGACGCTTGCCGGCAAAGAAAAAGAGATCATGACGGTTTGAGTGCGGACTGCGACGCCCGGAGAAGAGGATGCCTGAGGCTTCGGCTTCGACCAAAGTGCCGGACGCGGCCGCGCCCTCTCCCTACCCTCCCTCGCAAGCGGGGGGTAGGGAGGGGGTTGAGCCGCCACGCCATGTGGCCGTCATCATGGACGGCAACGGCCGCTGGGCAGCCGAGCGGGGCCTGCCGCGCGGGGAAGGCCACCGCCGCGGGGTCGAAGCCCTGCGTCGCGCGGTGCGGGCGGTCGGCGAATTGGGTATCGAGATTCTGACGATCTATTCGTTCAGTTCCGAGAACTGGTCGCGGCCGGCCACTGAAATCAGGGATCTGATGGGGTTGCTGCGCCGCTTCATCCGCAACGACCTCGCGGAGCTTCATAAAAACAATATCCGGGTGCGCGTCATCGGCGAGCGCCGAGGTCTTGAGCCGGAAATCCGGCGCCTCCTGGAGGAGGCCGAAGATCTGACCCGGAACAACAACGGTCTCCTGCTGGTCGTTGCGTTCAATTACGGCGGACGCCAGGAAATCGCGCGCGCGGCACAACGCATCGCCGCATTGGTCAAGGCCGGCACTCTGCAGCCCGACGACATCACGGCGGACGTCATCGGCAGGCATCTCGATGCACCGGATCTGCCCGACCCGGACCTGTTGATTCGCACCAGCGGGGAGCAGCGCTTGTCGAATTTTCTGTTGTGGCAATCGGCCTACAGCGAGCTGGTTTTCCTTCCGACCTATTGGCCGGATTTCGACCGCACCACGCTGGAAAACGCAATCGCGGAATACCGACGCCGTGAGCGTCGATTCGGCGGCCTCAAGGCCTGCGCCGGATCATGATGCCGTGAACGAGACAGGCCCGACGCAGTCCGAATCCGCAGGCGAGCTTGGCAAGCGTGTTGCCTCCGGTGTCGTGATGGCGGCGCTCGCGCTCGGTGCGGTGGTGTTGGGGGATTGGCCGTTCGTGCTGTTCTGGACCGCGGCGGCGCTTGGCGTTTTCTGGGAGTGGAGCGCAATCGTTGCCGGTGGCGCCGCAGCGGTGCGGATGGTTGGGGCCGCGGCACTCGCCATCGTTGCGGTGACGGCGGGCATCGGACAAATCTTCGCTGCTGTGATGCTGCTTGCGGCGGGCGCGGCCGGAGTTGCCGGAATATGCGCCCCGAGCCGTCGCGCGTGGGCAGCAGGCGGCGTCGCCTATGCCGGCGCCGCGCTTATTGCACCGGTGGTGTTGCGCCGCGATCAGGAGGTCGGCCTCGTTGCCATCCTGTTTCTGTTCGCGGTCGTATGGGCCACCGATATTTTGGGTTATTTCATAGGCCGAGCGATCGGTGGGGCGAAGCTCGCCCCACAGGTCAGCCCGAAAAAGACCTGGTCCGGGGCCGTCGGCGGCGCCTTGGGTGCGCTTGCCGCCGGTGCCGCCGTGGTCCAGATCGCCGGCAATGCAGCACTTCTGCCAGCCGCATGTGTCGCGCTCGTGCTATCGATTGTTTCTCAGGCGGGAGACTTGTTCGAATCGGCAGTCAAGCGCCGGTTCGGAGTAAAAGATGCCAGCCATGTGATTCCTGGGCATGGCGGATTGATGGATCGACTTGACGGTTTCATCGTTGCCGCCGGCATGGCAGCATTGATCGGGCTGATCCGCGGGGGGCCGGACGCTTCGGCGCGCGGACTGCTGTGGTGGTAAATCACAGGTGATGTCCATGTCGGTTGTTCCGCTTGCACGGGCCGAAGCAGCTTCTCGCGCGAGCGAGATGTCGATCACGTTGCTGGGCGCCACTGGTTCGATCGGCACCAGTACCATTGATCTCGTGCGCTCGCAGCGCGACCGTTTTCGTGTCGAAGCAGTCACGGCCCAACGCAATGTCGGGGCGCTTGCCCGGGTGGCGCGGGAGTTGGGGGCAAAATTCGCCGTCGTCGCCGAGCCGGACTGCTACGGCGAGCTCGAGGACGCGTTGTCCGGAACCGGCATCGAGATGGCCGCCGGTACCGAAGCCGTCGTGGAAGCCGCGCAGCGCCCGGCGGATTGGGTCATGGCGGCGATCACCGGAGCGGCCGGGTTGCGGCCCACCATGACGGCGGTCGAGCGCGGCGCGACGGTGGCGCTTGCGAACAAAGAGTGTCTCGTCTGCGCCGGCACGCTGTTCATGCAAAAGGCGGCTGAGACTGGGGCGGTCGTGCTCCCGGTCGATTCCGAGCACAACGCGATCTTTCAGGCGCTCTCGGCGGGACGACGCGACGATGTCAGCCGGATCATACTGACGGCATCCGGCGGCCCTTTCCGGACCGCGTCGCTCGCCGAAATGCGCGCCGCGACAGTGCAGCAGGCGCTGCAGCATCCCAACTGGTCGATGGGTGCCAAGATCACCATCGACTCAGCGACGATGATGAATAAAGGTCTCGAACTGATCGAAGCCCATCATCTGTTCGGCTTTGGCTCCGGCCAGATCGATATCGTCGTGCATCCTCAATCGATCGTCCATGGGATCGTGGAATATCGGGACGGCTCCATGGTCGCTCAGCTCGGGCCACCCGATATGCGGGTCCCGATCGCCAATTGCCTGGCCTGGCCGGAGCGAATGCCGGGAGCCGCGCGCCTCGACTTCAAGCAGATGGCAACGCTCACCTTCGAGCCGCCTGATCCGGTGCGCTTTCCGGCGCTTGTTTTGGCGCGCGACGCGCTGGTCACGCAAAACGGGGCCCCCACGGTATTGAATGCGGCCAACGAGATTGCAGTCCAGGCGTTTATCGGTGGTCGTCTTGGCTTCGCCGGAATTGCCGCTCTGGTAGAGGCGACCATCGACAACGCCCATGGGCGCGGCATTATGCGTGAGCCGGTCGATGTAGACGACGCGATCGCGGTCGACCATAGCTCAAGATCGCTCGCTCAGAGCCTCTTGCCGGCGGTCGCCGGAAAGACGATGTGAGAGATTGCGGCGATCGTAACTCCTGTTGAGAATGAGGTTGTTGATGGGATCAAATGTGTTGTCCAGTCTTGGGGCCCTCGGCGGCAACTACACGAACTGGATCGTCCCGTTTCTCTTCGCCCTGACGATTATCGTGTTTTTTCATGAGCTTGGGCATTTTTTGGTGGCGCGCCTGTGCGGCATCAAGGTGCTGGTATTCTCGATCGGGTTTGGGCCGGAGCTGGTTGGCTTTTATGATCGCCGCGGCACCCGCTGGAAAATTTCCGCCATTCCGCTGGGCGGTTACGTGAAGTTCTTCGGCGATGAAAACGAGGCCAGCGTGCCGAGCGCGGCCACGCTGGCGGCAATGACGGAAGAAGAGCGAAAACAGAGCTTTCCGGGCCAGCCGGTGTCTGCACGCGCGGCAGTCGTAGCGGCCGGCCCGATTACCAATTTCATCCTTGCCATCGTGCTTTTTGCCGGCGTTTTCATGTCTTACGGCAAGACCACCGCGATCCCGCGGATTGCGGCGGTCGAGCCGAATAGCCCCGCGGCGGCTGCGGGCTTCAAGGTTGGCGACATCATCGTTTCGATCGACGGCAGGAAGATCGACAATTTCGGCGACGTCCAGCGAATCGTCAATTTCAGCCCCGGCGCGACCCTGACGATCGTTGTCGAGCGCGGCGCGGCTTTGTTCACGCTCAAGGCGACCCCGGCCGAAAAGGACAAGAAAGGGATGCTCGGGATCACGCGCTCGAACGAGCCGGGCGACGTTAAAACCGATCCGGTCGGCCCGCTGGAGGCCGTCCGGCTGGGGGCCGACGAGACTTGGCTCGTGGTTTCGACCACCATGGCTTATCTCCGTGACGTCGTGGTGGGGAAGCAATCCGCTGACCAGATCAGCGGTCCCATTAAGATTGCTCAGATTTCCGGAGAGGCGGCCAAGCTCGGATTCGGCCCGTTGCTTCACCTGACCGCACTCCTGTCGGTCTCGATCGGTCTCCTCAATCTATTTCCGATTCCGTTGCTCGACGGCGGTCACCTTTTGTTCTACTCGATCGAGGCCGTTCGGGGGCGACCGCTGTCCGAAAGGGCCCAGGAGGTCGGATTCCGGATCGGCCTTGCTATCGTCTTAATGTTAATGATCTTTGCGACGTTCAACGATTTGCGCTCGCTCGTGATGCGATCATGACCAGTGGCCGTAGCGCAACATCATGAAAGTAAACGGGAAGGAAGGGGAAGTCTTTGTTTGCAGCGGGGGGGAAAGCCTGTAAAAAGCGATGAGGGATTCCTTGGTCGGTTAGCAGAGCTTGGAATGGGGACGCTTTGGGGATGGGAATGAGCGTACGCTTACGGCGGGGACGTCTGGCAAGGATTGGGGTTGCCGTCGCGTTGCTGTGTGCCGGCGTGTTCGGGGCCTCCGTGGTCTCAATCGGGACCGCCGCACGGGGCATCGCGCAGTCTGCCCAGACGCGTATCGACGTCGAAGGGAACCGCCGGGTCGAGGCTGATACGATTCGTTCCTATTTCCGGGTCAGCGGAGGCGAGCGTCTGGATTCGGCCAAGGTCGATTCCTCCCTTAAGGCGCTCTATGGAACCGGTCTTTTTCAGGACGTCCGTATC
>Ga0126369_10000679_pt1 | contig 22560 bp, 20 predicted proteins | sample PanSoiMetaPlot_1_FD_109646 | JGI IMG/M metagenome (GOLD analysis project Ga0126369, IMG submission 109646) | Tropical forest soil microbial communities from Panama - MetaG Plot_1 | ecosystem: Environmental > Terrestrial > Soil > Tropical forest > Bulk soil | place: Panama | collected 2016-02-17
CTCGACAGGACGGTCGCGAAGATGCACGAAAAATGGTTCGGTGTCGCGCCTGCGGCAGGTTCCGCCGCGGTGACCGTCTTCTCCGGCTACGGGGTGCCCGACATGCCAGGCTACGATCCCACTGCACATACGCCCTCCTGCAGCTGATTGGGGTCGCAGGATGTGTTGCCGCAGACGCTGCGGCCGCGATTGTTGATGACGACCGGCGCCCCGCCCATCCTGGAGATCCGCGGTCTCCGCAAAAAATTCTACGACGTCGAGGTGTTGCGCGGCATTGACCTTCTCGTGCTTCCGCAAGAACTGGTGTTTGTCATCGGACCATCGGGATCAGGCAAGAGTACCTTGCTGCGCTGCTGCAATCGCCTGGAGGAGCCATCGGCCGGCTCGGTGCGTGTCGGCGGGGTCGATATCACGGCGCGCTCCACCGACATCAACGCGATGCGACGTCAGATCGGCATGGTGTTTCAGTCGTTCAACCTTTATCCGCATATGACGGCGCTGCGAAACGTTACGCTCGCGCTTGTCAAGGTGCTGGGCAAGCCCCGTGCCGAAGCGGAGCGACTCGGCCTGGCGGCGCTCGATCGGGTCGGACTTGCCAGCAAGGCGCGCTCTTATCCCGGCGAGCTTTCCGGCGGCCAGCAGCAGCGCGTGGCGATCGCTCGCGCGCTCGCGCTGGAGCCCAAGGTGATGCTATTTGACGAGCCCACCTCCGCTCTCGATCCAGAGCTTGTGGGCAGCGTCCTCAACGTGATGCGAGAGCTCAAGCGCGGCGGCATGACGATGCTGGTGGTCAGCCATGAGATGCGCTTTGCACGCGACGCCGCCGACCGCGTGATCTTCATGGATCATGGGGTCATTGTGGAGGAGGGGCCGCCGCAGCAGATCTTTTCGGCGCCCAGCCAGGCGCGTACCCGCGCCTTCATTGCCGAACTCGGACGCTGAGATTGCCATGGAGGCTTGGTCACGCTTTCTCGACACGTTCTTCAACTGGATCATCATCGAGCGATATTTCCCCGCGATCATGAAGGGCGTGGTGGTGACGATCGAGATCGCGGGGGCGGTCGTAGTCACCGGTACGCTGCTGGGGCTTATGTTGGCGATCGCGCGGACGTTCCGAATGCTTCCGGTAAATGCGCTGATCGTGATCTTCGTCGATGTGTTCCGGGCGCTGCCGCCGCTTGTGCTTGTTCTTCTGGTCTATTTCGGCTTGCCCAATATCGGAATCAATTTGCCGTCCTTCGCGGTGCTCTGGCTTGTGCTGTCCCTCGTGCTGACCGCCTTCGCCGAGGAGATCTTTTGGGCCGGCATCCTGTCGATCCCCAAGGGTCAATGGGAGGCGGCGCGTTCCACGGGCTTGGGCTTTCTCGCCACGCTCGCTTTCATCGTGCTACCGCAGGCGATCCGCTTGACCGTGCCGCCGCTCACAAATCGCACGATCGCCATCACTAAGAATACTGCGCTCGGCACCGTGATCGGGGTCGGTGAAATTCTTAACCAGGCCACGACCGCGCAATCGTTTTCCGGCAATGCCACGCCGCTCATGATGGGAGCAATCGCATATGTGATCCTGTTCATCCCGGTGGTCGTGCTCGGGCGCCTGCTCGAGACCCGGTTCGCCTGGCGAAGGGTGTGATGGAAGCGATCATCCAGCAATTCTTCAACCTGGCGATCATGGAGCGAGCGTTGCCGCTCATCCTTTCCGGCCTCAGGGAGACGATCCTTATTTGTGTTCTTGTCATTCCGCTTGGCTTGGCCGGGGGTCTTGCCTGCGCGATCATGTCGCTTTCACGCTTGCGCGTGGCGCGCTGGGTGGCGGTTGCAGGAATTGATTTCTTTCGTGCCATTCCGCCGCTGGTGCTCCTGATCTTCATTTATGCCGGTTTGCCGTTCGCGGGTCTACGGCCGTCGCCCATGACTGCAGTCGCTATTGCCTTTTTTCTCAACACGTCGAGTTATTACGGCGAGATCTATCGTGCGGGAATCGAAAGCGTGGGCCAGGGCCAATGGGACGCTGCGCGTTCGACCGGTCTTAAGGGCTATCAGACGCTGGCCTATGTCGTGCTACCGCAGGCGGTGCGCAACGTGCTTCCGGATCTCGTGTCCAATACCGTCGAGGTCGTGAAACTGACCTCGATTGCAAGCGTGGTGGCGCTGCCGGAGCTGCTGTATTCGGCCGATATGGCGCGCTCAGTGACTTTCAATTCGTCACCGATCGTACTGGCTGCGGCGATCTATCTTGTTATGCTGTGGCCGGTCGTGCGGCTGATCAGCCGGCTGGAGCGGCGGGTCGCCGCGTGAGTAGCAGGAGGATTTCGTGAGCCGAGTGCTCCGGATTGGCGGCGCCCAGATGGGTCCGATCCACAAGGCCGACAGCCGCCAAGCGGTCGTGCGGCGAATGGTCGATCTGCTCGATGAAGCAAAGTCCGAAAACTGCGATCTCGTGATCTATCCGGAGCTCGCACTGACGACGTTCTTCCCACGTTGGTACCTGACCGATCAGGCGGAAGTTGACGCCTGGTTCGAGCGCGAAATGCCGAACGCTGCGACACGCCCGCTGTTCGAGCAGGCCGCAGATTATCGCATCGGTTTATCGTTCGGTTATGCCGAGCTCACGCCCGATGGGCATCACTTCAACACGTCGATTCTGGTCGATCGCAATGGAAAAATCGCGGGCAAGTATCGCAAGGTGCATTTGCCCGGGCATTCGCAATACGATCCGCAGCGCGCGTTCCAACACCTAGAAAAGCGTTATTTCGAACCGGGCGACCTCGGTTTTCCGGTCTGGCGCACTATGGGCGGTATCGTCGGCATGTGTATCTGCAATGATCGGCGATGGCCCGAGACCTATCGCGTCATGGGCTTGCAAGGCGTGGAGCTGATCGTGCTCGGCTATAACACGCCCTCCGTGAATTCAGAGAAAGCAGAAGAGGGGCCCAAAAAACGCATGTTCCACCACCGTCTGACGGTCCAGGCCGGCGCTTATCAGAACTCGACCTGGGTCGCAGCGGTGGCAAAGGGCGGCACGGAGGACGGGTACCACTTGATTGCCGGTAGCATCATTGTCAATCCGGATGGCGAAATCGTCGCGGAGGCGAAGAGCGAGGATGACGAGCTGATCGTCGCGGACTGTGATCTCGACGCAACTATTTTCGGCAAGCAGACGATCTTCCATTTCGAGCGACACCGCCGAGTCGAGCATTACGGCCGCATCGTCAGCCAGACGGGCGTCATTCTGCCGCCGGAGAGATGAAGGCGACTGGCGGCGCGCCGCTTACTTAATCCGTATGCGCGGCTCGGCAGGCGTTGAACTGGACAGTCCCGACCGCCATCGTGACGGCGGCTTGCGTCGGGTCGATCACCGGGATCCCGAGCGCCTCTTCAAGCGGCTGACGATGACGCGCCATTCCGGCGCAGCCCATAACGACTGCTTCCGCCCCGTCCCGGTCCCTCAGCTGTCGCCCAACGTCGACCATGTGCCGGAGCGTTTGTTCGCCGCTCGCCGTCTCGGCAACCGACATTTCGAGCGGACGCTCGCCGGCGAGCCGGTCGCTGAGCCCCATCTGAAGCAAATAGCGCTTGTGCCGGGCGATTGAGCGCTGGCTTATGGCTATGACGCCGAAGCGGTCCGCACGCGCAAGCGCGGTGAGGACTCCGCATTCGGCGATCCCGAAGACCGGCCGCGTGGTGCTCTCGCGGCACACGTGCAAGCCGGGATCGCTATAGCACGCGATCACGAAGGCATCGGACGAGTTGTCTGCTTGCACCAGTCGCTGCAACGGCATCACGACGCTTTCGACGTCTGCTTGGGTCTCGATGCCGAACGGACCTTCCGCCAGGGTGGAACACACGATCTCCGGGCCGTTTGCAAACCGTAGCGGTGCCACGGCGTCGTCGAGCCCGCGGGTCACGTTCTCGTTGGAATTCGGATTGATAACGCGAATACGCCGGGGCGATTCAATCATCGGGAGATCAGACGTTTACCTATTAGACTGGAATGCACAAGGCATTCGGCACGAGAAGATTATCGTAGACGCAGCGCCGCTGGGCGAGCTTGAGCGTGTCACCCACGCGACGGAAAACGTCGTAGTAGACGCCGACCTGATGCAGCGTCGCGTCGGGTCGATCGAGCAGGACCTGAAGCACGACGTAATTCGCGCGCGACTTGACCGTTCCATTGCTCTCCGCGCCCAGGGCGATCTGGTTGCCGATGATGTGCCTTAAGTAGCGCGGCGCAAACATCGAGGTTTCCATGAGCGCGAATGCGCGATCCTGGATCATCCGCTTGTTCTCGCAATAGATCAGGCCGACGGGGAGTCCGCGGTCAAAGTTTTCGCGCGAGAGAACAACATACAGTGCATCCTCGGTGAACATATCTGTCCAATCCGCTAAGCGCTGCTCGTCCAAGGCCTGTGCGTACCGGGCGTTGAACGATTCGATCTCGTGATGCAGCAGCAGAGATTGCAGCCGCGAATCCGGCGGTGCGGCGTCGGGCAGGTGATCGCGCGTCAGGGTGGCTTCACCCATGATTCTAGAGTCCCATCTCCGCGCGCCAATGCCGGTACATAGCCCGGATCGATGCTTCCGAGATCAAGCTGTCGGACGTGCCCGCCGCAACCACAGGATCGAGCTTCACCAGATGCTGGCGGCCGGGAACGTGCTGCATCCCGTCTTGCACAAACTTGATCGCCTCGTTGTCCTCGAGCCCGAGAAAGCCGGCTGGGCCCATGAGATTACCCTGGCGAAGGCGATGGCGAGTCATCTCGTCGTCGTCGCCTTCGAAGCCAAACATGGTCCACTTCATGATGAACTCATGTGGACCGGTCGGTACGATCTGCCGCACGCCCAGCGTATTCATCTCACGCTGGATAATCAGATTCGGCCAGATGGTCGCCATGGTCACGGACCAAGGGCTGTCGAACTCATCGATGAAATCCATAAAACGCGACTCTGCGAGCGTCATGCCGTCGCGATAAGCGCGCATCTCCTTCTTTGCGTCGGTGGAAATGCTTTTGCGCTCTGATTTGGCAGACGCCATCACGCCGTGTCGTCCCGTTCTATCGGAAAGCATGAGGGATCGGTTCCCGGCCACCAGAAGCCCGAACGTCACCAGGAACGTGTGCAGCAGCGTGGCGTGATAGGGGTCCTTGAGATTTTCGTGATAGAGCTTCCAATTCCCGGGCAGCGTATGCCGGTAGTAGCCCAGAAGCCTCGGCTTGCGCCCATCAAAGGTCGCCTCGAATTCCTTGAGCACCTCCGGACCGAGGTAATCCTGCAACGACTCCATGTCTTCGAGGTAGGAAGCGAATACGACGCCGCGGTGAGCCGTAACATTGAGCCGACGCAGTCCGTGTTGCGCGTTATTGAAGTCGGCGGGCATGCCGCCCTTTCCATCTACGCCACGTCTGAATGGAACTCCGGCGAGATTGCCATGGAGATCGTAGGACCATTGATGATAGGGGCAGACGAATTCTCTGGCGTTGCCGCTGAGTTTGCGACAGAACTCTGCGGCGCGGTGTGAACAGCGATTCTCGAAGACATTGATGGACCCGTCATTCGCGCGCACCACGACCACGGGCGTTGGGCCGACATTGGAACGGATGAAGTCACCGGACTCGGGCACTTCGCATTCCAGCGCGACGTAGTTCCAACTGCGCCCATGAAAAATCTTTTCGACCTCGCGCTCGTAGATCGTGGGATCGGTGTAGACCCAATCGGGGATGCGCGTGAGCCCCTCCGCCGGCCAAACGTAACGCTCCGCCAGCGGGCGCTCAGGGTCGGGATTCGTTGCGTTGATCCGGCAAGTATCGGTGGCAGGGATGTTGCCCCCTGCTCGGCGATCCGGCACCGGATTCAGTACGGTCGGTGGATAGGCGGCTGGCTGCTCCATATCGATCAACACGTCATCGCCTTCGAGTTTCACGGCGTAGGTGCGCAGATCCTCCGTCGCCGGGGCACACAACGCCTTGCCCGAACGAATGTCGAATTGACCTTGATGTAGCGGGCACTCGATCTTGCCGTCCTCGACGAAGCCATCGCTCAACACCGCCAGGGCGTGGGTACAAATTCCCGCCGTGGCAAAGACCTCGTTCGCCAGCCGATAGAGCGCGACGGGTGAGCCGTCTACATCTAACCCCAGAACGCCATCAACAGCTATCTCGCTGCGGGATGCAACCCTTTGCCATGCCATGGCCTGCAATCTCCAAGCACCGGGCGCTCTCTACTCCGCGGCAGCGGCCCGATTGAGAATCTCGTCCGGCGTCGACGAGACCACCTCGACATATTTGGGTATGAACGTGCCCCCTTCGATATATTTGATGAATTCAGGCTTGATCTCGTTGGCCAGGACTTTTCGGATGCGCGCGTGCTCTTCAATATCCGACCATTCCGCAATTAAGAAAAAGCGATGGGGATCTTGGGTGTCGCGACACAGCACGCCATCCTTCACTTGTGCGCGCGACTTGTGCATGGGGTTGCCGTCCGAGTAGTCAAATTCCTCGAATGAACGGATAAATTCGTCCTCTTTGCCCTTGATCACCCGAAAATCATAGATATGCAGAAAGTTGCCCTTCGTCGCGAGAGGTTCTTGCGCCATTGCTTGTCCTCCTGCTTGCTCTCAATATGACGGTACGCTGACGAATTTTTGAAAGCAACGGCACGGACGCAATCACAGACTCACGCGACGACAGCGCGAACGCTTCGCGAGAGCAGGGAAAATCAATTTGGCATAGCCGCGGCTTGCGAGAAGACCACAGCAGGAGACGCGTATGACATTCACGGTCCGGAGCAGTAGCTTCAGCGACGGCGATTATCTCGCCAACGCCCACATTCTGTCCGCCGATTTTGGCTTCGGCTGTCAGGGCAACAATCAATCGCCACATCTGGCCTGGTCGGGGGCACCCGCCGGGACGAAGAGCTTCGCGGTTACTTGTTTCGATCCGGATGCGCCCACGGGCAGCGGGTTTTGGCACTGGCTGGTGGTGAACATTCCTCCCGGCGTGACGGAGCTTGACGTAGGCGCCGGCAATCCGAAGAGCGCGAAGCTGCCGCAGGGAGCGCTGCAGACGCGAACCGATTTCGGTACTCCCCGCTATGGCGGCCCATGTCCGCCGCCGGGCGATCACCCGCATCGCTATCTGTTCACGGTCTTTGCGGTCGGGGTCGAGCGTCTGCAGGTGACGGCTGACACGTCGGCGGCCGTCATCGGATTTCAACTCCATTTCAATACACTGGCCAGGGCTGCCATTATGGGACTCTACAAGCGTTAAGCGGACGTCACTTATGACCGCGTTCGCCCTGGTCGACGCGTCACTGCAAGAGCTTTGTCCCGCGAACATTTCGGAGGTCATTGTGCCAACCCTGCAGGGCAGGAGGTTGTCAGCTCCGGCTGTGCGAGGCGACTACGGCCGCGCCTGCGGCTTGGCGCCTTCCCGCCAGATTGCCAACACAGCCGCCATGATCGCTGGTCCAACGAACAATCCAATCAGACCAAACGTCTCCAAACCACCGAAGATACCAAGGAGAACCCATAGGAAAGGTAGGCGGGTTGACGCCCCGATCAATCCGGGACGAATAAAATGATCGGCAACGAAGACCACCGCTGACGCGAACAAGAAAAGCAGGATGGCAGCGGTCATGCGGGACTGAGCGATAAGGGTGAAGCAGGCGATCACGAAAACGAGCGGTGCTCCAAATGGAACGGTTGCGAGCACCCCAGTTGCGAATCCGAACAGGACAGGATGGCTGACGCCCGCCACCACGTAGGCTGTGCCGAGCACCGCTCCTTCCGCCAACCCGACCAGAACAAGGCCGTTGACGGTTGCACGTATCGCAACAATGGCTTCTTCGCCGAGACGCTCGGCCGATGGGCCGAAGAGTCGATCGGCGACGATTCGGCTCTGTTTAGCCAGGGTTGGACCATCCCGATACGCGAAGAACAGAGTCAGTATCGTGAATGCGAGAGTAATTGAGCGTCCGACGGCTTCGCTGCCGAGGCTTCGCGTCCAGTGGAGGATGTCCAGCGATTCGGCTTGGCCCAAGAGCTCTTTGGCTGCCTCCGAATCGCCCAAGTGATCCCCCCACCAGGCTGCGACATATATCCCTATGAAAGGAATTTGCGGCACCCATTCTGGTGTGCCGAGACCTACTTCTCCCAGCTCGCGCACTGTTTGCACAACCACGCTCGCCTCCCTCGCCAGCTGAACAGCTATCAGGATGAGCGGGCCGACAATCAAAAGGGCAACAAAAAGAGCGAGCAAAATCGCTGTGACGGGTGGCCTTATACCTTTACGGATCAGCCATTCGCGAATGGGCCATGTTGCGAACGCCAGGACTCCTGCCCATGCAAGCGCAGGCAAGAAGCGGCGCAAGATCCAAATCGCCGCCAGGACCAATAGCGTGAGGAGTATGACGCGGCCGATCAACTGCAGAGATGATGATTGTTGCATAAAAGATGCCGCTTTGATTCTGGCATCGCGCCATGGGAGGCCTAAGAGCGTAAACTTATCTCATCGCGATTACGTTGATCTCCATGCTGACCTACTGCTCACCAGATCGGATTCCAAGCTTCATGGCCGCGCCGCAAGCAGCGGCTCCACGTTCGCCCCTCCCGCCATTTGCGGGTTAGATGGTTCAAAGCCCTGGCGGAGTTCTCGCTTGGAAACGATCGAGCGCGCAAGAAGAAAAGCCTCTTTCAGATTGTTCGTTCGGCGCAACGCAATGTTGAAAAATGCGTCGCCGAAATAGGTCCATTTGGCTCGGTCCTCGCAACCGAATGACGGATGATGTGCATCCGCCGCGGTGACTACAAGTGTATCAGCACTGGCGATGCGTGGAATGAAGACACCGGAGTAGCAAGCGGAAATCACAACCACTTTATGGCGGACGCCGGTTCGCTCGAGCATTTCGGCGAGACTGGACGGTTTGAGAGTCTCAGCTAGCTTTCCTGCATTGACAGCGAGGCCGCCCGGCGAGCCGTGCGAGGTCAAGATGACAAACAGGATGTCGTCATCACGGTTCATCTTTCTTGATTGCGTATGCAACGTTTCAGTGAGCGCTTCGACCGTCGCATTACCGCCCCTCTTGGTGTTGAAACGTACGACGACCGGGTCAGCTCCGAACCGCGCTGCAACGATTTCTGCTGCCCGCGTGGCCTCGCTGCGAAATACGCCCTGGCTGCCGAAGAGACCGAACGACACTACCGTTACGTTGCGATGCTCTTCGGCCGCGTGGAGTGTCGCAAAAGTCGCGCCTAACGCGAGAGCGAGAGCAATGAGCGGTGCGCCGAGCCGGGTGACAAACGAGCGGAACCCCATGCCCGATCTCCATTCACCGACGCGACCACCATATCCTATTGCGAAGCATCCGGCGCAAACCAGGCTACAATTATGGTTCGGCTCTCTCAAATCGGGCTGGCTAGCGCGGGAACTCGAAAACGTCAGTGATGATTGTCTCATCGGCGATCCCACCGCCTGCCGCGTTAGGCTGCTGCGCACCTGAATTTTGGAGCCCGTACATCGCTTCGATTGTGCGCAGGACGTTCACGTGCGTGATCCCTCTTCCTTCGGCATATGATCCGGGCTTTATATGCGCCCCCGCAAAAATGGTGACGACTCGGTTCTGAAGAGCGCGTAGCAGGCGGTTGTACCTGGGCGAGTATCGCGGGTCTGGTCCGATGAGCGGATTGGTGAGCCCGGTATCGTTTTTGCCCACTGATAGTAATCGTCAAGGTTCTGTCGAAGCCAAGTGTCGCCGGCAGGGATGCTTTGAGCGGGCTTGCCGTTATGCATGTCGTTATTCAAGTTGGGGATGACGAAAGCGACCGTGGGTAGCATCGTGTAATCTCTAGGAAAGTCCGCAAATCGCAGATTGGACGAGGTCTCGACTGTCGTTCCGTTGGGTATATTCGCAAAGCTGATCCAGGGGACATGCTTGCGCGCATAAACGCATTGCGCGGCGCGGTAATTCGGTGGGTCGAAATCAACCGTCGAGCCGATATTGGGTAGGCTCTCCGAATATCCTTGAACGAGAGGCCCTTTTTGATGAGTTGCTCCCCAAGATTGCTGGCCTTGAAGGGGTAATCGGGATGGTTCGCTTTACTGGGGACCTGATCGAGAAAGCCGACATTCTGATTGCTGCTGGAGAAAAGCCAGAAATAGTTGCCCTCGCTAAAATGTTCTTCGGCGAACATGCGCTCGAATGTGGCACCTTCCGCCGCGAGCTTCCTGAAGTACGGCGCATCAGACGTGCGGCCGAGGATTTGTTCAAAGTCCTTGTTCTCTTCGACCACAATGACGATGTGGTCATACACTGGCAACGTCGCAGGCCAGGAAGGCCGGTCGGCCGCCAGCGCGGTGCCGGCCGTGCATAATGCGACAGCAATAATGATGCAAAGCTCAGAGGTTTTCTTCATCTGTTCTCCGCCTGGTGGATCTCGGCTACTGCGCGTGCGGGCGGCGAGTCAATCCAGCCCTCGAGGCACATCCATCGCACGACGGTACCGGCTCGGCGATGACTGTGCTATCAGTGTGTTTGTCTTCTGTTGGCGCTGCCGATAGATGAAGGGGATCATGTCCGACGACGGGACTTTGGCAACACTTATAAGCCTTCTCGGTTCCTCGGCCGACGCTACGTGATTGGGCAGGAAGGACCCTCCCTGCAGAGAACCGTCGAAAATCTTTCCATCGCGAGCGTCGATGGGGTGAGGCTGCGCGAGGCCCTGAGCGTGTGGCCACGCATTGCGCTGCTGAGCTTTGGAAATCCTGCCGTGCAGCTCGCTGCCATGTACCGCATCCTCGTCGAGGAAAGGCGCTGGATCTCCCGAGACAGATTTCTCAACGCCTTGAATTACTGCCTGGCGCTGCCCGGACCCGAGGCGCAACTGCTCGCGGCTTACATCGGCTGGATAATGCATGGCGCGGTCGGAGGCATGTTTGCAGGTGGACTCGTCATCCTGCCCGGCATGATCTGCATGATGGCGCTGAGCTACGGATACGTGATGGGTGGCGACTCGAGCATAGGCGAGGTGCTGCTTTACGGTCTAAAGCCAGCCATCTTGGTCATTGTGATCGAAGCGACGATTCGAGTCGGCAGGCAAGTGCTGCGAACCCGGCTGATGATCGCGCTCGCGGCTTTGGCCTTTGTCTCCACTTTTTTTTTCGATTTGTCCTTCGTGCTTGTCGTGATTGGTGCCGCGCTGATCGGCTTCTTCGCCGGACTTCTAGGAGCTTCGACGGTTCCAAGCGAGACACCACCTCGGAGATTCGCGGTTGCGGAAGAGTGTCGCAAAGACGAGTTGCCGGATCACGTTCGGCCGACCCCGGGTCGACTTCTTCGCATTTCAGCGCTGTGGCTTACACTGTGGTTTGTCCCTGTCGTCATGCTGATTGCCGCGCTGGGCCTTGAGAACGTATTTAGTCAGATCGCAATTCTCTTCAGCAAGATGGCAGCTCTGTCGCTGGGCGGGCCCTACGCTGTCAATAGTTACGTCGCCGAGCATGCAGTGGAGCCATACGGCTGGCTCACGCGCAATGAGGCCCTGGACGGTCTCGCGCTGGCCGAGTTGGCTCCTGGACCGGTCATTCTCTTTCAGCAATTCGTTGGATTCCTGGCGGCATATCGAAATTCGGGCATGTTGCCGCCCCTACTGGCAGGCACTTTGGGCGGGCTGCTCAGCATATGGATCATTTCGATCCCCCCGTTCTTGTGGATCTTCCTCGTTGGGCCGTTCATCGAAAGATTTCGTGATAACAAACCTATCAATGCCACGTTGAGTGCCGTCACCGGTGGGGTACTCGGCGTCGTGCTTACTTTTGCTATCAGATTCGGTACGCGCGCGATCTTCCTCAACTCCGAGCCGATCAGCGCCTTTGGGCTCCATTTCAGCCTTCCGCATTTTGCGAGTGCCGATCCGTGGGCGCTGGGCATCGCCGTGGTCGCCGGCATCGCCATGTTTTGTTTCGGGCTCGGAATGGTGGCGACGCTGGCGGCATCCTGCGCGGTCGGTACCATTCCCTATTTGATGGACACAATCGGACTCGGAAGCCTGCACAACGGCCTCCTGGGACTCGTTGCCGGCGCCGCCATTGGATTCCCAGCCGGTCCGGTTGCCGTGTGGTGCCTGCATCTTCGCGTTCAGCAACGACGAGCAATGGTGCTTGCGATCGTTGTGGGTAGCGCGATCGGTGATCTGATTGTCGCAGCCGTGTTTTTCGTTGTTACCGACCTTCTCGGGGGTGCAATCGCTTCGCTCCAGATGTTGAAGAACCCGCTATTTCAAGGGCCACTTCTGATCGTCGGCGGGATCGCGCTTCTATTCGTCGTGAGCCGGAGCGTGCTGTTGGGCCTGCCGCAACAAGCGCCGGTGGAACGCGAGAAATGGACCTATATGGGCACCGGACTCGCGAGTTTGATAGCTGTATGTGCAAGTGTAACCCACCCGGAGAATCTGCTCGCAATTGGGGCCGTCTTCACAATTCTGGGAATAGGATTAGATAGTGGCATTACCCTTCTCGGGGGTCGCCGTATGATTACAAAAAAAACCTGGTTTGGCACGATCGAATTGCTGTGTCATTTGGGTGAAAAACAGAGTCGACAGATAATGCTCCGCGTGATGCAGGGCCTCTCTGTGCTATTCATTGCGGCAGGATTTGTCCAACTTGCTCGAGCGGTGAACCTTTTCGGCACTTGATGTGCCGCGCGCCGGTCAGCGTAATCTTTGCTCATGAAGCTGCCTTCACTATGATTTTCTCGCCTCGAATGCGTTACTCGGATCGACGAGCGCCAAAATATGTCGGGCCAAACGCCTTGACCGTCGTTCCTGGACGGGATCCTTGCCGAGGCGACTCGCGATGCCGCCTGGACTTTCCTTGATACGACTCGCAGTCATGCGCCTTTGCTCATCGTTGCGGCGGCTTCGAGAATCGCGGCAACGATCGACGCGTAACCCGTACATCGACAGATATGGCCTGAAAGCATCTCGCGAACCCGCTGCTCGTCCGGTTCGGGCGTCTCCCTCAAAAAATGGGTCACGGAACACAGTATCCCCGGAGTGCAGAACCCACATTGCAGTGCATGATGCTTCGCGAAGGCCCGCTGCACCTCGTTGAGAGCGCCCGGTTGGGCCAAGCCTTCCACGGTCACGATATCCGTGCCGTCTGCCTGCGCAGCGTATTGGGTACAGCTGCGCACTGCTATTCCATCGACCAGAATCGTACAAGCTCCGCATACCCCATGCTCACAGCCGACGTGAACCCCGAAGGCTTGAAGTTCATGACGCAAGAAATCGCACAGGAGCATGCGAGGCTCAGCCTGGCCAGATCGGCGCTGCCCATTCAATGTTACCTCGAGCGTAAAGCGCTCGCCCGCTGCACGATGCACGATTGTCACAGGCGGTTCCTTTGCAGCCGGGCCATGTCGAGCGCGGCGTTCACTGCACGTTCGACAAGCACCTTCGTGAGCGCCGTCCGGTAATCGGCACTGGCCGAGCGATCCTCCATTGGGGTCACACTCGAAGCGGCGTGTGCCGATAGATTGGCCGGGATATCTCCAGCCGCCTGACCTCGAAATCCGCTCACGTCGATCGCAATCGGTCGGTCTTCGACTCCGCCGACCCCGACGGAGAGGTGCTCAACCCGATCGGACTTCGTGAGGCGAAGGCTGCAGGCTGCGGCCGCGATCGCAAAATCTCCGTGCCGCTGGGCGATCTCGGTGAACGCGTGACCGGCATCCGGGCGAGTACGCGGCCACTCCAGCGCCGTTACGATTTCGTCCGGCCGACGTTGCGTCATCAGCGCGCCGACGAAGAATTCCTTGGCGGCAATGCGTCGGCCGCCGCGACGTGATTGCAGTACGACGGTCCCGCCGCACGCAACGAGGGCCAACGGTATTTCGGCACTCGGATCCGCGTGTGCGACCGACCCGCCAAGCGTTCCGCGGTTGCGCGTCTGGAAATGGCCCACCCACGGCAGCGCCATTGCAAGTAGCGGGACCTCCCGTGCAATGAGATCCGAGCGCAGCGCCTCGCTCTGTGTCAGTCCGGCGCCGGTTATCACCACGTTATTGGACACTGAAATGGTCTTCAGCGCCTGGATACGCGAGATATCGATCACCGAACGCGGACGGGCGACTCTCAGGTTCAGCATCGGCCCGAGCGTCATCCCGCCGGCAAGGATTGCTGCTTCATCGCCTTTGTCCGCCAAGAGAGCGACTGCTTCTGAAAGCGCTTGCGGGCGATAATAGTCGAAGCCTACCGGCTTCATGTCTCGTCTCTGCTTACATATTGGCGCAATCTCAACCACCAACTGCGCCAGCCTGTTCGACTTGCTGGCGTTATCCGACGCTCAAGCGCGCGAAAGAATTGGCTGATGAGATACCGCATCACACTGCCGAGCATGCGTTGGCCGACAGCTGCGAGCTTGCCGCCCACCTCGGCTTCGTAGCTGTATTGGAGACGGGTGCGAGCCTCCGTTTCTGGTTGCAGCCTCACCAAACCCGATCCCGAGCCGAAGCCCAGTGGTCCGACTGCCTTGCCGAGGAGCCGAAGCGAGCTTCGTTCGCTCTTGTCGCGCAATTCGATCTGCGCGTGATACGTGCCGCGAATCGCACCAATGCCAATCGTGACCCGAGCTGAATACCGATCGACCTGGTCCTGCGTGAGATTGCGACATCCGGGGATGATGGCAGCAAGCTCGTTCGGATCCAGCAGCCGTCGCCATACCTCCTGCACTGGAGCAAGGAGAGTAATTTCCCCGCTCCCGGTCAACGTTTCGCCCGCAGCCCGCCCTGTCGGTCGGCTCGACGAGATTGCCGGACGGCTTTTTGTCGTCCGATTGTGCCCGTTGGCAAAGGCCCACACGCGCTGCAGGTTCAGCGGCAATGAGATGTCGTCGCGTCCAAGGGCGTCGGCGACGGCGTTTGTGACGGCAGCGGGCGTTAGCATTGAACTGCCATCTCCTAATCCCTTCGCGCCGAGCGCATTGGCTGGAGAGCGTGTTTCCACGTGGCCAATTTCGATGGCCGGAACCTCGACAGCCGTCGGACAGAGATAATCGGCAAAAGTCCCGGAGAGAAAATTGCCTTGATCGTCGTAGGCCAACTCCTCGAATAGGGCTGCACCCAGACCGTGGACAAATCCGCCGTGCACCTGCCCTTCGACGATTTTGGGGTTGAGCTGGGTGCCGACGTCGTGAACCGAGGCGTATTTATCAATGCGGATGGCGCCCGTCTTGGCATCAATCTCGACCGCCGCCAGATCAACCACAAAACCGAACGTGACCGCCGACGCAATCCGATCTTCAGCATCGGGTGAGCCCAAGACCGCAGGCGAGATGACGGCGGACTCATGAATTCCAGGACTGGTGTCACCGGGCAAACCAGCCGGATCCCAGTGCGCGCGTGACGCCGCCTTGCGAAACGGCAAACCCTTGTTGGATTGGCCGCGCACCCGTGCATAACCTTCATGCAGTTCGATCTCATCGGCAGTTGCATCCAGGGCAGCAGCGGCAAGCAACCTGATTTTCTGCGCCACTTGCTCTGCGCATTTCGCCACCGCCTCGACAACGATGGCCGCGAAACGATTCGAATAATTGCCCGAGGCGATCGACCAGGCGCTTGTCAGCGTGTCTACCTCGGTGACCACCTGAATGTCGTCTGGGTGAAGGCCAAGCGCGTCGGCTACAATTTGCGCTGCAACCGTCGCGTGGCCCTGCCCATTTGGGCAACTGCACAAGCGCACCGTGACTTGCCCGCTGGGATCGACGGTGACTACGGCGCTGGCATTTGCACCCGACTTGCGATCAGCTCGGCGGCGCTCTTCTGACGTCTGCGCAAGCGAAACGTACGCCATATTCGAGCCGGACGGCTCTACACCCGCTGCTAGCCCGATCCCAAGAAGCCGTCCCGCGCGGCGCGCTGCAGCGCGCCGCTCTTTGAGCTTTTCGTAGTCGGCGATCCGCAACAACTCCGATAGCGCCGCTTCATAGTCGCCGGCGTCAAAGACCGCGCCCGCCGGGGCTTTGTAAGGGAAGGCACCGGCCCGGATGAGATTGCGACGGCGCAGCTCCGCCGGATCGATGCCCAGCCCGCGCGCCGCAATTTCCATGACCCGTTCCAGGGCAAAATAGAACTGCGGTCCACCGTATCCTCGATTAAGTCCCACGGGCGTGGAGTTCGTGACGACGAGCTCATTGTCGATCGAAATGTTCTTTACTCTGTAACAGCCATTCGAAGCGGCGTGCATGCGATAGAGCGAGGCCGGCTCGGGCGGGCGAACATACGCTCCCATATTTGCGGTGGTCTTGAATCGCAATCCTGTGAGCTCGCCATCTTTTGTGAAGGCCGCGCCGACGGTTCCCAAGCGATCGCTCGAGGCCGACGCTGCCGTAAGATGCTCGACACGATCTTCGATCCATTTGACCGGCATGCCCGTCCTGCGGCTGACCGCTGCCAGAAGAACAATGTACGAAAGGACCGCCTGCTTGATGCCGAAGCTTCCGCCACTGCTTGGTGGCGTGATGAGACGAAGCCGATGTCCAGGCACGCGTAAAGCGTTGGCCATGAGAGGCTGGACTACGAAAGGGCCTTGGAAGTTCGACCATACCGTGTACCGATCAGGCGCGCGTTCGAAGTGGGCGATCACCCCGAACGTTTCGATCGGGGTGGATGCATAGCGTGGAAGCGAATATGAAAACTCGAACACTCGATCCGCGGCGGCAAAGGCATCGTCTGGATTGCCGTAACTGAAGCTGCGCCGGCTTATGACATTGGATCCGACAGCCTCGTGGATCAGCGGTGCATCGCGCATGATCACGCTTCGCAGGTTGGCCACGGCTGGCAGCACTTCGTATTCAACGTCGATCAGATCGCACGCGTCCTCTGCGATATACCGGGTGTCGGCGACCACGACCGCAATAGGCTCGCCGACGTAATGCGCCTTGTCGATCGCGATCGGATAGTAAGCTAGCGGAGCCTTTACGATACTTGGGATCGACCCGATTAGTTCCTGGACGTCTTTTCCGGTGACGATGTCCCGAACGCCCGCCAGTTCCCGCGCTCGTGCGACATCGATCCGCCTGATGCGCGCGTGCGCATGGGGTGATCGCAAGATCGCCGCAAAACGAATTCCAGGAATCGGATAGAGATCATCGATGAAACGCGCCTGCCCGGTCAGGAGCGCTTCGTCCTCCTTGCGCCCAACAGCTGCGCCGACCCACCGCTTTGATATGGTCTCGATTACGTCCGGCAAGGGGCGGCCGATCTTGGTACTAGGTTCTTCTGCGTTCTATAGAACCAGCCGGGGCGTGACGACAAATAGTAATTGACAGCAAATATGCCCATTCGACTGTATATGTGTGTCTGATGAACGCCGCAGGCAGCTCCCGCTGTCGAATTTGCGCGAATTCGGAACGCCGAGGTCGTCCGCGGAGTTCATTCCATGTGGCATCTGCCACAGCACACATAATGGGTTTTGCCGAGCGGCTGGGCAATCCTGCCAAGATTCAACCGTGACCGCCGACTTATCGCTTCAGGTAGCAATCGACGCCCTCTCATTTCCGGGCATCATGGTTGGCCATCGTTTGATCTCTCCAGGCGATGAAGATGCATTATGGCCAGAGGAGATTCCTCCCTTGGCCTCAAGCGTTGATAAGGTGCGGCGTGCTAGCGGCGCCGCTCGGATTGTCGCACGCCAGCTCCTCAGGCGATTGGGGCAACCTGAATGCGCCCTGCCGAGAGGTTCGGGGGGAGCACCAACGTGGCCCACAGGCATTATCGGCTCCCTGGCGCACGACTCTAGCGTCGCAGTCGCGGCGGTGGGAATGTGCACTGACGTAGGCGGGATAGGAATCGACATCGAGCCCGCCGAATCATTGCCAGCCGAGTTGCTGGATCTGGTGGCGACGCCGCGCGAGCGGCTAACAATAGATACTGATGATCCCTATCGCGGACGCCTGCTCTTTGTTGCCAAGGAAGCTGTATATAAGGCCGTTTATCCGCTCGACCGAACCTTCCTCGATCATCACGATGTTGAAATTAACTTCCTCGACCGCAAAGCCAGTACCCGCAATGGCCGCATCCTGGAATTGCGGTTTTCTATCGCTGCACACATCGTAGCATTGGCGTATTTACCCGTATTGCGGTGAGTGCCCGATCGTCGGTGGCGATTATTCGAGCCGCAAGCAAACGACGCTCGGCGCTGCTGCGAAGGGCTGGCGAGCATCATCATGGAAGCCGGCAGCCCACCTGGCCACTCATAAGGTCTAGGGGTTATCTGTTCTCCGCCGTCTGTTGTGCAACAAAACGGCCGTCTTCCATCCGCAATCTGCGAGCTGGCAAGTCCATCTCGTCGAGGTAACGGTCATCGTGCGTTATCGCTACCACGGTCTCACCGGTTCGTTTCAACTCCGGCAACAGATCGTAGTAGAACTTACGTCGAAATTCCGGGTCTTGATCGGCGGCCCATTCGTCCAGCAACAGAATCGGCCGCTTTTCCAGTAAACTTACGATGAGCGCAAGACGTTTGCGCTGTCCGGCCGAGAGATCGAGCGTGCTAAACTGGCCGTTAGTGAGGCGCGTCTTGTCCAGCAACTTAAATTGCGTCAGTAGACGATCGACTTCCGCTCGGTCCGGGTCGGGTACGCCATAGAGTTTCTCAAAAAGATGGTAATCAGGAAAGATGGCGGAGATCAGCTCGCGATACGTTTGGCGCGTGCTGTCATTGACGCGCACCCCATCGAAGCTGATTTCGCCCGAATCAGGCTTGTACAGGCCTGCGAGCAACTTCAGGAGTGTCGATTTGCCCGATCCATTGCCGCCGGTGATGAAGACCAACTCGCCAGAAAGCAAAGTGAGGTCGATCGGCCCGACCTGAAAAACGGCCTCGGACCATTTATCCACGTAGCGGAATACTACATTTCGCAACTCGATCTTCTGGAAGCGTTTCGGAGGCTCGACCGCCTCAACTTCTGCTTTCGGGATGGTGGCGAGCAGCCTAGCCTCCAGCCGCTCGATGTTGTCTGCTGCTGTATTTGCGGCGCTTATGATGGGAATCGCTTGAACGAGGCCGAAACAAGTACCGACAATAAATACCAGGGCGGTTATCGTCTTCGTAACGCTCTCGGTTTCCAGCGCGCCGCTGAAAATGGGGACCGCGAACGCTATAGCGCCGAGCAATGTGTACAATGCGCTTTGCAAGAATACCATTCGTTTGAAGGTTTCGCTCTGGGCGCGTATTTTGATGTTAGCTGCGGTTCTCGATACTTCAACAATGTCGTGAAATAAAGCATCGCTGCGCGGACTGTTAAGCCTCACCTCCTTGAAACCATTGAGGACGTCCATCAGACGATCGAACAGCCGATGTTCCAAATTAGATGCTTCATGAGACGCCATAGCAAGTTGGCGGCTCTTGGCATGGAACAGCACTGCTGCAATACCAACGATTGCGATGCTTAGCGCAAAAGCTAGGAGCGACAGATACGCAACGTACATTGCGACGAAGAAGATGAGAACCGCGCCCTGAGCTGCAAAAGCGAGTGTGTTGCTCATCTGCGTAAGCGTGGCGGTCTCCTTTGTGATGGCGCCAACGATTTCGCTTCGACCGATCGATTCTAGCGGGAGGAGCTCGGAGTGGCGCACATGATCCATCAGGCGCAGCCGCAGTTTGTGGATGATGGCCTCGATCTCGGCGGTCGCCGTGATCAAAATGTAGTGCTGTGTCTTAATGAAAAGAAACAGCGCGATGGTGAAAAGCGCTGCTGACCAGAGGCTAACCTTACCACTGTCGGCGGCTTGTGCGCCGGAATTGATTGCGGTCAGAATCGCGGCGGTGCTAATGCCTCCCAGCGCCGATATGACAATCAGCCGATTCAGGGAGCCGTACATTTCACGGCGAACGAGCCTGAAGAAAGACATTGGTACGGCGTTGTCCGTTTGCACTCGTCGCGCGTCAACACGAGCGCAGAGGAATTGCCGCCTTCAAGGCAGCAGAAGCTAGTCGCTCTGCGAGCGCTGACGCCATTCGACGCGTTCTGATGGCGCGGTTAATTTCAGCACGATTAGCATCACAATGGGAGTGAGAAAAAGTGACAATATAAATGTGCCGAAAAACCCCATCCGGCGTTGGCTACCGCAGAGTCCGGTAAGAATACAGAAAATGATATAAATTATAACGACGACCGCCACCGTCATTACGTCATGATCTCTTTGATTTGTGGCCGGGCTTGTCCATGTGGTCTTCGATATGGATCGGAGCCGATAGCGGTCAAGGAGTGTTGATTCCTGCCCCCTTGCTAGTACCGCGGGTGGCGGAAGCAGGAGAGGGTGGTGGCGCGGCTGAGCGGGTATTCCATTTTTCTTTTTGCGCCTTAATGAACTCACGATAATCGGGGGGATTAAAATCAAGAAGCGTTCCTCCCGAAGCAAAATGCTGAATAAAGACCTTACCGATCACCCAGGTGGCTCCGGCGGAGAATACTGGCATCGTGATCGCTCCGATCGCTGTCCCGAACCCTGGCAAGCTCTTTACCAGGCTTCCCACGCCGACCGCGGTTGTCGTCGCAGTGCTCGCCGGAAGCACCGCTCCTGCTAAGCTTGCTATAATCGATTTGCCTCTATTTTCGGAAAACGGAACTCCATAAATCTCCGAGAGGCGGCGCAACATCTGGAGCTGAACTCCGCCCACTGCAGCCATGTCGACGATCGGGATCGGGATCAAACCGGCGGCTCCAGACCAGAGCGAGAAACGATCGACTAATTTCGATGCAGCCTCATCGCGCTCTTGGTCTGTCATCGACTCGAAACCGGTCGCGCCCGCATCCTTGCTTTCGGCCGTGCCACCGGCAGTCGTTTCCTGTGCCATTTTCGGATCCTTTCACGTCACCTGTACGGGGCCCAACGATCAGGTTGAGTCAACCAAAATTGATGCATGGATGACCGCATGAAGGACCCCGCCCAATACTTTAGCATATGAAGGCAATGCACACTAGGCGTTTGTATCGCGTTCCATGGCGTTCCCGCGCTCCTATACCCATGACAATGCGAATTTCTGCCTGTACAAATGAACCTCCACAGAGCTCGATCGCTCCTGCATCATGATCTAATTGGTCTGAACAGGGTTTTCGCCTGGTGTCTGATCTCAATCGCAATTTTAGCGACAGGATGCAAAGAGACTGGGCGCCCGTTCAGAACAGCAAGATGTACCGGCTGTCAACTGCCCAGCTTGGGATTTGGTTTGCTCAACAAATCAAGCCGGACGCCTCGGCATACAATATTGGTGAGTATCTCGAGATCCATGGATCTTTGGATCCACTGCTGTTTGAGCAAGCACTGCGGACAGTTGTCAGCGAAACGGATGCGCTGCGGCTGCAAATCATTGATCACTCGGATGAACCGCGCCAGATTATTCGTTCTGCGTTCTCGTGGACGATGCCGTACATGGATGTCAGCGAGGAGGCTGACCCGCGAGCGGTAGCAGAGCGCTGGATGCAGGCTGATTTGGCTCGCCCCGTTGAGCCAACCCTTAGCAGTCCGTTGTTCGCATACGCTTTATTTAAGGCATCAGCTAATCGTTTCTTTTGGTACGCGCGCTATCACCACATCATTATGGACGCGTGCGGGATGTGGCTAGTGGCCCGGCGCGTGGCAAACGTCTACACGCAGCTTGCCGTTGGGCGGACAACGAATGAGGGATCGTTCGGCTCGTTTGCAGATGTGCTGGAGCAGGATGCCGGCTATCGTGCTTCTAAGCAATTCTCGTTAGACCGCCAGTTTTGGGCGGACTATTTGGACGGCCGTCCTGAGCCTGCGAGTCTTGCGGGACATCCATCATCCGATGAATCTCGCGGTTTTCTCCGCAATACCGCCTATCTGCCCAACCGCAGCACGGACTGTCTCCGCTCGGTCGCAGATCGCACCGGCACAAGTATACCTCAGGTTATAAGCGCGGCGGCGGCGATCTTTCTGCGCCGGCTCACCAGTTCCAACGATGTAGCTTTCGGTCTTCCTGTCGCGGCTCGCAGCGGTGTGTCGCGATTCACTCCCGGTATGGTCTCGAACGTGTTGCCGCTACGCGTGTCCGTTCGTCCGAACATGACCATTTCGGAAGTTGTAGGTCAGACCTCCTGGCAAATGCGTCGAGCACTGAAGCACCAACAATATCAAATTGCCGACCTTCGACGCGATGGCGGCATTGCCAATGGCCGAATGCTATTTGGACTCTCCGTCAACATCATGACGTTTGATTATAGTTTTCAGTTTGCCGGCAATAATGCCATTGCACATAACCTCTCACTTGGGCCGGTCGAGGACTTCTCGATTGCCGTTTATCATCGCTCAAAAGATGTTCCGCTTCGGATCGACTTAGATGCCAACGCGACACGCTATAGCGCGGTCGATCTGGCCAACTATCAGCAAAGATTTTTAAAGCTGTTGATAGCTACCGCCGATCCCGAGGTTTCGATTGGGCGGCTTGAGATTGTGTGTGGCGAAGAGCGGCGCAGGCTGCTGCAGGATTGGAACGCGACGGCTCGTGCGCTGGAGGTCAAGACGGTTTCGCAGCTGTTTGCGGCGCAG
>Ga0126369_10000680_pt1 | contig 22548 bp, 27 predicted proteins | sample PanSoiMetaPlot_1_FD_109646 | JGI IMG/M metagenome (GOLD analysis project Ga0126369, IMG submission 109646) | Tropical forest soil microbial communities from Panama - MetaG Plot_1 | ecosystem: Environmental > Terrestrial > Soil > Tropical forest > Bulk soil | place: Panama | collected 2016-02-17
ACGCGCGGATTCACGCACCAGCTTGTCCGCCAGCGGACGGCCGTCTACGTCCAGGAGAGCCTACGGTTCGCGGTCAAGGACGGCGAGAACTTCGAGGTCACCGTACCGCCCAGCCTGTCCGGGCTGAGAGAGGACGATCCGCGGAGCGTCGTATACACCGATACCGTTACCGAGATTGGCCTAGCATACCAGAGGCTGATCAACGCCGGTATCCCGGCCGAGGACGCACGCTTCATCATCCCCACCGGCATTCTGACTCGCGTTCACTACAAGACCAATCTCCGCAACCTCGCCGAGCACGCCGGTAACCGGCTGTGCACCCAGGCTCAGTTCGAGTGGCGTCTGGTCTGGGCCAAGATGATCAAGGCCGTTCGGGACAGGCCATTCGCGCTACGATTCGGCGAGGCAGAGCAGGACGCCTGGCAGTATGAGACCATCGCCGATATGTTCCGGCCGATATGCTTCTACACTGGCAAGTGCGAGTTCATGGGTGAGCATGACCGATACTGCTCAATCCGAGATCGCATGAACGCGAAGGAATACGACAAGGTGGCCTCGCACGAATGGCTTGCCGATCCTGCTGCCGCGCGTAGGCCGAGTGAATAGCGTGGCCCGATATGACCGACTGGGCCGGGAGGGGATTCCAGATGGCCGTAGCACAGCCTAGAGATATGGCCAAGGAAGAGGACGAGGAGACACCGGCTCGAGACTTCCTCCGGGAGATGGGGATCGAGCAGCCTACTCCGGATGCCATAGGACAGCTGATGGAGGTATTCGTACCGTGCCTGCGCATCATGTGCGAGCGCGGGTATGACCCAACCGGTGCCTCCTGGCGTAGCGGCGGATGGCGCTCCCAGCTAGTAGACATCCGTAAGAAGTTCACCAGGCTGTGGTTCCACGCCTGGATCAAGGGTCGGTTCGTAAAGGACCATCCTATCGACATGATCAATTACCTGGGGTATTTCATACGCCTAGAGATGAAGGGCGAGCCCTGGGGAGATTGGGGAGAGCCGGAGTAATGGACCTAACAGAGATCAGCGAGATCAACAGAGCACGCACTCGGCGCTGGCATGACGGTGGGGGCGAATGGTACGCCTCCGACTGGAGCAATTCGCTATCCGGTGAGGCCGGGGAGCTAGTAGAGGCACTGATTGACGCACTCGGATTCGAGGGCCGGGTTGGTGCGCTCTGCAATACCGTCAAGAAGATACGGCGTCACGAGACGCACGTCGACCGAATCGCCACCGGGAAGTCCTACAACACTCCGCCACTCGGGGAGCTTTCGCAGCAGGTCCAGGATGAGATAGCCGACGTATTCCTGTACCTAGACCTGCTGGCCTATCACTTCGGCCTGAATCTTGAGGATTGCATATTCCCGAAGTTCAACCGGGTAAGTGAGGCCCAGGGATTCCCGGAGCGTCTGGCCAACGACCTAGACGAGCTTCCGAAGGTTCAGTTCCTGCCGGGCAGCCGGGAGGCTGCTATCGCCCTGGGTACCACCTACTGGACCGACGGCCAGGGAAACGTCCACTGGCTAGAGGAGACCAAGGGTGTCTAGGCCGGGCTGGGACGAGTGGGGCATGGCCATAGCTGTGGCCGTAGCCACACGTGGGGACTGTACCCGGCGACAGGTAGGAGCCGTGATACTGAGCGAGCGTCATGACGTCATCAGTATCGGATACAACGGGACGGCTCCCGGTAGGCTCGGATGCCTGGACGGTGGGTGCCCACGCGGGCAGTTCAGTCTTGAGGCCATTCCCGACGGTGGTGATTACGACACGCCCGGCACAGACAGCTATTGCATCGCCACCCACGCTGAGATGAATGCGCTCGTCCGGGCGGATCACGAGCGACTCCGCGGAGCAACAATGTACATTACCCTCTCACCGTGTAACGGCTGTACTAAGATCATCAGCAATACCCCGCTACACAAGATCATCTGGCTGCACCCAGACGGTAACCTGATTACCAAGCTGATCTAAGGAGCCCAAGTGAGGACATTCACCTGTTACCGCCCGTCACCTCCGCCCGAGTACTACAAGATGGGTGCCGCCAATGCGCCCGATCAGCCGCAGTTCCAGGGTGTCATCTTCGACGATGGTACCGTGGTGCTGCGCTGGATGACCCTACACAAGTCACACTCGGTATGGGACAGCTGGACTAGCATGGCAATGGTCCACGGCCATCCCGAGTACGGCACCTATTTCCATTTCGACGACGAGCTTGACGAGCCTGCGCTAGAGGGCTGACCGGTGCCCGAGTTCGTAAGCCTCCATCACCACTCTACGTATTCCTTCATGGATGGCTACGGCACGCCCGACGAGCACGTAGCCCGGGCAGCTGAACTGGGGTACGGCGCGATGGCGCTAACCGAGCACGGCAACGTCAGTTCTCACTTCCGATTTGAGGCCGCAGCGGGCAAGTCTGACATCAAGCCCATCTTCGGCCTAGAGGCTTACACGGCGTCAACCTTTACCGCTAAACAGCAGACCAAATGGCACCTTACGCTCCTGGCCATGGACACGCCCGGCTACGTCAATCTCAACCGGGCGGTCACCCAGAGCTACCGGGATTTCTATTACCAGCCTACGCTCCTAGGCGACAACCTAGCCGAGCACTCCGATGGCCTGATATGCCTATCCGGCTGTAATGGCTCCCTGCTGGCCTGTACGCTCATCGGCGGTAAGGGGATACCCGAGCCGCCCAGGCCTGACCTGAGGGCAGCTCAGCGTGTGGCAGAGCGATTTGCAGACCTGTTCGGGGACCGCTACTATCTCGAGGTTCAGTGCTTCCCTGAGCTCGAGAAATCGCAGGTCATCAACCGGGCGTATGAGAAGATCAGCGCCGCAACCGGCATCCCGCTCGTCGCCACGCTGGACGTTCACTACCCGCAGCCTACCGACAATGATATGCAGCTGCTTCTCCACGCCATCGGCCGTGGGCACCATACCGTGGACGATGCCGCGCGGGAGTGGAACTACGACGTCCTCCTGACGCTACCCGAGTCCGACGATGACATCTACCGCAAGCTGATAGATACCGGGCTCAGCCGGGGTGCCGCTCGAGACGCTATGGCCACTACAGCCGATATAGCCGGTCGATGTAACGTGACCCTACCCAAAGCTGACCGGCTACGGTTCCCCTGTCCTAAGGACATTACCGCCACAGACCTGATATGGCAGTGGCTCAGAGAGGGCTGGGCCTACCGGGGCATCGGAGGACGCCCGCGCGCTGAGCAGGACTGGTACGCCGACCGAGTCAAGTATGAGATGAAGCTGGTTGAGGAGAAGGACTTCATTGACTTCTTCCTAGCCACCTCCGACGTAGTGAAGTGGGCGAAGGACAATGGAATTCCAGTCGGCCCTGGGCGCGGTAGTGCAGCTGCGAGTGTGGTATGCTGGCTGCTTCGAATCACGGAGATCGACCCGCATCGATATCAGGGTATGCTCTTCGAGCGCTTCATGGACGTCAATCGGGCTGATCCGCCTGATATTGACCTCGATTTCTCTGATGAGCGCCGACATGAGATCCGGGGATATCTGGAGGACAAATATGGCCCTGACTGCGTCGGAACAATTGCTACATTTGTACGATATCGTGGAAAGAACTCTCTGGTAGATACCGCACGGGTCAACGAGGTACCGCATGGTGCCCAGCAGACCGTCAAGAACCTGCTCATCGAGCGGTCGGGCGGTGACAGCCGGGCATCGGAGACCCTAGGCGATACCGTTCAGGCGTTCCCCAACGCGGCTGCCGTGTTCGACGCCTACCCGGTGCTGTGGCAGGCTACCCGGCTTGAAGGCCAGGTGAAGGGTCTGTCTATCCACGCGGCCGGTCAGGTGGTGGCCAACTCTAACCTGACCGATATCTGTGCGGTGTATGAGCGCGAGGGCCGACAGGTACTGAGCGTTGACAAGTACGACACCGAGTACGCCGGTATGCTCAAGATGGACTTCCTGGGCCTTACCACAATGGGCATGATTCAGCTATGCCTAGACATGACCGATCTCACCCTGGAGGATCTATATGGGGTTCCTGATACTGATCAACACACACTTGAGGTGTTCAAGACTGGAGATGTCATTGGGATCTTCCAGTTTGAGGGTCGAGCAACAAGGGTTGTCAATCGGGACGTCCGGCCAGATAGCTTCGCGGAGGTGGCAGACGTCAATGCGCTTTCCCGGCCCGGTCCCCTCTTCTCCGGTACGACTGCTGAATACTGCGACGTCAAGTGGGGCCGTCGAGAGGCTGAACACTACCATGCGATTGTTGATGACGTCACGCGTGACACCTACGGGCAGATCATCTACCAAGAGCAGATCCTCCGGATCCTCAAAGAGATCGGAGGATTCGACTGGTTCTCGGTAGGCCAGATCCGCCGCATCATCTCGAAGAAGCTCGGCGAGGCCGCATTCCAGATGAGCTATAACCAGTTCGAGAAAGGAGCGCTGGAGCTACACGGAATTGACAATGCCCTGGCGCTCCGAATCTGGAAGAAGATCGTCACCAGCGGTACCTACTCCTTCAACATCGCGCACGCCATCAGCTACAGCATGCTGGCATGGTGGTGCGCCTATCTGAAGAGCCACCACCCTCGCGAGTTCTACGCCGCATGCCTCGCCAAGTCTGAGCCCGGCTCCGACTCGGAGTTCAAGCTGATGACTGACGCTGTCCGACACGGCATCAAGATCAAGCCTCCTAGCCTGACCGAGTCCGGCGTGACATGGGCTCCAGCTGTGGCTAGGAACACACCTGCCGTGCTGGCAGGCTTCACCGTGGTACCCGGTATAGGGTCGCGGATCGCCGAGGCTATAGTCCGACAGAGAGCCGAGACACCGTTCAGCAGCTGGAAGGACCTGACAAAGACGCCCGGCATCGCCAGCAAGAAGGCAGCTACCATCCAGGCATTCTGCATGATGCGTGACCCGTTCAACCTGACGCGGACGCGCGACACGCTCCTCAGGGTCTGGGACGCCATCAAGGCCGGGCAGATCAGCTGCCCGCTACCTACCCACAACGGTGAGCACGTAGCCGATATCGAGGTCCCATGGGGCAGCCGTCACAAGGAGTGGCTCAAGGGTGAGCTAGTCATATTCGCCGGTATCGTCAAGGCCAGAAACTACCAGGACACGATTGAGAACATCCACTCCCGTACCGGCGATGACCTAGATGCGATCCGCAAAAGGCTCAAGCAGCCCGACCTCGTAACGTCCTGCGTCCTTCAGTGCTACGACGCTACCATGGAAGAGGTCTACCTACGGATCAACCGTTTCGCCTACCCGCGCTGGAGGCGTACCCTAGAGTCGATCACCGTAGGGCATGACGTCATAATAGGAGTGGGACACAAGACCTCAGGCTTCGGCAACAGCCTGGCAATTGAGAAGATGTACGTGATTGACCCTGAGGAATGAGGGAAGGCAATGGGCTTCGGAGATAACCAGACAATCCAGAAAGCCAGACACCAGAGGGTGACTAGGGAAGAGCGCGGCGGACACGACGCTCTACACCTGTTCCCGGAGAACAGCCAGTACCACCGTGGCTACCTGAAGTGCTGCTGGTGCATGTGCCCACGCTGCTGGCAGCCCTACGGGCATAGCCCGAAAGGCCCAATCGGCCGCTGTGTCTGTCACGATTGCCCCTGCGGCGGAACGATGGTGCTGTGATGGCTACGGAGATGGATTGGTACGTCGCGCTGTGCGAGGATTGCGAGCCTCCGCTCCCCCAGCCGTTCCGCAAGCAGGGTGAGCGCGATGACTGGGCCGACAAACACCGGACAGCTACCGGCCACATGGTGACCCAGTACGCTACAAGTCAGCCTGCATATACGAACATGATCAGCCGTACCGGCGATGGGCCGGACCCACTAGTTCGGGAGCCTAAGAAATGACCACCGTGACAGAGAAGCAGCTTGTCGCCGCAGCGAGCAGAATGCCATCCGAGCACTTCCGGCTGCACATGATCCGCCGGCACGGCGTAGAGATCGGCGAGCAGAACTTCACGTTCGACGTCGAGCAGCCTTACCGCGCGCTCCATCGCAGGCAGCACCGTCTGCTGCCCCACCTGACTCACGAGCATAGCCCGGAGCCTCCGGAGGCGGAGATGGAATTCGCGCTGGAGTGCATGAAGGAGAATAGGCTCCGAGGCTGGCGCCAGATAGCCGGGGCACACGGAGTGGTCTGCTTCTGCGATGACGGATCATACGGCGTTCGCCTGAAGAGTGGAGAAATTCGGTACTACACGGAGATAGACCGTGTGGCCCGTATCCTGATGAAAGGGAGATTTGTTCGATGACTACCCCTGGCCTGCCGAACGAGTTCGACGTTCACCCGTCCTTCCGACTCGGGTGGCAGGGCCCAACCCGGAAGCGTGTCCTGGCGATGAGCAATTACTTCGCTGCGCCAGAGGTCATCACCGTCATTCCGCCCACCGCTGACTTCATGTCCGAGGTCGGCACCTGGTGCGGTGAGACCAACAAGAGGTTCGGTACCTGTGGGCCAAACATGGTCGCCAACCTACTGACGATGACATTCGCCTATGCACTCGACGAGCAGGTGACGATATCCGATGATGCGATTTACGACCTCTACCGGCGCTCCGGCAACCCGAGCTTCAACCCGGCGACGGGCCAGGATGACAATGGCGTCGACAACGCAGTGCTGTTCGGTGCCTGCCTGGCTGGCGGCGCTTCTGATGCGGGAATTGATATCACCCGATCGAACGGATCCGTCGAAAGACACACCGTTGCTGCCTACGGAAAGCTGACCGGGCAGGGCCCAACACTCGTCCAGCAACTGCGCATCGCTACGGCGCTATTCGGCGGTGCGTGCATCTCCGTCATGCTCCAGATCGCGCAACAGCAGCAGACCGTAGCCAATCCCCCGACGTGGACCAACATCCCGTCCAGCCCGGACTGGGGTGGCCACGACATCTTCGGCGGACGGTATACCGGCCAGCAGGGTGCCGACGAGCACGTCATCAGCTGGCTCGTCGATGTCGGAGTGGCGGATGGCTACATCCGCGCCAGGGCACAGGAGCTATTCGTCGCCATTCCGACCATCGCCCTGAAGTACAAGCCGGTGGCCGACAACGTTGACTGGGCCGCGCTCAGCAATGACTTCCGTCTCATCACCGGGCGTACGATCAACCTGTCTGGACTGTAATGACCGTATTCGGATCCGATGGCGTAAGTCCCGCTATAGTGTGGATCGCTAAGCCACCCCGATGCCCCACGCACGGGCAGATGTCCCCAAGGGACGGAAAGTGGATATGCCACGGATATGACGGCGAGGGATGCGACCACGTCGTCGAGGAGTGGCTGAAATGGTATCCGATAGGCGTAACCGTAGACTTCTATCACGAACCGTAAGGAAGCCCCATGTTCTTCAGAGAGCTAGCTCGCATGACAGTCCTCGTCACCGCCACATCGGCGGTAGGGCTGGCGATGCCGGTCACCCCGGCTCATGCCGAGCCAACCACCTGTACCCACTTCATCGCCTACGATGACGGAGGACAGGCCTTCAGCCTACCGGCCGGAGCGAAGATCTTCTCCGGCGAGTACATGCTTCAGGTGCCGGTCAGCCAGGCGTGGAAGTTCTGCTATCCGCTCAGCGCTTCCGGCGATCACCTGATACGGCTGAAGGCCGACCAGTCATTCTGCGTCTCGGGAAGCAAGCACCTGGCGCGCATCTACAAGTGCTCCACGACCAGCAATAACCAGCAGTGGTCATGGAACGTCCACCACAAACCGTACTATCATAGGTTCCGCAATACCAACGGCGTCATGTGCGTGGCCAACGGCAACGATTCCGCCGACGTAGTGGAATCGTGCCCGGGTAAGGCCAGCCACTGGGGAACAGGATAGGAGGTGAAGAGATGAAGGACGACGATATCAAGAAGCTCATCAAGGAAGAGGGCGACAAGATCCCGGTCAAGCCTGCACTGGGCAAGATCAGGCAGCAGACCGAGAACAAGAGCCCGAAGGACACCGACGAGAAACAGGGCGACAAGAGATGACCCGCCGACAGGTAACGACAATCGAGCCACTCCGCGCCAGGGCCGGGCACAGGCTGTACCCGATCAATGCCAAAAGCGACTGCCCGGTGCACGCCTACTGCGCATATGACGGCTCCGAGCCTGACCGATGCGCTATGTGCCATGCCAGCATCGAGGTGGGCTGCGAGCACACCTGGGCGGGCATGCCCGGTGGCTCACGCCCGGCTGGCTGCCGTGCCTGTGGCGAGATCTTCTCCAGCAACTCAGCCTTTGATCAGCATCGCCGGCATTTCGAGTGCCGTGACCCTAGCGAATCTGGTCTCGTACTCGTCCAGCGCGGTGAATATGACATATGGGCTATTCCCGGCAGCCGTCCGGACGTAGCCTAGAGGCGGAGCGAGATCGGGGCAGCCACCCCGAGAACTGGAGGGAGCCTAGACGATAGCCATTACCCTGCGCTTTGAGGCTTCCTTGATAGGACCTCACATAATCCAGGAGCCCAGTTCGGTTGCTACGGAGGCTGCCGGGCTGGGCTTCTAGCGTGTTCAGGGCTCGGACCCAGCCCTTACCCCTAGGGGAGCCCTATTCCTCCGTCATTTCTCAGTACCCGGGACATGCCGGGGACTGATTTAGCTGTTCGGAATACCGGCCCGGTAGCTTCGGAGTAGCGTTCCGCAGCAAGGCTCTGACCGCGCGCTGTATGCGCCTGTAGGAGCGAACTACTGCATTGGGAAGGTAATGGCGCGACACGCAAAGCAGAACAGCAAGATGGCACTGGCCGGTGCAGCCGCAATTCTGGCACTGCTGCTCGTCACAGTCCTATCGGCAGTGAGCAATGCAAGTCCCCAGACCCCACAGAGAGCGAAGGTAAGACAGTTCACTCCGGTCACCGTCATCGACGACGCGAAGCCGCACCCCAGGTTCCCGGCTGCTAAGGCCGTGCCCCTGACTGTCACGGTCAGGCATGGGGATACCCTGAGCAAGATCGCACATCGGGTCCTCGGCAGTACCCGCAAGTGGCCCGTCCTCTGGTACGCCAACCGGCACCGGGTACACAACCCGAATCTGATCACGGCCGGCGAGACGCTCCGAGTCAGCTACCAGAGGCAGAGCCCTAGGATGGTCCATATGGCCCTAGCTGCCATACCCAGGCCTAAGCCTGCCCCAGTTCGCGTTCGCCATGCAGCTGTCGTCCAGGCCACATACAGCGCACCTGCCGCCGCTACCTACTCCGGCGGCTCGGGCTGCCAGGCGAAGATCATCGCGGACGAGAGCGGTGGCAACCCGCGCGCCGTCAACCCGACTAGCGGTGCCGGAGGCCTGTACCAGTTCCTGCCAAGCACGTGGGCCGCGCTCGGACACTCAGGGCTACCGCAGTACGCCTCGGTGGCCGAGCAGAATCAGGCGTACTATCAGCAGGTGGCAGAATCCGGGTACTCGGCCTGGGCAGCTAGCGGAGGCTGTTAGCTGACATGGCGCTGCCCCGGTCCGGCAGATGGTGGGTGGACCGGGGCAGCAGTCTGTTCAGGCTCCTCCGTTGCCCTTGCTCTGTGCAGCCATGTACTTGATCTGCTCGATCTCCTCGTCGGAGAATGGCAGCACCAGCCCACTACCGAGATCGGGCCGACTGGTGTGCTTGGCGAAGTACGCCGCAATTCCGCCGACGATTGTGCCGATAACAATCGGCAGCTGTAGCTGATAGTCCAGTGGGATCTTGTCCCGCAGTGTTGGCGACACCGCGAACGCGAGCCCTATGAAGTAGCCGATAATGGCATTCGTGCCGAGACCAGCGACTGGCTTGGTCTCTATCGGCGTTCCCTTTACCTTGATTGGCATGACTCCCCTTTCGTGGGCTTCCTATGAGCACCCTGGACCGGAAAGGGAAGCCCTGCTGGCCGGTCCAGGGTGCCGATCATGGGTTACGGCCTGAGGACCCAGAGCTTGGCACCCTTGCCGATTGCTGTATGAGAGCTGGTCTCAGGGTCACCGAGAACAAGGTTGACCCAGTCGCCAAGAATGCCGTCTCCGCCCGGCGGATCCCAGCTGCCGTTGTTCTTCTCGACGGTCATCCGCAGAACCTGGGCCGGACGCATCTGCGTGCTCGCCGGCAGCTGGGGATTGAGGGCACGTAGGACGCCTGCCAGGCTCTGGTTACCGTCAGTGGTATACCAGTTCCATGTCGGGCCGGGAGCAGGCTTCGGGTCTCCCTTTGGCCGGGGATGCTGGCCGAAGTCTGCCATGACCGACTCATCGAAGTCGACGCTACCTCCGCCCAGGTTGCCGATAAGACCCTGCCGCAGCCCGGCTCGCTTGTCGTACAGGAACGTGCCCGGCAGGGTACGCCCGGCCACCTTGGTGACGAGCACAGCGTTGCTCGGGAGTCCGGCTGCCGCTAGGTCAGCATCGGCTGGAGCGGAGTGGGTGGGCTCCTGATCGAATTGCGTTTCGTACGTGTACGGATTTCCGACCGCATTCCGGAGTGGCTCAGCACCGGACTCCGCGAACTCCGCAGCATTGAATGCACCGGCCGATGAGAATCGCGACCAGGCAAAGGTCTGCACCGCATGGGCGCACTTGCCGGCGTTCAGTGCCCGCGCCACCGGGTAATACCCGCCATATAGGCCGGTACGCTCACGCCCGATGACTGACGCCGCACCGTCAAGGTAGGCGTTGATGGCTGCCTGCTGGCCTGGCGCCGCGTCAAAGTCAGCGGTACACATCATGACGGCATCCGGCCGTCCGAGAGCCTTGACTACGGCGTTGAAGTGCTGTGCCCGCTGGACACCTGCGCCGTGTCCGCCGAGCAGGTCCGTAGCTCCCTCCTCGGCGAACAGCACGACGCTGATACCGGCTCCCCTGAGAGCGCTGTTCTCTGACGGAATCAGATTCTTCCCGTTGTGGTCGTTGGCCGGATTCTCGCTGACGTACCGGCCGACGCAGTGAATGCCCGCGCCGCGTACCGCCGAGAGCGGTGGATGACTGAATGCGTAATCGACTACTGTGCTCATTTCCTGGCTTCCCTTTTGCGAACGGTAGCTTGCTCCTGGCCCTTACCTTCCTCACCGAAGACGATGATGTCGGTTCCGCCGGAGCCGCTATAGAGACGTGTGAGGATCTGGAACGCGGCGTCGTCCAGAATGCTGACCCCATCTACGCCCATCCGGCGCAGATGGGTCTCATCCTTGTCGACGTCCAGTCGCAATTCCGAGTCCTCCGGCAGTGCTGCGTGGAATTCTCTCAGCACATTGTGAAGCTGGCTTCCGAGTGACATTCCCTTTCTCCTGTCCTCGTGGGGCTATCCCTCACCCCGAATTGTAACTCTATTCTCAGTTCCACAACGGAACAGTTGCGTGGCAGTCAAGCCTGCCCGATGCGACGGCCGCACCGTATACCTGGATAGAGCCGTCTGGCTCGAATTCGATAGCACATCCCTCAGTCCGGTTGCTAGCACCGTCCAGCCCCTGTAGTGACGTATAGGCCACAATACGACGTGGAGCCGCAACAAGGTAATTACCCGAAAGCGAGCCTGCGTTCCATATATTGGTTCCGTCAGTAGTGGTACCGCAAATCAGATCCCGGAACACAATCTGAAGATCGCCATCACCATTTAGCCGGTACTTAGCTGTCTGGCCAACAGACCATCCGTTCGCCATCGACGGCATGTTCTGTGGAGTGCTGGTAGGAAGCGCACCAAGACGTTCATCCACTAGGGTGACCAATGCGCCCGTAGACCTGCTAGTCCAGTGACAGATCGGGATGTCGAAGTTGCCGGTGGTTGTCTGAACGAGCGCGGGTATGGTCGGTGACCCTGACGGCGTGCCCTGGATGATGACAGGCTGAAGGAACGCCGCAGCCGTACCGGCCGTGCGATTCAGCCGCATCACTAGCCGGTCAATCCTGTCCTGCCCAGATGCAGCTGCGATGGCCGTCGACACCGTCGCGTCACAGGACCAGAGCACACCTTTGATGACGCAGGATCCAGCCGCCATGTCGAGCGTCCTAGCACCAGTATTCAGAGTCGGGGCAAGGCTACCCGTCAGTGCCAGGTTGACGCCATCCCCAATCCCCACGGCCTGGAATAGAAGCTCCCAGTCCGATTGCGCCGTCAGCTGGGTGAAGGGAGAAGGACGCCCATTCGTAATAGTCACGGATTATCCTCTCTGCGCATTCAGCCGACGCTCAAGTCGGCGAACCCTATTGAGCAGCTGTGCTGCGAAGCCGGGATCAAGCGCTCCCGGATCACTAGAATACCCTATCTGCGGAACAACCGTAATAGCAGGCGTCTGAGCTGGATCAACATTGAGCGTAGCCGAAGAGACGAGATCCTGGTATATATCTCCAGGCCTAGTCTCTACCGCCACCTTATCGCCTAGCCAGTAATCCTGCCCGAACGTCATGCTCGGAATGTCGGTAAAGGCCGTGACGAGCGACGGCTGGGCGGCACCCTGATTGAGCGCATCATTCCCAGCCTGGTTGACGTTCCCGATCTGGGTCTGGCCCGACTGATCCACGAACACCTCGGTCCGGCCCCACTGATCAGAGGTCACGGAGTAGGAAGTGAAGTTATTCCCGCTCACTGCGCTTCTCGCAAACGCAATTGTGCACGTCGGATCAGTCAGCGCTACCGCTACCGAGGTCATGTTCCCGATAGACTCACTGAACGATACGCTCTGCGTCAGGTCACGCGGGACATAGCAGTCGAATGACAGACGCTGCCCATTCCGAGTAAGGCTCACGCCCATCGGTCCGCCCGTGCCAATCATCTGGCGAATGATATCCATCAGGTTGAGATCAGCACTCTGTACGAATGCCACATCACGAGTAACCGTGCCGCCACGGCCCTGGGTGGGCACGATATCCATGAGGGTGATCCGCCGACCCGATTGTCCGGCGGGTCCACCATTGTCGTTTATCAGATTCTTGATGCACGTTTCACACGGCCCGGTATATGTCGTCTTGCCGCCAGACGTCTGGCTCGCCCAGCCCGATCCGGGCGTCGGGAATGCTATCCGATTAGCGATCATCGCTAGGTAATCCCCGCCCGAGAGATTCAGCTGCTCCCCCGAGCCTACTGCACCTCCGCCCGAGCCGGGAACACTATTAGAGTAACCGGGCGTCTCGACCTTGCCTCCGAACTCAAATAGGCCACGCCAGTTGATCACCATGATGGTGGTACCGCTACGAACCTGCTGCCAGACGTTATCGTCGTAAGGCATAGTGATCTGCCAGTTACCGACCATGTTGTAGAACAGCTGTGCACTCAGCGTCGTGAAGTTGATCGGCATGAGCAGGTTCAGACTACCGTCATAAAGCTCAGCCGTTACCGGCGGAGGAACAACAGGTGGTGGGAAGCTGGTCGGTGGAGAGGACTGAACATTCATGATGAACGTTGCAGTTGCCGTGGCTCCGACATGATCGGTAGCTATGACGTTGAACGAGTATGCGGTCGGCTGACTCCCGGGCGGACCAGCGGCCGAATTGTCCGGCGTACCTGACAGGGTACCGGCCGGAATCTTCGGCAGGAACGCATAGGCGACCGCGCGCCATATCGCGGAAGTAATCGTCAGCGAGCTAGTCTGCGCAGTACCTCCACCAGTAGTCGGCTGCTCATAAGCTGCCACCGAATACGGGTTGACGCCAGTCTGGTAAGTACCCAGCGAGGTGAATCCGGTAGAGCCGAAGGTAGGCGCACCACCGCCATTCGCCGTACCGAATAGGGCGAGAATCGTATCGCCATTAGCAGTCGGAGTAATGCTTACCGACGGCGCGGTGTTAGTCGCGGTCGCAACCGAGGAGATCACATCGAGCGCGCCAACACTCGGTACATCAATTCCGTAGAACTCACAGTTGCCGGCTACGGCCGCAGTGGTGAAGGTCAGCGTGTCCGGCGTGCCCGATGTCGTCAGCGCCGCAGTAGGCGTCCCGCCTGCTCCGCCCGTGGCACCGGGAGAGCGGAATACGTACAGCGCCGGTACTGATCCTGCAGATGATATGTCCTGCGTGTATACGTTTCCCTTGCTGTCGGTACATGCCGTCACCGTACACGTGGTCGAGTTAACCACCACATGCGCAATGAGGGTATCCCCGGCACCGGTAGCAGTAGCAACCGGCAGCACACGTGATGTCCCCGAGCCGGTTACGAGAGCCTGTCCGAACGTATACGGTGCAGGTACGGAGACAGCCAGGCTTAGGCCAGTAGGCAGCTGCGTAGACGTATCTAGGGCATAGGAGATAGGCGACGCCCCACCGGATACAAACCCAGCCAGACTCTGGGAATAGGGCACGCCAACATTCGCGGCCGGAAGTACGCCACCAGCAAACGAGAATACCGACACGGTCGTAATCGGCAGGGTAATCGTCGCAGTATTGCTAGCTGCGTCGGTTACCTTCCAGGTGATGCTATAGGTAGCCGGGCTGCCGGCAACCGTACCGGATATCGCGCCCGAGCTAGCGAGTGAAAGACCGGAGCCAGTCAGAGAGCCGGTCTGGATACTCCAGGTATACGGAAGCGTTCCGCCCGTGGCGGCAAGAGACGCCGAATACGACTGGCCAATCGCACCATTGGGCAGACTGCCCGTAGTGATCGTCAGCGTACCTCCGCCCGCGCCGGATGGGTCCAGCGCATCGTACATGGCGTCATACGCCGTGACGACCTGGGCGTCGGTCGTGGTATCAATCGTATTACCGACACCGTTAGCATACCAGTAAATCGGCAGCAGCTGATTAGTCGGCATAAGGGCTGCGAGCGGGACAACGACCATATCGTGCAGCCAGTTGGCGAAGTTGCTCGGGTTGCTCGTTAGTGGCCGAGGCGTTCCGTTAGTTCCGCCTGTCTCACCGATACCCACATTCTGCTTTGGAGACTGAGCGTTGCAGTTAGTGATGGTATCGGCTAGCGTCTTGGTGTACGGCTGGCCTGCCGGATAATTGATCGAGCAGTCCGTCATGTAGAAGTCGACCGAGACGCCGGTACATAGCATCCGGCCGTCGGCCTGCTTCCTCGGCGGAATGAACGATATGGCTGTTGTCGGACTGGGGAGCGCGGAGTTGAAGAAGCACTGTAGCCCGGCCTTGATAAAGGTCGGTGCATAGAAAGCGAAATACTGCTGGTAGTTAGTAACACAGGACGTGCTCGTCGCGCCAGGCGCATACGGTGATCCAGCCTCATTTCCGAATGGGCCGTTAACACCGTTCAGATTCGCCTCATTCCAGAGACACGTATGCGGCGCTACGCCGTTGTTCTTCCAGTAGATGATCATCGCCCGGATGAGTGGGATATCGGCAGCCTTACCTCCGCCCACTGCTCTGGTCGCCTTGACCGATACCAAACACTGAATACCGGCCTGCGTCTCAGAGACAACACCCTGATACTGATTAGCCTGCGACTCGTACAGGCCTTCACCTAGGTAGCGCTTACAGCCCTGGTTTGCCGTCTTGCGCCCGACAATTGAGTCAAATCGGTCCTTGGCTTTCTGATCGGTGTTCGGCGAAAGCTCGCCGGGATACGCACCCTTCCAGACTGACGCTCCAACAATAGCTCGCCCATTGCTCGGGTTAACGCCGTTCCAGAGAACCAGGCTCTTCTTCACCGGCAGGATGATCATGTTCCAGGAAGCCGAGGCACCGAGCGTCCCGCTAGCTGTCAGCGTACCCGAGCCGGTATTCACTCGGTACGCCACAGAGACCAGGGAGTTGGCCCCAACCGTAACGTCGGTGGCTAGCGGAATCCAGTTAGCTCCCCAGGTGAAGCTGACTCCGGCATTCTGATAGGCGACGGCTGCAAACTCCACATCGCCCGATGCCGTAGGCGTACCCGAGGTGACCGAGGGAGCCGTTGACGTTCCGGTCGCCTGGGCCTGTGCGGCTGTGTCAATCGCACCGAGCCCCTGGCATCCGATTATGACCCACTGTTTCGCCTGCCCAGTACCTGAGTAGGCTACGTCGATAGTATCGGCCGTAAATCCCGGCCCGGTCGCATCAAGGCCGTTCGCACCGGCCACCACCGACCACGCCGATAGCGAGGGCGACGTGGCATTCCCTAGAGCCTTGACAAACGTGTCACCACGACTGGTGGTTATGCCCGTAGGCTGGGCGCCACCCGTCCCACCGAATGCCATGAGGAGGTCGCCCGGTAGGGCCGGCCAGCCGTCAGTTGAATCCTGGGCCACGCCGGTAGTCAGGACAAGGTCTGTCCCTCCGGTGTTAGCTGCTGCGTCGGATACGACATATGGCAGAATATCCATTACGGTCTCAGCCACCTTCGCGTGTACTGCAACTGAATCGCCGAGCTACTAGTCGCACCCGACATCTGGAGCGATATCTGATTCGTTCCCCGAACCAATGGCCAGAGGTCCCTGGGGCTATTCTTCACAATCTGGCCCCACATATTCGCCCCATTGGAGACATCGATCGCGTACTGATTGCCCGGCACCGTACTCACCTGAACCTGCTGGCCAGAGGTCAGTGTCGAGAAGAAGCTGAACTGAAATCCGGTAGTGAGATTCTGAACAGTCGGGATACCCGGACCAGTAAACGTCCATATCGGATAGGTATCCGCGCCACCGTCATTGAGCAGGGTCTGTGACCCGAACACCGTACTAGGCGTCAGGTTGATTGGCAGCAGCGGGAGGATCCCGGTTACGCCAGCCACAGTCAGGCTGTACTGAAGATTCGTAGGATACTGATCATACCAGTATGGGTCAGGAGTATTCAGCGTCAGCAAATAGGTAGAGAACGCTACACCCTCATCAACAGCTGACTCAACTCCGCCGGTCACATACACAGCGATCTGTCTGGTACTGCCATCCTGCCTCTGGATAGCCAGATAGCCCGGTGCCGGAGATCCGGCCCTTTCGGTCCGGAATGAATACGCAAATGAGTCAAGCAATTCCATATAGGCGTTGACGTCGCCCAGTGACTCCAGGTACATACCCATGGCAATCTGGCCGGGCTGCGATATGATCATCTGCGGTGTCGCTCCGCCAGTCACCATCGGGATGGAGGAGAAATTGACGGGCACGCCCGAGATGCCGGCAATGCTAGTGCATATATAGCCATTGGGCAGCGTCAGGTCAGTAAGAGGCCAGACAATACCGTCGGGATCAATATAGACAATCTGCGGCGGAGGAATACTATCGCGTGGAGGATTCGAGCCGGTTGGCGGCTGCGTCATAACGGTCATTAGATCCTCCTACCTGCACGCTGCGACAATCCCCTGTGTACGTCAACGACCCGCATAGCGTGTCCCACCTCAGCGCCGAATGCCCTATAGCTCATACCATCGAAATGCAAATGATACGTCGGTCCGCCGAGGCCGTGCTTCATATCGTCATGCGTTAGCACGTACTCGGGGTGCCCCGAGGTGTTGATTCCGATCGTGTTGTTCGGCCACCAGCCGCCATCGTCGTAACCGTGACCGTGCCCGAGCACGCTCGTCCAGCCTGCACCATAACGCCCGACAGCGTAGTGCAGGCCGGCATAGATGTTCGCTAGCGGATTCACGCTAACGCCATACAGATACGGTCCGAGACCACGGAACGGTCCGGCATTGGCGGCAAACGTCGGGCCAATCACCTGCATCAGCCCAACAGAAGGAGTACCGGCCGCCCAGTTGCTGTCCCACTTATTCACCACGAGTGGGTCACCGCCAGACTCTGTCTGCATCTGGGCCAGGGCGACCCCGAGATCTCCAGCCGGTTGTCCGAGCATCCTAAGTACCTGAAGGACAATACCGGCGTACTTCTGAACGCCACTGCCGCCACCAACGTGACTGACGAGAGAGCCGATAGTCTTAATAACGAAATGCACAGCATCGGAGACGATTGTCTTAGGGATCCCAATCATCATCTTTGCTAGGTCACCGGCAGCTGGCGTATGGAATAGATCTGCGAAGGCATTAGCGGCAGCCGTCGCATTGCCGGACATTAGCGCCAGCAGAATCTTGCCACCGTCAACGGCACCATGGAACAGCTTGCCCAGGAATCCGAACGGATTGTCAAAGCCTTTAATCTGAGGCATACCAAGCTCGGCAGCCCGGCCAACAGGAACGCCACCTGCCTGATAACCGGGCACTCCCACAGCCCGGAAGACATCGGCCAGCAGACTTGAGTGCTCCTTGCTAACGACTGTCTCTCCGCGCTCCACAAGTGCCGGCACGATATCGCCACCACCCCAGCCCGGTACCCGGCCACCGGAGGCGAAATGCACAATCGGAAGCTTCGGCCCGTGGATGGCGCCCATTACATCATTCCACAGCCGGGCGATACCGTTGTCGTATACGGTATTCACCAGGAATCTGACCGGCGTCGAGAAGATGTCCTCAATGGTATGCCAGGTCTTCTTGATCGCTCCGACGGCAGTTGTGAATGCATTCGGGATCGTCCTGGTGACGAAATTGGCTAGCGGAGAGAAGATGTTGTCGTGTATGAAATGCCAAACCGTAAGTACGGCGTTCTTCAGGTCATTCCAGGCCTGCTTGCCGGCGTTGAAGAAAGTACGAAATGCATTAGGGATCGTCTTGGTGAAGAAGTTGACTATCGGTGCGACAATCTGATCATGGATGAAATGCCATACTGCTAGCGCCACACCCTTGATTACGTTCCAGGCATCACGCCAGTGGTCTCGGACGAACTCAATGACCTTACGGATAAGCGTCAGGCCGGGAATCAAGAACTGGCCCCAGCCGTGTGTCAGGAACTTCCATGCATCCTGCGCCCAGTTCTTGATATCCTGCCAGATCTGCTTCCAGTGCTTGGCGAAGAAGCCGACGACAAGCGCCACCAGAAGAATCGCCGCAATGATACCACCGAGCCCTGTCGGGCCGGCAACGATAACGATGATCGCTAGTACGGCAATCATGACTGGGATAAGCAGATGGTTCTTATTGATCCACTCCAGAACGGCAGCCGCAATGCCGGCCAGGATGACTAGGCCGGGCGCAAGAGCCTGAATGAACTGGATGATGAATGGAATCAGAAGCTTGAGAACCCTGATCCCGGAAGGAAGCAGCTGAACGAATAGCTGTGCCAGTGCCTTCAGCAAATTGACAAGCTGTGGCCCCAGGATCTTCCCGGCCTGATCTCCGAACTGGGCAAACTGATCTGCTAGCTGCTGGAAAGACTTGCTCTGAATCCACTTATCAAATGGCTTCAAGAAGTTAATCAGAATACTGGCGCCAACATGAGCGAATATTCCAAGAGTGGGCATCAGGTGCTTGAGTACGCCTGCCCCGAGCTTAACGATGTTATCAACTACCGGCGCAAGCTCCTTCACGACATCATGGAATGCAGACTTGATTTCGTGAATAGCCGGAATGAGCTGGCGCTCCTGCGGCGTCAGGTTTCCGAGCGCGGTCTTCCGCGCCGTGCCAACCTTGGACATGGCGTCATGGACCTTGGTCAGCTCAGGAACAGCAACGGCTGCAAATGCCCCGAGACCTAGGCCAGCCGCACCCAGTGGTCCTACCCCGGCAAGGAGCCCAGAGCCCAGGCTCGCTAGGCCACCGCCAACCACGCCACCCAGCGCCAGATTGCCCAGCCCGGCCTTGAGCTTTGCCCCGATACCGGCTGCCATTGACCGTAGGCTGTCATTGTCGACGTGCAGCCTGACACGCCAGGATTTCGCCTCGGTCTCTAGCTTTGCCTTCTTAATCTCTTCCTTAGCACTGGTGGTATCGGCATGAACGTCAACGTTGAATCCGTGGCGGAGATCCTCCTTGACCTTCTCCGCATAGATCCGTACTGCCTCCTGCATCTGTCGGCCGATGGCACGGCCTATCTCATCGCCAATACGGTCTGATCCAGGCACAACCTGCTCACGCAGCTTGTTGTGGAAATCCTTAGCGTCAGGAACAACGCCTACGGAAACTGAGCCTACGAATATTTCAGCCACGGCCAGTCAGCCTTCTGTATTCCTGCATGGCGATATCGTCAGGGAGTCCGCGGAGCCTGGGGTCAATCTCCTTGATCTCCTCAATGCTCATGGTACGTCTTCTTGACCTCGCGCCTACTCCCGGTCTCCGGATTGGCTCTGGCTTCGGCACCTTGCCCTTGCTATTCGCCTGGGCGGTAATCCAGGTCAGCGTATTCACGCTGTCCACTACCTGGGCCAGTAGCAGGTCTGTAGAGGACCACGGAGCTAGGGCACCGTCGCCACTATGCTCGGCAACCTCGTCCTGCTCGGCGTTATTCCTGATGGCCGTAGTCGTAGCACTCTCCGTAGGGAGGTGATTGACCAATACCAGGAATCGTCGCCAGCCAAGACTCGAGCCTCTGATGAATAGGTCGCCCAGGCTAACGCCGTAGTACCTCTGTAGGTCTGCCTCTATCTCTTCCGGCCACCGTTCGAGGATCCAGCACGCCTGCGCGACTTTCCCCGATTCATGCGAGCCTGTCGCATGACCTCCCTTGCTATTGCCTCCATCTGGTAATTGCGGAGGTCAGCCTTGAGGAAAGCCTCAAGCTCGTCTTGGTCCTCGATAACGGCCGCAGCCCAGTTCTGCCAGTCAGCGGTATTCAGAGCCGTCATAGCCGAAGATGACCAGTCATTGACGTGGATGATACTGACTACCACGCCTCCGACCTTTACCTTGATTGGCTTTCCGACATGCTCCCGGCGAAGCGATTCGTCGAGGTCATCGAGATCAATGTCAATTGCCTCGATCTCTTCCCCGGCGTCCTGGTGCTCTGGGTCATCCTTGATACGGGTGACCGCATCCTTGCCTGTCATGACGGTCTCCCGATCAGGTGAAGTACCCGGCAATGGTAACGCCAGAGCCGGTGAAGTTGATGTAGCGCTTGGCCACTCCGGTCACTCCGCCACCGGCCTGGTTGATGGTACCGGGGTAGAACGTGACGGTGAACTGAAGGCTCTCGATGTCGGCCTGCTGCTGCTGGTCATCACCGCGCGCCGTCACCTTGACGTTGGGCGCGAAAAGACGCTGCTTCTTGGTACCGTCAATGGCGTCGAACACCATGGCGTAACGATTGTCGGCCGGAGGATCGGGGATGATGTAGCTAGCGATGAGCGTAGCTGTTGCCGGCTTCAGTGGCGAGGACGCAACCGGGAATACCGGCACGTCGTCGTACAGTGCACGGACATAGGGGTTCATCGCCTCAAGCGCAGTGAACTGAGCGCTCTTCTGTCCGCCGGTCAGAATGGTACGGATGGACGAAAGCGTGCCTGCGGCCGCGATGTCCTTGGTGGTCTCATCCAGCTTGAAGATGTAGCCGGAGACGTCCAGCCATCCAAGGCACCTCCAGCTGTTGGCCGGAGTCAGAGTGCTGAGATCCTCGAATCCGACCGGCACAGTTGAGGTAACCGGGCTGGGAATTGCGACGTAGGCGACAACGTCACCCGCTGCGAATAGAGCCGAATTGTTCTTGACTTCTGCAGTTGTCACGCCAATTCCTTCCTATGCGGCGCGAATAAACACCTCGTACGTTGCTCCATATCTCGTGAGCGTCTGGTTCTCCGTAGGCAGCCAGCGAGGACCACTAATCGTCGCAGCCCTCTGAATCACTCCGTTCTGTGTCGCCTTGCTGGCATACGCGACCAATGCTGCCTGTATCGCCCGCGCTACCGACGAGGCTGTCGCCTCAGCTGGATCGTAAACGTCAATGTCAATTACCGGCCTGTCGACAAGCAGGTCACGATTGGCACCGCTGATTCGCTTGACGCGAATTGTGGTACTCGTCACCGTTCCCGGAAGCGAGGTGGAGAATCGGTAGCTAGGGAACGCCGGTACTAGCACAGAAAGCAGCTCAATCTCGGCATCGACGAATGTGATAGTCATATCCGAGTCTCCGTCGCTGCCCGCAGAAGCGTGTGATACGGCTCCCGGCCCTCTGTCCCGAACTCCACAAACTGAGCCTCGGGAGCAAAGTTACTCACAATAGCCTCTACCCGGTCATGCTTTGCACCGCCACGCTTATGCGAGCGGGTAACGAAACTAGCGCGATACCGGCCACGGTGCGGGTCATTAGCTGGGCCGACCGGAGAAATGGCCACAGCACGGAGCTCGATCAGCCGTGCGACCTCCGTCATAGCGAAGAGGAGGTTATCAGAATTGAGGAACTCTCCAAAGCCCTTATGGTCTGGCGTATAGCTGCTCATACCGTGCTCCCGGTAACGAGCCGCCCACGTGTCTCCACGAATGACGTAATCCCGGTCCAGGGTGACTGATCGAAATTGGGGCTGCCCTGAACCTCGTACCAGTTACCGTCCGGCAGAAGCATGGCATCCGTAGCCCGGACGTCTGTACCGTCCGGGAACCAGACCGTGACGTCCGAGGCAACCATCTCAGTACCGGCCACGACCTCAGTACCGCCACCCTGTGCGATAGCGCAGTTGTCTATGACCTCGTCTGTGTGGCCGTACACATCGTTGTGGCGTGCATCCTGCCCGGTCACGGTACGGTGCCGGAGCGTTACCGTCTGGCCATGAGGGAGCTTCAGGAGGGGCATCAGCCACTCCCTAGCGCGATCGTGCCTCGCTTACCCGCCCGGAAGTCATCAAGCTCGCTCAGGTCGGCGCTCTTCAGTGCAGCGACCACGCCTC
>Ga0126369_10000681_pt1 | contig 22543 bp, 18 predicted proteins | sample PanSoiMetaPlot_1_FD_109646 | JGI IMG/M metagenome (GOLD analysis project Ga0126369, IMG submission 109646) | Tropical forest soil microbial communities from Panama - MetaG Plot_1 | ecosystem: Environmental > Terrestrial > Soil > Tropical forest > Bulk soil | place: Panama | collected 2016-02-17
AGTTTTGAGGGCCTGGCGTGCAACAGTCGTGTGACCCAGTGGCAAGCAATACAGCCTCTGAGAAAGAATACAATATCGCCGGGGAATCAGGACGCAGCAACGGTCCTGCCATGGCTTCCGGGTGAGGAATCATCCTTTGCAGGCATTGCGTCTTCGTAGGAAATCATCGCGCCGCTCACAAATCCTGCGTCGTTAGATTTTGCCGTTTAAAGAGGAGTCTCAGCCCTCACTGACTCTTTTCGCGCTTCCTGGACTTGCCCATTTTTGCCACGGTGAAGAGGAGGAGACTTCTGTCCTCTTCGTTCATGCGGGAGAGGCATTGCTGCAGCTTCCTTAAGTATCGTGCGTCTTTTCCGGAGGCGCCCCACAACTTTTGTCCCGCTTTGCCGCCGGTTACCTGGAGTTTCGGCGGCTCTTCCCCTTCATACAACAATTCATACATCGGAACTTCCAATGCCCGCGCAAGTTTCTCCAGTGTTTCCACCGCGGGAACAGTGTGCCCGTTTTCCACGCGAGAAATGTAGCAGCGCAGGAGACCGGAACGCTTCTCGATGTCCCCTTGCGACAATTCCTTTTGTTCGCGGACCGTGCGCAGCCGTTCCCCTAAGATCATTTCCGCCCCTCATTCTGGCCATTTGCCGGGCCTAGTGTAGTACCCACCTCGGTTCGTCCCTAAACTCTAACTCAACTGAGGGGTAACCGTCGATGAAATTGTCGCTTGCAACATCTCGGGTCCAACAGCTGGCAAAGATGGCCTCGTGGTATCCTTCGGCGTGCTCCAGGAGGCGCAGTTGGCTCGGACTCTGCTTTGTTTTGCGCTTGCGTTTCTCGTTTTAGGAGTACTAAGCGAGTCGCGAGCTCAATCGCGTGAAGATTCAGCGGAAAGTAAAATCGACGCCCTTTTCTCCGGCGTGACCGCCCCGGACGCGCCTGGTCTCGCAGCGCTGGTCCGCGAAAATGGCAAAACCGTTTTCGAGCAGGGCTACGGCTTGCGCGACCTGCGCACAAAAACGAAAATCGACGCGCACACAAACTTCCGCCTGGCTTCCTTTACCAAGCAATTCACGGCCATGGCCATAATGCTCCTGGCACACGACGGCAAACTCGGCTACGACGAAACGCTGACGGAAATCTTTCCTGATTTTCCCGTTTACGGAAAATCGATCACCATTCGAAACCTCCTCAATCACACTTCCGGCTTGCCCGATTACGAAGACTTGATGGAAAGAGCGGAAAGAACGAACGGTCAGCGGTGGTCGCCTGAAAAACAGATTCAAGACTCCGAAGTCCTGGAACTTCTGAAAAAAGAAAAGAGCGGAAAGTTCGCTCCAGGAACAAGCTGGTCGTACAGTAACTCCGGTTATGTCGTTCTGGGCCTTATTGTCGCCAAGGTTTCGGGAAAACCTTATAGCGAATTCCTCCGCGAGCGTATGTTCACTCCACTCAAAATGGACCACACTCTGGTCCATCAAAAGGGAAAAAACGAGGTGGAAGATCGGGCGTTCGGCTACTCCAGGGAACATGACGCGTTCCAGGAGACCGACCAGAGTTCAACGTCAGCAACCTTGGGCGACGGCGGCATTTATTCCAACCTGGAAGATCTTGCCAAATGGGACGACGCATTACGGAACCACGCCCTGCTCAGCGAAAAAGAAATGCAGCCCGCGTTAACTCCAGTGAAGCTCAACGACGGCTCAGAACCCCGCTGGCCCACGGAGGCCAACGACGACAACCTGCATCCCGGCAAGCCCGTTTCCTACGGATTCGGATGGTTCCTCGATCCCTACAATGGCCGCCGGCGCATGTGGCATACGGGAAGCACGATGGGCTTTCGGACCGTGATCGAGCGCTTTCTAGGCGAGAATCTCACCATAATCATCCTGTCCAATCGCACTGACCTCGATCCGGAAAAGCTCTCGCTGAAGGTAGCGGACATTCTGGTCCACCACTAATTGAAACAACGCTGTAAGGGGTTAGCATTCCTACGGAGATCAGGACAAACCGGAGAGCTTGCCCAGGCCTTTCATCTTGCTGCGCGCCATCATGCCGCCGTATTGCTTCATCATCGTGCGCATCTGAAGGTACTGCTTGAGGACCACGTTGACGTCCTGAACCGTGGTGCCGCTGCCTTTCGCGATGCGCTTGCGGCGTTTACCGTCAATGACGTTGTGGTCGCGCCGCTCTTGGTTGGTCATCGAGTTGATAATCGCTTCCACCTGCTTGAGCTTTTTTTCGTCTACGCTGGCGTCTTTGGGTAAATTCGCGAGCGGCCCCATCTTCGGAAGCATGTCCACAATTTGCTCCAGGGGGCCCATTTTGCGGACCTGCCGAAGCTGATCGCGAAAATCCTCCAGCGTAAATTCGGACTTGCGGAGCTTGCGTTCCAGCTCTTCGGCGGCCTTACGATCGACGGCCTGTTCGGCGCGCTCAATCAGCGAGAGAATGTCGCCCATTCCCAAAACCCGCGACACGATGCGCTCCGGGTAAAAACCCTCGAGGGCATCGTATTTTTCGCCAAGCCCGACGAATTTCACCGGCGCGCCGGAAACTTTGCTGATGCTCAGCGCCGCGCCGCCGCGCGCGTCGCCGTCGAGCTTGGTCAAAATTACGCCCGTAAGCCCCAGCCGCTTATGAAATTCGCCTGCGGAGCGCACCGCGTCCTGGCCGATCATGGCGTCGGCGATGAACAGGATTTCGCTGGGCTGCAATTCTTTTTTCAGCATGCCCAGCTCGTTCATCAATTCGTCGTCGATGTGCAAGCGGCCCGCGGTGTCGACTAAGATGACATCGCTCGCGGAAAGCTTTGCTTCCTTGATAGCACCCCTCACGATTTCGAGCGGTTTGTCCGTGCCGGCGCCGGGCCAGATCGCCGTGCCAATCGCTTTAGCCACCTGGGTCAACTGTTCGCGCGCGGCAGGCCGGTAGACGTCCGTGGAAACCACGATGGGCCGGTGCCCATGTTGCGAAAGCCATTTCGCAAGTTTTCCTGTCGTCGTCGTTTTGCCGGAGCCTTGCAGGCCTACGATCATCCACACCGAAGGCGGCCGCGACGCGAAGAGCGGCTTCGCGTGCTTGCCGAGCAGCGCCGTCAGTTCGTCGCGCACCACTTTGAGAACTTGCTGGTCTGGCGAAAGTTGCAGCATGACTTCGCTGCCGATGGCCTGCTTGCGGATGTTGGCGAGCAACTCATCGGCAACGCCGACGTTCACGTCGCCTTCGAGCAGCGCTTCGCGGATTTCACCCAGCGCGGCGTCCAGGTGCTCTTCCGTGAGCTTGCCCTGCCCGCGCAGGTTTTTGAAGGCTCGTTGCAGCTTCCCGGTCAGGTTCTCAAACATGATTCGTCAAAAAGCTCCCTGGGTTCCCCTCAAGGATAGCATCCGCGGCGTGAGCCGCAACTCGAGTCCGGGTTATTGATTGAACGGCGGCGACCGCTCAGGGATCCTCATCCGAAATAGTGATGGTTTGAAGCGATGCGGTCACTCGCTGAAGTTCGTCCGCGGAATAAGCATAGATTTCAATGTTGAGAAGATAGTCCCCAGCAATGGTCTGGACCATCGACTGGTACACGTGAACCGCGCCGAAGCTGCGGTCGAAATCGGCCCGCACGAAAGGATGTTTGTTCACGCGGAATTCCATGGGCGGGCCGGTGAGCTTCAGGCCAGAGGCGGCCGACATTCTCTCCACCATTTGCTGAAAGTTGTCCAGAGTAACCTCATCCAGGCGGGATGGCGCCGCACTAATGCGAATCGAAGGAATGTCCAGGCGCCGACCGTCCCACTGGCCCTTGCGCGAGGCATAGAAAACCGTTTTGGGCATAGAAATATGAGAATTTGCGAGTTCCGGATGCTGTTGAAGGAGTGCTGCTTTCGCTGCGGCCTCATTGCCATCGTTTACGGTGTGCAAAGCTTCCGCGCTTGCAGGGATCAGTCCTTGAGGAACCTGAAAGGTCATCCCTAGCGCCGCGTTCTTATAGGCATTTCCCGAAACAACGCCGGCTTCTACGTCCGTAGACTTTGCGGGCGAACCCGAATCTGTTTTTGCATCCGCAGTGGAAGCTCGCGGTGCCGGAGCTGATGAGACGGAAGTGGGTGCCCCCGAAGGTGCAGCAGCCGCAGCGGGCGCAGACGACGTTTCCGCTGCCGCGACCGCGGCCAGCTTCGGATCCGACTCGCGCTTCAGCGCTTTGTTGATGGCATCCGACAGTTCGCCGGCCGTCTCTCCTCCTACGCCGGATTGACGGAAACGGATGACTCCATCTTTGTCTAGAACGATAAACGTGGGATAAGAATCGATCTTGAACGCCTTCTGTACTTCGTCTGAAAGATCAATGTAATCCGGCCAGTCCATACGCTGAGCCTGAATGAAAGTCTTCCAGACCTCCTCGTCATCGTCGGAGCTGACGCCGACCAACTGGAAAGCTTTCCCCAAATACTTCTTGTTCAAGTCCCGCAAAATGGGAACCGACTCGCGGCAAGGCGGGCACCAGGTGCCCCAAAAATCCAGTAGCACGACTCTGCCGCGAAGCGAGGCGTTCGAAATCTGCTGATTGTCGTGCGCGGTGAAAGAGAATTTCGGAGCAAAAGGCGTGCGCGCGCGAATGGGATTGGCAATCACCAGGCGTGTTTCCGCTACCGCGTCGGGAGTTGCTCCCGGCAAAGCAATAAAAGTGTCCAGCTCGGGGATGCCTTCCGCATCGCGTTCCTGGCGAAGCAGAATCATGCCGAGATCGAGATGCGTCAGCGCGTTATTCGAATCCAGCGCAAGCGCCTCGCGCAACTCCGCTTCCGCCTCTTTCAGCTTCTTGTCCGTGGGCTTGCCGGCCATTTGTGCGAGCAGGCTTGCGCGGAACTGCAACACCTGGATGTTTACCGCTTTGCTTTCCCCGCCGGCTTTGATGGCCTTTTTCGCATCGTCCAGGGCTTCGGGGAAAGCGCCGGCCTTTTTCTCGATAGTGGCGATTTTTAGGAAAGCTGTGGCAGAGGTGTGGTGCGAGAGTTTGTCCGCCTTGTGATAGGCGTCCAAGGCAAGCTCATATTTGCGCTTTGAAAGGTAGAGGTCTCCTTGAGCAAGAGCCTGACCCACGGGATCGGAGCTCTCTTGCGCTACTGATTGCAAACAAAACAGACAGGCGAGCAAAGCTGGAAGAGTTGCACGAAACACGGTCACTTCTCCTGGGCACTCGCTTACTTGGGGAGACTATACCACCAAGCAGCGTAACCTGAGAGAAAGGACGAACACCCTGAATCCAAAAAGTTCTTCACGTCAAAAGGTGAGTTTGAGCCCTATCTGTGCGGCGAAAGGAATGCCCGCGGTGGTGCCGGGGCCGAAGAAATCGCCCAGCGCGCCCGCCGGGAAGAGCAACTGATTGCCGCTCGTGACCGCGCGATTCTGGGTGCAGGCCGGAGGATCCAGACAAACGGAGGTGACATTGGCAAGATTGTTGACCGGTGTCGGCAGGGCGCTGATGTCGCTGATGTAGTTGTTTCCAGGATTGTTGCGGTTGAAAAGATTGAAGAATTCCACGAAGGGCGAAACCGTCCAGCGCTCTCGAAACTTGATAGGGCGAGTGACGCGCATGTCCATCTGGACATAAGGCGTGCCGCGAAATTCATCGAGCGAAGTCTCCACACCGTTGATTGTCGCGCGATTGCCCGTAGCCGGCGTGATCAAGGTCAAGGGCCGCGCACTTTCTGCTTGAAACAGCCAGGAAACCTCGAATCCGGCGGGCACGTGGACTGTGCCGATAATCACCCCGCGATGCCGCACATCTTCACCTGAGGGCCCATAGTCGCCCGGCGCAAACGGATTAAATGGATCGCACACCCCGTTGACGTAATCAAACAGCTCGCCAATCTGGCAGCCCCAGGTTTTCGCGCTCGAAAGCGTATAATTGGCCACCAGACTCAGCCGCTTCGCAGCATTTCCCTGTAAATGAAACATCAGCGCTTTGTAGCTGGAGCGATTGTCGGTCCGGAAGATCGAAACGTTCGGGTAATCGTAGCGCCGGTAGCCATGCATGCCGGTTTCCAGGGTATAGTCCGCACTCAGAGTCCAGTTGGCATTGAAAGCGTGCTGGACTCCCGCCGTGGCATGCAGCGCGTACGGTGTCCTGTACTTTGGGTCGATTAGCGATGTCGGACTGGTGCCATTCGCCAAATTGCCCCGATTCACCGCGGTGAACGCTTCCACCCAGCCGTTCTGCGTCAGGTCGTTGTAGTAAAGCCCCACTCCGCCGCGCAACACGGTGGATGAAGACCCATGAGGCGCATACGCCATTCCCAGCCGCGGTGCAAACGCCTTCCGGTAGTCGTGCGGAACACCCGAAATGATTCCGTTGCCCGCCAATGTGGGATTGAAACCCTGATCGTGACCCGACGCGATGAACAAGCCATACGTCGTGTCGTAGCGCAGCCCCAGGCTAATCGTCAGCGGCTTTGTCACGCGCCACGAATCTTCCGCATACAATCCAAGGCGCTGCACATTTTGCGAGAAGCTTCCATCGCTCGGTCCTTGGGTATTGGCCGCGGGACAGTTCGGGTCGGGATTCGGAGAAGAGCACGTTGTGAGCACTACCGGACTCGCAACATAGAAACTGGGATCTTGCGGGTAAGTGACCACCGTCTCCTGATTGGCGGCCAGCGCTCCGCTCAGTACCGGCTCGTGAATGAAGTTCACGCCGAAGCGCACGTCATGTCTGCCCGCTAAGTGGCTCACGTCATAGCGCAGTTGATACTTTTCCTGATTCCGTTCGATTGGAAACGCGGTGATCGGCGTAACAAACTGCTGATCGCCAAACGTTTCAAAGCCCGAAATCGTGCTCGTTGTCGTGCTGAACGGAAACGCCAGCGCCAAACCGAGGTTCGAGTTACGCGATTGCGTCAGGTGCAACCCGCTCGCGCCGACCAGGAATGAGGCCACCCACGAAGGGCTGAACGAAAACTGATTGCTGGCCACCAGATTGAAGTAATTGTTGTGGGTCGTTGCTCCGGTTGACGGCAGCGTGGCCTGTTGCACCAGCGCGTTGCGTGTCGTGTAGCTGTCGAACGACGTGCGCAGAAACCAATGCGAACGGTCCGACTGCGCCCAGTCGAATCGTAGTAACCCAAGATAATCGCGAAAAGGAATCGGCACGCTGCTCGGTACGGTAATCGAGCTCACGCCCGAAATAAGCCCCTGCTGCGCTAGCTGTGAAAGCGCATCGAACTCCGCCAGGCTGTTCGCGCTGTACGCGATGCTCGCGTTTTCGTGCACATACTCCAGTGAAGCGAAGACCCACAACTTGTCCTTCGCGACCGGCCCCCCGAGCGTCCCCACATAGTTCTGCCGCGAAAAGGGCTGTTTCGGATTCGGTACGGGATTGTCAATCGGGAAGCGGGCGTTCAGCGCAGCGTCGCGTTCGTAAAACGCTTCGTCGCCGTGCCACTCATTCGTACCGCTCTTTGTGGAGATCACCACGGCGGCGGCAGTCGTCCGGCCCACCTCCGCGCCCTCTTGCGCCGTCGCCACGGCAAATTCCTGAATCGCCTCGGGCGAATAGTTTTGCAGAAACCCGCCGATCCAATCATCCGAATTGTCGCCGCCGTCCACGGAAAGATCATTGTTCAGTCCGGAGCTTCCACCGGTGGAGACCGCGGTGATGCGCGCCTTGGTGGGGTCGGAAGGCTCGACCGGCTCGGTCCCCGGCGCCAGGTACGCAATATTCGCGAAGCTACGCGCCGCCAGTGGAATCGTCTCGAGATCCTGCGAAGTAATCACCGTCTGATGGACCGCACCTTCCGTGTCGATGCGTTGCGTGGTGATCGACTCCTCGCCGCCCAGTGTGACTGTCTCCTGCCGCACCGAGGCCAGCTTCAGTGTCACGGTGATTTCGCGAACCGAACTCACCGCGACTTTCACGTCCGCGCTGGCCTCCGCAAAGCCTTTCGCTTGCACCGTTACTCGATACAAATCCGGCTGCAACTCGTCGATGCGGAACTCGCCAGTGTCGTCAGACAAAACCTCTCGTTGCAAAGACGAATCGGCCGCCTGCACCACGATGCGCGCTCCGGGAACGCGTGCGCCGCTCGCATCCTGGACGACGCCACGAAGCGACCCTCGCGGGTTTTGCGCATGCAGCGTGGCTGGCGAGAGCGCCAGAACGGTGCTGAACACAAGCTCAGCCAGGCGAAGCCATGGGATTGGGTGCCATTGAATCGTCATGATTACAGACAGGCTACGGAATGCAGGCGTCTACTACCACAGGTCGTAGTTTGCTAGCCTAGCGGAGAAAAAGCTCCAACAAACGATGGACGGACGCGAGTGCCGCAGGGAGGCTGACGAAGATCAGGGCGCAAACAGCAAAGCACACCCCAGGAACGACGCCGCGAAAACGAGGATGCGAAGTCGTCTCACGCGAAAGCGGCTCAACAGACAACAGCCGATCTACCCGTGCTGAAAGATCGTCATCTGCGGGGAGCAGACATGTATGCAGTATCGAGAGCCGAGGACCCGCGCCCATTCGCGCCACTCGCAACAGCGCTGCGGCAAGAGAAAGAGCGCGCTGAGAGTCCCCTTGCATGGCTTCGTCGTCCGCGGCCCATTCGGAGAATCTTGCCCACGTTTTTTCAAGCGCAACAAAACGGTTGGCAAAGGGGAAAAACTCTGGGCTGAGAACAAGGAACAACCGCTTCAGGTTGTCGCGCGAATCGCGGTGGGCGATTTCGTGCCGCACTGCGACGTCAAGCTGTTCTTTCGACAGCTCCGTGAGCACGCCGCGAGAAATCACCATGCGCGGGCGGAAGACACCGCTCAGCGCCAAGAGCGGTTCATTTCTCTGGACGACCACGGCTATTTCATCCGAAATGCCCGGTGATTCTTTCCCTGTCAGCAGCACCTTGTTCCCGGAATGCCGCCACTCGCCCCCGAGACGCGAAGACGTCCTGATGGCCCGAGATGTCCGCAGCAGGGAACGGAAGCACCCGATCCCCGCGAGGGCCGCTAGCAGCAGGCAAACAAAGCCCACGCGCTCGGAAGCGATCTGCGGTTCGAGCCAAAGGTAACTGGGCACGCAAAGGACAAGCACCACCGTTACGCCAAGTACTGAGGGAAGGATTCGTAGCAGGAACAGAAAGCGCGCCGCGGCCCGGGGCCGCACCTTTCCCGCAATTCGAATCGCCGCCCCGGAAAAAAGGGTTGCAGCGGCACCCACAACGCCATTGACCAGGAAGAAGGAGGCCAAGCTCAGACACGCCAGCCGAAACAAGTAAGCCGCGTTCATGAGCGCTCCCGGCGCCGCATTTCGCGGCGCTTCGTGCGAATCTTTTTTTCCAGTTCGTCAAGGAGTTTGGCGTCATGTTCCCCGACCGCGTCGAGAAACGAAGAGAACAATAATTCGCGCGACGGCCGCGAACCCGCAAGCCATCCGGCAACGACGCTTTCCGCCCGTTGGCGATCCCATTCCTCCCGCGAAAACCGCGGTGAGTAGACAAACGCGCGATCCGGCATGTGGCGCTCGAGAAAGCCTTTCTTGTAGAGACGGTCAAGCGTGGTCATGACGGTGGTGTAGGCAAGCGAACGATCCAGATTGCCGACGACGTCGCGTACATTGCTTTCGCCTCGCGACCACAGAATCTGCATCAATTCCAATTCCAGCGGCCCGAGCGTTAAAGCAGTTGAGCTGCTCTTGCCGCCGCCAAGAATTCGTTCTTTCAGAAGACGCATCATCACGAGGTTCCAGAACCGGAATCCAGCCTTTTTGGGAAGTTCATTTTACGCTTTCCAGGCTGCGCAGGGGAATTATGAATTTCACAAAAAATAGTGGCCAGGCTGACGTTCGGATGCTCTAAGGGTTAGAGTCACTCCGTGTCTTGCCTGGCCACCTCGATAAGCAGCCAACACACGCGCTTGGCCATGAGACGCATCCCACGCGGCGCAGGTTTCAAACCGTGCTTGGAATCCCTTCCAGACGGCATGGCCCGCAAAGGACTTCGGTAACAAAAAGGGGAGCCTAAGCTCCCCTTGTGCACGAGATAACCGCGATTCGTCCCTAGCTCTTTGGAGTCCAGGCCGACCTAACCAGGTCCGCATCAAACCCCGCCGGAACCTGCTTGAAGCAGGCGTAACGATACAGCGCCGCGTTGAAGATGCCCTGGACCGCCGACATCATCGCCGAAAGCACGAGGATGTAGAGGATCAAGAGGGCAAAACCAGCAATCATGCCTTTGACGCCGCCAAGGACGATAGCCGCGAACCACAGGCCAAAAGCCGGCAGCATCAGGACGAGGGAGACAAGGCTGAAGCTCAACCCGCCGATGACCTTCTCGCCCCAGGTGTCGCGGAAGAGCTTTGAGGAGCGCTTGACCGCTGCAACCGGCGAGAGGTCCTCAAACGCCAACACCGGCACGACAAAGTAGCAGGCCAGCGCCCAGGCGACGCCGATCATGCGCATCACGATGCGGCCGATCAGCCCCATGCGCTCTTCCACAGTGCGCAAGATCATGCCCACCGTGGCGGCCACAAACGCCCACTGGAGAATCGTTCCCTTGCGCGCCCATGCCAGTTCCATGCCGTCGCGGAAAGTCCAGTTCCCGCCCATCAACCGGCTGTTGGCAACACCGACGAGCGCCACGTTGAAAAACACGATGATGAAATAGTTGGCCACGTACATCGTGAACATGCCAATCAGGAACATCGGCGAGTGGTTCGGTTGAAACCTTTCGCCTGCGGCCGCCGCTGTAGTAATCGAAGGCATTATCAGCAGCGTTCCACCCGTGGCGATAATCGCCGTCACAATCAGGCAACTGACCGCCGAAAGGATTGGAAACAGCATCAACTGCTTGTCGGAGCGCAGTATGACAAAGCTCTGCTTGACCAGTTGCCAAGTACGAGAAAACCTACCCATCGCACCCTCCTGCAATGTTCCCAAAGCGGGGATTTGGCCTGCGGCAAGTTTGAAAGAAGGGTTGGGAGCCACCAATAGTACATCCGATGCACTCCCAAGGGACAGTTAACGCACAGGATAACCAAGCGCACTCGGCCGTTACGCCATTTAACAAATTGAATCTAAAAGACTTATGCGAACCCCAAGCGATGGAGTCACGTCGAAAATTTAGGGGTTAAGGTGCGTGTGACGGTCACCGCTGTCGGTGCGGGGCCGCGTCAATGCCCGAGCGGTGTAGCCCGCGCCAATCTTGCTCTTCGCGAAAATGCTCCCGGGCGCCCTCCGGGTCGATCTCCGGAGCACCGGAAGCCCAGCGGAACAATCCGTAGAGAAAAACCCCAATGACCGCCGCAATCGGAATCAACATCCACCAATGCATGCTGATCCATCCACGGGAAGCGCTGATTGCGCCTCGTCCTCAGTCCAAGAGCATCCTCCAATCTCCCCGGGAAAACAATTATCGAAAGAGGTACTATTGCCTACTCAAAACTTTCCATAGGGCTGCTCCCCTTGGCTGGTAATCACAACCTTCGCGCCCTTGACGGCGGCGCCCGACTGATCGGCGATGGTGTAATTGGCAATTTATATGCCATTGAGATTAATTCGTAACGCTATGAACAGAATAGGCTTACACGGAATTATTGGAATGGTCTTATAAAGAATACAGAAACACGTATTGAGAGCTCTACGAAAACTCATAGACAACTAGGGTCTTTCCCTCAATGGCAACTTCCCTATGACGATCTCGAGACTACTTTGGCGGGACTAAGAGAACTTCGAATTGCTGATATCCTCCTTTGCGGGAGACTTCCAACGTGAAGGTACTCGTCACCGGAAGCAGCGGTTTGATCGGCTCGGAAGCCGTGGAACATTTTGACCGCCAAGGCCATGAAGTAACCGGCGTGGACAACAACATGCGCCGCGAATTCTTCGGCCCGGCGGGAGACACGTTGTGGAACCTGGAAAGGCTGAAGCGCGCAACGAGGCGCTTCCGGCACGCCCCGCTGGATATTCGGGACCGCGCCGCGGTCGAAGAACTCTTTCGAACGCAGCAGTTCAACTTGATCGTGCATTGCGCGGCGCAGCCTTCGCACGACAAGGCCAGGGACATTCCCCTGCTGGATTTTGAAGTGAACGCTATGGGAACACTGAATTTGCTCGAAGCCACGCGGCAGCATTCACCGGAAGCGGTGTTTATATTTATGAGCACGAACAAAGTTTATGGCGATGCGCCCAATGAAATTCCTATGAAGGAACTCGAGAAGCGCTATGACTACGCGCGGTCGGAAGATTATGACGGCATCGATGAAAATTGCCGGATTGATCGCACGCTGCACTCGCTGTTCGGCGCATCCAAAGCCGCCGCTGACCTCGTCGCACAGGAGTACGGGCGGTATTTCAAGATGAATGTCGGAGTTTTTCGCGGCGGCTGTTTGACCGGGCCCGCGCATTCCGGCGTGGAGCTGCACGGATTCCTGTCGTACCTCGTGAAAGTCACGCTCAGCGGCGGGACTTACTCCGTCTTTGGCTACAAAGGCAAGCAGGTACGCGACAACATCCACAGTCATGATGTCGTGCGGGCGATCGAGGAGTTTGCTGCCAATCCGCGGCCCGGCGAAGTCTACAACCTTGGCGGAGGCCGCGAAAATAGTATTTCGATCCTCGAAGCCATCGAGCGCATCGAGCAGATGAGCGGCAAGCAATTGGCGTGGCGTTATGTCGAGGAAGCGCGAAAAGGCGACCACATCTGCTACATCTCGAACCTCGCGAAATTCAATGGGGATTTTCCGAATTGGAAAATCACGCGGGGGCTGGACGAGATTCTCGAGGAAATCATCGCCTCGCAGAGGCAACAATTACAATTAACGTAGCACAAAACGGGACAGAACTAGGCGGAAGAAGCAAGCGGGTTGGGCGAAACGCGGCCGTAGGACACCGTAGGCAAGAGATGCTCGCGTGCACCTCGGGGACCGCCAGGCAGTCGACGCTTTCGTTCTGGCCCAGAGCCAATTGGCGACTGATTGATGGGTTCGAAAATCGCACGGGCGTTCCTGTGATCATGAACACTTCCTTTAATTTGCGCGGCGAAGCCATCGTGCACACCCCGACCGGCGATTCGGACGTTGTTCAGCTCGGGGATGGACGCGCTGGTCATCGGAAGCTCCCTCGTCGAAAAAGGAGCGCCCGCGAATGATCCGGCAAGGCGCCATTGCTCTTCTGGGACGAGCCGACACGCCCACGGATGGCGTGGAAGAATATTGCAACCATCTCGGCGGCGCTCTTCGCGCGCGCGGAATCAGCCTGGCCATTGAACGCTTCGCTTGGAAAGAGCGTGGATGGCCTCGCGCATTGCGCTCGCTCCGGCGACGCGCAAAAGCGTGGAAGGATTCTTGGGTCCTAGTGCAATACACGGCGCTGGCGTGGTCCGCGCGCGGCTTCCCGCTGCGATTCTCCCGCGTGCTACACATTCTGAAAAGGGCGGGAGCGCGCATCGGCGTTGTCTTTCACGACGTGGAGCCGTTTACCGGACCGCGTTTGATGGACCGGTTTCGGTACAGCGCCCAACTTCACGCCATGCGTCGCGCTATGGACGCCTGCGAAGTAGCGGTCTTCACCGTTCCGATGGAGAAGCTCACCTGGATGCAAGCCTATTACACACAGGCGATCTTCATTCCCGTGGGAGCAAATCTTGTGGTGGCGGGAGAGGCTGCTTTCCGAACGAGCGGCGCGGGCGACGGCAAACTGAGCATTGCGGTCTTCAGTGTGACGGGCGCAAGGTTCATGCAAAGGGAAGTTGGAGAAATTAGCGATGCAGTCAGATGTGCAGCTGCGCGCGTAAAGAATTTGAAGCTCACCGTTTTTGGCCGGCACGCGAAAGACGCGGAAGAAGAATTGCGCAAACGGCTGGACGGCGTTCCAGTGGAGATTCAGGTTCTGGGCTTGCTTTCGAATGAAGAAGTCGTGCGAACCATGTCGGATTGCGACGTGCTGCTCTTTGTGCGCGGGCCGATTTCCACACGGCGAAGCAGCGCGATTGCGGGCATTGCGTGCGGCTTGCCGGTCATTGCGGCGGAAGGGCCCGAAACGTCTTCGCACATCAAGGATGCAGGGGTGGCGTTCTACTCGCCGCAAAAAAACGGCAACTTAGGCGAAGTATTGCTTCATGTGCTGGAAGACGAGCACTATCGCGCTTCACTGGCGCAGCGAAGCTGGATCGCGCAGCAGCGCCATTTTTCCTGGAATGTGATCGCCGCGCGTTACGCCGAATTCCTGGGAAAGACGGTCTGACTCCGCAGTCCCGTCTCGCGGGGGAACGACACGAGCAGACGGCTTTGTGCTTGGTAAGCGCAAAGTAGTTTGTCTAGAGAATCAACTTAGTGCCATCGTGCCGGGTCACTGGCCCCGGGCAGGTTCGCACCTCGGTTCGAATCCGTGTGCATCCTCACCAGTTCTTGGCAAGAACAGCAATGATTTTGGCGAGTGCGTCGAGGTCGCGCGTGTCAATGACTTCGCCAGGAGAATGCGAATAGCGAAGCGGCCAGCCCAAAGGAATATTCAGCGAACCATAGCGCGCGAAGACGGCGCCATCGTTGCCACCTCCGGTCACGCCGAATTGCACCGGAATGCCGTTTTCGCGCGCGAGCTTGACGACGCGGTCCACGTATTCGCGCTGCGTGATGTTTGAATTGTCCACGGCTCGAATGACGAAGCCCTTGCCGATTTCAGCGTCGGCAAAGCGCTTCAATTCCAGCGGCGAGTCGGAGCTGACGAACGTGTCGATGGCAAAAACGAAATCGGGCGTCCGGTTTTCTTTGGCCATGCGCTCCGCCGCCGCGGCAGCACCTTTGAGGCCGACCTCCTCCTCGGTAGACCAAATCAACGTGACGTCGCGGCCCTGCAGGTCCGGCCCGAGCGCATTTACAGCTTGCACGAGTGCTGCGCAGCCGACGCGATCATCGAAGCTGCGGGCGTTCGCGCGTGTGCCGGTCAGCGGGCGATATTCTTTGGGAATGGTGATCCAATCTCCGGCTTTGATCCCGAGTTTCTGAATCTCCTCTGCAGACCGCGTGCCCACATAAACATGGACAGACTCATCTAGCGAGCGCGGCCCGTGGGGCCACTCAAATCCTGGTTGTTCCCAGCCTGCAGGAAGTTCAAGTACGCCGCCCGATGAGGTTCCATCGCTTTTGTGAATCAGCACCACGTGCCCCAGAAAATATTCCGGATATCCACCACCCAACACCGACACCAGCAAGCGTCCGTCATCGTCGATTTTTTTCACTTCGTAGCCGATCTCATCCATATGCGCAACAAAAGCAATCCGCGGCGATTTGCCCGTGGGCTTCTCGTCGCCAAGATGGAGGATGAGGTTACCTGCCGCATCCGTCTGCACCTTTTTTGATAATCTCGGATCCAAACGATTCAGAACTACCTTACGAACATTTTCCTCGTGCCCGCTTGCGCCATAAGCTTCCACCAATGCCTGAAATATGTTGGGAACCACGCCAAATACAGAGCCTCCTTCGCCGGCACCAGCCCGGGGCTTAGGAATCTGCAGATAGGCCTCCAGAAGGCGTTCTAAGTTTCCGCGGTCGTCCCAGGAAATGAATTCTGCAGAAGTCACTGGCCATAGGGTCGGAATCCCAAGCTGCGCGAAGCGTTCCGGAAGCGCATTTGGTTTTGCGTAGCCGGCCATGCGAGGCGGGCTCGCATTCATCGGCGTCAGGCGCTCACGATCAGCGTCGGCAAGGGCTTCGATCTCAGCGGAGAATCCTTTCAATGCCGAAGACGCATCTTCCACTCCAAGCAGCACGCCCTCGCCGGGCGCAGGTCGGGCCGCGCCTTTGCCGCCTGATGCGATGCGGCCCACAAAAATCATCTCGTCGGGTCTTAGCTCTTCTAGCAGACGATTCAGGCCGCGCCCGCCGACCCATTGTTGGGTCACGAATGCGACACTCGTCGTGCCTTTTGCTTTGCTGTCCTTGACCCGCTCGAGCAAATGCAAGAGCGCTGCGCTTCCAAAACGTTCGCCGGTGCCCGGCCCTGCTTCTCCACTCTGTCCGACGGGGAACCGTTTTCGTTGCAATGCGATAGGATCAAGAAGCTCCACTCCCGCAGCACGAACTTCTTCGGAGCTGCTCGCGCCGATGTCCACGTACATTTCGTCGGGATGATTCATCTTCGGCGGGTTCACGCGGGCGGGCTGAAGATGAACGCTAAGCCCGGCGAAAACTCCGGGGGCTTTTTTTCCGGACCGCGTCATGACCCAAATGGGCTGCGCAAAATGCAGTGTGTCAAATACGGGATTGGGCGCGGCTTGCGGCAAGCGCTGCACGCGCAGAAAGCCATCGGGCGTAATGTCGCTGACGACGTACCCCGGTTCGTCCACCGAGGTCACCAGCAGACGATGCGGCGAACCGCTTCCGAAACTGACCCAAAGATTGCCGAGATTGTCAGTCTTGGGAGAGAGTCCGCGAAGCTGGCCGCGAATTTCCTCGATGAGCGCCTGTTCGTAGCCGGATACCGCGGGGGTTTGATCGAGACGCGAGAGGTCCATCGGTGTCTGCGCTCTTGCGCAACAAGCGACCGACAGAAGCGCAACGGCGAAACCGAGCGTCCAAACGCGCTGCCTCATGAGTGATTCTCCTGTTGCAAACGTGAACTTGAAATTCGTCACCGGCACAGGGCTTCAATCAGCGTTTCTTTTTTCTTTTCGGCGACTCGCGACAGCGCATCGAGCGAAGCAAAGTACCCGCCTACCGCAGCGGCCGCGAGCAACGTAAATGCTTCGGCGGGAAGCCAGCGGTTTTCCGTCCAGCGCCCGGCGAAAAGGATAACCGCGCAGACTCCGCCGAGCAAAAACTGTGCGGCAAAGGCGATCAGCACGGCCATTCCCGACTGGCGCTGCCCGCGCATCTGGCCAAATTCCAGCTTGCGAGGAAAGTTGAGAGAAGACCAGTTGGCCAAGCTCAATTGCCCAATCACCGCGAATACGATGGCCGTTAATGTGGCCGCGAAAACGGGAAGCGACGGCAAGCCCAGCCGCCAGGCGAGCATGCCCAGCGATAAACCCATTTCCACCGCGAGCACCGACAAGAGCAACAGATTCTTTCCCAGGAAAATTTCGCGAAAACGCAGCGGCACCATGAAGTAGGTTTGAATGCCGCGGCCTTCAAAGGCAAAGCAGTTGTAAGCGGGCGCCACCAGGATCAACACGAGGTACGCCATGATGCCGGGAAAAAGCATCTCCGGTGAAACCGGATGTTGGGTGGTCGGGTGTCTTCCAGAAAACATCGAGCTGAAGATGAGAACCATAATCGGGGGCATGATCAGAGAAAAAAACGCAAAGCTGTTGCGCGTGAGATAGCGGAACTCCTTGCGAACCACTGCCGCAACTTGAGGCGACAGCGCGCTCAAATGGTCTGGAGCATCATCTGTTTTCGCGACGGCCCGCGAAGCGGCGCGCGCGGGCGCAGCTGTTTCACTCAATTCTTCACCGCGATGTTGCTTGGCATAGCGCATCCAAAGGAAACCGCTGAACACCGCCGCGTAAACCAAAAGTCCCGCACAAGTAAGAAGGACGCCCCCAAAATGAGCCTGCGCGGCGGAGGCAACCGCTTTGCCTGCAAGGGAAGGCGGAAACCATGAAAGATAAGGAAGGAGCCGCTGCCCCAGCGGCCGCAGAATCGAGCCGTAACGGCGCGTGACCGGCTCGATGAGGTTAAGGGAAACCATCGAAAGGATGAACAACGCGAAAAAAAGCTCGCGGGTCCTGCGGCGCGAGAACAATCGCTCGAGCCACGAACCGACCAGACGCTCCAAAGTCACGTTGAGCCAAACGAACAACGCAACCACGAGCAGCATCGCTGGCAGGACTGCCGGCTTTGCTGCCGTCGCGCCTAAGGTCATGGAAACAAGCCAGCAGATGCACGCGAGAGCGGAGAAATCCGCCAACCCATAGGCCAAGCTAATGATGTAGAACGAACTGAGATTCAGCGGAAAGCGCAGCAACGTGCGGAACTCGAAGCCCGCTCCGAACCCCGCAGCGACCATGGGAAAAAACTGCCAGAACACAAAAATGCCCCAGAAAAGCAAGCTCATCCAACCGGAACGGCCCAGGGAAAGAAAGTTATAGGCTCCGGCGAAAAACCCGAAAGACAATCCGACCACAAGAAAAGCGCTGAAAATACCCGCGAAAATGAGGCCGATGAGATCAAGCCGCCGGCTTTCCTTGCGCAGGCCATTGCGAAGCATGCGCCACCGCAAGCCAGCCACCAGGCGAACCTGCGTGAGAATCCCGGCGCGGCCGGCTACATCAGCCATGAGAGCTCCTCCAGGTGGGGACGCTCCGCGCCATCCTGGCCTACGATGGAGAGGAAAATTTCCTCGAGCGTTGTCTTGCCGCCGGCCTCACCGGAAATTCCCGCGCGTAATTCTTCAAGCGAACCCTGCGCCACGAGCCTTCCTTTGTGAATGATGGCGACATGGCTGCAAAGGCGCTCGACAATTTCCAGAACGTGAGAAGTCAGGAAAATCGTCGTACCGCGCTCTATCATGCGGCCAAGAAGTGCTTTGAGCGCGCCAGCTGCAAGAGCGTCAACGCCCTCGAATGGTTCGTCCAGAAACAAGATGCGTGGTCCGTGGATGACGGCGGCCGCCAGCGCCAGCTTTTTCTGCATGCCGTGCGAGTAATCGGCGATCAAGGTTTTCGGGCGGTCGGCAAGCTGCATGAAATCCAACAGCTCGCACGCGCGACGCTGCGTTGTCGCGCGGTCCAATCCATACATGCGCCCAACGAACTGCAAATACTCCGAGCCCGTGAGCCTTTCGAGAAGCCCCATCCCTTCCGGCACCACGCCGATCTGGCGTTTTACTTCCACTGGGTGCGCGGCAAAGTCCAGCCCGAGCAATTCCATGGTTCCCGACGTCGGCGCGAGCAAGCCGGTTAGCATCTTGATGGTGGTGGATTTTCCCGCGCCGTTCGGCCCGAGGAAACCGAAGAATTGCCCCGCGGCCACTTGCAAATCAATGCCATCAACGGCTGTGAGATTCCCAAATTTGCGGGACAGCTTCTGTGTCCGAATGGCAATTTCCATGATTCCGGCTCCCCCAGGCGCGGGCTTCGGGATGGAAAACTCTAACACGGGTTGCAAGCGGTTTTATGAAAGCGAGTGCAGGAAGAGAACGGAGACCGCAGCTAGCCGGGTTTGTGCGGATTCGAACTTTGCGTTGTGAGCTGCTGTAATTCCCTGGCGGGGAACGCCGCGAGGACAGCCGGCAATTCGACACGGAAAACCGCGCCGCCTTCCTGCCGGTTATAGCAAAGGATTTTTCCGCCGTGTTCCTGGACGATGCCGAAACAGATGCTCAAGCCCAGCCCTGTGCCTTTGCCAACGGGTTTGGTGGTGTAAAAAGGATCGAAAACGCGATGCGGTTCCTTGATGCCCGGACCAGTATCTGAAAACAAAATGACCACGTTGCCGCGGTCGCGCATGGTTTTGATGGTCAAGACGCCGCCTTTGTGCGACTCCATGGCGTCAACGGCATTGCTGATGAGATTGAAAAAAACTTGCATAAGCTGGTTGCCGTCGCCGCGCACTCCGGGGAGCACGGACTCAAGCAGCGTCTCAATGCGCGTCGTGGAAGAGCGAAGATCGAGAGTGCGAAGCTGCACGGCATTGTTCACCACAGTGTTGATGTCCAGGAGCGTGCGCTCCGGAGGAACCTGTCTTGCGAAGCTCAGCAGATTTCCAACCAGCGTTTTCGTTCGCCGCGCTTGTTCGCGGATTTTCGAAGCTGTGGAACGCGCCTTGTCCGGCAAAGCTTCGTCGTCAGCCAGCAGGTCCGAAAAACCAAGGATAGCGGCAAGAGGATTATTGATTTCATGCGCCGCGCCGGCGGCAAGCTGCCCCAGCGAAACGAGTTTTTCGGTTTGGACGAGTTGGGCTTGAAGCCGCTTTAGATTTTCCAGTGCTTGCTCCGACTGAACGAGCAATCGGGCCCGGTCCGTCTCCGCGAAGTGACTGCGCACAAAAATGAGCCCCGCCAGCGGCAACGCCGCCACCATGGTTGTCACGAGACGGAAATCGCGAACGTCCGGCTCTGTCCGATCGGCACGCAAACTATACAAGGCAAGGAGGGGCAGAGACAGAACGGCGGCCATGGCCAGCCGGCTGGACCAGCCGTGGATGCTTGGTGAGGAATCCCCCAAGAAATCCGACGACTCCTCGGGTTGAGTAGCATCCATTTGGGCGCGATTCGAATAAGCAATCAAGCCTGCGAGCGCGAACCAGAAAAATGCAGAAATGAGCGGCAGGTCGTACAAGCTTCCCGTGTAGTAAATGCCAACATCGCTTTGCACGTCCACGACCAAAGAGGCAAGCATGTAGGCCACGGAAGCGCCCATCAAATGGAAGTAAACCCTCTTCCACGCGCCCTGACTCCGCAGCCACAAAAATATCAGCCAGAAAACGATAACGCCGTTTTGCGTGTCGGTGATGACGTTGAAATTGTGATTGTATTGCGGAGAAGCAGGCGTGGCATAAATCCATGGAAGAACAAAGAAGACGTAGATATAGGTCCACCACGTCAACAGCAAGCCGAAATCCATATATCCCAGGCGCGTGCGGACTTCGCCGCTCTTGCGGTGCGGCAGGAGGGCAAGCGCGGCCATACAGGGGATGCCCCGCAAAAAGAACAGAATGTCACCCGCATACAACCCGGGAAGAGGCCGATGAAGATAGACCTCGTAATACGTCCACTGAAACTGCCCCATCATCCACAGCGTGCAACTCAGGGCGATCAGCATCCAAAAAATGTTGCGCCGCCAGTAGGGAGTGCCGGCGTTGAGCAGCAGCCCCGCGTTGGCAATCAGCGGCACGATACACTGGACGACGTTTCCAAAATCGACGAGCGTCTGTGAACCTCGGGGAAGCGACAAGGAGATCCCTGCGTACAGAGCCAGGACGGCCAGCCATATGCCTACGGCCCAGGTGATCGTGCGGGAGGAAGTCATACTCTCAAGGATTCCAGTATAGGCTTTCGCAATGCGCTGGGCGCTTTTGAAAATGCCGGAATTAGCTGGAAGATCAACTATTATGGGAGAGACTGCCCGACGAGCCGGGCACAAAAACAGAACTGAGCAGCCTGAGACATAGGTAACCTGTGTGTCCCATTTTTGTTTAGTGGCGGAGGAGGGGGGATTCGAACCCCCGAGACCCTTTCGAGCCTAACGGTTTTCAAGACCGCCGGTTTCAACCACTCACCCACTCCTCCGATTGGAATTCTAGCGTATTGTCCGGGTTAGCCGCCATTCTGACATTGTAGGCGAGGGAGCGACGCGGACCGGCATTTGGGCAGCCGATGGGACGGCGTATTGTGTTTCGCGACAAAACCAAGACCTGAACGAGATTTCCTTCCAGCCGACGTGCGGAGCTTGTTTCCTATCTTGAGTCGAAACAGGAGCCCTCTATTGACTGTGTTCCCATAAATATGGGACGATGCGGGTGTGAAGACAACGCTGGAAATTCCTGATCCCATTTTTCGCCGCGCCAAATCGGCCGCAGCCGAGCGTGGTATCCCTTTCCGGGAGTTTGTGACGGAAGCGGTCAAGGACAAGCTCACCGCTGACAACAAGGCAGCGGAAAAGCCTTGGATGACTGCGTTCGGTAAACTCCGCCATCTTCGCAAGGAAACCAACAGAATCAACCGGATCATCGAGGAAGAATTCGAACAGGTCGAGGCTGAGGATCGCTTGTGATCTTAGACACCAACGGGCTCTCGGCCTTGGTCGAGGGCGAACCTTCGCTTGAGCCCGTACTTCGCAAAGCGGAGCACCTAGCCATTCCTGCAATCGTACTCGGAGAATACCGATACGGAATTTGGCACTCCCGCAACCGCCAGCACTATCAGCAATGGCTACAGCAATATCTGCCCCAATTTCGTATCCTTGACATCGAAGACCGAACCACTATCCCCTATGCTGCCGTCCGTACCGAACTCAAGAAAGCGGGAACGCCTATTCCATCCAATGACGTCTGGATTGCAGCGCTTTGCCGACAGCATTCTCTGCCCATCATCAGCCGTGATCATCATTTCGACCTCGTGGCGGGAATAAAAAGGATCGAATGGTAGTGCCTCGGGTTGATTTTCCCGGATCGGGCTACGGGCAGCTTCCCACGCCTCCTGCGGACTGAGACCGCGATTTACGAGTTCGCTTTGCACCTCAGCTAGATTGACAGTGCTACTGATAGCGACGTTGAGCAGTCGCGGAGTCAGTTTGTCTGCACCTGCTTCGCGGTTCAGGACAGCAAGGACCGCAGAGGAGAGCGATCCTATTCATTTCTGGCGGCCTCGCGACGTTCGGCAATCAACTCATCAACCAGCGACGTACCTGGTTTCACGTGCCGCCGAACAAGCCGTTGCGCTCGCTCGATGCCGCAGTCATCAGGCCGGCCGCGGAGTCTTGTTAGCGCCGAAAGTCTGTCAAGAGATTGAGATGTACGTGCGCGCGAATTGAAGGACTTACAACCTTTTGCCTTTTCCAAGCCATCCGAATTGCTGAGTCTTCCTTGTGGTTTGACGCATGTGGACAAGCACACCCCAATGACTTTCAGGAGTGGATTA
>Ga0126369_10000682_pt1 | contig 22542 bp, 23 predicted proteins | sample PanSoiMetaPlot_1_FD_109646 | JGI IMG/M metagenome (GOLD analysis project Ga0126369, IMG submission 109646) | Tropical forest soil microbial communities from Panama - MetaG Plot_1 | ecosystem: Environmental > Terrestrial > Soil > Tropical forest > Bulk soil | place: Panama | collected 2016-02-17
CATCCACGGCATGGCAGCCTCCGGCGTTTCGGAATGGCTTAGACCCCAGGTGTATGCCGCCGTCACCACTACGCACAACAGCAGCAAGCCGGTCTTGTTGGCCGTGCCCTGCATGGTCATCGCTTCTCCGGCGGCGATTTGCCCTGCGAATGCGCTTTCCTTCAGAACGGGATTACTGGAGCGAAGCATGTTTGCCATGGAAGAGTCTCCGATTCTGCGCGGGCGGCAGACACTCAGAATACCATCAACCGCCGAAATAGACGGAAACAAGGTGAACGACACAAGTTGGTAGCGCTAACGGGAATCGAACCCGTATTTTAGCCTTGAAAGGGCTACGTGCTAACCGTTGCACCATAGCGCCACCGGGAAACCACAATCTAAAATTATACGGGAAACGGGCAGTTTGCGCCACGCGGGCGAGAGGCGGTTATAAGTTCTCAGCCATCCGCTTTAAGTTACGGAAAAGGCGTCTCGCCAAGCCAGCAAGCGCACGACTCGCGCCGCATTTTACCTAAAAATGAACGCTTTGCCCACGGGCTACGATTCAGGCGGCGCCCGCAGAAGCCTGGTTCGTGTTTGCTTCGCGGATGTCCATGCGCTCGATCAGACCATCGCGAAAGGTGTAGACATGTTCGACAAACTGGTCGACAACCAGGTTGCCCGTCAGATCCCGAACCACCTGGTGGACGCGCACAACGCTTCGCCCGGCTTCAGCCTCCTCGATGCTCACCGGCTCGACGTGCGGATCAAGAATGCCCCATTGACGCGTCCAGTACCGGCGCACGCTCTCTTGCCCGTACACGCGCCCGCCTTCCATTCCGTTCGGCCAATCCACATCCGGGTGCATCATCGGCAGGATCGTATCGATGTCGCGGGCATTGAATGCCCGGTAAGCCGCTATGAGCAATTCCCGGTTGGTTTTCATGCGCCAGCTTTGTTTACTTAAACTAAAAACCAGGAACTCAAGGCCTTCTACTTCTTGCGATCTTCCCATTCCTCATGCCACGCTGTTTGGATGGCTTCGAGTTTGCTCTCGTTGGACTTCATGGGATCGCCGGCAAACCCCGGCAATTCCGTGATCCATTTGTGCAGGTCGGTAAAGCGCACGGTGTAGGGATCGACGTCCGGATATTTGTCCGTCAACCCGATGGCAATATCTTCGATGTCGTCCCAATCAAAACTCGGCGGCATAAACCGTGCTCCTATTCATAGAGCGCCCGCTTCACAAAGCGCCCGCTACAAAAACCATCGTGCGTTTCCCTCAGTGATCCAACTCCTTAGCATAGTTCTTATTCCACTCGGGAATTTCCACGACGATATCGGTAGTGCCATCCGGAACCGCCTGGCAGCCCAGGCGTGATTTCGGCGTGATGCCGGGAGCCTCGTCGAGTTCGTCGAGTTCGGCGTCGGCGGCTTCATTGCACGACTCCAGACCTTCTTTCACCATCACGTGGCACGTCGAGCAGGCACACACGCCGCCGCAAGCATGGTCCAGCCCCATTTTGAAACCCTCGGAAATATCCAGGATGCTTCCGGGCAAGCCGTTGTGGCCGTAAGGAAATTTCTCGGGGTCTACTTCCACGGTCTTGCCGCTCGGCAGAAACGTCACCTTGAATTTCTTGGTGGCCTTCTTGTATTTCACTTCTTCGATATAAGGATTGCTACCGCCCATAAGTCTCTCCCTAAACCTCAGCCAGCTTTTTGCCTTGGAGCGCCGACTGCACGGCTGAGTTCATCAGCAGTTCGGCCAGGTGTTCCGTAGCCCGGTTCAATTCATCAATGTTATGCCGAATCAGTTTGTAGTCGTTGCCCTTCACGGCTTCCTGCAACGCCGCGATCGACACCTCGATTTTTGCCCGCTCCGGTGATGAAAGCGCGCCCGCATTAGGATTGCCCTGAGCCTTGGCCGTTGCGCCCAGTATGGATTCCGCTTCGGTGCGTGCTTCGATCACCTGGCGCTCCGCAAAATCCTGTTCGGCGTATTCGATGGATTCCTCCAACATGCGCTCGATATCCGCGTCGTTCAGGCCGTAGCTGGGCTGCACTTCGATGTTATGTTGCTCGCCGGTGCGAATGTCCTTTGCGCCGACCTGCAGGATACCGTTTGCATCGATGAGGAACTTCACTTCAACGCGCGGAAGTCCCGCAGGTGCCGCGGGAATGCGCAACGTGAACCGCGCCAGCGAGCGGCAGTCCTTGGCCAGTTCGCGTTCGCCCTGCAGCACGTGGATGTCGATGCCGGTCTGATTATCCACGCCGGTGGTGTAAAGTTCCTGCGCGCTGGCCGGAATCGTCGAATTGCGCGGGATGATTTTGGCCACCGCCCCGCCATAAGTCTCAATGCCGAGCGAAAGCGGTGTAACGTCGAGCAGCAACATATTCTTCACGCCGTGATCCAAAATATTGGCTTGCACAGCTGCGCCCAACGCCACCACTTCGTCCGGGTTCAGCTCCCTGTGTGGCTTGCGGTCAAAGTATTCCTGCACCGTGCGCCGAATAAGCGGCGTCCGCGTTGTGCCGCCCACCAGAACGACTTCGTCCACCTCGCTGGGCTTCAGTTGCGCGTCTGCCAACGCCTGCTTCACCGGACCCATGGTGCGATCCACAACCGGCCGGATCAATGCCTCAAAGGCACCGCGCGTAAATTCGTGCACGAACGCTTTTCCGTTCGGCAAAGGGAAAAGCAGCGTCGCGGAATTTGCCTCGGAAAGCTTGTGCTTGATGGCGATCAGTTCCTTGCGGAGTTCCTGAGCGATTTCACCATAGGGCGAGAAGTCGATCTGGTCGGTCTGCAAAATCTGCTCGTGGACGAAAGCCTGCAGGAGATTGTCGATATCGTCGCCGCCGAGATGGGTGTCGCCGTTGGTCGCGAGCACCTGGTAAATGTCGCCTTCACCGGTGGAGATCAGCTTCAGGATGGAAATATCGAACGTGCCGCCACCGAGATCGTACACCGCCACTTTGCCGCGTTGTTTCTCGTGCAGACCGTAGGCCAGCGCCGCCGCGGTCGGTTCATTCACCAGGCGCACGACTTCTAGGCCAGCCAATTTGCCCGCATCTTTTGTGGCTTGACGTTGCGCATCGTTGAAATACGCCGGCACGGTGATCACCGCGCGGTCAATGGCCTCGCTGAAAAACGCTTCGGCCCAGTTCTTCAGCTCGCGGAGAATGAACGAAGAAATTTCCGGCGGAGTGAATAGCTTGTCGCCAAGCTTCACGCGAATTACGTGCTTGCTCGACGGATCGATGCGAAATGGGAACAGCATCAGTTCGCTCTGCACATCAGCAGGACCACGCCCCATCAAGCGTTTCACGGAATAGATGCTGCGCTCCGGCTGCGTCAGCAAGCGGCGGCGCGCCGGCTCCCCAACAATAATTCCGCCATCCGGATCGATGCTCACTACTGAAGGACAAAGCGTGCTGCCCGACGGACCGGGAATACACCTCGGCTGTGCGGTTTGCGCATCCACATACGCCACCAGGCTATTAGTTGTTCCCAGATCGATGCCGACGATTCTTCCCATGAAAGTCTTCCGCAACCAGTTTTCAATTCAACGTAACCTCCGTCCGAAAGTCTGCAAATTACAGCAGTTCCTTTTGGACGTTTACTACCAAATTCCTGATATACGAACGGCGGTTCAGCAGGTCGTTGAGCTGGCTCATCACTCTCTTCTTTGCGTCTTCATCGGCGCCGGCATCCAGCGTTTGATCCCATTTCCGGGCCGCTAGTTGCAACTCGCCATCTACCGCTTTCAATTTCTCTTCGAAACTCTGTTCCGCCGTTGTCAGGCGCCGCCGCAGGGACCCTACGTCGCTGCCCGCAGCTTTCGCCTCGCGCAGTTCGTCGAGCGACTCGTTCAATTCGAAGACCTCCTCGAGCAATTCCGGTGGAGCTTGCTGCTTGGCTTGCCCTTCTTTGCGCGCTCCTTCGATAGCCAACAGGTATTCCACGCGCGAAACAGAATCGCGCAACGTGCGATAGGCATCGTTCAACTCACTGCCGCGCTTTAGCGATATCTCGCGCTCCTCCGGTGTGGCATTCACAAAATTATCGGGATGTAGTTTCCAACTCAGCTCCAGGAACTTCTGCTCCAGCATGCCCATATCCAGCCATAACCGGCGCGGGAATCCCAGCATGAAGAAATAGTCGCTATGATCCGGGACTTGCAGCACCTTGCCGCAACCCGGACAAAAATGGGTACCGCTGGTGCGCTCGTGGCAATTCCAGCACACCAGCGGGGGGTTCGAGATGGGGAATGGCGTCGCCATAACTGTCTTCAAATTCTGTCGCCCCCAAGGACAAAAAAAAGTGGCTGGCAATTGCGGTGGCCAACCACTTGTCCGACCGAGCTGAAATCCACTCAAGGCACAGACGGAAAACTGTGCGACCGCAACCGCTACGCCGTAAAGCTGCTCCCGCACCCGCAACTTCTCGCAGCATTGGGATTCTGAAACACAAAGCCCTGGCGCATGAGCGTCTCTTGATACTCAAGCGTTGTGCCATTCAAATACAGCAGGCTTTTCGGGTCGACAAAGATGCGCGCCCCGAATTCCTCAAAGACCCTATCGCGGTCGCGCGCCTGTGTGTCCAGCCGCATGGCATACGACAGGCCGGAACATCCGCCGCCCTGCACGCCCACGCGCAGCCCGCCGGTCTCCGCAGACACGCCTTCCTTGGCGAGCAGCGCGATGATTTTCTTCGCCGCATGCTCGGAGAGGTGAATCACCGGGCCAGCCTTGGTCGTGCTTGGAGTTGCAACTTCCGTCGTCATAACGCGCTTCCCTACGCCGATCACTCGACAGCATCCTCCGACGGTCAACTTGCTGCCGCCGGGAGGACGCCACTAACGCCGCGCAATCCTTCGCTCAGTGCGAAGACTTTTCGTGCGCGGGAACTTCCACTCCGTGTTTTTTCTTCCAATCGCCGATGGCCGCCTTGATGGCGTCTTCCGCGAGCACGGAACAGTGAATCTTGACCGGGGGTAGAGAGAGCTCGCGAACGATGTCCGTGTTCTTGATGGACAGGGCCTCCTCGACGGTCTTGCCCTTCACCCATTCGGTGGCCAAGGAAGAGCTGGCGATCGCCGACCCGCAGCCGAACGTCTTGAACTTGGCTTCTTCAATGACATTGGTCTCCGGATTGATCTTCATCTGCAGCTTCATCACGTCGCCGCACTCCGGCGCGCCAACCAGGCCGGTCCCGACATTGGGATCTTCCTTGGGCAGGCTGCCGACGTTGCGAGGATTGTTGTAGTGATCGACTACTTTTTCACTGTATGCCATGGATTCGTTGCTCCTTCTCTAAATTCCTGCCCTCTGAAACTCATCCCCTCGCCGCGGCGAGAGTTGCTGCAAAACCTGCGTTCTTGATGGCCTTTTCCGTCAAACCGACGTTGGTCAAGAAAGCCGAACGGCCGGCGGTCAGTTCACGCAGCGCTTCACGGATGTAATCCGCGCCCAATCCCAGTATGTGCAGGAATTCCCGAACATCCTGGAGGTGATAAAACGCCTTTTCTGCGGCCGGCGCCGGCTCATCGCTGTCCTGATACGGTTGATACGTCACCCGGAACGGCGCCGAAGTTCCGGCGATCGACCGGTGAATCCTGAGAGTACCTTCGCTTGCGATAATACTTGCCATTTTCTTTCCCTTCATTCATTCCTTGAATTACGCGCTTTGCCACTTAACCTTGGAAATGTCGATGCCTTCCTTGGCCATTTCATAGAGTGGCGAAAGCTCGCGCAGCTTAGTAACAACCTGCACCATCTTGTCGATCACGTAGTCGACTTCTTCCTCGGTGGTAAAGCGTCCCAGACCGAAGCGGATCGAGGTGTGTGCCAGATCCTCACCTACGCCTAGAGCTTTGAGTACGTAACTGGGTTCAAGGGTTGCCGAGGTGCACGCGGAACCGCTCGAAACCGCCACATCGTTGATGCCCATCAGCAGCGATTCGCCTTCGACATAGGCGAAGCTCATGTTGAGGTTGTTCGGGAGGCGATGCTCCAGAGAACCATTAATATATACCTCATCCAACTTGGTTTCGAGGCCGGCCTTCAGACGGTCGCGCAACTTACCCAGCCGGGCGCCCTCTTCTGCCATTTCCTGCTGACAAAGTTCGCAAGCCTTGCCTAACCCTACGATGCCGGTCACGTTCAGAGTGCCGGAGCGCATGCCGCGTTCGTGGCCACCGCCGTCGATAATGGCGGAGAGCTGCACGCGGGGATTGCGGCGGCGCACATACAACGCGCCCACTCCCTTAGGACCGTAAAGCTTGTGCCCGGAAATCGCCAAGAGATCGACGTTGTCCTTGACTACATCCACGGGAACCTTGCCAACCGCTTGCACGCCGTCGACTGCGAAAATGATTCCGTGTTCCTTCGCGATCTTGCCAATTTCCGCAATCGGGTTGATAACGCCAATTTCGTTGTTCGCATACATCACCGTGATCAGGATGGTGGTGGACTTAATGGCCTTGCGCACATCCTCGGGATTCACCCGCCCGTCTCTTTGCACCGGCAGGTATGTCACTTCGTAGCCGTTCTTCTCCAGGCGCTTACAGGTATCCAGGACAGCCTTGTGCTCGATTGCCTGTGTGATGATGTGATTGCCCTTTTCGCGGTACATTTCCGCGACGCCCTTGATCATCAAGTTGTCAGACTCGGTCGCCCCGCTGGTAAAAATAATCTCTTTCGCGGTGGCGTTGATCAGGGAAGCGATCTGCTGGCGCGCCGTTTCCACGGCTTCTTCGCCGGCCCAGCCAAAGGAGTGGTTGCGGCTGGCCGCATTGCCGAATTTCTCTGTGAAATAAGGCAGCATCGCCTGCAGGACGCGCGGGTCCATAGGCGTGGTGGCGTGATTATCCATATAAATCGGCAACTTGACGGCCATTTCCCTGTTCTCCTTCAGCTCTAAAACTCCGCTTAGCGAACTGCGGCCACGCGGTCAATTCCCTTAAGCTCCACAAATCCTGTTGGCTCCGGCTTATCTTCGCTCAACTGCGCGATGGTCACGGTGCTCAAAACTCCCAGGATGCTCTCATTCACGCGCTGCAATGGTTCTTTGATGGAGCAGCGATCGGTGGCGTCACAATTTCCGTGATTCGTCACACAAGAGGTGATCAACACCGGTCCATCGATCGCCGTAATCACTTCAAGCGCGCTGATCTTTTCGGCGTTCTTCGCCAACTGGTACCCGCCGCTCGATCCGTGCTTCGCAACCACCAAACTTTGCCTGGCCAACTTCTGTAGCACCTTGGCCATTAGCGTGCCAGAGATGCCGTACTCTTCGGCGATTTCACTTGCGCTGCAAGCGTATTGCTCACGGTGGTTGGCGAGGTGTTTCATCGCGATCAACCCGTAGTCCGCCTTTTTTGAAAGCTTGAACATGTCGTTTCCCGGTGTTTCTCGCCTCTACTAGGATGCATATCCGACTGAATAAGTCGCAATTAAACTATATGCGGGAACGTCCACATTGTCAATGCCCTGCGGCCGTCAAGACTAATGGCAAATCGTTAAAATTTCAGCACTTAGAATAAGACTATTTTGGTCGGATTCCTACGTTCTTGCGCTAAACGGCGCCTTTTGCACCTCAATGGTCGATAATTCGTGGTTAACGGCGATTTGCAAACGCGCTGGAGCGCCGCCTCGGGGAAGTATCGCTTACTTCCCGTTCGCACAGGCGCCGCCAGAGCCTCCCGCCTCAATGAGTTTTTGGAATGCGGCACGCGCCGGAAGAGTGAGTTGCGACTTGTGCGCCTGTTGCTCATAAGCGTTGAGCGCGGCGACTTGTTGCTTTGCCAGGTCCGGGGACGAAGGAAGTCCTTGCGCGATTCGGTCCAGCGCCCCAAGGGCAAGCTCTGCCGCCTGCGACAAAGCCTCCGAAGCCGGGCTGACGTTCTGGACCAAGGATGAGCGTTGCGCCAACGGTTGCAGACGCGCGTCATTTCTGGCCCACGCGGCAAGCTGGCCCCGCAACTCAGCGGCTTCCCCGGCGTCTTTGCAGGAAGAAGCCAGGAACTGGTCCACGGCAACCGAGAACCGCCGAGACACTTCGCTTTCCGGATGCACCGCGTCGACCACGCGATTCAGAGGCGTCTGGTTCGAGGGTGGGATTTTGTCCCCTTCGCGCTCATAGTCCTTTACCGGCTCCAGCGCCTCTGTGAGTGTGCTAAGCGCCGCTGTTTCCTCAGGAGCTGCGGCACCCGCCATCCGGCGCACCATCTGCCGCTGGTAGGTGCGATGGGTTAGCCCTAGCCATTCCAGGCGCGTGCTCTCGGCTTCCATGCGGGAGTACATCGAAGCGACGTCCGTGGTGTTTTGAGGAGACCAGTAGCGCTCCGCGATCGCGGCAGTGCGCGGCCAGATGCGCGAGTCAACATTCTCCCAGTTGACGTATTCCGACCACATCGTCGCTTCACCGCCCAGGATTCGCTGCTTCTCTTCGGGCGTGAGGTTGGCTGCGGCTCCTTCCATGGGATCAACCGCGTAGTGCCGTGCCGCGCTCCATCCCAGATCGATGTAGTAGCCGTTGGACAGGATTCCTCGATAGCCCTCCTTCGCAGCCGTGGCCAGCGCCTCGGTTCCCCGCCAGGACTGAATCACGATGTTCTTCGGCACTCCGGGCACAAGGATTTCATCCCAGCCTACCGGCGTCTTTCCGCGCTTTACCACCAGTTCCTGGACGCGCTGGCTGAAATAGGCTTGCAGCCCCTCATTGTTCTTGATGTTGTGGGACTTCATAAACTCTTGGATCTTGGGATTCGCGTCCCACTGTTTACCGTTCACTTCGTCGCCGCCGATGTGGAAATACTGATCGGGGAAAAGTTTCGTCATTTCCGCAAAGAAATCGTTTAGAAACTTATAGGTCTTCTCATTCGTGGGATCCATCGCCGGATCGGCCACGCCCCACTGCTGCCAAATTTGGTACGGGCCGGGCCCACTGGCCAATTCAGGGTAACCAACGAACCAGGCAGTGCTATGGCCGGGCATGTCGAACTCCGGCACCACGCGAATGCCGCGATCGTGCGCATAGGCAATCACATCGCGGATTTCATCCTGGGTATAGTACAGGCCGTCGGAACCTTGCTCGTGCAGTTTCGGGAATTTGTGGCTTTCCACGCGAAAACCCTGATTGTCTGAAAGGTGCCAGTGGAACACGTTGATCTTTACCGCTTCCATTCCATCCAGATTGCGCTTCAACACCGGCACGGAAATGAAATGGCGGGACCCATCGACCATCAGGCCGCGCCACGGAAATCGCGGCTGATCCTGGATGCTGACCGCCGGTGCGGCAAATCCATCCGCCGTGATCGAAACTAGCTGCAGAAAAGTTTGCAGCCCGTGCATGATGCCGAGAGGATTGGCGGCGTGCAGTTTTGCACCAGTGCCTGTAACCTCCAGGGTGTAAGACTCATCCTCGCCCAATTCCTGGACCGGCTTACTGGCGTGGTCGGTGGTTACAACCAGCGTCGCTTTCGCCGCGTCCGCGGCCGCCTGGCCAAACACCAGTCCGGTTTCGCGGCTAAGTTGCAACAGGAGCCGCGCTCCCGCGCGATCCAGGCGCACCTCGCGGTATCCCGCAAACGCCAGCGTGAACCCGGCGTCAATCTTCAGCGCGCCGCTGCCCAGCTGCGCTTTGGCCGGCAGTGGCATGACATTCAGCTCGGTTGGAAACTGCGCCCCCGCTTGCATGCTCCCTACAATACATAGAATCGCTGCCGCAAAAATGCTCTTGGTTGTGAACGAACGGCCACTCATCTGGTCTCCTCGGAAGTCTCAGTGCACAATATAGCTCTATTAAATCGTTATAACACGCACAAAATAGCTGGAGGGTTCCGCTCCGGGGACAATATTATTGCACTTTGCTTCAGGCCATCGCGGGGGTCAAGTTCCCTCGCGCTTTGCAGATTGTTTAGAGTAGAATGTGCCCCAGACACGCATCCACGCGCATGAAAACCTCCGTCGCTATCTATCCCGGCTCATTTGATCCCGTCACCAACGGCCACCTTGACTTGATCGAACGCGGACAAAAAATGTTCGACCGGCTGATTGTCGCGGTTTTGAAGAACACTGAAAAAGAACCAATGTTCTCTGTGCCCGAGCGCGTGGAGATGCTCCGCGAAGTTACGGGGCACTGGGAGTCCGTGGAAATCGACGTGTTCGAGGGTTTGCTGGTCGATTATGCACGCAAACGCGGCGCCGCCGTTATCCTGCGCGGGATTCGCGCGGTTTCCGATTACGAATACGAACTGCAAATGGCCCTCATGAATCGCAAACTTGAGCCTCGTCTGGAAACCGTCTTCATGATGCCCGGCGAAACGTACAGCTACCTGAGCGCAAAGGTTGTCCGCGAAATTGCCCACTTCGGCGGCCCCTTGGCGGGACTGGTGCCTCCCACGGTCGAGCAACGCCTGAGAGCCAAGGTGTCTTGAGCGCGCGGATGGCCACGCATTGTTGTCATTGAAATTCTTCGCGATTTCCTGAAAACTAGGTTAGCTGTTTTGCTCCAAGGAGAGCCCGTGCAACTCACCGATCGCATCAATCGCATTCAAATCTCGCCAACGGCCGCAGTTATCAGCGCCGCCGAACAGCTGAAATCCAAGGGCGTGGACATCGCGGACTTCGGCCCCGGCGAACCAGACTTCCCCACTCCGGACCACATCAAGAAAGCCGCGATCAAAGCAATTGAGGAAAATCGCTCGAAGTACACTCCCACCGGCGGCATCATGCCCCTACGCGAGGCGATTGCCGCGTGGCACAAGCGCGAACTTGGGTCTGACTATTCGGCAAAGGAATGCGTTGTCACGGTCGGTGGCAAGCATTCGATCTTCAACAGCATCTCGGTGCTCATCCAGAATGGCGACGAAGTCATTCTTCCCGCTCCTTATTGGGTGAGCTACCCCGACATCATCAAGTATGCCGGCGGCACTCCTGTGATTATCCAGACGAGCCCCCAGACTGGATTCGTCCCGAAGGCCTCCGACATTGAGAAGGCCATCACGCCAAAAACGAAGATGGTGATCATCGATTCGCCCAGCAATCCCACGGGCGGCGTGGTCGATCCCGAAGAGTTCGAGCGCATTCTGGCGGTGTGCAACAAACACGGTATTTGGTTGATGGGCGACGAATGCTATTCGCATTTCGTCTACGAGCCGCACAATTCTTTCTCGATCGCCAGCGCGAAGAATTCGAAACCGAGTGTCATCATCGTTGGCTCCGTTTCCAAGACGTTTGCGATGACTGGCTGGCGCATTGGCTATACCCTGGCCCCGGAGGCACTGATTCAGGCGATGACCAAGGTGCAGAGCCAGTGCACATCGAACCCGACCTCCGTTGCGCAATACGCCGCGCTGGAAGCCATGCGCGGAAGCATGGACAGCGTCCCGGTGATGCTCGCGGAATACACGAAGCGCCGCAAGCGCATCGTCGAAGGCTTGCGCGCGATTCCCGACGTCACCTGCGAATGGCCTGGAGGAGCATTCTATGCGTTCCCCAATATTTCCGCGCACTTAGGCGATGGTGAGAACGCTTGCGCGAGGACGTGCACGGATCTCGCCAGACTGCTGCTTGAAAAAGCGCAGGTCGCGGTGGTGCCGGGCGAGGCATTCGGCGCTCCGGGTTTCCTGCGCTTGTCCTATGCCACGTCGGTCGAACGCATCGATGAAGGGTTGCGGCGCCTCGGAAAGTTCTTTTCGCGCGCCGAAGCTGCTGCGTGACCGTGCTGGAACCTGTTCTATCACGCATTGAGCCGATCTTCAGTCCGCGCCCCTGGGGCGCTCGTTCCTTGGCGCCTTTATTCCCAGAGAAGACCGGCTTGCAGGAACGCATTGGTGAAGCGTGGCTCACCGGGCAGGAATGCCGCATGGCCAACGGTCCGTTCGCGGGAAAGTCGCTGGGCGAAAGCTGGCACGCCATGCCCCTGGAGTGGCGCGGTACGCAGGTAAATCAGTATTCCGATTTCCCGCTCCTGGTGAAGTTCATTTTTCCCCATGATAAGTTGTCCATTCAGGTGCATCCGGACGACGCCTACGCGGCAAAATACGAGCAGGCTGCCGGGGGGCGCGGGAAAACCGAAATGTGGCATATCCTTTCGGCGGAGCCCGGCGCGGAACTTCTTCTGGGATTGAAGCCCGGCATCACGCGCGAGCAATTTCTCGACGCGCTATCGAAAAATACGCTCGAGGATCTTTTCGTTCACGATCTAGTGCGCCCGGGCGAAACCTACTTTGTTCCGGCGCGAACCCAGCACGCCATCGGGCCCGGCATGATTCTCTGTGAGGTGCAGGAGTATTCCGACCTGACTTATCGCGTGTATGACTTTGGCCGCGTGGACGCTTCGGGCAAGCCTCGCGAGCTTCACATCGAGAAGGCCTTGCAGGTCACAAGCTTTGAGGGCACTCGAGCGGGCAAGGTTCCTCCGCTCGCCCTGCATTCCCCGGACGCCGACATTCGGCTGCTGGCTGCGTGCCAGTTTTTTGCCACCGAACGCTGGGACTGCGATCGCACCACCGCCATCGAGACGGACCCAAGCCATTTTCAATTGCTGATCATTCTGCAAGGCATGGGTAGGCTCTATGACGGCGTGTCGATGCCCTATCAAGCCGGCACCGCTTGGTTTTTGCCCGCATCCTTGCCGACCCTGTACCTGCAACCGGACGAAGCAACCTCTCTGCTCCGCGTTCACGTTCCGCAGCCTGACTTGCTTCGAAAACGATTGCTGAACCAGGGCCTGGATGAAAAAGCCGTGCTGCAGGTCTTCATGGAGTGAGCGCTCATGACAGAAACACCATTGCAGACGCACGCTGTCATCCTCGCTGGGGGCCGCGGCACGCGATTCTGGCCGCGCAGCCGCACATGCACTCCGAAACAGTTGCTGAACATCATCGGCAAGACGACCATGCTGGAGCAAACCGTGGCCCGGCTGCAGCCTTTGATTGCGGCGAAGAATATCTGGACGGTGACGAACGCGGACCAGACCGTCGCGCTTCGCAAGCAAATGCCGGCCGCGGCCAGGAAGCGCGTGCTCACCGAGCCGGTCGGCCGAAACACGGCGGCCGCAATTGCTCTGGCGGCAATTCATATACGCCATGAGGCGCAGGGCGATTCGGTGATGGCAGTGCTACCCGCGGATCACTACATTGCGCAGCCCGATCGCTTTCGAAGTATCGTAACCGCTGCTCTCCATCTCGCCGGCGATTCTTCTCGAATGGTTGTGCTGGGTATTCCTCCCGCGCGGCCGGAGACTGGATTTGGCTACATCGAGCTGATGGGCGATGCAATGAATGCCGAGGGATTCCCGGTTTTCGCGGTCCGGCGTTTTACGGAGAAACCGGAACTGGCCGCCGCAAAAGAATATCTTGCAACAGGACTCTATCACTGGAATGCCGGTATGTTTTTCTGGCGCGTTTCTACGTACCTGGACGCGCTGAAAAGTCACCTTCCGAAGACGCATCAACTGCTGGAATCGCTGGCTTCACACATTGGGAAGCGCAGCTACGAAGCAAAGCTGAAGAGGGAGTATTGCAAACTGGAAAACATTTCCGTGGATTACGCCATCATGGAACCGGCAACCCGTGAAACCGGCGATCCCCGTGTCTTCGCTATTCCCGCTGACATTGGGTGGAGCGATATCGGTTCCTGGAGCGCGGTGTATGAGTTGCTGGCAAAACATGCAGGCGAAAATATCTTTGCCGGACCGGGCCAATCACTCGACGCCGAAGGCAATTATCTGTGGAGTCCCGGCAAATTCGTCGCCGCCATCGGCGTGCGAGACCTGGTCGTCGTCGATACGCCCGACGCATTGCTCATCTGTCCGCGCGAGCGCGCCCAGGACGTCGGCAAAATCGTTAAGGCCCTCGAAGAACGCAAGCACCACAAGCTGCTTTAGCGAACATTCCCTATGACGGGTCGCAGCCTAAGGATCCTGCAGGATTCAACCTACAGCGACATTTTGGACGGTTCTCCATCTCCTTGGCTGTTTAGCGCTTCCCCCGCTTCGCGTATACTTTCAAGCGATGACTACGATCAAATTTGGTACTGATGGTTGGCGCGGCGTAATTGACGAGGACTTCACTCTGCCAAACGCGCGGCTCGTGGCGCAGGCGATTGCTCGCTACGTGGTGCGCGGCGAAGATGCGCGCAAAGGCGTGCTGATCGGCTACGATCACCGCCATCTTAGCGAGGAAGTTGCCGCTGCCGTTGCCGACGTTGTAAGCTCCGCCGGCACGCCCGTCTGGCTGACAGACAAGCCCTGCCCGACTCCCGCGATCTCGCTCTTGGTTCGCCAACGCCAGGCTGCCGGCGGGGTCGTGATCACCGCCAGCCACAATCCTTCCCGATGGAATGGCATCAAGTACAAAGCCAGCTACGGCAGCAGCGCGTTGCCCTCGATCGTGGCGCAAATCGAAAAAGAACTGGCCATCGTGCTTGCGAATGGCTTGCCTTCCCAGGCGCCTCGCAAAGAACTGATCCAACCTCTCGAGCCGCGCGCCCCTTATCTGGACACCGTGGAAAAACTCATTGATTGGGAGCGGCTCCGTCAGGCCAAGTTTCGCTTTGTCGCGGATCCCATGTACGGCTCCGCTGCCGGGCTTCTGCATGCATTGTTCACACGGAACGGCGTGGTCTGCGACGAAATTCGCGGCACGCGCGACCCCAATTTCGGCGGCATTCATCCGGAGCCGATCGAGCCACACATCGACGGGCTTCGCAAAGCTGTGCTGAAGGGCAAATATGATGCCGGCTTGGCTGCGGATGGCGACGGCGACCGCATTGGCGCTATCGATCGCGACGGCAGCTTCATCAATCCTCACCAAATTTTCGCGCTGATGCTCTGGCACCTCATCGGCACCCGCAATCTGCCCGGCGACATCGCCAAAACTTTCTCCGTCACCAAATTGATCGATAAACTTGCCGCAAAATACGGCCGTAAGCTTTATGAAGTTCCCATCGGCTTCAAGTACATCTGCGAACTCATGCTGGAGCGCAACATCCTGATCGGCGGCCAAGAAAGCGGCGGCATCGGCACCAGCCTGTATTTGCCGGAACGCGACGCCACGGTTTCCGCGCTACTGCTCGCCGAGTTGATGGCGTGGCACGGCAAATCCCTGGGCGAACTGATCAACGCACTGCACGCGGAATTTGGCGAACACCACTACGGCCGCGTGGATCTCGACGTTAAGGCGGGACAGAAAGAACGCGCGATCCGTTATTTTTCGGACCAAAAGCTCAAGAAGCTAGCGGATTGGCAAATCACGCGCCGCGAGGACATGGACGGCATCAAAATCTATCTCGACGGTTTCGGCTGGGCCATGGTGCGCGCTTCGGGCACAGAAAATCTTTTGCGCCTCTATTCGGAAACAAACGACCCTGCGAACACGCGCCGCGTTTTGCAGATTGTCGCAGAAACGGTTGGAAAGCTTTAGGGTGGCTTATGCACACAGTGAAATTACGCAAGCAGTTTGCGAAGTTTAACGGCCAATTCGCGTTGGCATCATCACGACAAAGAAGACGAGATGCTCCTGGTCGCCACGTGCACTCTACACATGAATTTCCGCGATCGCGAAGCCATCGTGAATGAGGGCGAATTCATCATCGTGCCGCACGGCGTCCAGCACATGCCGGTTGCCGATGAAGCCGTGCACATTCTTTTGCTGGAGCCAAAAACAACCTTACACACCGGGAACATCTTCAAGGAAAGGACCGTCAACCAACTGGAGCGCATCTGAAGGCACCCGCTCGCAGCTGCCTGACGCTTAGCACGGAGATCAAATGAATCATCGCTTTTTTACGCTGGATGTTTTCACCACCACTCGATTCCAGGGCAATCCCCTGGCGGTTATCACCGACGGCGACGGCCTTTCGAACGACCAGATGCTTGCCATCGCCCGTGAAATGAATCTCTCGGAAACGGTCTTCGTGCAGAAGCCCACGGACGACCGCGCACTCGCACGATTGCGCATTTTCACCACCAAAGAAGAATTGAAACTCGCCGGGCATCCCGTGATCGGAACCTGGTTTCTTTTGGCGGAACTCGGCGTCGTACCCGCGCAGGAAGGCGGAGTCCACATTTTGCAGCAGACCGGCGCCGGCGTTCTTCCCGTGGAAATCCGTTTCAAGGATGGCCGGCCCCTTCGTGTAACGATGACGCAAAAAGACGCGGCCTTTAAGGCCGCCAAAATTCAGAAGGCTAAACTCGCGGCTGCTCTCGGACTCACGCCGAAGGATTTCGATCCCAAACTTGAACCGGAATTCGTCTCCACCGGGATCTTCAATCTGATGGTGCCGTTGCGCAATCGCACATCGCTGGCAAAAATCCAGATGAACATGGGGGAACTGGCGCGACTCTTCGGCAAACAAGGAGCGCTGGCCTATTGCTTCACGCTGGGTGGAAGTCATCTTGCCTACGCGCGCGGCATGATGCCGTGGGAGCTCTATGAAGATGCGGCGACCGGTTCAGCGGCAGGCTCGCTGGGCGCGTACCTTGTGAAGCATGGCAAAGTCGGCGCGGCACAAACGTTGAGTGTGACGCAGGGCGTCGAGATGGGTCGCCCCAGCCAGATTGAGGTAGAAATCACGCAGTCCGGCAAGAAACTCACACCGCGCGTCAGCGGCGCCGCAGTGAAAGTCTTTGAAGGCGTGATTCGTACGTAAGGTCGGTGCGTCAATCTGTTCTGGAAGGGCACGGCTTCCGCCGTGCCGAGGCAGCCGACAAAGAGTGGGCTTTAGCCCCTGCGGTTTCGCCGCTGGCCCCCGTCACGTTTTGTCGCTTGAATGTGCTATTTAGCCTGCAGCGATTTGCGGTAACCGTCCAGAATTCCGTTTACAAATTTCCCGGCTTCCGGCGAAGAAAACTTCTTGGCCAGCTCCACGGCCTCATTGATGACCACCTTCGGTGGAGTGTCCGTGGCGCGCATTTCGTGCAGCGCCAGCTTCAGGATGGCGCGGTCGATGGCCGCAAGCCGCTCCAGCCGCCAGTTGTCCGCGTGCTTCGAAATTAATTCATCCAGCGGCATGGAATCGTGAGCTGCGCCTTCAAACAGCTGATTCGCAAAGTTACGCGTCTGTTCGGCGGCTTTGGCGCTTTTCCAGAATTTCCCTTCCAGTTTCGTCAAATCCTGCTTGCTCATATCCCATTGAAAGAGCATCTGCATGGCAAACTCGCGCGATTTGGTTCGCAGCGACACGTTACTTGCTCCGCCTTTTTTCGAGGTCAGGCGATTTAGACGGCGCGCGCAGTTTGCTCATCAGTTGTGCCATTTCCACGGCGCCAAGGCCGGCTTCAAAACCCTTGTTGCCGCCCTTCAATCCCGCGCGGTCAATGGCCTGCTCGAGCGTGTCGCACGTCAGCACGCAAAACATAATCGGCACGCCGCTATCCATCTGGGCCAGCTGCAGGCCGCGCGCCGTCTCCGAACAAACATAGTCGTAGTGCGCCGTTTCCCCGCGCAATATGCACCCGATCGCGATCAGAGCGTGGTGCCGGCCCGACGCAGCAAGCTTCTTCGCCGCCAGCGGCAATTCGAAAGAGCCCGGAACGTGCACCACATCCACATCCTGGTCCGTCGCGCCCGCTCGTTGCAACGCATCCAACGCGCCCTGCAGCAATCGTTCGGTGATGAAGCTGTTAAAACGGCTCACCACGATCGCGAAGCGCAAGCCTGCCGCGCTGAGTCCACCGTCGATTTTTGTAGGCTGAATTTTTTTCTCTGTGGCCATATTCATTTGCCCTGAAAATTAGGCGGCCGCTTCTCCAGAAAGGCTTTTGTTCCTTCGCGCATGTCCTCGGTGGCACAGCACACGCCGAACAGCGTCGCTTCTAGAAACAATCCTTCTTCTTGTGCCATTTCCCCACCGCGCTCGATTGCTTCCATGCAGTATTTCACAGCTAGCGGCGCTTTCTCGATGATCTTTTTGGCCATTGCTTCGGCGGCAGGCAGCAATTCCGTTGGTTCATAAATGTGATTCACCAATCCAATTCGTTGTGCCTCTTCCGCGCCGATCATCTCCCCCGTCAGGCACAATTCGTGGGCCATTCCCTTCCCGCACAATCGCGCCAAGCGTTGCGAGCCACCATAACCAGGCAAAATTCCCAGCTTCACTTCCGGCTGGCCCAACTTGGCAGTCTTGCTCGCCAATCGAATCGAACAGCAGAGCGCCAGTTCGCAGCCTCCGCCCAGCGCGAATCCATTAATCGCGCAGATGGAAGGCTTCCCAATCGTTTCGAGCAGATGAAACACTCCCTGGCCGTACAGCGAGAATTCTTTGCCATGCACGGGAGTTTGTTGCGCCAGTTCGTTGATGTCCGCACCGGCCACAAACGCTCTTTCCTCGGAGCCAGTCAGAATTAATACCCGCACCGCTGTGTCATCGCGCGCATCCCTCAGAATGGCTTGAAGTTCTTCGATCGTTTTGCGGTTCAGCGCGTTCAGCACTTTTGGACGGTTGAAGGTAATCCAGGCAATTCCGTCCTTCTTGTTGTAAATCAAATTTTCGTAGGCCATCTCTTTTTCCTTAAAGCTGCATCGGCTTCGGATTTGCGGCGTCCGCGTAGTCGTAAAATCCGCGGCCGGACTTTTTTCCGAGCCATCCCGCGAGCACCATGCGCTTCAGAAGCGGAGGCGCGGCAAAGCGCTTTTCCTTGAATTCATCAAACATGATTTGCGAGATGTACAGCGTGGTGTCGAGCCCGACAAAATCCAGCAGCGTAAACGGCCCCATGGGATAACCACAGCCGAGCTTCATGGAATTGTCGATATCAACAACGCAACCCACGCCTTCCTCCAGCGCGCGAATCGCGTCCAGCAGGTACGGCACCAGCAGGCGATTCACGATGAAGCCCCCGCTGTCGTTGGCTCGCACTGGCGTCTTTCCCAGCTTTGCGCCGAACTCCACCATTTCTTCGTACACTGCTGGGTCCGTCGCGATTGTCTTTACCACTTCAACCAACTTCATCACCGGCACTGGGTTAAAAAAATGCAGCCCTACAAATCGTTGCGGACGCTTGGTGGAGGCGGCGATTTCTGTGATGGTCAGCGAAGAAGTGTTGCTGGCGAAAATCGTAGAGGCCGGGCAAATGGCGTCCAGCGAGCTGAACAGCTCACGCTTCGCCGGCAATTGCTCGATAATGGCCTCTACGATCGCATCGCAGTCCTTGAGGTCCTCCAACGAGGCCGTGCCTTTCAGCCGTCCTCGAATTTCGCTCTTTGCCGCCTCTGTGATTGCGCCCTTCTCTACTAGCCGCGCCAGATTCTTCTCGATGTTTTTGATCCCTTTTTCCACCAAGTCCGCGCTGACCTCGCGCACAACGGTCATGAATCCAGATTGCGCGCTCACTTGCGCAATCCCGGATCCCATCAGCCCACACCCCACAACGCCAACTCTCTGTATCGGCATTCGCTTTCCTCAAATCCGCGGATTGCTGCCTGGCGGGAAATAGCTGCCTGCAAGAGTGTACCAAAGGCGAGCAGCACTTGTGACCAGCAGCACCCAGGGAAATCATGGTTATGTGATGGTCAAAGCTCCAACACCATTTTTCTTCAGAGCCTCCTGAAGTCCCTGAAGCGTGATCTTACCTGCGCCACGCTCTGTTAGGCATTTTTCTGCGAGGGTCCGGCTCCGGAAAGGAAGAGAGGGAATGGTCTGTGGTTTGCCTTCTGGCAGATCGATCTCGCCCGGTATTCCAATGGACGTAACATCCCGGAGACCTACGGTGTGATTCAGATTGTGAACCCAGAAAGCGGTGCTTCACATAGACTCAGCGACTTTGGCTAAAGGGCTTCCACAATCATCGCAATGCCCTGACCGCCGCCAATGCACGCAGTGGCAAGCCCGTACCGCAAGCCCTTTCGGCGCAGTTCATTCAGCACGGTAATCACCAGGCGGGTCCCAGACGCACCGAGCGGATGTCCGAGAGCAATCGCTCCACCATTCACGTTTGTCCTGTCGCGTTGCAAGCCAAGGCCCTTTTCTACCGCGAGATATTGCGACGCGAATGCCTCATTTACTTCCACGCGGTCGATCTGCTCGAGTTTCAGTCCGGCCAGCTGCAGTGCTTTCCTTGTTGAGGGCACCGGACCAATCCCCATAATGGTGGGATCCACACCCGTGACCGCCCAGGAAACAATTCTTCCCATCGGTTTCAACCCGCGTTCCTTTGCGGCAGTTTCCCGCGTCACAACTACCGCTGCCGCCCCATCCACAATTCCGCTGGCATTGCCTGCCGTCACCATTCCGTCCTTCTTAAACGACGGCGGCAGTTTTTCCAGCGTTTCCATGGTCGTTTCTGGGCGGCGATGGTCGTCTTCGCTTACTACAATCGTCTTTTTTCCTTGCTTCACTTCGACGGGCACGATTTCTTCCTTGTAGTGGCCAGCCTTGTACGCTGCGTCCGCGGCCTGCTGACTACTCAGCGCGTACGCATCGGAATCCTTGCGCGTGATTCCCGTCTGTTCCGCTAGTTTCTCCGCGGTCAGCGCCATCGGCAGCCCGCAATAGCTGTCTGTCAGTCCCACAAAAAGAAAATCCTCCAAGGCGCCACCACCAAGCTTCAGCCCCGTCCTCGCCCCGCGAATCACGAACGGTGCCTGGGTCATATTCTCCATGCCTCCTGCCAACACCATCGTCGCTTCATCAAGCAACAACCGCTGCGCTGCCTGCACGATCGCTTCAATACCGCTGCCGCACAAGCGATTTACCGTCACCGCCGGCGTCGCCACTTGCAATCCCGCCTTGAGACCAACATGCCTCGCTCCATAAATCGCATCGGCGCTGGTCTGCAGCACATTCCCGAAGATGACGTGATCGAAATCGCCGGGATCCACTCCCGAGCGCTGAATCGCGGCCTTTGAAGCGATCGTGCCCAGCTCGATTGCAGACACGTCCGAAAAGCTCCCCGTGTATCGGGCCATAGGCGTGCGAGCGCCGGCCACAATTACAACGTCCGTTGGAAACATGATTTTCCTTCCTTATGTTCTTCCGGGAATTGAGATGCCTTCTACGCGCGGGCTGGTACGCGCCTCAGGTCTTTCGCTCTTCCGCCACGACCGTATCTCCGCCGCGCTTTCTTGCTTCTTCCATGCTGAATTCCGCGCGATTGATCAGGTCGGTCACAATGTCTTCGCTGTCATATTCCTGCCTGGCCGCCGCTTCCACGATTCCGGCGCTCAAAGTGATCTGCGTGGAATCCCATGGCGGCCGCACGCCCGCCGCGGCGCGTCGCAATTTCTCCACCAGGTTATGCGCGCCTGACAGCGACGTGTCGGGAAGTATGAACGCCAGCGCCCAAGATGTGTATTTCACCGCCATATCGTTTTGCCGCACCATCGGCTGCAGCGACCGCGCCAGTTGCTCCAGGAATTTCTCGAGAGGCGATTCTCCCTGTTGCCGCAACATCTCCGCGCCTCGATCGATTTGTAGTATCGCCAAGGACAGCGGCGTGCCTTGCGTGCGCGCGCGGTCGGCCTCGTTCAACAAGCACCCAACGTAGGAGGTCCTGCTGAGCAGTCCCGTGCGGTCGTCGGAAACGCCCATGCGGCGCACCAGCGAGCGCAAGCGCGTGTGGCTCACACTCATCAGCATCTGGTCGCCAATTGCCTGCAAAAAATAGGTTTCGTTCGCTTTCCAGTGATGCGCCGTCTGGTGCGCGACGATCAGCATGCCTGCCGGAGTTTGCGTCTCCTTATCCGTAATCGTCACTCCCAGTGCTGTCTCCAAACCCAACTCCGTCAGGATCGACCCTTCACTCGCGTCGACCACCAGCCCGCCCAGCTCATCCGGTATCGCTTTTTCCATCTGCGCGATCAGGAACACCACCTGCGCGCCGGGCGCCGGCTTCAGCCCCGACGTGCAATGTTCCGCGGCAATTTCGGGTGGACGCCCTAGCGCGCCGATCACCGCCAGCGTTCGCCCCGCCTTCATGTACGTGCCAACTTCGTTCACGGTGGTATTCAGCATCGCCCGCGGTGTTTGTTGGCGGAAAATCTTCTGATTGATTTCCGATATCTTCGTCAAGTCGCGCAGTGTTTCCGCGGTGTACGTGCCCGTCCTGCCAGTGGGCGGTGTTGGCTTGGCTTCCTCCACCGGAATCGCCAGCGCTTTTGGGGCCTCACGCTTCTCCACGGTTGGCGGCCACCAGTTAGCCATCTGGTAGAGATTCTGCAGCCGGGGGTTTCTCGCTTCTTCCCCCGGAAACATCGAGGCAATTTTCTGCAACCGTTCCACCGCCTTGCTTTGCAGCGAATACTGCAGGAAGATCTCGGTCTGAACAATCAGATCGTCCAACGCCTGCATCTTGCGTCCTTCCTCGCCTACCGGGGTGGGTTCCACGGTTTCTGAGCTCGCCACGGTCTTTGGCGGAGCAGGATTTGCCGAGACCGTCGCCCCTTTGGCCATGCGACCCGCGACCGTCCGCAGAAATCCGTCATCCACGTGGCCTTTCAGTTTTTCCAAGCGTTGCTGGTTTCGATAGTCGTATGCGTCGATATCCACCAAGCGATCCAGAATCTCGCTGGCCTTGTCAAAGCTCCCCGAATTGAAATTCGCGTCAAA
>Ga0126369_10000684_pt1 | contig 22536 bp, 22 predicted proteins | sample PanSoiMetaPlot_1_FD_109646 | JGI IMG/M metagenome (GOLD analysis project Ga0126369, IMG submission 109646) | Tropical forest soil microbial communities from Panama - MetaG Plot_1 | ecosystem: Environmental > Terrestrial > Soil > Tropical forest > Bulk soil | place: Panama | collected 2016-02-17
CAGTTCTACCGGGCCATGTTCGCCGAGCAGGTGAAGCGCGAGTCGATGCGCGCCGTCTTTCTCGAGTACGCGTGGGACATGGGATGGTGCGATCCGTGCGCGGCCGATCCCCTCACCACGGAAGAGCTGCGCAAGCTCGGGGTCTTCTGGCTCGCCGAGAGCGGCCCCAGCCCGGCTCCCAACCGGTGGCGCGACCGCGCGGTCGACGTCTTCATGACGCGATTGCACGTCCGCTACGACGCAAAGAGCTTCCCCGAAGACCTCGTCTTCCAGGAGACCGCCGACCGCGGCAACTTCCAGGGACGCTACGTGCTACGCCATCCGTGGAAGGGCGAGGCCAAGTGCGAGGCGGCGGAGCGCTATCGACGCGCGCTCGAGGTCCGCGCCGAGCACGAGGCGGCGAATCTCTCCTCACTCACCGGCTGGCCTATCGAAGACATCCGCCGCAAGATCGGCTCCGTCGGCGAGAGCGCGCCGGACAACCGCACGTGGTGGCAGAAGCTCTTCGCGGAGTAGAGACGCCCTCACTTCGCCTTGAGCTTGATGTCCTCGTACGGCGCCGACCACGGATAGTCCGCGATCAGGCCGAGCCCCGACTCTGCGATCCGCGGGCCGTGGGCCTGCAGAAGCGAGAGCTGCCAGATCGGCAGGTACATGACCTTGTCATGGATCAGCTGCTGGATGCGCTGCAGGGTCGCCGCCCGCCGCTTCGGGTCGAGCTCGGTCGCCTGCTCGCGGAAGAGCCCGTCGATGTCCGGATAGCCGCCGTAGGCGTACGAGGCGCTCGAGATCGTGAACGCCTCGATCCGCGTGGCCGCGTTGCCGGAGATGCCGCTCAGGCTGTAGATGATGTTCTTCAGCTTGCGCTCCTGATACGACTTCATGAACGCGGCGCGCTCGAGCGGGCGGAGCTTGCTCCGGATGCCGACCGCCTGGAAATAGTTCTGCACGGGCTCGCAGTAGTTGACGCCACCGGCGTCGCACCAGAAGTCTCCGGCGTCGAAGCCCCCGGGGAAGCCGGCCTCCGCGAGCAGCTGCTTGGCCTTCGCCGGATCGTACGGAAGAACCGGCGGCTGCCAGTAGAACTCGAAGCTCGTGGGGATGAAGCTCCCGGTGATCTTCGAAAAGCCGAGCGTCTCCGCCTGGTTGATCGCCTGGCGGTCGACGGCGTACGTGGCGGCCAGGCGCACGCGGCGGTCGTGCCAGGGCGAGCTCGCGTCCCACTGATCCGCGAAGACGACCCAGTGCGTGCTCGAAAACGGCGTCGGCTTCAAGGTGAGCTCCGGCGTGCGTCGGATCTCCTCCCCGAGCGGCCCTGTCATCCCGTACGCGATGTCGGCCTCACCGCGCTTGAGCATCGCCAGCCGCGTCGAGATCTCGGTGACCACCTTGAACGAGATCTGCTTCACGTGCGGCGTCTTGCGCCAGTACCCGTCGAAGGCCTCGAGCACGAGCTCGACGCCGGGCGTGTACGAGACGAAGCGATACGGCCCCGCGCCGATCGGGTGCTTCTTGAAGCCTTCCTCGCCCACCTTCTCGACGTATTTCTTGGGGACGATCCAGCCGGCCCCGGTGGCGGGCGTGCCGTAGAAGGTCATGAAGTCGGGCCACGGCTGCTTGAGCCGGAAGCGTACGCGCGTGGCATCCGGCGTCTCGACCGAGGCGACCTTGTCCTTGAGCACCTTGGCGGCGATGCCGCGGTAGCGCTCGAACGAGAACTTGACATCCTCGGCGGTCACGGGCTCGCCGCTGTGGAAGCGCACGCCCTTGCGCAGGGCGAACTCGTAGACGAGACCGTCCGGCGACATCGTCCACGACTCCGCCAGGCTCGGCGCCATGTGCCTGCCCGGCATCGGCTTAAGCATGGCATCGTGGAGCGCGTACAGGACGATGAAGGGCGTGATGAGCCCGGGCGTCTCGGCCGGCTCGAACAAGGTCGGCGCCAGGGTGAAGTGGAGCGCCCAGGTGATTTGGCCCGCCGGCGTCTCCGCGCGGGCCTTGGGCGCCACGGCCACGTAAGTCAACGCGGCCAGGGTCAGCGCGAGCACCCAGGCCGCGAGCTGTCGCATACGTCGATTCATGGAAATCGTCTCCCAGTCAGGCGTAGTGCGCGCCGCAGGTCGTCGCGGGCTGGGGTCCCCGCCGACCGAGGCGCGCTGATAGAGTTTTCGTCGGAGCGATCGAGAATTGAGGGTAGCCCCAGCGAACAATGAGGGTCAAGGTGCATCCGGTTTAGACTATTCGATACGATGGCGTGCGCCGGCTGTGGCTTCCACGCGTCCCCCGATTTCGCGTTTTGCCCGCGCTGCGGGCGAAAGCTGCCCTCCCCGTGCCCGGCGTGCGGCGCCCCGTGCGAGCTCGACTTCGCGTTCTGCCCGCGCTGCGGCGCGGCCCGGAGCGGCGCTGCGACCGCCAGGACCGAGGCCCCCGCCGCCGGCGCAAGGGAGCCCGCCGCCAAGACGAAGGACCCGGCGGTCCGCGAAGCCGATCGCCGGCAGGTGACGGTCCTCTTCGCCGATCTGACGGGCTTCACGAGCTTGGCGGAGAGGCTCGACCCCGAAGAGGTTCGGGCGTTCCAGAACGCGCTGTTCGAGACCCTGGCCCGATCGATCGAACGCTACGACGGCTTCGTCGAGAAATTCGTCGGCGACGCCGTGATGGCGGTCTTCGGCGCGCCGGTCGCCCACGAAGACGACCCCGAGCGCGCCCTCGACGCGGCGCTCGACATGCTCGAGCGGGCCGTCGAGCTCGGCGAGCGCTGGGCGGCGCGGCTCGGCCAGCACGTCATGCTGCATATCGGCGTCCACAGCGGGCCGGTCGTCGCGGGCAGCCTGGGCGCGGCCGCTGGCGCCGCGTACGCGGTGACCGGCGACACCGTCAATACCACCGCACGACTCCTGGCCGCCGCGGCGCCGGGCACCGTGCTCGTGTCGGACGCCACCCATGCCCTGACGCGGCACCGCTTCTCGTTCGAGCCTGGGGGTGAGCTGGCGCTGCGCGGCAAGTCCGAAGCGCTGGTGGTCCATCGGCTCCTGGGCACCTTGGCCGAGCCTCGATCCGGCCGCGGGCTGGCCGCGCTCGGTCTAGCGGCGCCGCTCGTCGGCCGTGCAGACGAGCTCGATCAGCTCACGAAGGCGTTCGACCGCATGCAGCGCGGCCGCGCCCAGGTCGTCAGCCTCGTCGGCGAGGCGGGAACGGGCAAGTCGCGGCTCATCGCCGAGCTCTTCTCGCGGCTCGAGAGCGAGGGCCGGCTCGCTCACACCATCGTCCGGCGGGCGACGTGCTCGTCGCTCGGCGAGCCGACCTACGGCGTCTTCGGCGCGCTCTTCCGTGAGGCGTACACGATCGATCACAGCGATTCGCTCGAGATCGCGCGGCAGAAGCTGGCCGACGGCCTCCGGGCACTCGGCGCCCGGGCCGAAGAGGCCGAGGCCATCGCGCCGGTGCTGAGTTACGTGCTGGGCGTGGAAGACGCCAAGCCCCGTGACGTCGAGCCCGAGCAGCTGCAGCGCCAGATCGTGCTGGCGGCCCGCACGCTGATCGAGCGTCGCGTCGAGCACGAGCCGCTCATGATCGTCGTCGACGACGTGCACTGGGCGGACGTCGCGTCGGTCGATCTCCTGCGCCACGTCGTCGATCACCTGGCCGACCGGTCGCTGATGGTGCTGCTCTCGCACCGCCCGGAGACCAGGCCGCTTCAAGTTGCCCGCGCCGCCCACACCGTCATCCGCGTTCACGCGCTCACGCGCGACGAGACGCGCGCGCTGGTCGGCGGCCTGTTCGGCGCCGCGACCGGTGATCAGCTCGGCGGTCTTCAAGACTTCGTCGCCACGCGCGCCAGCGGCAATCCGCTGTTCGTCGAGGAAATCGTGCGCAGCCTGGTGGGCAAGGGCGTGCTCGTCCGCATGGGCGACCGCTGGACGAGCACCGCCGCCTACGAGGCCGTCGACGTGCCGCCGACCTTGCACGGTCTCTTGCTCTCGCGCGTCGATCGGCTCGCCGCCGACGCGCGCCGCGTGCTCCAGGAGGCCGCGGTGCTGGGCGCGGAGTTCGACGAGACGCTGTTGCGCTCCATCGCGACGGACGGGACCGCCGTCGCCGTCGCGCTCGACCGCCTCGTCGAGGCCGATCTGATCCGGTCGGCCGCGTCCGGGCGCGACAGCGCGCGCTACCGCTTCACGCACGCGCTCGTGCACGAGGTGGTCTATCAGAATCTTCTGCTCAAGCGCCGCACCGAGCTGCACGAGACGGCGGGGCGCGCGCTCGAGCGCCTCTCCGGCGCGCACCCGGAGCGGCTCAGCGATCTCGAAGCGCTCGGACATCACTGGAGCCTCAGCGCCGACAAGCCGCGCGGCGCGCGCTACCTGCTGGCCGCCGGCGACTGGGCACGCGCGGTCTACGCCAACGACGACGCGATTCGCCATTACGAGCGGGCGCTCCACACCCTGGCCGAGTGCGAGCTGTGCGAGGCCGAAACGCGCGCCGCGCGCGAGCGCCTGGGCGATCTGCTAGGCCTCATCGGCCGGCGTGCCGAGGCGCTGGCGCACTACGAATCCGTCCGGCAGGAGATCGAGACCTGCGACGACCGCGCCGCCGGCGCCCGTCTGCATCGGAAGATCGGTGGGCTCCACTGGGAGGCGGGCGACCGCGAGCGCGCCGGCGCCTGCTTCGCCGCCGGCCTCGAGCGACTGGGCGACGACGGCGACCCGCTCGAGCGCGCGCATCTGTTCCAGGAGATGGGCCGGCTCGCCTTTCGCGCCGGCGACAACCCCGGCGCCATCGCGTGGGCCGAGCGAGCGCTCGCCGAAGCGGCGAACGAGAAGGAATCGGCCGACCGCTCCAGCCGCGCACGCGAGGCCGCGGCGATGCGCGCTCAGGCCTATAACACCCTGGGCGTGGCGCTCGCCCGCACGGGACGTCTCGGCGAAGCGGTTGCCCAGATCGAGCAGAGCATCGGGCTGGCCGAGTCGTGCAATCTGTTGCAGGACGCCTGTCGCGGGTATACGAATCTTGGAGTGCTCTACAGCTCGCTCGATCCGCAGCGCAGCATCCAGACGTGTCTGAGGGGGCTCGAGACGGCCAAGAAGGTGGGCGACCTCGGCTTCCAGTCTCGGCTCTACGCGAATCTCGCGGTGGCGTACTGCGCGCTGACTGATCGGTGCGAGGCCGAAGGCGTCGAAGCGGCGCGCGCCGCGATCGATCTCGATCGGCGGCTCGGATTGATCGATCACCTCGCGGTGCCGCTGATCGTGCTCGGCCAGATTCACCAGTGTCACGGCGAGCACGCCGAGGCGTTCGCCTCGTACCAGGAGGCGCTCGCGCTGGCCGAGCAGGCCGGCGAGCCGCAGCTCCTGTTTCCCTGTTATGACGGCCTGGCCACCCTGCACCTCGACACCGGCAATCAGGCGCTCGCCGAGAAGTACCTGGCGAAGGCGCAGGACGTGTGCGAGCGCGCCGGGGTCGAGCCCGATGCGCTGATGGTGCTTCCATTCCTATGCTGAACGTCCCTTCACCAAGGAGCTCGAGATGACGATGCCTGAAACGCGGTCTCCGGTCGCGCCCGGAGAGACGGCGCCCAACTTCACCCTGCCCGCCGTCGACCGGAACGAAAACGTGTCGCTCGCCGATTACCGGGGCCAGAGTCCCGTGTTCCTGGCGCTGCTGGTCGGACTCTGGTGCCCGTTCTGCCGGCGACAGATCGCGCAGATCGGAACGCTCGAGAGCAAGCTGAAAACGCTCGGCGTCGAGAGCCTCGTGGTGGTCGCGACGCCGCCCGAGAACGCGCGGCTCTATTTCAAGTTCCGCCCGACCCGCGTGCGGCTCGCATCCGACCCCGAGCTCTCCACGCATCGCGCGTACGGCATCCCGCGGCCCACGCCGAGCCCCGAGCTCATGGAGGCGCTGAGCACGACCAAGATCAATCCCGACGGCGTGCTCCCCGAGCCCATGCCCATCATCGACGCCGCGACCGCGGTGAGCCGCATGGACGGCTACACCGAGACGAAGACCGACCAGGCCGACATGGAGCGCCAGTGGCCGCAGCTCAAGGGGCAGTTCCTGATCGACCGCGACGGCATCGTGCGCTGGGCAAACGTCGAGTGCGCCAGCGAGGGTCTCGCCGGGATCGGAAAGTTTCCGCCGGAGGAATCGATCCTCGGCGCGGCGCGCAGCTTGAGCCGCTGACGCGCCGCTAGCCGGCGTCCCTACCGCTCGGTCGCCGTCTCACCCACGCGACGCGATCGTGTCCGAAGGCCGGCGCACCGGCGGAACGATGAAGAGATGATCGACGGTGACGACGTCCGGCCGGCGTTGCCACGTTTCGGCTCCGACGATGCGCATCACGGTCTCGCGAAGCTCCGGCGTCGGAACTTCGCCGGCCACCTCGACCGTCACCTGCATCTTGCGCCATCCGGACACCCGCGCGTGCGGCGTGATGACCAGGCCTCGCAGCTGAGGCTCACGCGCGACGAGATCCGAAAGCTGCGATTGTAGGATCACCGCCTCCTCGATCCGCTTGCGTCGCGCGGAGGCATATCTGGCTCCGACGACCACCACGATCACGAACGCGACGAGAAGAGCAAGCCCCAGAGCGGTCTGCATAGAGCTCCTCCTTCGACGGGGGGTGACTGGAAGTGTTGTCGCGTGACCCGGAGCAGGGGCATGGCGCCTCCCCTTTTCCAGACTCGAGCGTCGGCCTGCGGTGTCGAGGTCACGATCCAACCGGCGGGAGCTGGTGTCCAATACATTTTCCCGGCAATGTTGAGACGTTGGTGATATGAGTCCGCGCATGGAGCTGCGCCATCTGCGCTACTTCCTAGCGGTCGCCGAGGAGCTCCACTTCGGCCGCGCGGCCGCGCGCCTGCACATCTCGCAGCCGCCCCTGAGCCAGCAGATCCGGCGCCTCGAGAAGGAGCTGCAGGCGCCGCTCTTTCACCGCACGAAGCGCCACGTCGAGCTGACGAACGCCGGCCGCGTGTTCCTCGGGGACGCCAGAGCGCTCATGGCGCAGGCGGAGCTGGCTGCGGGCAAGGCTCTGCGGGCGAGCCGCGGCGAGATCGGTCAGCTACTGGTGGCCTGCGATCTCTGGGCCGACTTCTTGAACGGGGCGAGCATCATCCGGTCGTTCGCGCGCCGGCACCCGGAGGTCGAAGTCGAGCTTCGCGATCTCACGGCCATGGAGCAGATCGCGGCGCTGGAGGGTGGGCGGATCCATGTCGGGATCCTTCGGCCGCCCGTCCAGAGCAAGGTACTGCTCAGCGAGCGCTTACTGTCGGAAACCCTCGTCGTCGCGTTTCCGCGCGGTCATCGGTTCAAGAGGTACGCGCGAGTTCCCTGGACCGCGCTCGCCGACGAGTCCTACGTCCTCTTCTCGCGCCGGCGAGCGCCGGCGTTCGACGCGCTCGTCGCCCGCGCCTGCCACGACGCGGGAGTGGGATTACGGGTCAAGTACGAAGTGGAGCACCCGCAGACGATCCTGGCCATCGTCGAGGCCGGCCTCGGCATCTCGCTGGTGCCGGCTTCGCTACAGCTGGCCCGGCGATCCGGGATCGCCTACCGGCCGCTCGCGCCCGTCGGTCCGGCGCTGGAGACCGTCATCGCCTGGCGGCGAGACAGCGAACTGCCGCTGGTGCAGGCATTCGTCCGGGTGGCGAGAGAAGTCGCGCGCGCTCGCCGCAACCCGCCCTAGCCGGTGACCCAGCCGCTCTCGGTGACGTCGAACTCCTGGTTGTCGGGTCCGCGGAACTTGATCTCGTAGTACGAGCGCGCGTGTTTCGGGTCGGTGCGATTGGTCATGGGCTTGGCGCCCGCCGACTCGAGCTTGCGGCACGTCTCGTCCACGTCGTCCACCATGAAGCCGAAATGGTGCACGCCGGCGTACGCCGCCTCGTCGCGCGGGCTCTCGCCGGTGCCTTCGTCCTTCGATTTCAGGATCGCCAGGTTGATGTAGCCGTCGGACAGATAGCAGCCCGTCCTCGCCTGGCCGACTTCCTTGAGTCCGAACACGTCCTTGTAGAAGGCCGCGGTCTTCTCGGGGTCCGGTGTCCGGATGGCGATGTGTTTGATCCTGGCCATGCTCGCCTCCTTGTTGTCGTCGTGCCTCGATGCGCCTCAGAGGAGCCCGTACAGCTTGCCCGCGTTCTCGCAAAGGATCTTGCGCTGGACCGACGCGCTGACTCCGCGGAGATCCTCGGCGATCCACTTCTGTGAGTCGGGCCAGATGCCGTCGGGATGCGGATAATCCGAGCCCCACATGATGTTGTCCTCGCCAATGAGCGGGATCATGACCCCGACGGACGGCTCGTGCTGATACGTCGAATAGCCCTGGCGGCGCCAGAGCTCGCTCGGCTTCATCGACAGGTTGAGCTGGTAGTAGCGGTCCTCGTACTCCTCGTCCATCCGGTCGAGGATGTAGGGCAGCCAGCTCACGCCGGCCTCGCCGAGTACGAACTTGAAGCCCGGGAACCGATCGAGCGCGCCCGAGAACACGATACTCGCGAGGAACTCGGCGGCGCAGATCTGGAACATCGTCGTGCGCGTCGCGCGATAGCGCAGGTCGTACTCCTGCTTCATGGCGTCGTCGGACGGCTCGCGCACCGGAGAGCCAGTGGTGTGGAACGAGATCGACATGCGGCACTCCTGCGCGGCCTCCCACAGCGGATCCCACGCGCCGTGCCAGATGGGGAACGCGGCGGTGGACACCGCGAAGTCGGCGCCCTTGAGGCCGAGTGCCGCCGCGCGCCGGAGCTCCTTCGCCGCGGCCACGGGATCGTGGTTGGGAATGCACGCGAGCCCGACGAAGCGCCGCGGGTTGGTCTTGCAGAAGTCGGCCGCCCAGCTGTTGTAGACCTCGTAGACCGCCTGGATGAGCTCGCGGTCCTGCATGCGCATCCCGATCCCGAGGATGCCGTACATCACCTCGGCGTCGATCCCGTCGAGGTCCTGATCCTTGAGCCGCAAGTCGGGGGTCGTCGGGTGCGGGCCGCCCTCGTAGAAGCCGACGTCGAACATCCGCTCGACGTGCTTCGAAAACCCGCGCTGGACGCGGTCGAACCCGAAGCCCAGACCGCCGTAGACGCCGAGCTCCTTCTCCTCGGCGAACCACCGCGGGCCGTCCGCGGTCTCGCGTACCTGCGGCACCAGATCGCGGAGCTTGGCGGGAGCGTTCTTGACCCAGAGATCGCCGGGCATCCAGGTCATGTCGATGTGGCAGTCGGCGGAGATGATCCGGTAGCTCATGGCCGGGAGGGTAGCGCCACCGATCGGTGGGGGTCAAGGCGGCGCCGAATGTCTATCTCGCGCCGGCGCGGTTTCGGATAGGTTGGATTGCGTGGCCTATCGGGTCATTCGCGCCCTGGTGCGCCTCCTCCTGTGGCTCTTCTACCGGCGGATCGACGTGGTGGGGCGGGAGCGCATTCCCGAGCACGGCGGCGTGATCATCGCGGCCAACCACCACAACTCCGTCGTCGACGCGATGCTGATCATCGCGACCGTGCCTCGCATGGTCACCGTGCTCGCCAATGCGCCGCTCTTTCGCCATCCGCTCATCGGTCCTCCGCTGCGCATGATGGGCGCCGTGCCCGTCCACCGGCGGGCGGAGGCCGGGGACGATCCGCGGAAGAACGAGGAGATGTTCGCGGCGGCGATCGCGGCACTGCACGCCGGCGGCGTCATCTTGATCTTTCCCGAAGGGCGCACGCAGCCGCAGCCGATCTTGTTACCGTTGCGGACGGGCGCCGCGCGGCTGGCGCTCGGGGCCGAGCGCGCCATGGGTGGCGGCAGCCGCGTCACCATGCTGCCCGTCGGCATGGTCTTTCACGACCCGGGGACATTTCGATCCGCGTCGGTCCAGATCACGATCGGCAACCCGATCGAGACCGCGGATCTCGTCATGGCCCACCGCGATCGCCTGGAGGAGGCGGTCAGGGCGATCACTGCGCGGCTCACGGAATCGATCGGAGCCCGGATCGTGGAGGCTCAGGACCAGTACTCGCTCGACCTGCTCGCGGTGCTCGAGCGCGCCTGGTGGGAAGAAGCCGCGCGCCGCGGCGAGCCCGAGCCCGCGCCTGGCCCGGCCGGCGAGCAGGCGCTGGCCTGGAAGCAGCGCGTGATGCGCGCGGGGCGCTACCTCGCCGCGCGCGAGCCGCACCGGGTGGCGGCGCTGCGTCACAAGATCGAGGTCTATCGCAGTCATCTCGACGAGGTCGGGATCACGAGCGAGCAGCTCGGCCGGCCGTACACGATGCGTCTCGTCGTCTCCTACGTGGCGACGAACGTGTTGTGGCTGGCGCTCGGCCTGCCGCTCGCGTGCTGGGGCATCGTCAGCCACGCGGCGCCGTACTGGCTGACCGGCCAGATCGCGAAGCGGCTCGGCCGAACCGCCGAGGAGGAAGCGACCGACAAGATGGCCGTCGGTCTCGTGATCTATCCCATCCTGTGGGTGCTCGAAGGCTGGCTCGTCAGGTCGCTTGCCGGTCGCGGCGCGCTTCTCCTGTTCATCCTTCTGATCGTGCCGTCCGGTCTCTTGGCGCTGATGTGGCGCGAGCGGCTCGGGCGATTCATCCGCCAGGCGCGGGCCTTCTTCTGGTTCGTCACCGATCGAGGCCTCCACCGGCGGCTGCTCGACGAGCGCCGCGCGCTGGTGACCGAGCTGCGCGACCTCGCGGACCGCGTGCCCGCCGAGGTGCTCGCGTCGGATCGTGCGAGCGATGGCCGCTAGAGACTGGCCGTCGTCGCCGCGCGTCATCCTCGGCTCGCTCACCACGCTCAATCTGCTGAACTATCTCGACCGCTACGTCTCGGCGGCCACACTGCCGCTCATCCTGACCGATCTCGCGATAACGGACGCGCAGGGCGGGCTACTCCAATCGCTCTTCATCATCGCGTACGCGCTGGCCTGCGGCCCCGCCGGCTGGCTCGGTGACTCCGGACGGCGCCTGCGGCTCGTCGCGAGCGGCGTGTTCGTCTGGAGCGTCGCCACGGTCGCGTCGGGCCTGGCGCCGACGTATGGCTGGCTCCTCCTCGCCCGCGCTGTCATCGGCATCGGCGAGGCGAGCTACGCGGTCGTCACTCCGTCTATTCTCTCCGACTGCTACCCGGCGGAGCGAAGGGCGCCGGTCCTCGGAATCTTCTACGCCGCGATGCCGATCGGCGCGGCCCTCGGCTACATCGTGGGTGGGCTGGTCGGGGCGAGCCACGGTTGGCGGGCCGCGTTCTTCGTGGCCGGCGTGCCCGGCGCCATGCTCGCCTTCTTGCTGCTCTTTCTCACAGAGCCGGCGCGCGGCTCTCAAGATCGCACGCACGCCGCGGTCACGTCCCTCGGTCTACCCGCCTCGCTCCGCGCGCTGGCGAGCCGTCGCAGCTACCTGGTCAATACCGCGGCGCAGATCATCTACACGTTCAGCATGGGCGGCCTGGCGACATGGATGCCGACCTACTTCCTCCGCGAGCGCGAGATCCCGCTGGCCAGCGCGTCGGCGACGTTCGGGCTGCTCCTGGTCGTCGCGGGCTTCGCCGGCACCTTGCTCGGCGGACGCCTCTCCGCGCTGGTGGCGCGCCGCCGGCCCGGCGCCGATTTCATCGTGTCGGGCTGGTCACTGGTGGCCTCGATCTTCTTCACGCTCTTCGCGGTGCTGGCACCGCAACCGGCGGTGTTCTGGCCGGCGATGTTCGTGACCTTGTTGCTGGTCTTCATCAATATCGGGCCGCTGAACGCGGCCATGTCCAACATCCTGCCCGCCGAGCTGCGCGGGCGCGGATTCGCCGTGACGGGCTTGCTGATTCACTTGCTCGGCGACGCCGTGTCGCCCTGGCTGATCGGGCTCGCCTCGGACGAGATCGGGCTCCGCGTGCCCGTCCTGATCACGGGGTGCCTGCTGGGGGTGGCCGGCATCGTGCTTCTCGCCGGCCGTCGGACTCTGGAAACGGATCTCAGCGCGGCGAGCGTGTCAGTGGCGCCGCCGGCGAGGAAACCGCGATGAGCAGCGCGACGCCGGAGCTCTGGGCGGTGCGACTGGGCCTGGTCATCGCCGGCCTGGCCGGCTGGTTCTGGACTCAACGGCTCATCGGTCAGCGGGCGTGTCCGAACGGCAGCATCGGCGACGTCGTCCATCAGCTGACGGCGCCCTTGAACCGGTATCTCCACGAGCACCCGCGCGCCGCCGACGCGCTGCTGATCGTAACCTCGGCGATCATCGACCTGCTCGGGCTCTTCATTCTCGCGCGATCGATCTTCGGTCCGAGCGTCCGCCCGTTCCTCGGCCTCTTAATCCTCTACGCGCTCCGACAGATCTGCCAGGGGCTCTGCGCGCTGCCGGCGCCCGAAGGCATGATCTGGCGCCGGCCGGGCTTTCGCTCCCTGCTCGTCACCTACGGCACCGCGACGGATCTGTTCTTCTCGGGCCACACCGCGATCGCGGTCTTCGGATGCGTCGAGCTCGCGCGAATCGGCGGGCCGATCCTGCCGGTCCTCGGCGTCCTGATCGCGATCGTCGAGGCGGGCGCGGTGCTCGTGCTGCGCGCGCACTACACGATGGACGTCTTCGCCGCGATCGTGACCGCGCTGTGGGCGGTGAGCGTGGCCGACGCGCTGGCTCCGTCCGTCGACTGGGCGCTTGCCGCCCTGGTCGGCGCCGCCCGCTGAGCCCGATCAGCTCCTGGGCTCACGGGCAGTAGGCGCGCACTACCGCGACGGCGGCGGCGGGGGTGGCGGCGGCGAGCCGGCCGGCGGTGGCGGCGGGTTCCCGCTCGGAGGTGGAGGAGGCGGCGGGCTCCCGGCCGGCGGCGGCGGCGGTGGGCTGGCCGAAGGTGGCGGCGGCGGCGGCGCACCCGTCGGAGGCGGCGGAACATTCGACGGCCGGCGAGCCGCGGGGGGCGTGCAGCGGTAGACGTCCGCCAAAATCATCCCCAAATCGTCGGTCGAGAACGAGAGCACCGCGGTATTGCCGCCGGAGCGCACGACCTTCCGCCGCAGGTCTCGAAGCGAGTCATCCGTCACGCGAGAGACGCGCGCACAGCCCGAAGCGATGCCCGGATCGGTGGACAGGCGGACGTGGCTCATCGCGAAATGCTCGACGTCCTCGGCGCCTGCTTGCGAGAACCCGGCCGCCACGAGCAGCAACACCGCTCCCGAGATTCGTCCGGTTCTGATCACGCTGGCCTCCAGACTTCTCGTCAATGGTACACCCCGCCAGACGAGGCGGAGCGCTTCCACGTTTACACGGCCGCGCTCGAATGCGCGGGGCGAAGATGCTAGAGTGTCGTGCCGCACGGCGGGCCGCTCCGGATTTTTCCGGAATAATAGGCGGTCGTCCCGGTCACGGCGAGGGGCCAAGGTTCCGACGGAATGAAAGTCGTCTGCGCGTCGTGCCGTGCCGAGGGGCGGTCGGGCGATCTGGGCGAGAAGACGCCGTTCGACGATCCCAGCGAGACTCACGGTTACTGCCCTCGGCACGCGGCGCTGCTCCTGGCCTCGCTCCCGTCCCAGTCGTTCCCCGATGTCGAGCTCCTGATTGTGGTCCGCCGTCCCGACGTCCAGCTCTTCGAGTATCTTCAGCGCCGGCTGGAAGGAGTGCGCGGGGTGAAGGTGCTGCTCGAACGGCGCCTCGGCGACCGCCGGCGCGACGCTCGACAGCGGGCGCCCGACCGGCGGCGTCTTCGTCGCCGGCTGCGGCTCGGTCAGGCCTCGTCGCTCGGCTACACCGTCGTGCGCTTCAGGCCGCGCTAGGGAGTCTGCTCCGAGATCAGGTCGAACGCGACGACCGTGAGCTGGTAGATCTCCCCCTCACCGATCGAGGGCAAGCTGAAGAAGGTGCGCGTCCCCGGCACCGCGTTGCCCCACACCGACACGACGCTCTCGCGCACCGGGTTGCCGGCGGCGTCGACCACGACGGCACGGATGCGGATGTTGGTCACCCGCCAGCGCGACTCGTTGTAGAGGTAGCCGTCCACGCCCGGGCGCATGGACGGCGGGCGCCGGGACCACTCGAACCGGAAGGACTCGGCGGTCGGCCGCGGCGACTGGGCCCGCGCACTCGCGGCGACGACGACCAGCGCCGTCACCGCGAACAGCAGGGCCCATCGCCGCATCGCGGGGCTCTAGAACACTTCGGACAGCTTGAGCGGCTTGGGACGCTCGCGCCGGTGGCCGCGCCCGAAGTGCTCGGCGAGGCCCTGGCAGATGATCGGCAGCGCGATCGTGACGTCGGCGAAGCACATGACGTTGGCGCTGCCGTGCGCCTCCTTGCCCCACGAGATGCATTCCGTGGCGAGGGTGGCGCCGCCGAGACCGCCGTAGACCGTGTTGTCCGTCGTGATCTGGATGGACGCCTTGTGCGGCGTCGGGTCCACGTTGCCGTGGCGCGTCCGCACGCTGGTTGCCGTGATTTGCAGGAAATCCTTGGGCACGCCGCCGCCCAAGAAGATGACCGAGGTGCCCCGCGGTGACATCATGGCGTCGTCCATGATGTCGGTCGCGATCCGGTAGTCCTTGAAGAAGTCGACCACCGGCGCCTGCTCGGCCTTGGGCGACGTGCTGTACCCCTCGCCGATCGGCCCGTCCGGCAGCCCGCAGCAGAAGACGGGCACCTGGTTACGCGCCGCCGTCGCCAGGATCGACTTCTCGAAGCCCTTGGCGTTCAGCCAGTTCCCGAGCTCGAACAGCAGGCGGACGGTCGGGATCGTGGGCTTGCGCCAGGTGTCGGCCAGCTCGTCGAAGAACCGCCCGGTCACGACCGTCTCCATCTGGTCGTACTTCTTGGACGAGACGATGTGGTCGTAGAACCGGTAGTAGCCCTTCTCGGCCAGGGCCACGTCGTCCACGTGCTCGGGGTCGACCCGGTAGACCCGCGTGCCGTCCATCATGTCGAGCAGGTCCTCGGTGATGTTGGCCGAGGTCGACGCCAGCACGTCGATGTAGCCGTGCTCGATCAGCCACGTGATGAGCGGCCACATCCCGGCGCTCGACATCGAGGCGGCGTAGCCCAGGCAGATGAGGCTCTCGCCCTCGATCATGCCCTTCCAGGCCTCGAAGGCCTCGCCGAGCTTGCGGCCCTGGAACGCGGACTTGCTCATGCGGCCCAGCAGGGACACCACGCTCCCGCGCCCGGCGTCGGCGGCGACGGTCATCGGTTCGCGGACGAGGTTCGGGTCGTCGAATCGCGGCTCGCCAGTCATGTTCGCTCCTATCGCTGAGGAAGCCAGGTGCGCGTCTTGGCGTATTCGTCGGCCCGCTCGGTCCTGAGGTAGCGGTAGCGGCTACCCCGGGCGATCAGCGCCTCCTGGACGCTCCCGCCCGGGAACTGGGCGAGGAGCCGGGGCACGACGAACGATCGGTCGAAGAATCGGCACGAGAAGATGTCGAAGTACGCGCGCTCCTCGCGGGGGAACACGTGCAGGCTCACGTGACTCTCCGCGATCATCGTCAGGGCGCTCAGCACGGGCTGCCCGTCGGCGGTGGTATCGCGGATGACGTAGGGCCGCATGATCGGCGTCATCCCGATCTCGGCCGGAAGCCGGTCGAACAGCTGGAAGAGAGAATCGAGGTCCTTCGGGCCCTGGTAGGCATCGATGTTGAGGAACAGGTGTGGCCCGAAGTCGTTCTCGACGTCGGGTTCGGAGTCCTTCAGGTCCTGCCGCTGGACGGTCCGGACACTGGTGAGCGCGCACGGGAAGACCGCCTCGAGCAACGACCGCAGCTTGGCCGGGTCGAACTCGTCCGGCGCCACCAGATCAGCGAAGTACGTCTCGCGGAACGAGAAGGTGTGCAGAGTGAAATGGCCGCCCGCCAGGAACACGAACGCGCTGATCCCGCAATCCTCGGGTACGACCCCGTTGTAGTACGGAAGGACGAACGCCGGCATCGCCCGCTTGAGGCCGAGCTGTGCGGGTGCGTCCTCGAGGACCTCCTGGATCAGCTGCGCATCGTCGAAGCGAGCGCGGAACCCCCGAAACCCGTCAATCGTGAAGTGGAGCATTCGCCTCCTCCCGGCGCTTCGTGCGCCGTTGCGGCCATATTAACGCGGTTCGCGCCGTCCTTTAATACCGAAACGTCGAATTATCGCCGCGGAGAGCCACGGCACATGCCGCTCGAGCGCGACCGCGGCCTTGCCGAAGCCCGTGATCACCGCCTCTCGACGCCGCCGCGCAACCGCGCTCAAGATTTTTCGCGCCGCGGTCGGCGTCGCCATGACGACCGAGGCCGGAAGCGGGCGCCGGGGCGCCTGCTCGCGCCAGACGCCGCGGTTGTCGACCTGACCGATCTCCGACTCGACGAAGCCCGGGCTGATCAACGTCACCGCCACGCCGTACGGCGCCAGCTCGTGGCCGAGCGCGCCCGCCAGTCCGGTCAAGGCGAACTTGCTCATCGCGTAGGCCGAGGAGCCGGGCACGGCGACGTGGCCGCTGACGCTGCCGATCAGGACGAGACGGCCGCGGGTCGTCTTGAGGTCGTCGAGGGTCGCGTAGACGGTTCTGAGGACGCCGAAGACGTTGGTCTCGAACTGGCGCCGGTAGTCGTCGATCGACAGGGTTTCGAGCTTGCCGGTGACCCCGAAACCCGCGTTCGCCACGACGACGTCGAGCTTGCCCAGGGCCGCTCGCGCCTGGCCGGCCGCGCGCTCGAGGTCGCCGTCGCGGGTGACGTCGCAGGGTGTCACCACCACCCGGCGGCCCGTCTTGGCGATCTCCGCCGCCAGCGCTTCGAGCCGATCGACCCGGCGCGCCGCCAGCGCCACGTCCGCGCCCTCGCGGGAGAATTCACGGGCGAGGGCGGCCCCGATGCCCGACGAGGCGCCCGTGATGAAGACCGCGTTGCCGGCAAAGCGCTGGCGACGTTCCCCCACTGAGTGAGCTATGGGTTCTGGAGGATGATGGCCTCTTCGGCGTAGGCGATGGCGGTCTTGGCCTTGCGGACCGCGTCGCCGTGATCACGCTTCGTCTTGGCGTTCTCGTGGTGGGCCCTGGCCTCGGCCAGGAGCTTCTTGGCTTCGTCGATGAGCTGCCGCGTCTCGGGACTCACGTTGCTGGCTTCCGCCTTCTTGATGGTGTCTTCGGCCTGCTTGATCACAACCGGGCAGTTGTACGCGAGGGAAGCGGAGGCGACGAGAAGGAGCGCAGCAGAGAGGATCGACGCGACGATCGATCTCATGCACCGGCATTTTAGCCTGATCCGGCGCAGGTTGAGCCGCCGAGTTGATTTTTTCTGGCGGTGCCCGACGGGCTGAGGCGCGAAGGTCGGGCGCTTCGGTCAGCGCGAGAGGAGCGTCGACTCCGGCACGCAGCGGCTCAGCCGGCAGGCGGTCAAGCCTTCGAAGACCGTCCACTCCTCGACCGCGAGCTCGTCGCCGTCGGCAGACGACGCGCGGATCTTCGCGGCTGCGGGCTCGAACGTGTGCAGGGCGCGCTGGCGCTCCTGCTCGCAGGACATCGCCGATTCGAATCGCTCGATCCGTCGCCACCGCGAGACCGGGGCCGACTGATCTTGAAGGACGTCGAGCAAGGCTTCGGTGCGCGCCGTGATCGTCGGGATCGTGAGGATTTCGTAGACCTTCGTGACCAGCCGGACCTGCTCATCGCCAGGCAGGCTGGCGACCGCGGCCTTCACCTCGGCCTCGGAGTCGGCAGCGTACAGCTTCATCAGCGTCCGCTTCTCCGGGACCGGTGGCGGCGTCACGAGGAGCCAGCCCGCGCCCCGCTCAGCGGCCGCGGCCGGGCTCAGGACCGTGACGGCAAGGGCGACGCCGGACATCGCGCCGGTGAACCATCGCGTGAAGCGCTTGACGGCGGGGTTCCTCATGCCGCACGTCGATCAGCAAAAAGGCGGCCACGCCGAAACAACTTCGACAATCAATAAGTTGCGCCGGGGCTACTTCTGGCGCCTGACAGAAATGGCGCGCGACACGTGCCCGTCCGGCCACGGTTGACCGCGCCGGGCCGATTCGAACGGCCTTCCATCGCAGGCATTGACCACTGGCGTTTGCCGGTCCAGCCTCGCTTGAGCTGTCACCGAGCGCGGACGAAGCTGGAAGGAGGCCAGTGGCCGAATCCAGGACCGCCGTGATCGCAGCGCTGACCGGCAACGGCCTGCTCGCAGTGCTCAAAGGCACGAGCGCCGCCGTGACGGGCAGCGCCGCGATGCTGGCGGAGATCTTTCATTCCATCGCGGACACCGGCAATCAGATTCTTCTTCTGCTCGGGCTGCGCCTGGCGCACCGGCCGCCGGATCCGCTCCATCCGTTCGGCCACGGGCGGAACGTCTATTTCTGGGCGTTCGTCGTCTCGATGATGCTGTTCAGCCTGGGCGGCGCCTTCGCGATCTGGGAGGCGGTCAGCAAGCTCACGCATCCCGGGCCTCACGAGTCATCGATCTGGAGCTACGTGGTCCTCGGCGGCGCCTTCGTGTTCGAGACGGGATCGCTCGTCGTCGCCGTGCGCTCGGTGCGGGAGGCCAAGGGCGGCACGCCGCTCGGTCAGTTCTGGCGGGACAACCGCGATCCGACCCTGACCACCGTCGTCCTGGAGGACTCGGCGGCGCTTCTCTCGCTCGCGATCGCCGCGGTGGGCCTCGAGCTGAGCCGCGTGTCGGGCAATGCCGTTTGGGATGCCGCCGCGTCGGCGACCATCGGGACCATCCTGATCGTGGTCGCCCTGCTGCTGGCGTTCGAGAACTACTCCCTGATCATCGGCGAATCGATGTCACCGGTCACGACGTCCCGGATCAAAGACCTGATCAAGGCCGATCCGGCCGTGGACGACTTGCTCGGCTTGCACACGATGCACATCGGGCCCAATGCCGGCCTCGTCGTCGCCCAGGTGAGGTTTCGCGGCGAGCTCACGGTCGCCGAGATCGAGGGCGCGGTCTCTCGGATCGAGCAGAGCATCATGCCACTGGCCGGCGCACAGACGACTCGCCGCATGATCGTGATCGAGCCGACTGCCTCATCGCGTGACGTCGCGACGGCGGCGAGTTGAGTGCTCAGCTCGGCTGCGTGCTACGCGAACGTCCGCCGGTCACCGGCCCGGCGCAAGCCGGGTCAGGATCTTGTTTCCGTTCTCTTGCTCTCGATAGACCGCGACCACCTGCATGCCCTGCTGCAAGGCTCCGGGGCGGAGCATCGCGCCCGGCGGTGTCAGAAGCGTCGTGCCGTCCGTGAGCGTGATCTCGGTGCCCGAAGGGTCGACGCTCTGGACCTCGCCGATGATCACCTTTTCTTCGGATTGTGTCTGAGCGTATGTGACCGCAGGGATCAGAGCGAGCGCCACCAGCAGACTTGCCAGAATCATCTTCTTCAAGAGGATCCTCCCGCGCCGCAGAGTTTTTCCATCATTGCCGCGGGCAGCCAACAGAATCCATGCGTGGCATGCCTGAAATCAGTGGCGGGGGGTTCCCGCATCGCGGGGTAGGCGAAGTCGCTACGGAGCCGGCGAGGCGAGTGATTCCGCGCAGGTCTGCTAGACTCTCGCCAGCCATCTCCATCGAGGTGCCGATGCGCCGGCGAAAGTTCGTTTTCATGATGGGGAGCAGCATTCTCATCGCACCATTCGCGGTCGACGCCGAGCCCGCGCACGTCCCCCGGATCGGATACCTCGTGACCGGCTCGCTCAATAGCGCCGAGACGCTCGCGGCTCTCGATGCCTTCCGACAGGGATTGCGCGAACACGGATACCTGGAGGGACAGAACATCGCCTTCGCATATCGAGCCGCGGACGGGAATATCGCGCGATTCCCGGTTCTGGCGATGGAGCTCGTTCGCAACAATGTCGACGTGATCGTCGCCTACAACACGCCGGCTACTCGCGCGGCGCAGCAGGCTACCAACACCATACCGATCATCTCGCTTGCGATGGGCGATCCGATTGGGGACAGGCTCGTGGCCAGCCTTGCGCGGCCGGGCGGAAATGTCACTGGGCTGACCCTTCTCGGCCCCGAATTGCTCGGCAAGCGTCTGGAGCTGCTCCGGGAAGCGCTTCCCCGGGTCTCCAGGGTTGCCGCGCTCTGGCATCCAGGCGCTTTCGGCGAACGCACGACACGCGAGATGTGGGACACCGTGGACGCTGGAGCGCGTACGCTCACGATGCAGCTTCAGCGCGTCGGTGTCCGCGCTGCGGAAGAGCTCGAGGGCGCATTCTCCATGATGATCCGGGAGCGCGCCGACGCACTCCTCGTGTTTCCCAGCCCGATGCTCTTTGTCGAGCGAAGGCGCATCGTGGGTCTTGCCGCAAAGCATCGACTGCCGTCCATGTTCACTGCTAGGGAATTCGCTGAGCTCGGTGGGCTCCTCGCATACGGAGCGAGCCTTCCCGACTTGATCCGTCGCGGGGCGACCTACGTAGACAAGGTTCTGAAAGGCGCCAAGCCGGGCGATCTTCCGGTCGAGCAACCCACGAAATTCGAGTTGGTCGTCAATCTGAAGACTGCGAAAGCTCTCGGCGTGACGATGCCCCAGGCCCTACTACTCCGCGCGGACCAGGTATTCGAGTAGCCGGACACGCGCTCGTCGCAGCCGGGCCGCCGCGTAGAAATGGTCGGGGTGAGAGGATTTGAACCTCCGGCCCCCTGCTCCCAAAGCAGGTGCGCTACCAGGCTGCGCCACACCCCGTCGAGGGTCGACTATAGCACTCGCACTGCTCGCCCCGGACGGCCGGGCGCGGAGCTACTCGATCACCTGGTCGGCGCGGAGAAGCAGGGACGGAGGAATCGTCAGACCAATCGAGCCGGCTGTCTTCACGTTGATGACCAGCTCGAACTTGGTCGGTTGCTCGACGGGCAAATCGCCGGGCTTGGCGCCCTTGAGAATTCGGTCGACGTAGGCAGCAGCACGTCGGAAGCCCGCCGCGACGTTCGGTGAATACGAGATGAGCCCGCCGGCCTCCGCGAACTCCTTCGCTCCGAAGACGGACGGCAGCTTGTGCTTCTTGGCGAAGTCGGCCACCAGCTGACGATAGCCCGACGCCAGCGGATCGAAGAGCATCGTGAGGGCGTCGGGGCGCTCCTTTTCGAGCACCGCAAAGGCGCGCGCGAGGTCGTCGGCGTTCTTCACCTCGACCGGTCTCAGCGTGAGCCCCAGCGCCCGAGTGCCGTTCTGCATCGAGCGAAGCTCGGAGGCGGCATCGCGAAACGTGGGATTCCAGAGAACGGCAACGCGTGACGCTCTGGGAGCGGCCTCGGCGAGCAGCTCCAATCGCTTGGGACCGAGCTCGGGCGCCATCAGCGAGACGCCCGTCACGTTACCGCCCTGCCGGGCCAGGCTGGCGACGAGATCAGGGACGAGAGGATCGCTGATCGCGGCCATCACGATCGGGATCGTCCGGCTCGATTTTTGTGCCGCCCTCGGCGCCGCAATGCCGCCGGCCGTGACAACCACATCGACCTTCATGCGGACCAGCTCCTCGGCGAGATCCTCGAACAGCTCGGGGTTCCATTGGGCCGAGCGGTAGACGATCGCAATCGTCTTGCCGTCGACCCAGCCCAGCTCTCGCAGTCCGTCGAGAAAGGCGGCGCGTTCGGGCGAAGGCGGCTCACTGAGAGGCGCCAGCACCAGATATCCGAGGCGCGGGACGGACGCCGACGATTGCGCGTCGACGAAGCGCGGCGTTAGAAGGAGGACCGCGGCGAACAAGACGAGCCCGATCCGCCGCATCAGCATCAGCTTACGCTCTGGCCGCCAAGGAGCCGCCGCGCGGCCGCGAGCGCCAGACCGCGATGGCTCACGCGCGCCTTGTCCTCGTCCGAGAGCTCACCGAAGGTCCGGCCGAGTGGCGGATAAAAGAACACGGGGTCGTAGCCGAAGCCACCCTCGCCGCGCGGCGCCTCGGCGATCACGCCTTCGGCCACACCCTCCACGACCTTCTCGCCGAGGGCTCCGCCGGCCAGCGCGATCACGCAGCGGAAGCGCGCGGTGCGCCGAAACGGAGGCACGCCGCGCAGGCGCTCGAGCAGGAGCTGCCAGCGGTCCCGGTCGTCGAGCCCCGGGCCGCCGAAGCGCGCGGTGTAGAGTCCGGGCTCGCCGCCGAGCGCGTCTACTTCGAGCCCGGAGTCGTCGCCGAGCGAGAGCGCCCCCGTCAGCGCCGCGGCCGTGCGCGCTTTCACGAGCGCGTTGTCGGCATAGGTCGCGCCTGTCTCTTCGGGAAGCCTCGCGCCGGGGATGTCGGCCAGCAGCCGGATCTCGAACTGCACGGCGCCCAGGAGCACCAGGAGCTCGCGGCCCTTCGCGGGATTGAGCGTGGCGAGGACGAGAACCGGTCTAGAGCTTGAAGACGCGCTCGGCACGCGATTCGAGGGCGCGACGCTGGAGCGCGACGAGCCGGCGGATGCCGGCCTCGGCGATCGCCAGGAGCGAATCGAGCCGGGCGCGGCCGAAGGGCACCTGCTCGGCCGTCCCCTGCACTTCGACGAACTCGCCGGCGCCGGTCATGACGACGTTCATGTCCACCTCGGCGCTCGAGTCTTCGACGTAGTTCAGGTCGAGTACCGCCTGGCCCTGCACGATCCCGACGCTGATCGCGGCGACGCAGTCGCGGACGGCGGCGGTCGGCTGCAGG
>Ga0126369_10000685_pt1 | contig 22509 bp, 18 predicted proteins | sample PanSoiMetaPlot_1_FD_109646 | JGI IMG/M metagenome (GOLD analysis project Ga0126369, IMG submission 109646) | Tropical forest soil microbial communities from Panama - MetaG Plot_1 | ecosystem: Environmental > Terrestrial > Soil > Tropical forest > Bulk soil | place: Panama | collected 2016-02-17
CCGCCCGCGCCGCCGCCTCGGAGCCGGGCCCGCGGGCCGAGCTCGAGGGCCTCGACCGCCGGCCGGAGGCGGGCACCGTGGCGGGCAGCCAGATGGCCGCGGCGCTGGAACTGCCAGCCGCGCCCGACGCGGCCGTCCTCGCGGCGCTGCTCGACGAACGGCTGCTCCGCGTACCGCTGCGCCTGGCTGCCGGCGAGCTGGCGCGGCGGCTGGCCGCCGAGCACCCGCTGCTGACCGCGGCCGACGTGGCGCCGCTGCGGTCGCTGGCGACCGCGGCCGCCTGCCTGGCCGCGCTGGAGCGGCGGCTGCCCGCGGCGACGCCGGCAGAGCTGGTGTCCGACCTGTACCCGGCGCACCAGGCGCCGGTCCCCGGCCTGCTCTCCCTGGCCGCCGCGGGCTGGGCCGCGGCCGGCCTCGCGCCCGAGGCGCTGGAGGCGTTCACCGGCGCCGCCCGGCGCCGCATGGACGAGGCGGAGGCCGCCTTCCAGGACGCGGCCCGCGCGGACTGGCCCGGCTGCCTGCGGATCTGGGAGGTCGGGGATGCCGTCGTGGCGCCGCTGCTGGCCGAGCACGGCCGCGTGGCGGTGCTGCTCGTGGACGCCATGCGAGCGGACCTGTGGCTTCGCCTCCGCGAGCGGCTGCGGGAGTCGGTTCCGGGCCGGGTGCTGAGCGAGCGCTGGGCCGTGGTGCCGGAGCCCACGCGCACGGCCGAGGCGGTGGCGTCGCTGTCGCTCGGCCGCCGGGTGGGGGGCGGGGAGGTCGCCGTCGCGCGGGACCTACCCGCCCCGTTCGCGAGCCTCGGCGCCCGATCGTCGATGCTGATCGGGGCCGACGCCGCCGGCCGGGGGGGCGAGGTCCGCGATCGCTGGCGCTCCGGGCCGGCCCTGACCGTGGTGGTGGCGACGGGCGTCGACGAGCTGCTCCACCGGACGCCGGTCGAGCTGACGGCAATGCTGGACGAGTCAGCGGCTGCGCTCGAGCGCCGGGTATTTCCGACGCTGGAGGCGCTGCCGGACGGTGTGCCGCTGGTCGTGCTGGCCGATCACGGCTTCCGGGAGAACCGGTGGTGGGGCCGCGGCTCGGAGACGCGGTATGCCCACGGCGGCCTCTCCCTGGAGGAATCGGTCGTTCCGGTGGCCACACTGGTCGGCCGCTGAGGCGGTTCAGGCTCGGGCTGAAATGTGACAGGGCCCGCGTCGCGGCACGGCGGACCGGCCCGAGCGGAACCGAGGAGTAGGCTCAGCACGCATGCCCCGCAAGGTCATCCTCGACTGCGACCCCGGTCACGACGACGCCGTGGCGATCATGCTCGCGCACGCCAGTCCCGAGGTGGACCTGCTCGCCATCACGACCGTCGCCGGCAACCAGACGCTGGATCGAACCACCCTGAACGCCCGCCGCGTGTGCAGCCTGGCCGGCATCGGGGAAGTGCCGATCGCGGCCGGCTGCGACCGCCCCCTGCTGCGCGAACTGGTGACCGCCGGCGAGGTCCACGGCGAGTCCGGGCTGGACGGCGTGGACTGGCCGGATCCGACGGTCGACGTCGGGCCGGCGCACGCCGTCGACGTGATCGTGGACCTGGTGATGGCCATGCCCGGGGAGGTCACGCTCGTCCCGACCGGCCCGCTGACGAACGTCGCGCTGGCCCTGCGCCGCGAGCCGCGCATCGCCGCGGCCGTCCGCGAGGTCGTGCTGATGGGCGGCTCGTTTACCCGCGGCAACGTCACACCGGCGGCGGAGTTCAACATCTACGTCGACCCTGAAGCGGCGTCCGCGGTGTTCACTGCCGGCTGGCCGCTCACGATGGTCGGGCTGGACCTGACGCACCAGGCGCGCGTCACGCCCGAGGTGCTGGATCGCATCGGGGCGCTCGGGACGCCGGTCGCGACGACGGTGGTTCAGCTGATGCGGTTCTACGGGCGAGGCTCCGCCGCGCAGGGCGGGCCGCCGCTGCACGACCCCTGCGCGGTGGCGCGCGTCATCGACCCCGGCCTGATGACGTGCCGCGACGCGTTCGTCGCGGTCGAGATCCAGGGACCATGGACGCGGGGAATGACGGTGACCGACTTCGCAGGCCGATTCGGCCACGCGACCAACGCCGCGGTCGCGACCGACCTGAGCGTGCCCGCGTTCTGGGACCTGCTGCTGGACGCGCTGGGCCGGCTGCGCTGAGCAGGCCGTGCCCACCCGGGCCGCCGATCAGGACAGCGGCCGGTTCGGTGCCGCCGAGCGTCAGGCGCCGAACGCGACGCGGCTCGCGACGCGGCTCGACGCCGCGTGCGAGCGCCGCTCCGCGTCAGACGCGCCGGCTCAGGTGCGGACCTTTCGCCACTGGAGCCGCGGACCCAGCAGGCCCTCGGCCAGGCGGCCGAGCTCGCCCGGCTGCGGCTTGCGGCCCGTCACCGCCTTGTCGTAGAAGACCTCACCGTCCAGGCTGGCCCTGAAGACGCCCTTGACGCCCGACTTCAGCTCCAGGCCGATCAGGATGGGCGCCCAGCCCTCGAGGATCTCGGCCGCCCCACGGGTGGCCTCGTCGAGGTGGTCTCAAGGGACGCAGTACTCGATGACGACGCGATGCTGCGGATCGATCATTTCTCGAAGGGCAACCGCGGTCCGCCCCCCGGTCTTCCGCCCGGACTCAGCGAATGCCGATCGCGGCCTTGATCCGGTCGACGGCGGCTGCCTCGCGTTCGCTGACGAGCGGGCCGGTGAGTCCGAACGGGCCGGAGCGCGCCGCCGCGGCAGCGGTCTTGGCCAGGTCGAGCACGAAGTAGCGGAACGAGTCCAGCTCGTCGGGCGCCTTCGCCCGCAGCGTGGCGACGGCCGCGCTGAGCGCGTCGAGCGCCGGGCCCGCGACTTCGGACGCGCGCATCCGGCCGTGGAACCCCGTCTGCGCGCCGCCGATGTCCGCCAGGTCCTGCACGAGCTCGCTGCCGTGGCCGGCGCGGGCCTCGCCGAGCTTCTCGCCGATCGCGTGCAGCTCCTGGCCGAGGTCCCAGCGGCCCCCGTCCGAGACCGCGACCAGGAGCGGTGCGCCCACGACCGCGCGCTGCATGACGGCCCACTCCTCGGACGTGAAGTCCGCCCTCCCCGCCATGGCGCCACTCTACCTCACGGCCGGAGCCACCCGCGGCGCCAGAAGATCAGCAGCTGGAGCACCATGCTGGCCGCCATGACGCTCACCCCGCCCAGGAACGCCGCGCTGCCGGTGATGCGGGTCACGAGGAAGCCGAAGTTCATGCCGAAGAAGCCGGTCAGGAACGTCAGCGGCAGGAACACGCTGGCGATCACCGTGAGCTGCATCATCGTCCCGTTCAGCCGGTTCGAGACCGTGGACAGGTAGACGTCCATGGCCCCGGTGAGCAGGTCGCGCAGCGAGTCGGCCTGCTCGTACTGACGGATCAGGTCCTCGTACACATCGCGCCAGTACAGCGGCAGATCGCCCTCGGAGTGGTCGAGCGAGTGGGAGAGCAGGCGCTGGAACACGTCCCGCTGCGGGCCGAGGACGCGGCGCAGCTCGGCCACCTCGTGCTTCAGGCCGGTGAGCCGGGCCAGCAGGGCTGGCGTGGGCCGGTCCAGGACCGTGTCTTCCAGCCGGTCGATCGTGTCGTCGATCTGGTCGAGCGTGGGGAAGAGGCTGGCGACCACCGCGCTGATCACCAGGTACTGCAGGAACATCACGTCGTTGCGGGTGACGGTCGGGTCCTCGTCGATGCGCCGGCGGACGTCGGCCAGCGCCGGCGACGGCTCGCCGTGGACGGTGACGAACCAGCGGTGCGACAGGTACAGGTGCAGCTCGCGGAAGACCAGGTCGTCGCCGCGCAGGTCGGCCGCGAAGAGGACCGCGAACTTGTAGCCGGGGAACTCGTCGAGCTTCGGGCGCTGGTTCTGCTGCCTGACGTCGTCCACGGTCAGCGGGTGGAAGCGGAACCCGTCGAGCAGCAGGCGGTAGTCCGCCTCCTCGGGCGCCTCGATGTCCAGCCAGAACCCGGTCTCGCTCGCCTGGAGCCGGCGCTGGACCTCCTCCGCGGAGACGTCGAGACACTGACCACCGGCGGTGACGAAGGTGCGCGCCGTCACGCCGGGCCCAGCTCGTGGAGCAGGAAGCTCCAGACGTCGGCCTCCTCCGGCACCACCTTGGCCACCGGCTTCCCCTGGCCGTGCCCGGCCCGCGGCTCCACGCGCAGCAGCACGAGCGCCTCGGGGTCGGCGGCCTGGAGCCGGGCGGTCATCTTGCGCGCGTGCATCGGGTCGACACGGGCGTCCTCCTCGCCCGCCGTGAGCAGGATCGCCGGGTACCGAACGCCGTCCCCGACGTGGTGATACGGGCTGTACGCGAACAGCCAGCCGAACTGCTCGGGATCGAGCGCGCTGCCGTACTCCGGGATCCAGAGCTCCGCGACCTTGAACCGCTCGTATCGGACCATGTCCAGCAGCGGCACCCGGCACACGACGGCGCGGCAGAGGTCCGGCCGCTGCGTCATCGCCGCGCCGACCAGCAGCCCGCCGTTGCTGCCGCCCGAGATGCCGAGCCGGTGCCGCGGCGACAGCCCGCTGCCGGCCAGCCAGTCCGCCGCCGCGATGAAGTCGTCGAACACGTTCTGTTTGTGCGCCAGCATCCCGGCCCGGTGCCACGGCTCGCCGAACTCGGCGCCGCCGCGCAGGTTGGCCACCGCCACCAGGCCGCCGGCCTCCAGGAACGGCACGGCCGTGGGCATCCACAGCGGCGTACGGCTGACCGAGAAGCCGCCGTACCCGGTGAGGACGGTCGGTCCCGCCGCGTCCTGCCTGCCGACCAGGAACATCGGCACCTCCGTGCCGTCGGGCGAGCGATACCACACCTGCCGGACCGGGTGGCGTTCTGCGTCGAAGCCCGGCGGCGGGTCGATCCGGTCGAGCACGGCGCCGTCCGCCCGAAGGGTCACCGCAGGCCGCGTGAACTGCTCGACGGTCAGGTACAGGTCCGGCCCGGAGTGGTGGCCGCCCAGTGCCGTCACGGTGCCGAACGTGGGCAGGTCGAGGGTCCGCCGGAACGTGCCGTCGGGCCCGTGCAGCGACACCCGTGAGCAGGCGTCGACCAGGTGGTGCGCCGCCAGCCCACCGGCGGTGACCGCCACATCGACCAGGACGTGTTCCGACTCGGGGATGACGTCCGTCCAGGCCTCCGGCCCCGGGCGGGCGGGATCGACCTCGACCAGCCGGAAGCGAGGCGCGTCCACGTTGGTCAGCGCGAGGAGGCGGCCTCCGGAGAACCAGAGGACGGCGCGCTCGTCCTCGCCCTCGAAGATCGGCGCGAACGGGCCGTAGCCGTCCCGGAGGAACGCGGACGTCCGCGTCCAGCCGTGGGAGACGGTGATGACGGTCCACCTGCCGTCGTCGGAGATCGACACGACCGCGGGGACGTCCAGCTTGTCGCGGCCCTCGCCGAAGACGCGGACGTCGCGGGCCGGGTCCGTCCCGAGCACGTGGCGCCACACGTGGCGGTGGTAGACCTCCTCGCCCGGCGGCACCGTGCCGGGCTCGGGCTGGCGCGTGTAGAGGATCGCCGCGCTGCCGGGCTCGAACGCCACCGCCGACCAGCGGCAGCGCGGGATGCGGTCGGCGAGCCACTCGCCGGTGGCGGTGCGCACCAGGCGGAGGTCAGAGTCCTCGGTGCCGGCCTCCGACAGGCCGGCGCAGACCAGCTCGCCGTCGGGCGAGGGGACCCACCAGTCGAGCGCCGTCGTGCCGTCCGCGCTCATCGGCGCGGGATCCACCAGGGTCCGCGGATGGCCGCCCGCCTCGCTGACGAGGAGCACGGGCTGGTCCCTGCCGGGGTCACGGCGGGTGAAGAACCTGCGGCTGCCGCGCGGCTCGGAGCCGCCGAGGGCGCCGACGTCGAGCGCCTGGCGGATGCGCGCCTCCACGGCGGGGCGCTCCGGGAGCGCGTCGAGCACGGACCGGGTGTAGGCGTTCTGAGCGGCGACCCAGGCGCGGACCTCCGCGTCGTCGCCGTCCTCCAGCCAGCGGTAGGGGTCGCGGACCTCGACGCCGTGGAGGGTCTCGACGACGGGCGCGATCCGGGTGTCAGGCCTGCTCACAACCATGTTCCGGATCGTAGCGGCCGTGAAGAGGCGGGGCCGGCCGCCGGCCGGCCCCGCGATGAGCTCAGCCGATGTTCGCGCGCGCCGCGAACACGTCGGGCTGGGAATGCGTGCCCGCCGCGGGCGAGCCCGCCGGCGAGGTCCAGCTGTTGCGGTTGTCGCCCCACGCGAATGTCGTCGATTCATCCGCGTTCGGGGTCGCCGTCATGTACTCGCCGATGTTGTAGCAGGGGCGAATCGTGCGGTCGTAGTTGGTGGTGAAGTGGGCCCCCAGCGCCGGAACCGGGATATTGCTGGGGATCAGGTCGAACGCCGGGCCGACGCTGCCGGAGCGTACGCCCTGCAGGCTGGCGCTGGGCGCGCCGGTGATCACCCCGGTAGCCGCGTCGACGCGCAGCTGCCCGCCGGCGAGCTGCGAGTAGTAGCCGACGGTCACGTGCTTGCCCTCGGAGTCCACGGCAAGCGCCGGGTGGACGTGCTGGGGCTGGGCCGCCGTGGCCGGCGCGATGGTGAACGGTCCCTGCCAGCTGCCGCCGCCGTCGGGCGAGAACAGCACCCGGATGAAGGACTGCGAGTTCGGGTCGCCGAACGCCGCGCTGGTCGACGAGTTCAGCGCGATGAAGACCCTGCCGTTCGCCACGGCGGTCGAGGGCTGGGTGATCAGCCTGGTGGCGTGCTCGAACACCGGTAGGCCGAAGCGTCCGCCGCCCAGGTCGGGTCCGGTGTGCAGGACCGTGCGGAACCCTCCGTTGACGCCGCAGTCGGCCAGCGTGCCGGGCGTGACGTTGGGGAACGCAGTCGGGTCGGCGACACCCGGCACGTTGAAGTTGCTGAAGTGGAAGGTCAGCCCCCCGTCGTCCGAGATCAGCACCTTGATGAAGTCGGCGTCGGCGTCGCCGCCGTGCAGGAACGGCACGAACAGGCGGCCGGTGGCCGGGTCGACGACCGGGTTCGAGAACTGGATGAACGCGGACTCCACGCCGTTGTCGACGGGGGCGAACAGCGTGCTGGTCGTCCACGTCTGGCCCCCGTCCGTCGACCTCCCGAGCATCAGCTGCGACGACGCGGACTTGAAGCTGGTCCAGGTGACGTAGACGTTGTCGCGCTCCGGATGCAGCGGGTCCTTCCCGGCCGCGATCCACTCCTTGTCGGAGCCCGGGTCGAGCGCCACGGTGGAGCCCGGCTGGAACGTTCTGCCGCCGTCAGCCGACTTGCCGACGAAGATCAGCGACCGACCGGCGGCGTTGGCGCCGAGGCTGGCGTAGTAGAAGTTGCCGCTCCGGTCGACGGTCAGCGCCGGGTCACCGAAGGTGAACGGGCTGCCCGGGATCGGCGGCAGCGAGGTCTCCGTCCACGTGCTGCCGCCGTCGTGGGACACGCCCACGCCGGACAGGAAACGGTGCACGAACGCCAGCCCCCCGGACGCGGTCTGGACGATCGGCTGGTCGGCGGAGTTGTTGAAGCCGACCACGACGTCGCTGCCGAAGCTGGCCATCGACGTCTCGCTCTGGATCGAGAGCTCGAACGGCCGCGTTCCCGGGAACGTCTGGATGTTGTCCAGGGCGGGGTCGTTGACCTGGACGTTGGCGCTGTGGCCGATCCGCGAGGGGCCGCCGCCGGCCGCCGCGTCGCCGATCGTCGGGACGTCGTTCGAGTCGATCAGGTCGCCCGCGGAGTCCGGTGCGGGGACGTCGAATCCCTTGGCGGCCATGATGGCGTCCGTCACGGTGCCGGTGTCGGCAAGGGCATGGAGCGGGGCGCCGGACATGACGGCCACTGCCATGAGCGCGGCGCCGTACCGCAAAGGTCTGAGCTTCACAACCTCCTCCTCCTCGCTGGATTCCCCGGTGGGGCCGGGGGAAAGAGCGAAAGGCAGAGTAACCCAGGGCGGTCGGCGTGACCAGCGACAAGCCCGGCGTGCGCCGGACAATAGAGGGTCATGGTCCAGCAGCACGCGCGCGCCCGGCCGGACCTGCGCCTGGACTCGCCGGTCGCCGCCGTGCCCCGCGTGCGCACGTCGGAGACCAGGCTGCTGAGCAGACTGGGCGTGCGGACGGTCCGCGATCTGCTCCTGTACCTGCCTGCCGACTTCGAGCGGTTCGACCCCACCGCCATCGCGGACCTGCCGGCCAGCGCGTCGGCCTCCTTCGTGGGGACGGTCGTGCAGATCCGCGCGAAGCGGACGCGCGTGAAGGGCATGCTGCTCACCGAGGCGGTCGTGGCGGACGACGAAGGCTCGACCCTCCAGGTGGCGTGGTTCAACAAGCCGTTCGTCGCCCAGCAGCTGCATCCGGGCGACCGGGTCTCGCTGGCCGGGCGGGTGCGGACGTCGCGGTACGGGCGGCAGATGCAGAGCCCCGACTACGAGCGTGTGGGGGAGGAGGGCACGCCGGTGCGGGTCGGCGAGCTGATGCCGAAGTACCGCCTGACGAAGGGCATGACGTCGCCTCGCCTGGCCACGCTGGTGCGCGCGGTGCTGCCGCTGGCCGGAGACCTGGAGGACGACATCCCGGATCCCGTCCGGCGCCGGCACGGGCTCCCGCCCCTCGCGGACGCCGTCCGCCTCGGCCACCAGCCGGAGTCGGAGGAGGACTTCCGGCGCGCCCGCCGGCGGTTCGACTTCGCGGCATTGCTGGAGCTGCAGGCGGCGTTCCAGCTCGCCCAGAGCCGGGTGGCGCTCGAGCGAGCGACTCCCATCCCCTACCGGCAGGAGGTGATCGACACCCTCAAAGCCGGGCTCGATTTCGAGCTGACGCGCGCGCAGCGCCGGGCGACGTGGGACGTCTACCAGGACCTGCGGCAGTCCGTGCCCATGAACCGGCTGCTGAACGGCGACGTCGGCTCGGGCAAGACGGTGGTCGCGGCGGCGGCCGCGGCGATGGCGCACGCGGCCGGCCTGCAGACGGTGATCATGGCGCCGACCGAGATACTGGCCCGGCAGCACCGCGACAGGCTGCGCGGCTACCTGGAGGCGAGCTTCCCCGGCCTGACGGTCGAGCTGCTGATCAGCGGCCTGCCCGCCGCGGAGCGCCGGCGGGTGCGGACCGCGGCCGCCTCCGGCCACTGCGCGCTCCTGGTCGGCACGCACGCGCTCATCGAGGACGACGTCGAGCTGGCGGACCTCGGCCTCGCGGTGGTGGACGAGCAGCACCGGTTCGGGACCCGGCAGCGCGAGCTCCTCCGCGCGAAGTCGCGGGCCGGCCGGCCGCACTTCCTGGCCATGACCGCGACGCCCATCCCCCGCACGCTGGCGCTGGCGCTGTACGGCGAGATGAAGCTGTCGATCATGGACGAGCTGCCGCCCGGCCGCGTGCCCGTCGAGACGGAGGTCGTGGCGCCCGCCGACCGCGAGTCGGCCTACGCGCTGGTCCGTCGTGAGGTGCGGGCCGGCCGCCAGGCGTTCGTGATCTGCCCGCTGATCGAGGAGTCGCCGCTCGTCGAGGCCCGGGCGGCGACGGCCGAGTTCGAGCGCCTGCGCCGGGATGTCTTCCCGGACCTCGGTATGGCGCTGGTCCACGGCCGCATCAAGGACAAGGACGCCGCGATGGGCGCGTTCCGCGCGGGCGAGGCCGACGTCCTGGTGGCGACGTCGGTGGTCGAGGTCGGGGTCGACGTGGCCAACGCGACGGTCATGCTGATCGAGGGCGCCGACCGGTTCGGCCTGGCGCAGCTGCACCAGCTCCGGGGCCGCGTGGGGCGGGGGGCGCAGCGCTCGTACTGCCTGCTGCTCTCGGACGATCCGGCGGGCGGCGCGCTGGAGCGGCTGCACCTGGTCGCGGGGACGACGGATGGCTTCCGCCTGGCGGAGGAGGACATGAAGATCCGCGACGTCGGCGAGCTGCTCGGCGCTCGCCAGCACGGGGCCTCCGACTTCGCGATGCGCGCCCTCCAGCAGCCCGAGCTGCTGTCGGAGGTGCGTCAGGAGGCGGAGGCGCTGATCGCCGAGGACCCGGACCTGACGCGCTGGCCGGCGCTGTGGGAGGCCGCCGCTCGCCGGCTGGATCAGACCTCGATAAGCTGAGCGCCCGATGGGCGCCCCGAGACCGACGACGCCGGCCGAGCTGCTGCGGCAGCTGATCCGATTCGACACCACGAATCCCCCGGGCGACGAGGGGCCCTGTCTCGAATACGTGCGCGGGCTGTTCGCCGCCGGCGGCGCCGGCGTGGACTGCCTGACGCTGGAGTCTCCCGGCGGGCGGCCGAACCTCATCGTCCGCGTGGCGGGTCGCGGCGAGGCGCCTCCGCTGCTCATGCAGGGTCACGTCGACGTGGTCACGACGGCCGGTCAGGGCTGGACCCACCCGCCGTTCGGCGGCGACCTGATCAAGGGCTGGGTGTGGGGCCGCGGCGCGCTCGACATGAAGAGCGGGGTGGCGATGATGGTGTGCGCCCTGCTCGGCTGCCTCCGGCGCGGCGACCTCCCGGCGGGTGACGTGGTCCTGTGCTGCCTGGCCGACGAGGAGGCGGGCGGGGCGCACGGCGCGCAGTTCCTGGTCGAGCGGCACCCGGAGCTGTTCGCGGGGATCCGCCACGGCCTGGGCGAGGGCGGCGCCACGACACAGCACCTGAACGGCCGGCCGTTCTACCCGATCATGGTGGCCGAGAAGCGGGCGTGCCGGCTGCGCGTCACGCTGCGCGGGCCGGGCGGCCACGCGTCACGCAGCCACCGCGGCGGCACGATGGCCAGGCTGGGGGAGATGCTGCGGGCGCTGGACGGGCATCGCCTGTCCGTGCACGTGACGCCGGTCGCGGCCGACTACGTGCGCGGGATCGCGGCGGACACCCCGGAGCCGGAGCGGTCGCGGCTGCTGGGGCTCCTCGACCCGCGCCAGACCGACGCGGTGCTCGACGCGATGGGCGACGAGGCAGGGCGCTTCGACCCGATCCTCCACCACACGATCAACGCCACGATCGTGCGCGCGGGGGAGAAGGTGAACGTCATCCCGTCGGTCGCGACCGTCGACCTGGACGGCCGCATGCTGCCCGGCTTCGAGCCCGAGGAGTTCATCGCCGAGGTGCGGACGGTCATCGGCGGCGAGCCCGAGGTCGAGGTGCTCGGCTCCGGCCCGCGGCTGAAGGAGTCGGAGCGCGGCCCGCTGTACGACCTGCTCTGCACGGTGCTGCGCGAACTGGAGCCGGCCGCCGTGCCGGTGCCGCTGCTGATGACGGGCGCCACCGACCAGCGCCACTTCGCCCGCCTGGGCATCGAGGGCTACGGCTACCTGCCGCTGCGCCTGCCGCCCGGGTTCGGCCAGGAGACGGTCCACGCCGCGGACGAGCGGGTGCCGGCGGCCGCCCTGGACTTCGGCACGGAAGCCCTCACCCGCGTCCTCCGGCGCTACCGGGGATGAACCGCAGATCCGCACGAATGTGCGGGACCGGCCGCCGGCTCAGCTCGCGGTTGGCGACAGGCGGCGGGTCGACCGGCCGGACAGCGGCGTGAGCAGCTTGTCCATCAGGCTGACGATCGTCATCTTGACCTCCAGCCGCGTCCCCGGCTCCCAGCCCTCGGGGGTCAGCGCCTGGTAGATGGTCAGCGCCTCCGCGCTGGTCAGGATCTCCCTCGCGACGGCGCGCGCCTGTCCTTCTAAACAGGCGATCGCCTCCGCCGGGTCGATCTCGAGCATCTGCTCGAGCCGGGCCCGGGTGTCCGTGTCCAGCACATCCAGCTTGGTATTGATCCAGGCGGCGTGGGCGAGCAGGCGGTTGCTCGCTCCCGTCTCCGTCGGTGAAACAGACAACACGTTTGTAACCACTCCCACTAGGGCGAACGCGGGAACCCCCGAGATCGGTACACATCAACTTCGAAGTTCCTCCTTGACGGCCAGCAAGCAAGTACGCTCTGGATCGGTGGACACCACCCTGCGGCTCACGCAGTACAGCCACGGCGCCGGTTGAGCCTGCAAGCTCAGCCCGGTGGAGCTTGGGCAGGTGCTGGGGGCGCTGCCGGCCCTCGACGACCCGAGGGTCCTGGTCGGCGCCACGACGGGTGACGACGCGGCGGTCTTCCGGATCGCGGAGGACCGGGCGCTCGTCTCGACCGTCGACTTCTTCACGCCCATCGTCGACGAGCCCGGGGCGTTCGGCGCCATCGCGGCGGCCAACGCCCTCAGCGACGTCTACGCGATGGGCGCGCGGCCGCTCTTCGCCCTCGGCCTGGTCGCCTTTCCCCGCGACAAGCTGGGCAGCGGCCTGCTGGAGCGCATCGTCGCCGGCGGCGCCGCCAAGCTGGCCGAGGCCGGCGTCCCCGTGGTGGGCGGCCACAGCATCGACGACGCCGAGCCCAAGTTCGGCTACGCGGTGACCGGCGAGGTCCACCCGGACCGCGTCCTCACGCACGCTGGCGCACGCCCGGGCGACGTGCTGTACGTGACCAAGCCGCTCTGCAGCGGCCTGGTCGCGACCGCCGTCAAGCGCGGCCTGTGCCCGCCCGACCTGGAGGCGCGGGCGATCGCCGTCATGGCCCACCTCAACCGGGCGGCCGCCGAGGCCATGATCGCCGCGGGCGCCTCGGCGGCCACCGACGTGACCGGCTACGGCCTGATCGGACACCTGCGCAACCTGCGGGTGGGCGCCGAGCTCCGGCTGGCGGCGGTACCGGTCCTCGACGGCGTCCGCGACCTGGCGGCGGACGACCTGTTCCCCGGCGGGACCCGGCGCAACCTGGAGGCCGTCCGGGCCGAGGTCGACTGGGGCGGCCTGCCCGAGGTGGACCAGCTCCTCCTCTGCGACGCGCAGACCAGCGGCGGTCTGCTCGTCGCGATCCCGCCGGACCGCGCCACCGCCTTCGAGAGGGCGATGGCCGGCGAGCCCTACCCGGCCGCCCGCATAGGAGAGGTGAGCGATGGACCCGTTCGCATCCGCCCTTGAGCAGGCAGCGGCCGTGCGCCGTCGCGAGGTGTCCGCTCGCGAGCTGGTGGACCAGTATCTGGATCGGATCGAGCGGCTCGGCCCGCGTCTGAACGCGTTCTTCGTGACGACGCCCGACCTGGGCAGGCGGCAGGCCGACGCGGTCGACGCCGACGGCGGGGGGCCTCTTGCCGGGGCGGCCACCTCGGTCAAGGACCTCGCGTCGATGGCGGGCTATCCGCTGACGTTCGGGTCCCGGGCGTTCGAGGACAACGTCGGCCAGGTCGACGCGTTCGCGGTCAGCCGGATCAAGGCGGCCGGCAGCCCGATCCTCGGCCGCACGACCTCGCCGGAGTTCGGCTCGCGGCCGGTCACGGAGTTCGGGCTGCACGGCACCACCCGCAACCCGTGGAACCTGGACCGGACGCCGGGCGGTTCCAGCGGCGGGGCGGGCGCCGCGCTGGCCGCCGGGCTGTGCGCGTGGAGCCACGGCACGGACGGCGGCGGCTCGGTGCGCATCCCCGCCTCCTGCTGCGGCCTGGTCGGCCTGAAGCCGAGCCGGGGCCGGATCTCGCCGGGTCCGCTCGTCGGCGAGGGCTGGGCCGGGCTGTCGACGCAGGGGGTGCTCGCGCGCACGGTCGACGACTCGGCCGCGGCCCTGGACGCCCTCGCCGGCCACCTGCCCGGCGACCCCTACTGGGCCGAGCCGGAGGGCTCCTACCTGCGCGACCGCCCGCTGCCGGGCCGGCTGCGGGTCGGGTTCCAGACCCGCGGGGCCGTCGACGTGCATCCCGAGATCCAGGACCTGGTGCGGCGAGTCGCGCGCACGCTGGAGGGCCTGGGCCATGACGTGGAAGAGGGCGGCCCCGATACGGCGCCGTTCCGGGCGCCGATGAACGTCGTCGTGGCCGCGGGCACGGCAACCTACGCCGTCGCGGACCCCTCGCTGCTGGACCCGCTCAACGCGCGCATGATCGCGGCCTCGCGGCAGCTGACCGCGGCGGACTACGTCGCCGCCGTCAACACGATCCGCAACCACAGCCGCGTGGTGGTCGCGTTCTGGGACGACCACGACCTCCTGCTGACGCCCACGCTCACACAGCCGCCGTACCCGATCGGCGCGTTCGCCGACCCGGAGACCGCGATGGAGCGGACGCTGGAGTGGATCACGTTCACGCAGCCGTACAACTGCACGGGCCAGCCCGCGATCACGCTGCCGGTGGGCACGAGCGCCGACGGGCTGCCGCTGGGCGTCCAGCTGGTGGGCCCGCCGCGCGGGGAGCTGCTGCTGCTCGCGGCCGCCGCCCAGCTCGAGGAGGCGATGCCCTGGCGCGACCGCCGGCCCCGGGGCTTCGAGTGAGCCTCACGCGGGCGGGGTGAACCGCAGCACGTCCACCCCTCCCGAGTACTGGGCGGCGTAGACCAGCCCGTCGTGGAACGCGGGCGCCGCCGCCTCGGCGCCCAGCGGCGCGAAGTAGCCGACCTGCACGGGGTGGCGGGGATCCGCGACGTCGATGAAGCGCGTCCCCTGCGCGTAGAACGCTTCCACCAGGATCGTGCCGTCTCCGACGCCCGGCATGGGCTGGAACCAGTGCGCCGAGCAGGCGGACGACTGCTGCAGGCCGGGGCTCCCCTCCGGGCCCCACGAGCCGACGACGGTGAGCCGGAACGGGTTCGCCGGCGTCGAGGCCCACGACTCGCCCTCATAGCTGCCGGCCAGCGAGAGCACGATCAGCTGGCCGCTGTCCCGGCACGAGGCCGCGAAGTCCTCGTCCGCGACGAAGATCAGGCTGCCCGCCGGGAACCCGCCGATCGCGCGGAGGGGCCGCCAGGAGTCGTGCGCGAACGTGTCCCTCGGGTTGTTCGGGCTGACGTAGGCGCCGCCGGCGTAGGGGACCGGGTCCTCCGGCGTCGCGTCGCGCGCGTCGCCCGTGGTCGGATCCGTGTGGATCCCGGACGTCCAGTAGCCGCGGACTCCGCCGACGCCCGACGTCCATGCGACGCCGGCCGCGTCCACGTCCACGTCGTGGACGTAGTCGGTGGCGCCGTCGTTGCGATTCTGGTCGACGGGCGCCTGGTCGGTCACCGGGTCGCCCGGGGCCGCCAGCCGGGTGACCCAGACGCCGCTGGCGGCCCCGGCGCTCCAGAGGAAGCGGCAGCTCTCGAGGCACTGGGTCGTGTGTCCGGCCGGCACGGCGTGGAACCCGAGCAGGCGCAGGTGCCTCGGGTCGCCGGCGTCGACGACGTAGACCCCTGGACGGCCGGTCGCGCGCGTGCCGCCGAACGCGGGCCAGTCGCGGGCCAGCAGCACGAGGCGCCGGGCGGCGTCCACCTGCAGGTGCTCGCCCTCCCAGAACGCGGTCCCCGGACGGTCGCCCGGGAGCTCCAGGTCGGAGGGGGTGAGCACGCCGATGGGCAGCGGGTGAGTCTGGTCGGCGAGGGACCACGCCAGCAGCCCGCCGGGCCCGTCGCCGAACATCACGTCCTCGTGCGGGTAGCGCAGGAACGCGAGCCCGGCGATGGCCGGCCCGGCCGCGTGCGCCAGCCAGGTGACGTGCTGCGCCTCGAAGGGCAGGCCCGGCGGGGGTGGCGGCGTGACGGCCCGCGGAGCCGCCGGCAGGCGGGCGACGGCCACCGGCACGCGGACGCCCGGCGACACGAGCAGCACCGCGGCGACCACCGCCGGTCCCAGCAGAGCGCGTCGGAACAGAGCACCCACCCGGACTGCCAGCCTATCGCGGCACAGCCGCTCGCGCGGGCGTCATCCTTTGCAACCATGAGCCGGCGCCCCCCACCGAGCACCCACCTGAGGGTGGGCGGGGGCGAGGTCGGCGGCCGGCGGCTGAGCGCGCCGCGCGGCATCCGGCCCACGGCGGGCCTGGTTCGGGAGGCCATCTTCAACGTCGTCGCCCCCGTGCTCGCGGACGCGGCGGTCCTGGACCTGTTCGCGGGGTCGGGCGCCCTCGGCATCGAGGCGCTCTCGCGCGGCGCCGCGAGCGCGACATTCGTCGACCAGGACGAGCACGCGGTCCGGGTCGTCCGTCAGAACCTGGAGGCGCTGGGCCTGACCGGGCGCGGACGGGCCGTGCGCGCTGAGGTCACCCGCTGGCTGACCACCAACCCCGAGGAGGTGCAACGTGCCTCCCTCGTGCTGCTGGACCCGCCCTACAATGACGCGGTCTTGGCGCACGCGCTGGCCCTCCTCGACTCGCTGGTCTCGGCGGGCGCCACCGTCGTCGCCGAGCACTTCCACCGGCAGCCGCTGCCCGACCTGCGTCGACTGCGGTCCGGTCGTGAGCGCCGCTACGGGGACACCGGCGTCAGCGTCCTGGTCGCCGAATGACCCGCCGAGGCCTCTACCCCGGCAGCTTCGACCCGTTCACGAACGGTCACCTCGACGTGGTCAGGCGGGCGGCCCGGCTCTTCGACGAGGTCATCGTCGCCGTCGCCGCGAACCCCGAGAAGCGCGCGCCGCTGTTCACGCCCGACGAGCGCCTGGAGATGATCCGGGAGACCCTGGCCGACCTGCCGGGGGTCGAGGTCACCACGTATCGCGGCCTCACCGTCGACTTCGCGCGGTCGCGGGGCGTCACGGCGCTGGTGAAGGGACTGCGGCAGGCCTCGGACTTCGAGGCGGAGCTCCAGCAGGCCCTGATGAACCGGGAACTGGCGCCCGAGATCGAGACCATCTTCCTGATGTCGGGATTCGCTCAGATATTCGTATCGTCAAGTATCCTGAAGGACGTCGCGAGTCACGGTCGTGACGTCACCGACTTCGTGCCACCAGTCGTAGCCATGCGTCTCGAGGAGAAGTTCCGCTGAAGGTCGACGAGGTCATCGACCGGATGGAGTACCTGGTCCACCACGCCCGCCGCGTGCCGTTCTCCAGCCAGCTGATGCTCGACGAGGTCGAGCTGGTCGAGCTGATCGACGAGCTGCGGGCGTGCCTGCCGGAGGAGATCAAGCAGGCCAACTGGACCGTGCAGGAGCAGCAGCGTCTCATCGGCGAGGCGCACGCCGAGGCGAGCCGCATCACCTCGCGAGCGAACGAGCGCGCGGAGTCGGCCGTCCAGGAGCACGAGGTCCTGCGCCGGGTGGAACGCCAGTCGCAGCAGACGCTGCGCGAGGCGCAGGCCCGGGCGGACGACATCGTGCGCGAGGCGGAGGCCTACGCGCTCGAGCAGCTCCAGCAGCTCGAGGCCCATCTGAGCCGCACGCTCGCCACGGTGAAGCGCGGCGTCGAGGCCCTGCAGACGAGCACGCCGCCCGACGGCCGCGGAGCCGGCCCGCCCGTCGAACCCGTCCGGGCCTGACGGCCGAGCTCCGACCCGCCGCCTGGATTCGGTACACTTCCGCACGCTCATGGCACTTCCGAAGGTAAAGCTCTCGAAGGGGCGCAAGGGGCGGCGTCGCTCCCACCTCGCGCTCGGCGCGGTGACGCTCCAGCCGTGCCCGCAGTGCCGGCGGCCCCACCGCCCCCACCACATCTGCCCGAACTGCGGCTATTACGCGGGTCGCGAGGTCATCAAGACCGACTAGGGCCCGTGCCCCTCGGTCGCTGATTCGCCGCTGTGCCCGACGCGTTCCTCTTTCCCGGACAGGGATCCCAGCAACCCGGAATGGGCGCGGAGCTGCTCCAGGACCCGGACATCGCCGAGCTGGCCGGCCGCTGCTCGGACGCCGCTTCCATCGACCTCCGCCGCCTGCTCACCGAGGCGGACGACGACGAGCTCCGGCTGACCACCAACGCCCAGCCGGCGCTGCTCTTCATGGGCGTCGCGCTGGCGCGCCTGCTGGCGTGCCGCGACGTGCTCCCGGCCGCCGCGGCCGGGCACTCGGTGGGCGAGTACACCGCGCTGTGCGTGGCCGGCGCCCTCGACGCCGAAGATGCGGTGCGGCTCGTGGTGGAGCGCGGGAGGGCCATGGCCGAGGCCGCCCCGCCAGGCACCAGCTCCATGGCCGCGGTGCTCGGGCTGTCGACGGAGGCGGTCGAGTCCGCGCTGATCGGCGAACCGGACGCGTGGGCGGCCAACTACAACACGCCGACGCAGGTCGTGATCGGCGGGACCATGGCCGGCCTGGAGCGAGCGGCGCAGCGGCTCCGCGAGGCGGGCGCCCGGCGCGTGCTGCCGCTCAACGTCGCGGCCGCCTTCCACACGCCGCTGATGGAGCCGGCCGGCGCGGCGCTTCGCGGCGCGCTCGACGCCGCCGCCTGGCGGACGCCGGCCGTGCCCGTGGTCGCCAACTACACCGCCGAGCCCTACCGGGACGTCGTCGGGGTCCCGGCGGTGCTCGAACGGCAGCTCAGCGCCCCCGTACGCTGGGCAGACTGCGTGCGCCGGCTGCGCGAGCTGGGCTGCGACCGCTTCGTCGAGGTGGGTCCGAAGCGGGCGCTGACCGGGATGATGCGCGAGCTGGTGCCGGAGGCCGAGGCCCAGGCGATCTCGGATGCGCAGTCGGCACGAACGCTGCAGCCCACCTGATCCCGACTGCTAGAGTTATCGCCGCATTCCATGCGACATCCTTCTGGAGGACGATATTTGGACAACCAGAAGATCAGCTTTGAAGACTTCAAGAACATCATCGTGGAGCGCCTCGGCTGCGAGTCCGAGCAGGTCACGATGGATGCTTCTTTCCAGGAGGACCTCAACGCTGATTCCCTAGACCTGGTCGAGCTGATCTACGCGTTCGAGGAGAACACCGGCCTGGAGATCCCCGACGAGGACGCGGAGAAGATCACCACCGTCGGGCAGGCCTGGGAATACATACAGGAGAAGTCCAGCTCATAGGCAAAGCCCGTTCCGGTGGCCGCGGCCGCCGTCTCGTCCCCGATCCCCAGGTCCCGACCGGCCGGCTGGAGGAGCTGCAAGAGAAAGTAGGCGTCGCGTTTCGCGACGTCGCCCTGCTGCGTGAAGCCCTGACCCATAGCTCGTTCGCGAACGAGAGTCCGCACGTGTCGCCGCGCGACAACGAGCGGCTCGAGTACCTCGGCGACGCCGTCCTGCAGCTCATCACGGCCGAGTACCTCTTCAAGCTCAAGCCGGGGGCCAAGGAGGGCGAGATGACGCAGCTGCGCTCCGCCATGGTCAACACGAACACGCTCGCCGCCCTGGCCGAGGAACTGGGCCTGGGGGACTACCTGTTCCTCGGCAAGGGCATCGCGAAGGGCGGCGGCCGCAGCCTCAAGTCGCTGCTGGCCAACGCATTCGAGTCGGTGCTGGGCGCGATCTTCCTCGACGCCGGCTACGACGCTGCGTACCACTACTACCTGGACCGCTTTCGGGCCCTCCCCGAGCCGGTCCAGGACGAGAACTACAAGGGTCGCCTGCAGCAGGTGGTGCAAGAGCGGTATGGCCTGACGCCGTACTACGACAGCGCCGGTGCGCGCGGTGGGCGGCAGCGCGAGTACACCGCCGTGGTGTACGCGGGCGCGGATCCGCTGGGCACGGGCCACGGCACCACCAAGCAGGCCGCCGAGCAGGAGGCCGCCCGAAACGCGCTGATCGAACTGGAGCGCCGAGCCGCCAATCGCAAGGGCGGCCGCCCGCGGCGGCGTCCGGCGGCCGAGGGCGAGGCGGAGCCCGAGGTGGCGGCGCTGGAGGCCGTCGTACCGGTGGGCGCGGACGAGCCCGTGGTGGAGCCCGGACCGCTGGAGAAGGCGGTCGCACTGGCAGCGGCCGGCGAGGCGGAGCCCGCGCCTCCCGAGCCGGAGCCGAAACCGCGGCGCCGGACCCGGCGCCGCAAGGCCGAGGAGCCGGCAGCCGAGGTGCCGGCAACCGAGGTGGGCGGGGCCGAGGCACCGGCGGCCGACATACCGGAGGCCGAGGCTCCGCCGGCCACGGCCACCGTGGCACCGCCGGCCGTCGCACCGTCGGCCGTCGCACCGCCCGCCGAGGCGCCTGCAGCCCCTGAGACGCCCGTGGAGGCGCCGCGGAGCCGGGAGCCGGGAGAGGCGCCCGCGTCCGGCGCGTGGGTCCCGCCGACCCGTATCTTGTAGCACCCCGACCTGCCAACCACGACAACTGCTGTTAATCTGCCAATCAGGTGCGCCTACGCTCCATAAGGCTGACCGGCTTCAAGACGTTCGCCCGTCAGACCGACATCACGTTCGACTCCGGCGTCACTGCCATCGTCGGGCCCAACGGTTCCGGCAAGAGCAACATCGTGGACGCCTTCAAGTGGGTGCTCGGTGAGCGCAACGCGAAGGAGGTCCGCGGCCGCAAGATGGAGGAGGTCATCTACTCCGGCGGCCAGCGGCGGGCGCGGGCGAACGACGCCGAGGTCACCGTCGTCATCGACAACGAGGACCACCGCCTCGCGATCGACTACGACGAGGTGGCGATCCGCCGGCGCGTCGACCGCGGAGGTTCCAGCGACTACTTCCTGAACGGCAGCCGTGTCCGCCGCCACGACCTGCTGGACGTGCTCGCCTCGACCGGCCTGACGACCGACTCCTACGCGATCGTCGACCAGCGCGACATCGACGACATCATCAGCTGCACGCCGGACCAGCGGCGCCGGCTGATCGAGGAGGCGGCCCAGGTCAGGGGCGTCAAGGCCAAGCGCACCGAGGCGGCGGCCAAACTGGAGGACCTGGCCGGCAACCTGACCCGCCTTGAGGACCTGCGGTCCGAGATCGAGCCGCGCCTGGAGTCGGTTCGCGCGCAGGCCGAGGTCGCCCGCGAGGCGGACCAGGCGCGCAGGCGGCTGGACCTGCTGAAGGGCAGCATCGCGTGGGAGGAGTGGCGCGAGGCGCGCGACGCCCACAAGCGCGCCACCTCGCAGCTGCTGGCCCTGGAGAGGCGCCTGGCGGACGCGCGGGTGGCCGCCGAGGCCGCCGAGCACGAGTACCAGGCACGTCGGATGGAGCTCCAGGCGGCACAGGACCGGCGGCTGCAGCGGCAGCAGACGGTCGCGGCGCGCCGGCTGGAGCTGTCGAAGGCCGAGAGCGAGCTGGCACTCGTGGAGGAGCGCGGCCGCAGCCAGGCCGCGCTTGCCGAGGCGGCGCGCGCGGAGCAGGTCGAGATCGCGGCCCGGATCGAGACGGCCGGCCGCCTTCGCGCCGAGCTCGTGGGCCAGCTGGCCGAGGCGGAGGCGGAGCTCGCGAGGGTGCCCGAGCCGCCGCCCCGGCCGCCAGCCGGAGACGCCGAGCAGGCGCGCGCGGCCGCGCAGGCCGCGGACCGGGCCCACAAGGCCGTGCAGGCGGCCGAGGCCAACCTGGCGTCGATCCGCGGCCGTCTCCGCTTCCAGGAGGAGTCCTTCGGCCGCCTGGAGGGGCAGGTGCTGCCCGCCGAGGCGGAGCTGCCCGCGGCCGAGGCGGCCGCCACGGGCGCCGCCACCGCCGCGCGGGAGGCGAGCGATGCCGCATCCCGGCTGGCACGGCTGCGCGCCGAGCTCGAGGGGCTGCAGTCGCTCTGGCCGCGGCCCCGGGGCCACGACCTCCGCCGCGTCGGCGACGTGATCCTGGCCGAGCCCGGCTTCGAGGCGGCCCTGTCGGCCGCGCTCGGCCCGCTGATCGACGCCTGGGCGGCGCCCGACGAGGCCGCCGCCCGCTCGGCCGCGACGTCCACCGACCAGCAGGCTACCGTGCTGTACCCGGCGGGCGACCCGGCCGTCGAGGCGGGCTCCCTGGTCGAGCACGTCACGTGCGAGCCGGGGTTCGAGCAGCTGGCCGGGCGCCTGCTCGGACGGGTCGTGCTGGGCCGGGACGTGAGCCCGGAGGGCGTCTACCACGAGCCCGGGCTGGTCCGGGCCGGCAGCGACCCGCGGGTGGCGCTCGCCGCGCGCCGGCGCCGGCTCTCCGACGAGATCGCGCTCGTCGAGCCTGCGGCGTCCGCGTCGCGCGAGCGCGGGGAGGAGAGCCGGCGCGCTCAGGCCCGGCTGAACGAGCTCCGCGCGCAGGCCGGCCAGCGGCGCCAGCTCGACGACGCCGCCCGCCAGCTCGGGTCGACGCGCGCGGCGGAGGCGACCGAGTCGGCGCGCCTCCCGGACGTGCACCGCGCCGCGGACACCGCGGATGCGGCCGCCGCCGAGCTGCGCCGTGCGGTCGACGAGCACGAGAAGCTGCTGGCCGAGCACCGGGCCGAGGTGCACCGGCTGGAGCTGGAGCGCGCGCGCTGGCGCGAGCGCGCGTCGGACCTGCGCCGGCAGTCGCAGGCCGCCGAGAACGACCTGGCCGGGCTGGAGCGCGGCCGCGAGCGGCGCCTGGAGCGGGCCGCCGCGGCTGAGCAGCACGCCGCCGAGGTCGCGTCGGCCCTGCCCGGCCTGCGCGAGCGCGTGGAGGCGGCGACGGCCGGCCTGCGGGCGGCCGAGAGCGAGTCGCCCGACGAGGAGGCGGAGCTCGCGGAGACGGCCCGCCGGCTGGTCACGGCCGAGGAGGCGCGCGTCGACGCCCGGCTCAAGATCTCGACCATGGAGGGGGGACGCGGCCTGCACCAGCGCGAGGCAGAGCTCGCCCAGGCGCGGATGGACGAGCTGCGCGACCGGATGCCGGCCGGGATGGCGCCCGAGGAGGTGCCGGGCGGCAAGGCGCGCGAGCGCGAGATGCGCCAGCTCGAGCGGCGGCTGCACGAGATCG
>Ga0126369_10000688_pt1 | contig 22467 bp, 19 predicted proteins | sample PanSoiMetaPlot_1_FD_109646 | JGI IMG/M metagenome (GOLD analysis project Ga0126369, IMG submission 109646) | Tropical forest soil microbial communities from Panama - MetaG Plot_1 | ecosystem: Environmental > Terrestrial > Soil > Tropical forest > Bulk soil | place: Panama | collected 2016-02-17
ACGACTAGGGGGAAGAATTGGATAACGTAGATCGACGTGAGTTTCTCAAGCAGTCAGGAACGCTTCTTGCTGGAGCAGCCATCGTACCTTACGCATTTTCCCAGAATGCTGCTCAAAACGAATCCCCGAAGAGCGCAGGACGTCTCGTCCTTCCCATGAACCGCAAGTGGCGTTACAGCCGCACCTTCGCGGAAGGCGGTCATGCACGAGAGTTCGATGATTCCAAGTTCGACTCCGTCATCATCCCGCACACGAACGTCCGCCTGCCATGGCATGGTTTCGATGAAAAGACCTATGAGCTCGTTTCACTCTATCGCCGTCGCTTCAAGCTTCCTCCAGAAGCACGCGGAAAGCATGTTTTCGTCGATTTCGAAGGAGTGATGACCGCCTCCACCGTCTGGATCAACGGAGAGAAGCTGGGAGAATATAAAGGCGGCTATACACCTTTCTCATTCGAATTGACTCCTCACCTTGACTTTGACGGTGAGAACGTTCTTGCCGTCGACGTCGATTCCACCGAACGCCCCGACATCCCGCCGTTCGGATACGAAATCGACTATCTCACCTTCGGCGGGATTTATCGGGAAGTCTCGCTACGCATAGTTCCGGCCACATTTATCGAGAACATTTTCGTCCGGCCTAAGGATGTGCTCTCGGCTAAACCAACCGTCGATGTTGACTGTTTCGTCCAGCATCTTGAACCCTCAAAAGACGTTCTCGCGATCGATGTCGAACTGCTCGATGGCGACCGTGTAATCGCGAAGGCTTCGCAGCAAGTCGCGTCTTCCGGTTCAGCCGGCGAGCCTCTGCCCCATACGCTGAGGCTTGAGCACTTAACAGGGATTAATCTTTGGGACTTCGAGAAACGGAATCTCTACACGGCGCGAGTTCGTCTGCGTCATGGAGCGCAACTCCTCGACGAGGATTCGCGCCGTTTCGGTTTCCGGAAGGCAGAGTTCAGTGATCATGGCTTTGAACTGAACGGAAAGGTGGTCAAGTTACGCGGCCTCGATCGCCATCAAACTTTCCCCTGGGTCGGTCAGGCGATGCCGGGCCGCGTTCAGCGCCGCGATGCAAAGATCCTGCGCGACAAGCTCAAGTGCAACATCGTCCGTACCTCTCACTACCCACAATCCCGGCATTTTCTTGATGCCTGCGATGAGATCGGCCTCCTCGTCCTGGAAGAGATTCCGGGCTGGCAGCATATTGGGGACGAACCCTGGAAGCAACTTTCCGTCGACAACGTGCGCCGGATGATCCGTCGCGATTGCAACCATCCTTCGATCATTCTCTGGGGCGTACGAATCAATGAATCGAAGGACGACCACGATTTCTACACCCGGACCAATGCCCTGGCTCATCAACTCGATCCCACACGTCAAACCGGAGGCATCCGATACTTATACGACTCGGAATTTCTGGAAGACGTGTTTACCATGAACGATTTCGGTTTCCCGCTTAGGCCGCCGAACCATCCCCGCTACCTGAACACCGAATTCGTCGGGCACACCTATCCAACAAAAACCATCGATCAGGTCGAGCGTCTCACGGAACACACTATCCGCCATGCACGCGTTCACGATCAGCTCGCGTCCAACCCCCAGTATGCGGGCGGCATTGGATGGTGCGCTTTCGACTACAACACACATGGTAACTTCGGCTCTGGCGATCGCATCTGCTACCACGGCGTTACTGACATTTTCCGCGAACCCAAGCCCGCCGCCGGGTTCTACAAATCGCAATGTGATCCTTCGGAAGAAATCGTGCTGGAACCTGCCTTCCATTGGGCACGCGGGGATGCATCCGTTGGATTTTCGAAAGCGATGGTTTGTTCCAACTGCGACCATCTGAAGTTTTATATCGACGACAAACTAATCGCTGAGGTGGACCCGGACCGAAAGCAGTTCGCCCATCTCCGCTACGCGCCCTTCATCCTTGAAATGGGCGAGCTGTTCCACAAATGGGGAGACCTGCGGATCGACGGCTACATTCAGGGCAAGCAGGTAATTTCCAAGAACATGTCGGGAAAAGGGGTGGATACGAAATTCCTGCTCCTCCCGGACGACCCCGAGCTAATTGCGGACGGAGCCGACACGACTCGCGTAGTATTGCGCGTTACCGATGAGTTCGGTAACGTCCAGCCCTTCGCCAACGACGCCATTCGCTTTGAGCTCGAAGGCCCGGCCGAGATCATCGGCGACAATCCGTTTTCCTTGATTGGCGGGACGGGTGCAATCTGGATTCGCACGAAAGAAACGCCCGGAAAAGTGATTCTCAAGGCAATCCACCCGTCCTTGGGCGCTCAGCAGGTAGAAATCGCGATTGCCGGCGGTTCTGCGGAGATTCTGTAACCCGAGGTGCCAATGGAGCGTATTAGCAAGGTTACGGTTTACGAGAAGCCGACGTGAAGCAAATGCCGCGAGGTCAAGAGGGTCTTGACTGAAAAGGGAATTGCGTTTGAGAGCGTTGACTACACCAAAGAGCCACTCTCAGCAAGCGAAGTGAAAATTCTTCTGAAGAGCGCAGGACTGAAGCCGCAAGAGGCCCTTCGGAGGAATGAGGACGCCTATCGTCAGTATGTTTTGGATAAAGACCTGAGCGACGAACAAGTGATTCTCGTGATGGTGAAACATCCGGAACTCCTCCAAAGGCCAATCGTAACGCGCGGCAGTAAAGCCGTGCTGGCAAGACCGACAGATAAGCTCTCAGAACTTGGTATTGAATAAGGGCCGAGCCTCCAACAAACAAGAATTTATCCCACCTTCCACGACTATGCCACAGGACTGCCCAAGGAACTGATAGCGGCAATCACGTTGAGTTAGCCGCAGGAATCCGCCATTTGTTGGCGTAGTTTGCATATAGAATGGCGCGTTATGCATGGCGGAGTTGCCTGGAGGCTTTTAGACTCGGCCCATGTACCAAGGAAAAGCTTATTCCGCCGGTCGCTCAATCTCGCGATCCTTGGAGCAGGTCAATGAATAAACACTTTCGCTTTTCCGGCATCAATTTCACAAAGCTCGAAGAACTCGGGGTGCGGCCCTCTGCGATTCTGCGCAGAGCCGGGCTTCCGCATTCATTTCTTGGTCAACCTCGTGTACTCCTGAACACCGGGGAATTGTTCGCACTTTGGCGGGCCATCGGTGAAGTCAGCACAAATCCGGCGATCGGCCTTCTGCTCGGCACAGAGAATCAGACGGCACGATTTCACCCTATCAGCCTCGCTGCTCTGTCGTCAGAAAACTTCGGCGCCGCTATTGATCAGATGGCGCGGTACAAGCAACTAACCTGTCCGGAAGAGATCGTGCAGGAAAAAGACGACAAGGAATGGAGTATTCAGTTCCGGTGGCTTCTTGCGGATGAAGCCGAGCCTCCAGTACTGATTGACTGTGCCTTTGCCTGGATCCTTTCGACCGCTCGTCACGGCAGCGGGACGCGGCTGTCGCCTCTCCGCTTGGAGTTCGTACAACCTCGGGCCCACGCCAAGACGATCGAGCGGCACTTCGGATGTCCAGTTGCCTATGGCGCTCACCGGAATGCGATTGTCTTTCGTGCAGCCGACGCTCGCCGCCCTTTCATTACACGGAATGCTGAGCTGCTGGCGATGCTTGCGCCGCAACTCGAGGAAGAGTTGAAACAGGAGAAGAATGATGAGAATTTTGTCGAGCGCGTCCGGCTGGCGATCCAGGAAAAACTCACCGGGAGGCGTCCTTCCATCGACGACATCGCGAGCACGCTGCATATCAGTGGCCGTACGCTCCAGCGGCGCTTGCAAGAAGAAGGATGCAGTTTCCAACGCGTCCTCGACGAAGCCCGTCATCAACTTGCTCGCCACTATCTCAACAATTCGTACCTCGAATTGAATGAAGCTGCCTATCTCCTGGGATACGAAGATGGAAATTCCTTCGTTCGCGCCTTTCGCACGTGGGAAGGGGTTCCACCCGCTCGTTGGCGCGAACAACAACGAGCGCAGGCAGCATCGTAACCACCGACTTTCATTCGCAAGGAGAAACAATGCAAAAGCGCAAACTAGGAAAAAGCAATCTGGAAGTGTCTGCCATCGGGCTCGGCTGCATGGGGATGAGCTTCGGTCTTGGTCCGGCCGTTGACAAGCAGCAGGGAGTTTCAGTCATCCGGGCCGCCGTTCAACACGGAGTCACCTTCTTCGACACCGCCGAAGTTTATGGGCCTTTTACGAACGAGGAATTGGTCGGCGAAGCACTGGCTCCGTTTCGTGACCAGGTAGTGATTGCTACCAAGTTCGGGTTCAAGCTTGATGCAAATACCGGCAAGCAGTTCGGCTTGGACAGTCGACCGGAGCATATTAAAGAGGTAGCCGAAGCATCGCTCAAGCGGCTCAAGACAGACGTCATCGACTTGTTCTATCAACACCGGGTCGATCCGGACGTGCCCATCGAAGACGTCGCTGGAGCGGTGAAAGACCTTATTCAGCAAGGGAAAGTGAAGCACTTCGGATTGTCGGAGGCGGGTGTGAAGACGATCCGTCGCGCGCACGCCGTGCAACCCGTCACAGCACTGCAGAGCGAGTATTCACTCTGGTGGAGAGAGCCTGAAGCAGAAGTCATCCCTACGCTCGAAGAACTCGGGATCGGCTTCGTTCCGTTCAGTCCGCTGGGGAAGGGTTTTCTTACCGGAGCAATCAGTCAAGATACCCAATTCGACAAGTCCGACTTCCGCAGCGTTGTGCCGCGCTTTTCGCAAGAGAACCGAAAGGCGAATCAGGCGCTGGTGGATCTGATCGGCAAGTTCGCGCAGCAAAAGAAAGCCACGCCTGCACAGATTGCGCTTGCCTGGTTGTTGGCGCAGAAGCCGTGGATCGTGCCGATCCCGGGAACAACCAAGCTGAATCGACTGGAAGAAAACATCGGAGCAGTGAACGTCGAGCTTGGCCCCAATGATCTCCGACAGCTCGAACATGCCGCTGCAAAAATTCCGGTGCAGGGAGCTCGGTACCCTGAAGAAATGCAGAAGTTAGTGAACCGCTGAAAGGAAGGTCCATGTATAAAGCTAAGGCGTACTCCGTCGCCAGTTCCACCTCGACGTTTACCGGTACCACGATCCAGCGCCGCCATCCCATGCCAACTGATGTGCAGATCGAAATCCTGTTCTGCGGCATCTGCCACTCCGATCTCCACCAGGCACGCGATGAGTGGGCCAGTGTCATGCCGACTGTCTACCCGCTTGTCCCAGGCCACGAAATCGTCGGGCGCGTCACCAAGGTCGGGTCGGCGGTCGATAAATTCAAGCCTGGCGACCTCGCCGCCGTTGGATGTATGGTCGACTCCGATGGCACTTGTCCCGAGTGCAGGGCTGGCAACGAGCATTTCTGCCCAAATCTGATCCTGACGTACAACTTCCCCGACAAGCATCTCGGGGGAGTTACCTACGGAGGCTACTCCGACAGCATCGTCGTCGATCAACGATTTGTTCTAAAAGTGCCTGCGAACCTCGATCTTGCGGGAACAGCTCCGCTGCTCTGTGCCGGAATTACGACGTATTCGCCAATGCGCCAGCATGGCGTCACCACGGGAAGGAAGGTGGGCGTGGTCGGTCTCGGCGGCCTCGGCCACATGGGCCTGAAATTCGCTCATGGGCTCGGAGCGCATGTGGTCGCGTTTACCACCTCACCCAAGAAGAAGGAGGATGCGCTCCGGCTTGGCGCCGACGAAGTCGTTGTATCCCGTAACGCCGACGAAATGCAGAAACACGCCGAGAGCTTTGACTTCATCCTCGATACGGTTTCCGCCGAGCACGATATTGAGGCTCTAATTAATCTGCTCCGTCGAGAGGGGAATCTCACGCTTGTCGGCGCGCCTCCGAAGCCCTTTTCCGTCTCTTCGTTCAGCCTGATTATGCGCCGACGCAGTCTCTCCGGCTCCAATATCGGCGGCATCGCGGAAACTCAGGAGATGCTTGATTTCTGCGGCAAGCACAACATCACCGCCGACGTCGAAGTCATCCCGATCCAGAAAGTCAATGAGGCCTACGAAAGGCTGCTCAAGTCAGACGTGAAGTACCGTTTCTCTATCGATATGGCGTCGTTGAAACCTGAATGAAGCGATTTTATGGCGCATGAGTGCCCAGGAGCGAAATATGAAGAAACTGCGTCTGCTCGGCATGATGTTCTTGTTCACCTGCCTGACGATGCCATCGGGTTCGGCGATGCTCGATCGTTCCGGCCATGAAAGCGTTCGAAATCACTTCATTGGAGCATGGCGACTGGTATCTCTCGAAGAGCCGGATGCAAACGGGAAGATTCACAAACCTGACTGCACGGGCCTTCTTCTGTACACACGAGACGGCCACGTGTCAGTCCAGGTCATGTATCGAAGCCAGCAGGCTGGCACGACCACGGGTCCGGTGCAGTATGCGCAAGGTGGCTATGAAGCTTCCTTCGGCACATATCGGATCGACGATGCTGACACCTTCACTTTTCATGTCGAGGGCGCCCTGGTCCGGGGCCTCATTGGCAAGGACCTGAAGCGCGTGTATGAACTGTCCGGCAATCAGCTAATTGTGAAGTCTCCTGATCCGAATGAACATTGGCAAGCTGTTTGGGAGCGCTACTAAGCATATCGGGGAAACCGATTCACCCATTCGATGAATGTGCGTTGAAGGAGTCAGCAACATGAATAAAAGAGCCTACGCCAGCCCAGAAACTGCTCGGTGATTTCGCGCCCGCTTTGGTCGATCTGACGGACCGCGTGCTATTCGGCGAAGTTTGGGAACGTAAAGATTTCTCGAAGCGCGATCGCAGCCTCATTACTGTGGCTGCGCTGATTGCGATGAACCGCCCGGATCAGTTGCGCTTTCATTTGAACTATGCCGTGCAGAATGGTGTAAAGAAGGAAGAGTTAATCGAGATCATCACGCATCTGGCGTTTTATGCCGGGTGGCCCAGCGCCATGAGCGCCATCATGATCGCGAAAGAACTTTTTTCGTAAAGCCCGAAAGAGCGGCTTGACATCTAAGACTTCGGTGAAGGAGTGCACATGCCAGCGCAAAAAGGTTCTTTACGAGACCGCCTCTCCCGATCGAACGAAATCACGATCAGCGTAGTTGGAAGAAAATCAGGACGTACCATCTCCAACCCGGTCTGGTTCGTATTGGAAGGCGACGAGCTACACCTGTTGCCGGTCAAAGGTTCAGACACACAGTGGTACAAGAATGTGCTAAAGAACCCGAAGATCCACATTGCCGCCAACGGCGCGGAGGGTGAGTTCGAACTCACTCCTACCGGTGACGTTGAACAAGTGGCATCTGTGGTCGAGAAGTTTCGCGGCAAGTACGGGGCGAAGGATGTGAAGAAGTATTATTCGAAGTTCGACGTTGCGGTTTCCACTGCGATCCAGTAACTACTGGACGTCGGAGAAGTCAGCGAAGCCAACTCGCACTGCAGTAGCCGGACGCGGTGGTTGCCCTGTTGACTGTTCTGTCCCTGTTGCTGGCAAGGCTTCTGTCCAAATTCCGTACACTCTGCGGCGATATGCCGCAAGCCATGTGTAATCGCCTAGGAAGGCCGGTCGCGGGGTTTCAAAGGGGATATCTTCCCACGCGTAGTTCGTAAACGTTTTTCCCCCGTCACTGGAACGTGCGATGGTGACGCCCGTTTTGCGATTCGCAGGGTCGTCGCGCCTGTCATAGAACTGCACATATACATCGCCGCTTTCGGGATCGACAGCCATCCACTGAAAAAACTGGTCAATGCCGTCGTGAATAGCATCATCGTTCACGCGCACTGGTTTGGACCAGGTTCGTCCGTGGTCAGTTGAGGTTACACAGAACACGTCGACATCGCCGTTCCGGTAATCGCTCCATGAAAGATACAAAGGCTCGGCCCGTTTACCTTCTCGTCGGCCAACGCCAATCTGTGGGAACCCCATCGCACGAGATACACCCGGAATGCCACCAGCGCCCCCAAAATAAGGAGGAGCCACATCGATCACCGAACGCGAAGGAGCAAACGTCTTGCCACCATCGTGGGACTGGGTAAACGCGATCGTAGTGCCATCATTCCAGATCGCGTAAATCGTTCCATCCGCTCCGACGACTCCCACAAACCCGACCAGACCGCCATTGTCGTCGCGGGGTAGGCCATCGTGTGTGCTGATGCGTTGAGGCTGTTCGAAGGTCTTTCCGCCATCAACGGAGCGTGCGAACAAAATCACCGAGCGGTCGATCTGCCACTCGATCCACCCGACATAAACGTTGCCTGCATAGGGACTGCCAGGCCGGCTGTCGGCGAACACCCGGGGCATATCCTCCATTGGCATGTTCGGCTCTTCCTTTTCGAAGGCTTTTACCCGCGCAGCATCTTTGTCCCAGGTTTTCCCGCCATCGCCGGAGCGGCGTACGAAAATGCCGTTGCGGCCGGCTCCATGTCCCCAATAGGAAGCGCTCCCGAGCTTTTCGAAGTGCAGCGTGGCCAGATAGACGTTTCCCTTGTTGTCGAAGGAAACTGAAACATCACCGCCGCCACGCCATCCCTCGATTGCGGGCAGGTCAGCCAAAGCAAACGTCTGCCCGTCGTCCGTCGAGTATGCAATTCCCGCGGGCTGAAATGCAGCCACCACTTGATTCGGTTTGTTCGGATTCACCGCGATCGACGGTTCGTTTGCGCGGATGTCTGGCGGCGAGACCGTTGTCACATGGCGGTGCGGTGCCGGAGGAAGCGGTACCTGTGCGGATGCTAATCCTCCAGCGAGTAGCACGCCCAAAACAAAGCGAAGATCAATGCTCATCGATGCCTCTTAAGTTTTGAGGTTGAAGACTACTTTGTTTCATGTGATGGATATTGTATACAAACTTGACCGCTTGCGATTATCCTCTTTTTCTGGTTCATCGGAGGCGGTAATGCGGATCGGCAGGAGTTCCTCTTCATTACATTTTGCAATTCTCATCTGTGGACTGTTCTTGAACTTGGTTTTTCCCAGCCCCTCGTTCACCCAAGACGACGAAACGGTTAGACAAGGTCACTCGATTGCGACCGTCTCTACTCAAGGCAATTTAATCGTCATGGAACTGGATGATGCCGCCTTGGGCAAAGCAAATCTGTTCGACCTTGTTGGCAATACATTGCGCTTCACTCCTGAGGGTTCCAGTTATCGTGTCGAGAAAGAAGCTCTGCAATGGGATTTGGACTCCGGGCCTGAACTCGCGGGGGCTGAAGTGACTCTTCATCAATTCGCCTTTCCATTTTCCGGACAGCACTGGAGCTCATTCCGGGTTGGCAGAACTGGCTCGATCCGCTTTGGCGAGCCCGAGGCTACTGGCAACGCGCACTCGGGAGTCGCCAGCGATGGCGGAGTATCCATTGGCCGCTTTGATCCTTTGGGGGAAGCGGCCGGCGCGCTGATCGATAGCGCTCCTTCGATCTGCGTCTTCTTTAAGCCACGCACGTCCGGTCCTCACTATGTGAAGGAACTGCCAGACCGCGTAATCGTGACGTGGGACCTTACGGAACCGTACGGGAACATCCAGGACTTCACATGGTTCAAGACCGTCAATCGCTTTCAGGCTGTGCTCCATCGCGATGGATCCATCGACATGTCTTACAAGGAGCTTGCGGCGAAAGACGCCATCGTCGGCGTCTATCCCGTACTGAATGGCAGGGAGAAGCCCTTGGCCCGACTTACCGCTGAGCCGCATCCAACGTTACCGGAACACCTTGACGTCCGCGCTCTCAAGTTGACGGTGGTTGATGGCATCCTGCTCAGAGTTACGTTTGAAACGCGTGGTCCGGTGCTGGCAGAAAACGACACAACGATCGATGGGCTCACGTACCGCGTTTTCTTTAATGTGCATCCTCCATCCGCAGTCAATGCCACCTCATCCCCGTCGGCTGTTTCGTGGACGATCCGAGGATTTGCGCGCCGCGGCCGACCCGCGCGATATGTTGCATTTGGCCCCGGCGCTTTCCGTAGAGTAAAGACTGCTGGCAACACCATCGTCACGGAGGGCACACTACCGCCGGAGCTACGGGGCGTCGAGCAGTGTTCCGTTTCTGCCGAAGTCGCCGCGCGGGGGAATCGCGAGCCGGTTGCCCGCCTGTCGCCTCAGGCCGTTCGTTTGACCGGGATCCACGACCCTGAAGTTCATCTCTCTTCATTGACGCGCAAAGATGGACTGTTTCCAGTCCTCTACGAATCGTTCCATTACCTGTCTTTGCCACGACCTCAGGATTTGTCGTGCACAGTGATCAAGGCGCTCGGCGACAAGTTTGACTTCCTTGCTTACTACTCCGATTTCCGCATTGATAACCAGGAGGCGGGTACTCCCAGCGACGGCCCGAAAGCTGGCAATGTGCGGGGAACTGGCGAAGATCAGCACGACCTTGAAGCCTATTGCACTCAAGGCAGATTCCAGTGGGAATACGTGCAGCCTGTCTACGTGGGATCAAACCAGATGCAAGAAAGACCGCCGGGGGGCGCGCCAGTCGGAAGCGACCACGATATCACTGCTTACATTCGCCAACTCCAGGAGAGCTCCCCTGATCACAAGATTCGTCCATACAACTACGCGATGTCACACCTTGGGCACGAGATGGGCCATCGCTGGTCAGCCTTTGCATCGGCAAAGGTCAATGGTGAAACGATCCAGCTTGGTCCGGTGCATTGGGACCGCGGCCTGCAAGCGCGAGTTGCGTTCCCGTATCAGCGGCCGGTTGAGGCATCGGCAATGGGAGGAAGCGTCTGGCAAGACAATTTCGACGGAACCTTCACGCAGCTTGATGACGACTATTACGTACCGGCGACCGGTTATTCCTATTTGGACTTGTATCTGATGGGACTGATCTCGCCCGCGGAAGTGCCAGACTTTTTCATTCTCAAGAGTCTCGCTCCCGCAGGAAAGGACGCCAACGGCCATCCAATCTTCAAAGCCGAACGAACCAAGCTGACAATCGATGACGTGATCGCTGCCGAAGGTCCGCGTGTGCCCGACGTAAATCACTCTCAGAGGGAATTTAATACCGGCATCGTCTTAGTTGTTGAACACGGGCGTACTCCAAGCGCTGATCTGATTGGCAGAGCAGAGGCGATTCGCCAACAGTGGATTCAATACTGGGACACAACAACCGGACACCGCGCCTCGATGACCACGAACCCGCGGTGAAACGCGATTTGAACTCAGTCGGAGGTCGCCAGTGCGAATGAGCGTTCGCTGTCCAGACTGGAAGATGCTTCGGTGGGTAAAAGGATCTGAACAACCAGGCCTCCGCTCGATCGATTGAATGCCCTAATCGAGCCACTGTGCCATCCGACGACGCGCCGCGCCAGGGCTAACCCTAATCCTGTGCCGCCGGGATGGTTCAAGCGCGCATCTTCTGATCGAAAGAACGGATCAAACAAATCTCTACCGCAATCCACGAGAACCACAACGAGAATCGGAAATATCTCGCAACTTGCTACTAAGGAGATCGCAATGAATAGAAGGATACTTTCAGGAGTGTTGATCGTAATAGGCATCGCGTCGGCTCTGTTCGCGGAGCATTTTCGGTCGCGCGTATTGCCGGACCTTTTTCGGGAGCGGCCGTAGCCAAGAACACGTGGTATCCCGGCGGTTACAGCGATGGAGAGATCGTGCGACAAGCTACTGTTTCTTTTGGCATGTCATTTGCGCGTAATGTGATTCGAAAACTCCGTGCGCATTAGGAATCAAAGATGGTCCAAGGCTCAGCGACTGGACGGCTCCCCAGTCGCGCACCGTTCCCCACTCCTACGACTCACCGATTGCGTGACCGATACTTCCTGAATCAATCACTCCGAACGCAGCGCTTGCATCACATCGACCCGCGCAGCACGGGCCGCGGGCAACACTGACGCGACCATCGCGACGGCCATCAACACGAACGCAGCAATGACCACGGGCATAAGGCCAGGCATCTTGACCTCTAGAAAAAACCTCCCCGCAAGCCGTGCAAGCAAGTACCCGACGGCCGCCCCACCAATTACTCCAGCGCCGGCCATCGCGGCTCCTTCGGTAATCACACGGGTCAAGAGGTGCCGCCGTTGCGAACCGATTGCCAGCCGTATGCCGAATTCCCGGGTGCGTGCACTGACGGAGAAGGCGAGCACGCCCGCCACACCCACAATGGCGATCGCCAGAGCAACCGCGGCAAATCCGCCGAAGACGATCGTGTTGAGACGATCGGGGGTGAGCACCTCGGCGCGAATGTCTTCGAGCGTAGCAGCGTGCTCGATGGGTTGATCAACTGACATTTCGCGCACGATGCGCGTCACAGGGGTGACCAGCGCGTGAGGATCGATGCGCGTGTGCACGAACAGCCGCCCGCCAAAGATACTCACACCGTTGTCAGAAAGATTGTCCGGCACCTGGCCGAATGGATGATAGATGGTGAGTGTTGCTCCGGGTATGAGGTGTTCATCATCCACATCACCCGCGACTCCAACAATTCGGCGCGGTCCTTTGCTCATGCTGATGAAATCCATCACTGGATCGGTCCACATGATGTGGCGATTGATGGGATCCTGGCCGGGGAACATGCGCTGTGCCACACTTTGGCTTATGATTACGACGGACTCGCCGCCCCGCCGATCGTCGTCGTTGAAGTCGCGACCTTCAACAATAGGGACGCCAAGCGCCGCGAAAAATCCCGGCGAAACCGCTCGAAACTGTGCCAGAGGATCTTCTTCCCGGGCACCTTTAACATGGCCTTCTCCTGTGAATTGCATTCCGGGGCCGAAGCCCTGCGCGTCACGCCACGGGACAGTAGTTCCTTCCGCGACTCCGTCCACTCCCGGCACCTCCTTGATGCGGCGTATCGCGTCCCGATAGAAATTGATGATCTGATCCGGAGTTTTTCCGTACGACATCACGGGCATATCCATCGCCAGCACGCGATGCATGTCGAAGCCGGTCTGAGTGGCTTGCAGCGTGAGCAGCGTCTTGATCAGCATGCTCGCTCCAGCCAGCAGCATGAACGAAGCCGCGATCTGCGTGACCGCAAAAATGCGCAGCCGACGGTTTGTCCCGCCGGTAATTCGCACTCCTCCGCTGCTGAGGTTGACTGCTTGTGACGTGCTGGCAGCAGGTAAGCGCGGTACGAAGGCCAGCAGCACTGCGGCCGCGATTGCCAAGCCCGCTCCTAGCCAGAGCATGCTCGAGTCGAGTTTCAAGTCGAGCGCGCGCACGGAGAAGCGCGAAGCATACCGCGCCAAGATGTTAACCATCGGACTGGCGCTAACCACACCCAGAATCGCTCCTACGCCGCAGAGCAGCAAACTTTCCGCCAGCAGCAGGCGGCGTAACGTACTAGTGCTCGCACCAAGCGCAGTACGCACCGCCAATTCCGCTTCGCGGCGCACCGTCCGCGCCAGAATCAGATTCGCCACATTGCAGCACGCAATAATGAACACCAGTCCTGAGGCGGCAAGCAGTACCAGCAAGACAGTACGAGCACCAGATGTGATCTCATCGCGCAGCATCTTCGCTTCTATGGTGAACTGCCCGCCCGCGGGGTACGCTTCAGGATGATCTTTCTTCATCGCCGAATATGCTGACCGCAACTCGGCTCGAGCTTGATCGAGAGAAACTCCCGGCGCCAGACGCCCAAACAATTCGGTCATCCGATGAACGCGGCCAGTGACCATGGTCGCGGAGAGATGGTGCGGGCTGGTCACAACGTTCGCGATGAGTTCGGTGTCGGCAGGATATGGAACCGAAGGCTCGAGCACGCCAACGATGGTGGCAGTGCGATCAGTCAACCGAATCTGCTTGCCGATTACCGATGGATCGCCGTGCAGCGCCGTCGACCAGAAGCGGTAGGTAAGTACCGCGGCTCCTGCAGCATTGGGCCCATCGTCGCGCATGTCCAGCAGCCGTCCCAGCACAGGGCGTAAGCCCATGACCTCGAAGTACGCGCCACCCACCACACCGGCACGAACTTCACGCGGCTCACCTAGCCCAATCATCGTGAAGCCGATCGTCGAGAAGTCACCAAACGCGCTGACCGATTTCAGACTGGCCCGCATGTCCTGAATTTCGGGCACCGAAAAACGTTCGTTTTCCGCCCCGATGCCAGGGGCACTCTGGCGGATGTAAATCAGGCGATCTTCGTCCCGGTTTACCAGTGGCCGCAGCAGGACCCCGCGCACTAGGGTAAAGATAGCGGCATTGGCGCCGATGCCAAGGGCCAGCGTGAGGATCACGGCGCAAGCAAGTCCGGGAGTGCGCGCCAGTGAGTGGACGGCAAATCGAAGATCACGAGCAAAGGACATGGTTCACCCCTGTTCCGCCGAAGTAGCATCAGTTCTGCCAATTCTAAACGTCACATTTTAAGCGGCTTATCAAGTAACAGACTCATCCCCAATGCCCGTTTAAGGACATCCCTGCCCAGATTCGGACACCAATCGCGATGGCCACAAACATCGCGACTCTGATCGATGTTTCAGCCGAGAAGAATCGCCGCAATCACTTGTCATTCGGCGCGAGCTTCCTCCGGCGGGTGAAGTCGCCGGAAGGAGAAATAGAGAAGAAGGTCGTAGACGACCTTTAATGTGCCGGCGATGTAGAAAGGCAGGTTGATGAGGCCAGGCCGAGCGAAGAGGAAGCCCGCGAGCAATGGACTGATCGCCGCACCGGTCGTGCGTGCTACTCCTGTGAATCCGCCGGCAGCGGATCGCTCACTGGCCTCCACGACTGCCATGGTATAGGACTGCCTTGTGGGAACGTCCATTTGACTGATGCTGAAACGGAGGAGGAGGACAAGAATCGCGAGCGAAAGAGTCGGCATCAGCGGCACGGCGATGAGAAGAAGATTGGAAGGCAGATGGGTGACGACCATGGTCCGCACCAACCCAATGCGAGTCGCGAGGCGCGCAGCAAGTAACGCGGAAATTCCCGCAAAAACATTCGCCCAAAAGAAGATTCCACCCAGTGTTTTTGGTTCCGCGCCGAATCTGAGATAGAACCAATAAGCCGCGAAGCTCTGGATCACAAACCCGCCTCCGAATGAGTCGAGCGCGAAGAGTCCTGACAACTTCAACACGACATTCCGGGATTTGCTTAGTCCCATAAAACTACGAACCGGCGAAACTGCCTGACCGTCCGAATGGTTGTTCACCTCGACAAGCGATGAGATTCGAGTGAACAGGCAAGCCAGGACAATCCCAAGAAAAGCATAGAGAAGCACAATGGATCGATAGCTTGCTACCTGCGTCATCGAACGCTGCTGCAAGGCTTGAGTGGCGAACCCACCAAAGAGAGCGCCGAGCGCGGTTGCCATCGAACCAGTCAGCGTGTACCAGGCGAATACTTCTGTGCGAGAAGAGGACGGTATCAGATGGGACAAGGACGCCTGCTCAATCGAAAGGAATGGGCCAACCTCATGGCCGCTTGGGCTGATAACCCCAATAGTGCCTGCAATGATGAGGTAGATCAGATTGCTCGTGAGCGCAAACGCAAGGCCCGCCAGCGCCATCAGGATGGCTCCTGCCAGCAGCATCCGACGCCGGCCCACTCGGTCTGCGCGGGTCGTGAGGTACAACGAAACCGCAATATCTCCCGCAAGTGTCAGTGTGAGAACGAGCCCACTCTGCGACTCACTGAGTCCCAGACTCACCAGATAGAAAACGAGAATCACAGAGAGCGAGCCATAAGCAAACAGACGAATGAAGCGCGTGACAAAAAGGAGCCATGAGTCGGTTGACAGGGTGCGAAGAGGCGCCGGGAGTAGCGTTGTGGCAGACATGCAAGTCAAAATCTTACTGGTTCGATTCGACTATGAGTGGTTTATTGTCTCTTAAACAATCATGCGCGCGACTGCTTTTCCGTCCTTTTCTTATTTGGGAGCATATGAGTCGTTTGACCGGATCGATCGCAAGGCTACGGACCGGTGCTTGCTGTGACTGAGACTGTAGCGCGGAACTCGAAATGCGGGTGGGAGTGGCCAATTCTGAGTATCTAAGCGCGTCTGCCGACGGTAACGAAAAGACCGCCCTCGTGTCCGAGAGTTCTCATCCATCCAAGCTGAGCGAGCCACCCCTCGAGACGCCAGTTGTCCGGAGCGCCTGAGAACAACTGTTCCGACTCTTCACCCAGAACAGCACTAGGATATGCACGTAGGTACTCGACGCCATTATCAGCAAACCAGCCTTGAATCTCAGCCAGTGTGTGACGGTGCTCCTCGGGATGCTGATATTGGTCTCGCAGCCATGCCTCACGCCGTCCTGGGTCACTTTCACGATCGCGGAGCACGGGATCGTACGGAATGAATCGGTACCCAGAGAGCCGCGCCACCAAGCGCCGTGCCCGGAGAGGAATGCGTGCGAACGCGTTGTAGACACCGAGAACTATCATCCCGCCTCGGCGAGCCAAGCGCACGATGCGAGCGAATGCCGCTTCGGGATCCGGAGTGTGGTGCAACACCCCGGATGAGTAGACAACATCAAAAGCCCCCGCCTGCAGTCCGGGATAATGCAAGTCCGTTTCTATGAACTGTACCTGATCGAGTTTGAACCGCCGTGCCATCTCAGCACCTAGCCGGAGCGATGCGCGAGTGACATCGGCGGCAATCACGACTCGATCGGCACGCGCTAGATACAAGCTCATCTGGCCGGTGCCGCATCCAATCTCGACGACACGGGCGTCGGCAGGAATCGCTTGATCAATCAAGCGCGCGAACTCGCTCCGCTCGGCGCGCGCTCGCAACCAACTCAGGCTGGCGCATGCCGGATAGCCGGGAAAGGGCACCCCCTCATAAAAGCGGCGCACAATTTCGGTTCTGCTGTCGCCCGGCAGTCGTAAGTTAGGGATGCCATCGGGCGCCTCATAGCACATACCGCAATCGCGGCAAGACAAATCATTCCCGAGTGGCCCGGCGCACTTCAAACAGGCGAGGAGATCTATCAATGCATCCACGGATTACCAGATTGAGTAGATAAACGGAGCGAGTGCCTCAACCGCTGTGGCCAATATGAGCAGCAACCCGGTTACGCACAGAAAGATAGCCAGCGGCATGAGCCAGCGCTTATCAGAATCACTTTGCCATAGTCCCCGTGCCAGCTGTGCCATAGATCCGAAGGTGCTACCAAACACGATGAGTCCGCGGCGCATTCTACCGCGCGTCTTAATCATGCAACCTGCTCCTTTGTTCTCTCCGAGTGTGTGTTTTCCATTGCCGAGGCGCGCTTCAGCAATCGAGTCCCTCCCGCAACCAGAACATCGATTTTGCAGCGCAGAAAGGTCGAGTACCCTTCAACTGCGCGATTCACAATCGGTTCCCCCGCGAGGTTAAACGACGTGTTGAGCAGCACCGGTATACCCGTGCGCCGCTCGTATGCTTCCAACAATGCGTGCATTCGCGGCGCCATCGCAGACTCCAGCACCTGTACACGGGCGGTCCCGTCAACATGTGTGATGGCTTGGAGCTGCGACCGCCATTCCTGCCGAACCGGAAATACCCCAGACATAAAACGGGCCAGGCGAATCCCGCCTTCCGGAATATCGAAGTATCGTGTCGCAGCCTCAATGGGCACGATCGGTGCAAAGGGCCGAAATGGTTCTCGATACTTGATTTCACGATTGAGCCGATCTCGCATCTCTGCTGTGTGGGGCGCGGCGAGGATACTGCGATGGCCGAGCGCCCGCGGCCCGAACTCAAGAGCACCCTCCATCCACCCAACGATGCGGTCGGCGGCGAGATCATCAGCAACTTGGTCGATGAGAGCTCCGTCCTCGAGTTCCGCGGCGGAGTGTCCATCTTCTCGAGCGAGCCGGGTCAATTCGGATCCATCTACCGAAGGCCCCCAAAAAGGATGATCAGGCAGATCTCGATCCGGATTTCCAAAGTGGATTCGATCGCAATAGAGCGCCGCGCCAATGGCGCACCCTGCATCACCCGGCGCTGGCGGGACAAATATGCGCTCAAAGCCCGATTCCGCTAGCAGACGTGCATTCGCAACGCCGTTCAAGGCTACGCCTCCTCCCAGGCACAAATCGGTCAAGCCGGTTTCCCGGTGAAGCGCCTGGGCAATCCCCACAACTGTGTCTTCCAGAACCCGCTGAACGCTGGCGGCGCAGTCGGCGAACCGCCTGCCTTCGGCGGTGTCGAGATCAATCGGTTCGTAAGGATTTCGCGGCGGGCCGAACAGGTCAACGAAACGCGATGAGTAAGATCGCTCGGCTGTGGTATGGAATTCAAAGTAATCCAAATCGAGCGCGAACGCTCCGTCTGGTGTGGGGCGTACCAGCTTACGGACTTGCTCGATCATCGTAGGGCGTCCGTAAGCAGCAAGGCCCATAACTTTGTATTCATCCTCATTCACTTTGAAGCCGAGATAGGCAGTGAATGTCGAATACAGCATTCCCAGAGAATGCGGAAATCTGATTTCGCGAAAGCGTCGAATGGTTGTGCGTCCATCGGGCAATCGCTCGCCATCGCCAACTGAGAGCGTTGCCCACTCGCCCACCGCGTCCGCCGTCATGATTGCCGCACGGCGCGTTGGTGCAGTCAGAAACGCAGTTGCCGCGTGAGACTGATGGTGTTCCGTAAAAAAGACCTTGCGTCCCGGCACGCCTAAGTGCGATGAAATAATTCCTCGCATCCATATTTTTTCGCCGAGCGAGTTCTTCATCGCTTTGGGAAATGCTCGCCAGGAATGCGGAAAGGCCCGTAACGCGCAAGTAAGTATCCGATCGAACTTCAACATCGGTCGTTCGTAGAACACCACCGCGTCTAGTTCATTGGGCTCGATTCCTGCATGCTGAAGACATGCTTCAATCGCCATCAGCGGAAAGGCAGCATCGCCCTTGTGCCGTGATAATCGTTCCTCTTGCACTGCGCAGACGGGTACGCCATCGACAACGAGAGCTGCTGCTGAATCGTGGTAATGGGAGGATATGCCGAGAATATTCATTTCAATATTGCCTGTCGAGTGAGTCACTCCGTTCGGCAGAGACCAATGTCCATCCCGAACGTTCCCGTTGCGCAGCACGCCTCGCCAGCCAGGCGAATGGCGCCAGCAAGATGAAGTACTGAATTGTCAAAAGCATTGAACCCAGTATTCCTGCTAGCCCGGTCGCCAGCCGTAAGTACGCTTTCCAGAGCCGGCTGAAGCGTGCACGCCACAAATGACGCCAGTGCTGCTTAGGTTCAACGCGGGCGAGTTGCGTCAGCGTGTAGTTCATGTGAAAGGTCTCGTCGTGCAAAATTTCTTCAAAAATTGCGCGCGTCGGCGGATCGTGCTTCATCACGTCGCGATAAACGGAGAAGCGGCTGGCAGCTGCTTTCTCTGACAAGTGAAGAAAAGCCAGCATGTCGGAATCCGATTCACCGTCAACTTGTAAATCGTCGAGACCGTGGCCGCCGGGCGCAAGCCAGTCGCCCTGGAACCCAGGATTGGAAGCGGATCTCGAGGCTTTCAAAAGCGCTGCTGCCCGGTGGCGGAACAATACGCCATGACGAAACTCATCAATCGCGTGTTCTAGATACAAGCGTCGTAAGAGAGGATCCGGGGTAACCTCGGCAGCGCGCAGAATATCGCGCCCTCCATCAGTTTCAGTTTCGCCGAAGCGCAGCAGCTTCTGTACCCGCCGATCCGTATCGCTCCAGATCCAGCGGTGTACAGGTGTCAGTATTCGATCAAAAATGGTGGACCGCTCATGCGATCGCGCAGAATCGATCATGACCAATGAGATACGAACTTTGAGCGTGAAAACGTCAAAACCTTGTCAATTGTTTGTCGTTAGTTTTGACAAGAAGCGATCTCGCTGCGTCGATCTTGAGGCGTACAATCCAGTCTCGTCTGCCAACGAACTAATTTTGACAATCGTTTAACTCAATACTTCATCCGGGCTCGTGGCTAGGCGCATCAACTGATTCGAAGTGGATTTGGAAACAATGCCTCCAGAGCGTGTGCAGAGCCCCGAACATTTCGGGACACGTTTGATTGCCGAGATCGTCGTCTCATCGATCGGTGTTACTTTCCTCGCCTGCGCAATCGTCGCTAATCGGCAGTTCCTTGATAGGCACTTTGTCCCGTCTTTCTTTCTGCCGCGGCATTGGTACGTGGCGCTGCAAACGTTCGGTCGATTGCTCATGGCCGCTTTAGGCGTATGGCTTGTGACGGTTGTGCGTTCACGTGCCGGACGCTTCGCCTCTCGATCACCAGCCCGCGCGGTCCATGTCGTCATCGCTGCGGTCTTGGCACTGGGTGCGAGCAACCTGATGCTGCGCCGCGTTCACCTCCGGCCGGCAGAATGGTTGTCCCCAGAAGATGAACCACGTCGCCTGCTCGACTCAAGGCTTGGCTGGACCTGGATACCGAATCGCACTGGATACAAGATCATCGGGGGCCGTGTCGTCAGCTACGCCATCGATCGCTCCGGATATCGCGTCAGTCGCATGGACGAACCGGTGGATCCTGAACGACCAACGATTTTGTTTACAGGTGAGTCTGTGATGTTCGGCGAGGGGCTCAACTATGAAGAGAGCATACCTGCGCAAGTGGGCGCGATGATGGGAATGCAGACTGCGAATCTGGCAGTCCACGGCTATGGCAACGATCAAGCGTATATGAGATTGCAGTCGGAGTTGCCTCGCTTTCGCCAACCCGTTGCTGTGGTGTCGCTCTTCATGACGGCACTCTTCGGGCGAAATCTCGATCAGGATCGACCGCATCTGGGTCCAGGTCTAACCTGGCTGCCCGCAGAACACCGCCCGCGCCTGGCATCGCTAGCGAAGTTGATCGTGCCCTACCGGGCTGACAAGACGGTCGAACGTGGCATAACGGTCACCCAGGCGGTGCTTCGCTCCAGCAGTGAACTGGCACGAGCACACGGGGCAACGCCGCTGCTGGTCGTACTGCAGTTTGGCCCCGAGGAGGAAGCGGAACAGGTATTGCGTCGCCGAATTCTTGATACTGCGAACATACCCTACGCACTGGTGGAAATCGATTCATCGTGGCGTTTGGCTTGGGACCGACATCCCAACGCGCGCGCCGCTCGTGCAATCGCCACAGCCATCACGAACGAGTTGCACGGACGGCTTACAGTAGCCGGCTCTGTCCACTGATATCCGTGGTTCTGATCGCCTATCCGACCGCTTGCTCGCCGATTAGAGAAATGTCAAAAGGCTGTAACTTCACCTCCAATGTTGCTGAACGCCTGCCCGCTTAAACGCATCAGAATGGGACGACCATTGCGCGAGAGGGTCGAGAACTGCAATGCACACTTTCCAACATAGGCTTTCCCTGACTCTGAGTTGGCTTGTCATGATCCAGTCGATCGTATTGATGGCTGAGCAAATTCCCGTACGCCATGTTGAAGGCGTGACGCTCGGGTTTCTGGTGCTACGGAATCCTACCGGAGAAGCCCTGGCCTACGGCGACTACAAGCAGGTAGTGAAGCCGGATGGGCTGGTGGTGGACGATTTGCGATTTGAGTTCAAAGACGGGTCCTTTTACGAAGAGATCACGAAATTTACACAGCACGGCAAGTTTCGGCTCCTGAGTGAGCAGGTACAGCAGAAAGGGCCGTCGTTCAAGCAGGCGAGTGAAAGCTGGATTGATGTGCGAACCGGCACGATTACGGTTCGCACCACCGAAAAAGGTGAAGACAAAACAACGACGAGGCATCTCGATGTGCCGGAAGATGCCTCGAACGGATTGCTCTTTGTCCTGCTGAAGAACGTGGACCCCTCGGAGCAAACCACAGTTTCGTTCATAGCAGCTTCTACGAAACCTCGAGTGGTGAAGTGGGATATCGTCCCTGGCCCGGAAAAGACAATTAAAATCGGCTCGATGACGCAAAAGGCACAGCACTACATCGTGAAAACGAAAATTCAAGGTGCGGCAGGCGTCATCGCTCCGCTAGTTGGCAAGCAGCCACCCGACATCCATGTGTGGCTTGCAAAGAGCGAAGCGCCGACGTTTGTGGAATTCGAGGGGCCCCTCTCTGAGGACACCCCAGTATGGCGGATTGAACTGATTGCGCCTGAACCAGATTCACAGAAGGCGAAGCTAGAGTAAAAGTCGGACCAACGTGACCGACCCACCGATACCGGTCTGCGGGCACAGTGATGGATTCAACTCTGGTTGTATAACGAAAAGAAGTGGTGGAGGCGGCGGGAGTCGAACCCGCGTCCGAAAACGTCACTGGTCAAGAGACTACATGCGTAGTCGCGTTCATGCCCCAGGCATTACCCTGGGACGTTCGCGGACTGCGCTCAGAACGGACAAGAAACGCATTCCGCTAGCCTGTGGTCTTAGCCTCTCATCCCAGACGTAGAAGAGAAGAGCAGCTCACTGTGCGACGTCCTTCGGAGGCCCGCGAGCAAAGCCTCCTGGGACGGCTGCCTAACTAATTAGGCTGCGTATGCCATCTGTTGATTGGCAATTATCATTTTGCCCACGATTACGGGTGTGTGCACCCCGGCATGCCTCTTGGCCGCAAGCATCTCCGTCGAAGCCGTGACGCCCCCACTGGTGGGAT